>Ga0207693_10002298_pt1 | contig 16611 bp, 12 predicted proteins | sample LARL81metaG_FD_184347 | JGI IMG/M metagenome (GOLD analysis project Ga0207693, IMG submission 184347) | Corn, switchgrass and miscanthus rhizosphere microbial communities from Kellogg Biological Station, Michigan, USA - LAR L8-1 metaG... | ecosystem: Host-associated > Plants > Roots >...
CCGCCGACACCCGCGACCGCCGCCGGCGTCGCGCCGCGCGCCAGCGGAAATTTCAGGCCCGAATTGACCAGCGCCGTGGTCTTGCCCGCGCCGGGCGGGCCGATGATGACGTACCATGGCAGATCATAGAGATAGCCGGACTTGTTGCCGCTCGCGGTCTTCAGCGTTGCAAGCGCATCCCTCATGCGGTCCTTGAGCACCGGCTCGTCGTTGACCGTCTGCTCCGGGCCGCTGATGCCGTCGGCAAGCTGCTTCGCGGCTTTGCGGCGGTGAAACACGCTGAAGCCCGCGATGCCGGCGGCGAGCGCGACCAGGAGAAGAATCGCGATGTTGCGCACGATCGCGTTCTCGAGCGGATGCCAATTGCCGATCGCGATCAGCGGGCCTGCCATGTAGATGACGGCCGCCAGCGACGACAGCCCGATGCCGTAAAGAACGATCCGGATGATTTGTTTCGGAAGCATGCTTTGGTGCTCCGGCTATTCGCTGCGTTCGATGAAGATTTCGACGCGACGGTTCCTGGCGCGTCCTTCCGGCGTCGTGTTGCTGGCGATCGGCGCGTCCGCCCCCTTCCCGTCGACGTCGACCCGGTTCGGATCGACGAGGCCGGGCTTGAGCACGGCGGCAACCGCCTTGGCGCGCTCGACAGAGAGCTCGAAGTTGGACGGAAACCTCGCGGTGCGGATCGGCGTGTTATCGGTATGCCCGACGATCTTGATGTGCTTCGGCTCCTTGTCGAGCGTCGCGGCGACGCGGGCCGCAACGGGCTTGAAGGCGTCAAGGACGGTGGCCTGTCCGGGATCAAAGAGGACGAGATCGCAGACCCGAATGATGATGAAGCTGCCCGTCTGGTCCGCGGTCATCGCACATGCCAGTTTTTCGACCGCGAGAGCATTGCGGATCCGCTGCAGTTGCGTGATCCGGTCGGGCGGTGGCGGAGGTGGCGGTGGCGGCGCAGGCGCTTGCCGTTTCAATTCGATTGCGTCGCCCGGATGTAACGCCAGCGCGACCTGGGCGGCATTCTCGGAGTAGCCCGACAACAGCGTTCGCAGGGTGAAGTAAGCCCCCATCAAGAGTGCTGCGACAGTTGCAGCGACCATCCAGACGGGCACGCGCACCCGCTGCCGCCTGTTCGCCAGTTGCAGCCCACGCCAGTGGGGCGACAGATCGGCGTTGGACTTCGGTCGAACCCGGCGCAACATCTCATAGAGGTTGCGCTGAATGAGTTGCAGGCTCGCAAGGCCGTTTGCCGAGCTGCGGTGCATGCCCTGGAAACCAAGGGCCAGGCATGCGTGCTGCAGTTCGAGGACCGGATAGTTGACCAGCGGGTCGACCTTGAGCTGATCGAGCACCTCGAAAAACCGCACGCCGCCGACGCGCTCGCCGAAGAAGCGGCTGAGCATCGAATATTGCGTCCAGACGTGGCGCTCTTCCGTCGGAATATGTTGCACGATGTCGTCGGCGGTCGCGCACAGAATATATTTTGCGGTGTTCGCCTGATGCTCGGAGACGCCGGCCGATCGAATGTCCCTCTCGAAGAACGCAACCGCATCCGCAACCTGCTCCATCAGGCTTGCGAAAGACGCGCGCATCAGAGCAACCCGCAGGCGTCCGAGCAGTTGCAGCACTGGACCTGCGGCACGCATGATCGGGTTGGCATTGGGCGCCACCAGATCATCGACGCGCAGCATCGGCCCTGCCGGCGCCAAGGACGGCGGCGGTTGCTGCGGTGCTGTCGGTGTCGATGCCCATTCTTCCACCGCGTGGGTCGTGGGCGGAGGCGCATAGCCGGCCGCCTGCGGTGAATAGGCTGAGGACGGACTTGTCGAGGCAGGCGTCGGCGAATACGCCGCACGCGGCGGTACGAGCCCGGGGCTGCCAGATGCCGGATGAGGATCAGGAGCCAGCGGCAGCCTTCCACCGGGATTGGGACGGATGATCGTGCGTTCGACCCGGACGAAAGGATTTGCCGGCTTGTCCTTCTCGTTCATTGGCGGTCTTCCAAAATCGCCCACAGATGCAGTTCGAGATCCGGCCAATCGCCGGAGAAGTGCATGCCGGTCGATGCCGCCCTGCTGAACTCCGGCCACAGCGGCGATTTACGATCCAGATAGAAGTAGACGTGGTCGGTGATCGCCCGGATATGAGGCGGCGGCGTCGGCAGATGCACCAGCGGAACGCCTGGCAGGTTGGCGTGCACGATCTCGTTCATCTTGGTGTTGGGCCCGACCTTGAAGAGGTGCGGAAAGTCGTTCTGGATTTCGACCAGCGGACGACGTGCCGCGACTTCGAGCACCAGCGTCGCATTGCGAAACAGCGAGCGGTCGCGAATGGGCGATGAAAATGCGTTGGGCCGCAACTGGATGATTTCGAGCCGGATTGCGCGCCGGCCGAGCTGCGCACTCAGGAAATCCTGCAAGTCGCGCATCACCGGAGCAAAGACATTCTCCAGATCGTCTTGATCATACTGCGGGTATGTGCGGGCGCGCCGCTCGGCGGTTGCAAACGTGGCGAGCTCGCCGACCAGCCTCAGAAACTCCTCGAACAGGCGCTCGGGATGGACATAACTCGAATTTCGGAAATGCGTGAGCACCGCAATGTGCCGATTCAGCAATTGCAGGACCAGATACTCAACGCTCTGCAGCCCGCCTCCCGCCGTCGGATCTGCCGCATAGCGCGCCAGTTCTTCAAGCTTGTTGTCGATCCAGCCAATCGCGCGATCGATCCATCCCTCGACGACAGGATGGGCGTGACACAGCAGCACCGGAGGCGCGTATTTTTCGTCAAAGACGATGGTCTTGTCGCGAACCTCGGTAATTCTGGCTATGCCAAGGCCGATGTAGCCGGGCTTGGCGGTCTTGCGCAGCTCGAAGCCGAGGCGCGGAAAGGCAAGATCAATCTCTTCCTCGACGCGTAATGGCGAGGCGGAATCGATGAAAGTCTCGGCGCCGATGACATAGCGTGTTGCGCTTTCAGCCTCGCTGTCATCCGCTTCACGTGTGTTGGCAGCGGCGATCGGCAGCGAGAGCCAGACGATCTGTCCGGCCGCCGTCTCCGGCACGACAATCGCGGGAGGCAGCGGACTATCGGCCGGGATGCTGAAAGGCGTGCCGTCCGGCATGATGCCGGCGGCCCGCCGCAACGCGAATTTGCTTTGCTGGGCCAGATCGCGGTCGATCTCGATCTCAGAGAAGCCCCACGGATACGGCGTCGACGCCCGCACCCGCGCTTCGAGCAGGTGCTCGTGATAGCGATCATTCTGCTGCAGATGATGCGGCCGAAGGAAGAGACCTTCCGACCACGCTACCTTTGTGTACCAGGACATTATTGCTGTACGTGTCTCGTGAGAATTCCGCAAAGATCTGACAATGGAAAGCAGACTTCAGTGATCCGGCGCATGTTCATCCGCCGTCGTAGCATCGCGCAAAGTAGTCCATGAACGTATCGAGCAGCCCGTTGTCGTGGCGCTGCCCGAGCGCCTGCCAGCGCGCCACATAGATGTCCCATAGCCGCGCCTTGCGTGAGCCCATCATGCCGGCAAGGCCCTGATCGGACGGTGACGCAGCCTCGATCGCGGCGGGGTCCACGTCTTTCATCAAGGAAGCGACAGCCTGCTGCATAGCTGCATAGGTTTTGATTTGATGCTTCTTCAGATCATTGAAGGCTTGGGCGAATGCTCTCTCGGCATCGAGATAGCTCTGGCCCTGCGAGCCGAACATGATGCGTAGGGCGTCTTCCGCGGTCGGCGCGAACTTGAGCGGATTATTATTGATGGCTTGGACCGTTGTCTGGTTGGGGCTGCGCGCGAGCCGCTTGGCTTGCTGACGGGCGTCGAGCAGTTGCTTCATATTGTCGGTGGCAAGCTTCATCAGCCGACCAAGCTGTTCAGCCAGTTCACCGGGATCGCGGCCTGCAAAAGCATCCTCCGGCAGACCGGCGCCGCGCGCGACAAGCTGGGCAAATTTCGGCTTCGCGTCGCCATCCGCGTTGCGGACCAGTTCCAATTCGGAAACGGACGAAGGCCGTCTGGCCTCGCCATTGCCGGGACGCCTCGGCGTCGGCACCGGGATGATCTCCGGCTGCACGACCGGCGGCGGTGGCGATCCCTCCGCCCAACTGTCGTGTCCAGGCTCGGCGGCCGCGAGCCTCTCATGGTCGCTCAAAACGGTATCCACCACGCGCGGCGCTCGCTGCGGCATCGGCGCGGGCACGTCGACTGCCCAATCGAGAAAATCCGGCCGAACCGGAGCCGCATCACGCGGTCCCTTCAGCTGCAGCGGGTCGATGGGATCGGGGACATCCGGCCCTCCGTTCCAGAGATCATCATCGCGGGGTGGAGCTTGCGTCGGCGTGGCCTCACAGGGCTCGGCGATATCCTGGTCCAGCGTCGCGGCGATCACATACTGGCCGATGACAAACCGGTCGCCATTGCGCAAACGATGCGGAGCCTTGAGCCGGCTCTCAGCTCCGTTCATGAAGGTGCCGTTTGTCGAGATGTCATGGAGCCAATAGCCGCCGTCGCGCCACCGCACTTCGCAGTGCCGTCCGGAGACAAAACGGCTCGGGTCCGGCAGCGTCCAGTCGAGATAGGGATCGCGTCCAATGTCGAGGCCGCGCTTACCCCTGACCGAGACGCTCAAAGGCCCGCCATCCGGCAGGCTCGTCTCATTCTCGATGTGCAGCGTCAGCGTCATGCCATATCGCCGTCAGTCACAGCTCTCAGGCCCCAGTTTCCGCAAGCCGAATGCCCTCCGCGATGCAGATTTGCAGCCGTTTCGGGCGCTCGCTGACGCTCACGATCCGGCTGCAGATCAGCAGCGCCACATACACCGCGCGCGCCGTCATATGGGCCGGCACCGGAAACGGCGTCGATGCGAGCGTGCCACTGCTCCATCCGGCGGCCAGCGCCAGCCATGTCTGCGGCTCGTTGCTGGCTGCCTTGGTGCCTATATCAAGTGCGACCCGCCTGTTCTCCTCAGTCGGCTCGCGCACCCAGGCTTCCGCTGCCATCAGCTCCGCGGTGTCGCTTCGCGATTGATCACCGAGCAACGTTCGCGCGCTCTCACACCCCCACCAGACGGCCTCACGACGCGGCAACAGGTAGGCGCAGACCGAACTCGCCTGATCCGGCTTCCCTTCGGCCGCGAGCCTCTTGAGAAATGCGATCGGGGGCTCGTCGGTCGGCGCTGCACCAATGTTTCGCAGCGCCTCGGGAAAGCTCTCAAACAATGCACGAACGGTAGCGAAGCGAATGCGGCTCATGACACGGGCATACAGGCCGGCCCCATTCCGATCCCCCCCTGAACCCACAGGTTGCCCTTGATGATGACAATGGGCGCGTCGATCTCCATGATCGCAGTCGCTTTCACAAAAATTCCCATCATGTTCAGTGTCTGCGACGTAAGGCTCTCCGAGACAACGGCTTGAGCAACTTCGAGGTCCGAGACCGTGCTTATCTTGGCGAGGGCATGCGTGCTCTGACCACCGAGTGAGATTTCGACGCTGCGGTTGCCTTTCTCGATCGTCAGGCTATCGTCGCCGCTCTTCAGTGTCGTCGTCCGGGACGCGCTTCCCTGCGGCGGCGTAAAGGCTTCGCCGATCGACCATGTCTCGGCATTGCGTACCGTGACGTCATGATCCTTCTGCGCATGCATGCGGACGAGTTCGTCGCCTTTTTTGTCCTCGAACATGAACTCGTTGTAGCCGTTGTGTCCCTTGCTCGAGTCGGACTTCAGGCCGGAGCGTGTTTTGTCCTCGGGAAGTGCGTAGGGATGCTTGTTGTCGCCGTTGTACACGCATCCGGTCACCAGCGGCCGGTCCGGATCGCCTTCCAGGAATTCGATCACGACCTCCATTCCGATCCGCGGGATGAATTGCTCGCCCCATTGCTTGCTGGCCCACGACTGCGCAACGCGGATGGGACATGACTTTTTCCGCGCGCGATCCCAAAAGAACTGAACCCAGATGTGACCGTGCTCGTCGGTCGATATCTCCTCGCTGTCTTCGCCTTTCTTGGCCACGACCTTGGCGGTCTGGATGCCGCAGATGCGCGGCTTCGGTGTCAGCGGCAGGCTGCGGAACGGGCGATCGCTCGGCAGGAATTCGTAATGTCCGCTGTAGCCAACCAATCCGCTCTGGCCCGAGCGATAGAGCTGCGCGCCGTAGTGATGGCCGGCGCGAACGACGAGATATTCCTTGTTCTCACCGCGAGTCGGGTGCTTGTCCAATGTGACCAGGCCCCCCGCGAATAACGACGGCGCTTCGCCCTCGGCATGGCGCCGACGGTCCAGCGCCTGCTCGGCCTCGAGGCGAAACTGAGCGAACTGCTTGCCCTTCTCCTGCTCATCATAATTGCCAGGGTAGTCATAAACCTCGAATCTTGATCGCTTGTAATTCTCGGATGCTTCCTTCGGCGCCAGCAATCGCTTGGGCGGCGTGAGGTAGTCGTAGTCGTTGAATTCGATCTTGCCGGTGGAGAAACGCCGATCCGAGATCCATGAATCGACCTGCTGTTCGACGCGGTTATAGCCTTCCGTTTGGATGTGATACTTGACCTGCGGAAGGTCCTTGACCGCGCTGTGTGACGCACGCGAGTCGGCGAGCACCATCGTGTGCTGGCCATCCTGATGCTCGAAGTAGTAATAGATTCCATACTGCTCCATCAGTCGACACACGAAAGCGAAGTCGCTCTCGCGATACTGAACGCAATATTTGATCTTGTCGTAGTTGCCGGTCGTACGGAACTTGAAGTCCGTCCCGCTCGAAAATCCGGCATCCGTGAACACCTGCTGAATGATGTCCTTGACGTTCTTCTCGAGAAAGATCTGGCAGTTGGCACGGTGATTCAGCAGCCAAAACCACGGGCGCAGCACCAGGCGATAGCGAGAGTAATCCTGTTGGTCACCGACTTCGCTGCCGGCCCATTGCGCGTTGGTGAGGATGCCGCAGAAAAAGCGCTGCTTCTGCTCATAGGTCTTTAGCCTCACCGTGCACGCCTGGCCAAGCGCCTTGTCGAAATTGATATTCTCCTGCTTGCTCAGCGCATCGACTTGAATTTCGAAAGGCTCACTCAATCCCTCGATGGCTGAGAAATTCCTGAGGACCAGAACATCCTCCCCGAGCGGCGTTTTGAGCGCAGACGCGTGGTCGGCTTGCTTGAGTTCTCCCATCTGATCCTCGACGACTTCCACCAACGGAACGCCAATTCGTCCGCAGCTCATAGTCTGTCTAGAGCACGCCGTGGTTCAATTCGAACACGATACAGACATTCAAAACTCAGTTTTTCCGGACGCCGCAAGCAACACTCGGACTGAAACGACAATGACGCTGCCTCAGACGACAAAGTCATCCAACGCCGCGCGCACAATTTCCTCGCCCAGTTGAGCGATGATGCTCTCAGCCCTACACTCCGAATGTTTTGCGCGCATCAGCCGTTCGGATGACGCGCGTCGCATTGCTCCAATCACGACTCCGCAAGCGTTAGCCACGCATCCTCTGATTGGAGGATGCGCATCGCGTTCTAATCCGTTACGAGTTCGCGCATGCGCAACATATTTTTATGAACCTAACTTTTACCAAACGCACTAAACGTCGATCGCCCTGACGGCGACGCCTCTATTGTGATGACTCCCGCGCTGAGGGCTTGCGTTGACGGAACTGGCATTCTTGGCTGCTCCTGACGATGACGACGCGGTCGCGATGCCGGCCGTCGCGGCCGTCAACGTCGCAATCGTTGATCCAACCATTTCGTCCGAGCCGCGGGTCGATGCAGCCGCACAACCCATCATCATCGATCCCGCGGTTACCGCGCCGTGCGCTCGGCTCTCTGACACTGATCCGTGCGGACCTGATCTCGACCTCGCGGGCGACGCCGATTACCTGAACTTCTTTGCCCAGACCGAAGGAGTTCTCCCGACCTCGTTCTTTTCGAGTGACGACGGAAAGCCGTTCGACCGTGCCAGCGTCGATCTGCGCGGTTCTGTGGACGCGATCGGCCCTCTCTGGGAACGTTCTCGCGATCTGCGATTGCTCGTGATGCGGGCACGGCTTCTGATCCTGGACCGGGATCTCGGTGGGTTCGCGGTGTCGATATCGGCGATCGCGCAATGGCTTGATCAATTCTGGAACGATATCAATCCGCGTGCCGACGGCGGAGATTTCGGCGCGCGCGTTGCTGCGCTCGGCGCACTCGATCTCCCCACCGTCGTGTTTCCGCTGCAATACGCTCCGCTGTGCGAAGGCCGCCGCATTGAGGCGGTCACTTACCGCGCCTGGATGATCGCGGTCGGTGAAGTCAAACCGCGTCCCGGCGAACAGAAACATTCATCGGCCGCGCTGACAGAGGCGGTTGCCGATGCGCCAACCGGCACATTGGCTGCAACACGCGCGCACGTCGCGATGATCAAGGCGTCGCTTGGACGCATCCGCGAGATCTTCATGACGAAGGGCTGTTCGCCCGGCCTGGAGACCCTCGCGGCGCAGGTCGACAAACTGCAGGCGTTTATTGACCCCCGTGCTGCGATTGAAGCAAGGGCGGCAGCTCCACCCGCGCAAAGTGAAGAGCTTTCAACCCCCGCGAAAGATCGGAATGCCGGGGCCATCGCCGGCTCGCCTGCATCGCTCGCGGAAGCGCAACAGGCGCTCGCGGCGATCTCCGATTATTACAGCCGCTCCGAGCCTTCAAGCCCGACACTGCCTCTCGTTCGCCAGGCCCATCAGCTCATCGGCAAGTCCTTCTTCGAAGTCATGAGCATCCTGGTCCCGACGCAAATGGAAAAGGCTGCGTTCCAGATCGGCGCCGCCGAGTTCTTCGAACTGCCGGTCGGCAAGCTTTCAAAGGCGGCCGGAGTAGCGCCACCCTCGCCCGAGGTATCGGGTGAGGCAAGCCCCACTGCAAACCCTGAGCGCGACGGCTCTCCTCAATACCGCATCGAGTCTCGTGCGCAGGCGATCGCGATGCTCGAGCAAGTCCAGCGATTTTTTCGACACGCCGAGCCCTCGAGCCCGGTTCCGATGCTGTGCGATCGTGCGCGCGCACTTGCGGAGCGGGATTTCATGGGTGTGCTCAGAGAAGTCCTTCCGAAGGCGGCGCTAAAGAGTTTCGATCCCGAAAAGTGAATTGCCGATACACCAGTGTCCGGACAGCGAGAGAAATACAGAGATTTCCGAAGACGGCTCGATGGCGATCAATACATCCGGACGCACCTTCCGTTCTGATTCCAATCGTTCAATTAGCGAACCCGAAGATGAGGTAAAACCCATGGCACGAGAAAGCGGTCAGAAATTCATTCGTCGAAATCGTCCTCCTCGGGTCCACATCACCTATGAAAATCCGGCAAATGCCGAGGAGAAGGTCGAGATACCCTTTGTCATGGGCGTGCTGGCCGATCTCTCCGGCAACACGCCTGGTGTCGAGAAGGGTGAGATCGTCCAGCGCAAATTTCTCGAGTTCGATATGGACAATCTCGATGCACGAATGGCGGCCATCCAGCCCGGCGTCAGCTTCGCTGTCGAAAACAAACTCATCGACGATTCCAAGGAAAAGATGGCCGTCGAGCTGCGCTTCGACAAGATGGCGGATTTCGAACCGTCAGCCGTCGCCAAGCAGGTACCGGCGGTAGCGAAGCTGCTCGAGGCCAGATCGCAACTGGCGAACCTGCAGCGCTATGTGGATGGCAAGGTCGCCGCCGAAGAGCAACTGCGAAAGCTGCTGGCCGACCCGCAACTGATGCTGGCATTGAAGAACCGTACCGTCGAGCAAGGCGGCGACGGCGGACAGTGATCGGGCGATATTCATAACCCAAAACATTAGAGCTGTATCATGGCAACTGAAATGGTCCGTTCCCAGCAGCAGGACGTGCAAACCCAGCCGCAGGATGCGGACGAGTTTGCCGCGCTGCTGAAGCAGAGCTTCAAACCTCGCACCGAGCGCGCGGCGACTGAACTCGACAACGCCGTCAAGACCCTGGTCGAGCAGGCGCTCGCCGATACCAGTCTCATCAAGTCCGACGTCCTCGACACGATCGAGGAGATGATTGCGCAATTGGACAAGAAGCTTTCGGCGCAGATGAACGAAATCCTGCATGCGCCGCAATTCCAGCAGATCGAAAGCGCCTGGCGCGGGCTGAAATACCTCGTGTTCCAGTCCGAGACCGACGCGATGCTCAAGATCCGCGTCATGAATGTCTCGAAGAATGAACTCTATCGGCACCTGCGGCTGTATCCGAACGCCGCCTGGGACCAGAGCCCGCTCTTCAAGAAGATCTACGAAGAGGAATTCGGCCAGCTCGGCGGACAGCCATATGGCTGCCTGATCGGTGACTACAGCTTCACGCATCTACCGACGGACGTGCAGTTGCTGCGCGATCTCAGCAAGATTGCCGGCGCAGCGCACGCGCCGTTCTTCGCTGCCGCAGACTCGACCCTGATGGGCATGGATTCATGGACCGAGCTGATGAATCCGCGCGATCTCAGCAAGCTGTTCGACACACCGGAATACGCGGCCTGGAGATCATTGCGCGATTCGGACGACGCCCGTTATATCGGCCTCTGCATGCCGCGCGTGCTCGCCCGCTTGCCATACGGCGCCAAGACCGAGCCCGTCGAGGACTTCGCCTTCGAAGAGGATACTGACGGCCACAAGGGCGAGAAATACGCCTGGATGAACGCGGCCTATGCGATGGCGGCTAATATCAACCGCGCCTTCAAGGAATATGGCTGGTGCGCGCGCATCCGCGGCGTGCAGTCCGGCGGCGAGGTCGAGGAGCTGCCGACGCACGTGTTTCCCACCGACGACGGCGGCGTCGATATGAAATGCCCCACGGAGATTGCCATCAGCGACCGGCGCGAAGCTGAGCTGGCGAAGTCGGGCCTGATCCCGCTCATCCACCGCAAGAACACCGATCGCGCCGCCTTCATCGGGGCCCAGTCGCTCTTCAAGCCGAAGGCCTACCAGAACGACCCCGAGGCGACGGCTTCGAGCAATCTGTCGTCTCGTCTGCCCTACATGTTCGCCTGCTGTCGGTTCGCGCATTACCTCAAGGTCATGGTACGCGACAAGGTCGGCTCATATTACGAAAAGGAACAACTGCAGCGTTGGCTCAGCCGCTGGATCAGCGAGTATGTTGACGCCGATCCGAAGAACTCATCGGAGGCAACGAAGTGCCGCTGGCCCCTTGCGGGTGCGAAGATCTCCATCACGGAGAACGAGGAGAACCCCGGCTACTACGCAGCGACGTTCGAGCTTAGGCCTCACTTCCAGCTTGAGGGTATGGACATCGGCTTGCGCCTCGTCTCGCGATTGCCGGTTGCTAAAAACTAGCTTTCGCTCGAACCGCATCGCCCGAATTGGCAACTAAGAACGGTAGCTCGCCGAGATAGCTGCCAGCTAGCACAGATCAACCGCCAAACTTTTGGAGACTCACAATGGCCGACCTCTATGCGTTTCTCGAGCTCGAAGGGATCGAGGGGGAATCCCAGGATTCACAATACAAGGACAAGATCGAACTTCACTCGATCTCGTGGGGCGCGACCAACAACAGCTCCTTCAAGCATGGCACCGGGGCAACCGTCAGCAAGGGTCAAATCCACGAACTTTCGATCAGCAAGTTCATGTGCAAGGCCTCGATGAGGTTGTTTGAACGCTGCGTGGACGGCCAGCACGTTCCGACCGGAAAGCTCACGCTGTGCAAGATGTCCGGCGAGGACAACAAGATCGCTTATTTCGAAATTGAGTTTGAAAAAATGTATGTGACTTCGTACAGCCTGTCCGCCAGCGGCGGCGGCGATCTTCCAATGGAATCGACGACCCTTTCATTCGTGCAGGCGAAGACGAAGTACCTGCCCCAAAGCAACGAGGGTGATGCGTCCGGAAACGTCGGCTTTGGCTGGGACCTGCAACGAAATGTAAAAGTGGCGTAAGCGCCACGGTCGCTGAACGATGCGGCGAGTGGATGCCATGTGATCCACTCGCCGAGGCTTTGAATGTCCAATCATTAAAAGACGGCGTCTTACTGTTCCCGATGAGATTCGTCGGGGGGCTCAACGCTCTCAGGCGAGGTTATTCATGCGAAATTCGAATAGGCAATCGCGTCTCAGCCCGCCCTTGATGCACGTGTTTCGTAGCGCTCACGAGGCCAAGGACGCCAAGCGGGCCATCGATCAGCGCAACGAAGTGGGCGAGCGCGTCATTGCCGGCCGCCGATTGCGGGCGCGCCAGGTCATTACCGAGACCATGCTTCGCCGCGAGGTCTCCCGCGATCTCGATGCGCTTCTGAACACGATTGCACTGGACGCCACCGTCGACATGGAGCACGCGCCATGCGTCCGCACGTCGATTCTGAACTTCGGGCTTCCCGACATTGCGCTCCGCACCATCGACGAGAACGGCGTCGACGATATTCCGGACGAGATCCGGACCGCGATCGTCAACTACGAACCGAGGATCGCGCCCGATACGTTGCGTATCGCGCGAGACAAGCAAGTCGATCCGGTTGAACTCAAAGTACGATTCTTAATTCGCGCCGAGTTGGTATGCCATCCGGTGCATGTTCCGGTCGAGTTCGTCGCCGACATCGTCGAATCCGGAAAAATCATCATCAATCGGTTGTGAGCGCGCATGAACCGGGAGTTTCTCGATCTCTACAACATCGAACTTCAGTTGCTCAATGAGCAGGCGCGTCAGTTCGCCGAAGAATATCCGGGGATTGCGGAGCGCCTCGGCGGCATCCTGGATGACCGCATAGATCCGCTGATCGGCGGGCTGCTGGAAGGCGCCGCTTTCCTTGCGGCAAGGGTCCAACTCAAACTCAAGCACGAGTTTCCCGAATTCACTGAAAACCTATTGGAGCAGCTCGTCCCGCATTATCTCGCGCCGACGCCGTCGATGATGCTCGTCAGGGCGAACCCGGTCTTTGGCGACCCGGCCCTCCGCGATGGGCGCACGATCGCACGTAACTCCTATCTTGACGCGAGTTACCGCCAGTTGGACCGCCAGATTGCATGCCGCTATCGGCTGTGCGGTGACATTACGATATGGCCGTTCGAACTGGTTGGTGCGGAATATTATTCATCTCCGGCGCCCATGCAGGCGCTCGGCGTGCCTGTCGGCGGCGAGGTGCTGGCAGGCCTGCGAATAACCCTGACACACCGTTCGACGGCGCGCTCCGAGGACGAACCTTCCGACGCCGAGGCGCACAAGAAGCCGGAACTTATGATTGCCGGCTGCCGGACCTCGCAACTGCCGCTGTATTTCGTCGGCGCGGAAGCGGACGCCGTTGCGCTGTACGAGCAGCTATTTGCCCATTGCCGAGGGATCTACTTCCGCCACCTCGATCATTTCGGCGATCCCGTTGTTGTCCAGGTCCCGCCGGAATGTCTGCAGCAGATAGGCTTCGATGCGGATGATGCGCTGTTTCCGATCGATCATCGGGTGTTCGAGGGCTTCGACCTGCTGCGCGAATATTTCGCTTTTCCACGCAAGTTTCTCGGCTGCCGGCTCACCGGCATCAACGAGGTGCTATCTCGTGTCCAGGCAAGGACCGTCGATATCGTTTTCGCTTTCGACGAACTCAACGTGCGGCTCGCGGCCGCGGTTCGGCCGCAGACCATAGCCCTGTATGCGGCACCAGCCATCAATCTGTTCGAGAAGGCCGCCGATCGCATCCAACTCAAATCAAGTCAGCACGAGTATCACGTCGTGCCGGACCGCAGCCACTATCTGGACTACGAACCCCATCGTGTGCTGGAGGTTTATGCCCACTACCCCGGCGGACGGGAAAAGGTCCCGGTACGACCACTTTACGCCGCGTCGCTCCACGATTCGGCATTTTCGTCCGACACTCGTTTTTCGGTCCGCCGCTTGCCGCGACGGCGCACCGTGGAAGAGAAGCGTGCCGGCGTCTCGTCGGATTACACCGGCACCGACATGTTCATCTCGCTCGGCGAACTCGGCGGAATAGCTGACCAGGACGGGATTGCCGAGCTGAGCGTCCGCGCACTCTGTTCGAATCGCCACCTGACGGAGCATCTGCCGATCGGGGTTGGCGGTGCTGATTTCCGGCTGCTCGACGATTTCACCCTGGACCTCGTCTGCGTCGCCGGACCGACGCCGCCGCGCGAGCCCATCATCAGGCAGTTGCGCAGCCGCAGCGAGACCGCGCACACGGGCACGGTCACCTGGAGGCTCGTGAACCTGCTATCGACGAACCACCTCGGTCTGGTGGATCGAGGTGCCGGACGGGACGCCGAGGCAATTAGGGAAATCCTTTCGCTTTTTGCCGAGATGGCCGATAGCGCCACAGAGCGCCGCATCCGTGGAGTCCGTCACGTCGATAGCCGGCCCATCGTGAGGCGCATCCGCCAGCGCAGCGGCGTCGGGGTCGCACGCGGAATCGAGATCATCGTCACGATTGACGAGAAGGCGTTCGAAGGCACCGGCATATTTCTCCTCGGCGCCGTGCTCGATCGCTTCTTCGCCGAGTATTCCGGCTTCAATCATTTCACCCAAACCGTGATCCGTTCCGTCGATCGAGGTGACGTCATGCGCTGGCCGCCGCGCATGGGAATGCGCAAGCCGTTATGAGCCGGACGCACCAAATGGACTCGAGCCTTTTGCTTGATTTGAAAGCCGAGCCGTGGCGATTTGATTATTTTGCGTTGCTACGGCATCTCGAACGCGTCCACGACAACCAGCCTCGCATCGGCGACAGCGCAACCCTGCGCGACGAATTTGTCCTTCTCGGACAAGACCCCTTCATGGAGTTTCCCGCTTCAACTCTTGCCCGCGTCGAGCCGCCGGATGACAAGCCTCTCCAGATTTTTGTCAGGTATATGGGACTGCTCGGACCTCAGGGCGCGCTGCCGCTTGCGACGACCGAGGAAGCTCATCACTATGTCCTCGCCAATGACGACGCTTTCCCGCGCTTTCTCGACGTTTTCAACCACCGCTTTCTTCAATTGTTCTTCCGTGCGTGGGCGAATTCGCGCCCGATCGCTCAGCATGACCGGCCGAAACAGGATCGCTTCTTCGCCTATATCGGCTCGGCAATCGGCATCGGCTCCGAACCTTACCGGAGCCTCGACAGCATCCCTGATGCCGCCAAGCTCGGCTTTGCAGGTCTGCTGGGAGCGCAGGCGAAATCCGCATCGCGCCTGGCCGGTGCCGTCTGCGGCCTGTTTGAAGTGGAGGCCGAGATCGACGAGTTCGTCGGAACACGGCTGACGCTCGACGCGGCGGAACATACCATTCTGGGCAAAGGCCACAACTTGCTCGGCGAAGACGCGATGCTCGGCCGTAGCGTCTATAGTGTGCAGGACAAGATCAGGATCCGCATCTACACCCGGAACCTCGCTCAATATGTTCGATTTCTGCCCGGCGGCGACCTGTGCGAGCCGCTCGCGGACCTCGTCTATTTCGTCAACGGTGCCCAGCTAGATTGGGATACCGAGCTCGCCATTCCATCGGGCGCCGTTGAACCCATCCGTCTCGGCCAGTTCGGGCAACTCGGCTGGACAAGCTGGATGGCACCCGACTGGACCACGACAGAAGCATACCGGCGCGACGCCAGATTCCACCCCGCTGAGCGGATGGAGCGGAAGAGACGAATGCGGCTCGCCGACAGCGAGGGAGCCACCGATGGCCGACATCAACCTTGAAGCAGTCGCAGGCAAGCTCAACCGCATCGGCTACGAAGCCCTGTTCAAGGCGCTGCGTCAGGCGAAGGGTGCCGGAAATCGCCACGTCGAACTCGCGCACTGGCTCGTCCATATCTTGCAGGGCGAGCGCACCGACATTGCACTGACGGCCGATCACTTCCGGCTTGATCGTGGCAAGCTCCTGATGGACATCAACGCTGCGATCGGAGGATTTCGCAAGAACGAAACCGAAGTGCCGACCGTTTCCAATTCGGTCATCGATCTGCTCGACCGCGGCTGGCATTATGCCACCCTGTTCTTCGGCGAAACGCAGATCCGGACCGGACACGTTCTCGTCGGCGCGATGCAATCGCGCGATCTCGACCGTGCCCTCAAGAGCATCTCATCCGAATTCAACAAGATGTCGGTCGACGTCTTGACCGGCGAATACCGCAAAATCTGGGGCGCCTCGGAGGAAGAAACGCTGCGTCCGATCGATGGTTCGGGATTGGGAGCTGCTACGACGGCTGCGCCGCCGCAGGCCGGTGGTGCGAAAGGCACCACGCCGCTCGACCGGTTTTCGCAGGATCTCACCGCCAAGGCGCGATCCGGCGAGATGGATCCGATCCTCGGTCGCGATGACGAGATCCGCCAATTGATCGACGTGCTCATGCGCCGGCGGCAGAACAATCCGATCCTGACCGGCGAAGCCGGCGTCGGCAAGACCGCGGTCGTCGAAGGCTTTGCCCAGCGTATCGCAGCGGGCGATGTTCCGCCGCCACTCAGGAATGTCCGGCTCTGTGCACTCGATATCGGACTGATGCAGGCCGGCGCTTCAATGAAGGGTGAATTCGAGCAGCGGCTGCGTTCGGTCATCGATGAGGTTCAAAGCTCGCCAAGTCCGGTTATCCTTTTCATCGATGAAGCCCACACGCTGATTGGTGCGGGCGGCTCCGCCGGCACGGGTGACGCCGCCAA
>Ga0207693_10002299_pt1 | contig 16604 bp, 17 predicted proteins | sample LARL81metaG_FD_184347 | JGI IMG/M metagenome (GOLD analysis project Ga0207693, IMG submission 184347) | Corn, switchgrass and miscanthus rhizosphere microbial communities from Kellogg Biological Station, Michigan, USA - LAR L8-1 metaG... | ecosystem: Host-associated > Plants > Roots >...
CCATGTTGGAGTACGTGCGGTACTCCAGGTCATCAACCAGGTTCAGCAAGATGAGCGAGTCGCCGTCCCTGCCGCGGATCTCGAAGATCCCGTCCACCGGGTCGCGCCAGCGGCGAAGCATCTCCCGGTCAGCCGGGCTCAGACCCGGCCAGCTGGCCAGCGGACGAGAAGCTGGTGCTTCGTCGACGGCGGAAGGTGATCATGGCAACTGACCGCCCAACTCAGCGCCAGTGCGGCGGTCGAGACAGTCGTGCTCGACAGTAATGGGCTCATGAGCCTCTGACGTATCGTGACCTATAACACACCCTTGGGGGTGATCCGTGGCGACGGATTCGGCGACGGCCCCGCGGCCGGTGAGCTTCAGCACGGCGGAGCTTCCCGAAGCCCAAAGGATCGGGTTGTGGGAGGACCACAATGCGCACGCGTTGATCGGCCTGCGGTGTCACATGCTTGGAGAGGTGACGCTCGACGCGACGGAGCTCAACCTTCAGCTCGAGCAGCTGCACCTGGCCCGTGTCCGCGGGAACGCGCATGTCGTCGAGCGTTCACCCGACTTGATCCGCGGCCACCCGGCTGACGCGATCGCGGTCTACCTGACGCTCGTCGGAGAGGCGTTCTTCTACCACGACGACGGGGTGCGCACGCTGCGCCCTGGGCAGGTCCTGATCTGCGATGCCGATCGCCCGTTCATGCGCGGTTTCTCCCGCGGGCTGGAGGAGCTCGCGATCAAGGTGCCGCGGCCGCTGTTCCGGGAGCTGACCGGCCTGGGCTCACTCGACACTCCGCTGGTGCGCGACTTCGCCCGGGGCGATGTGGCCGCGCGGACGCTCGCGAGGCTGGTCGACCGCGCCCTGCGTCCCGACGGGGGTGAGCCCGTGGACGAACGAACGGCGCTGGGCCTGCTGGCGAGTGTGGCGGGCAGCCGCTCGGCCGATCCGGGCACGGTCTATCTAGCTAACGCGCGTGCTTTCATCGAGGATCACCTGACCGATGTAAATCTGAGTGCCGCCCGTGTCGCGGCGGGGATCGGTATCAGCGAACGGCAGCTGTCCCGGGTGTTCGCGGTCACCGGCGCCAGCGTCCCGCAGTTTGTACTGGCGCGGCGGCTCGACCGTGCTCGTGCGCTTCTCGCGTCCGCACCGGAGATTCCCGTCGGCGAGGTCGCGGCTCGGTGCGGCTTCGGGTCAGCCGGCCGCTTCTCGCAGGCGTTCAGGGTACGCTTCGGCATCCGCGCCTCGGACCTGCGCCGGCAGGCCCGGGCGAGCCGGCTCGCGTAGTTCTCCGATTCCGCCACAGCATCGGGTTTCCGCCACGTTGCGGCCTCAGGGCTTGCTCCGCCGGCTGAGCACTCACCCATACTGGTCGCGCAGGTGAGGACACACGCCGGGTAGCGGAGAAGGTAACGAGATGCCGGAGTTCAGCGATGGGATGGCCGAGACGCAGCTTCCCCGTGGATCGAACGTCACGACCGACGTCGTGGTGGTCGGCTCCGGCCCCGCCGGAGCCGGAGCGGCGCTGTTCCTGTCCACCCTGGGGATCCCGAACATCATGATCACGAAGTACCGGTGGACTGCCAACACGCCGCGAGCGCACATCACCAACCAGCGGGCGATGGAGGTGTTCCGGGACGTGGGCATCGAGGGCCAGGTGCTCGCCGACGCCACGCCGCACGAGCTGATGGGTGATACGGTGTTCTGCACCTCGATCGCCGGTGAGGAGATCGGGCGGATCCTCACCTGGGGGACGCATCCCGCGCGGCAAGCGGACTACCGGCTCGCGTCACCGTGTCTGCCGGTCGACATTCCCCAGACGTACCTGGAACCGATCCTGGTCCGCAATGCCGCGGTGCGCGGAACCCAGGCCCGGTTCTCGACCGAGTACCTGGGCCACCGGCAGGACGACGATGGCGTCGACGTCGAGGTCCGGGACCGCCTCACCGGCCAGGAGTACACGATCCGGGCCAGGTACCTCGTAGGCGCGGACGGCGCCCGGTCCAAGGTCGCCGGCGACATCAGCCTGCCAATGGAGGGCCGGATGGACATCGCCGGCTCGATGAACATCACCTTCAAGGCCGACATCTCCGCGCACGTCGGTCACCGTCCGTCGGTGCTGTACTGGGTGATCCAGCCCGGCTCGAACGTCGGCGGCATCGGCGCCGGGCTGGTGCGCATGGTCCGGCCGTGGAACGAATGGCTCATCGTCTGGGGTTACGACATCAACCAGGCCGCGCCGGTCGTCGACGAGCAGGCCGCCGTTCAGATCGTTCGGAACCTGCTGGACCTGCCGGACATCGAGGTGGAGATCACCGGCACCTCGCTGTGGGGCAACAACGAGATGTACGCGACGCATCTGCAGTCCGGCCGCGTGTTCTGCGTGGGGGACGCGGTCCACCGTCACCCGCCGAGCAATGGGCTGGGTCGAACACTTCGATCCAGGACTCCTACAACCTCGCCTGGAAGCTGGCCGCGGTCCTGCGCGGGCAAGCCGCGCCCGCTCTGCTCGACACCTACTCGGCCGAACGCGCGCCGGTCGCCAGGCAGATCGTTCAGCGCGCGAACAAGTCCAGCCGCGAGTTCGTCCAGTTCTTCGAGGTGCTGGGCCTGCTCGACGCCAAGGACGAGGCGGAGATGGCCGCGCGCATCGAGGAGCGCAAAGCCAACACCCCGGAAGGAGCGGCCAAGCGAGCCGCGCTGGTGTCGGCCATGGAGTTGAAGCACTACGAATTCAACGCACACGGAGTCGAGCTGGGACAGTTCTACGAGTCCGACGCCGTGGTCTCCGACGGGAGCCGGCGCCAGCAACCTAGCCGGGATCCGGAGCTGTACTACGAGCCGTCCACGGTGCCGGGATCCCGGCTGCCGCATGCATGGGTGGGTGATGCCCGGCACAAGATCTCCACTCTTGACCTGGCGCCGATGACCCGGTTCACGCTGCTGACCGGGATTGCCGGAGAGCCGTGGGTCGCGGCGGCCGAGAAGGTCGGCCAGGAGCTCGGCGTTCCGCTGGAGACCGTGGTGATCGGCCCCGGCCGTCAGGTGACCGACCTGTACTACGACTGGGCGCGGCTGCGGGAAGTCGAGGAGGACGGCGTGCTCCTGGTGCGCCCCGACAAGCACATCGGCTGGCGGTCGGCGCGGCTGCCCGCGGACCCGGAGCGGGAGCTCCACGACGCGATGGCGGCGATTCTGGGCCGGGGTGGTGCCGCGTGACGGTCAGGTTCGCGCACGAGACGCTGCCGCAGCAGGTGGTGTTCGCTTCGTTCCAGGCCGCCGAGCACGTGACCGGCGAGGTGGCCCGGCTCGGGGCCTCCCGGCCGATGGTGATCGCGGCCGAGGCGGAAAGCGCGCTGGCCGACCCGCTGGTGGCCGCCCTGCCGGTCGCCGTGCGGCATACCGAGGTGATGATGCACGTGCCCGCCGACGTGGCCGAGCGGGCCCGCAAGGCCGCCGAGGAGCACGCCGTCGACGTCCTCGTGAGCATCGGCGGCGGGTCCGCCACCGGCCTGGCCAAGGCCGTGGCGCTGACCACAGGCCTGCCCATCGTCGCCGTGCCGACCACGTACGCCGGCTCGGAAGCCACGAACGTCTGGGGGCTGACCGAGGGCGGCCGCAAGACCACCGGAATCGACGCCCGCGTGCTGCCGCGGGCCGTCGTCTACGACGCCAGCCTGACGCTGTCCCTGCCGGTGCCGCTGAGCGTGGCGTCCGGGCTGAACGCGCTGGCGCACTGCGTCGACTCGATGTGGGCACCGCGCACCGACCCGGTCGACCAGGCGCTCGCGGTGGAGGGCATCCGCGCCCTCCGCGAGGGACTCCCCAGCGTCGTTCGCGATCCCCGGGGCATCGAGGGCCGCGAGCAGACGCTGTACGGCGCCTGGATGGCCGCGGTGGCGTTCGCCTCGGCCGGCTCTGGGCTGCACCACAAGATCTGCCACGTCCTCGGCGGGATGTACAACCTCCCGCACGCGCAGACCCACGCCGTGGTGCTGCCGTACGTCCTCGCGCTCAACGCGCCAGCGGTCCCGGACAGCGAGCGGCGGATGGCGGCGGCGTTCGGCGCGGCCTCCGCCCTCGAAGGGTTGCAGCGGCTGCGGGAGCAGGTGGACGCACCGCGGGCCCTGCGTGATTACGGGCTGCGCCAGACCGACATCCCGGCGGCCGTCGACGCCGTCCTGGCAGCGGTGCCGCCGGACAACCCGGCCCCGGTCACCGCCGCCAGCCTTGAGGAGTTGCTCCGCCGCGCGTGGGAAGGAAGCGAGCCACGATGACCGTTAACCAGCGGCGAGGGACGGTGTCGGCCGAGCAGGCCGAACGGGAGTCACAGCTCGTAGAGCGCGTGGTCGCCTCTTTCGAGGGCACATCGGACCCGCGGCTCAAGGAACTGATGCAGGCGCTGACCCGGCACCTGCACGCCTTCCTCCGGGAGGTGCGGCTGACCGAGGAGGAGTGGCAGCGCGCTATCGAGTTCCTGACCGCGGTGGGACACATCACCGACGACCGGCGCCAGGAGTTCATCTTGCTGTCCGACGTGCTGGGAGCATCGATGCAGACCATCACGATCAACAACGAGGCGCAGGCGAACGCCACCGAGGCCACCGTGTTCGGCCCGTTCTTCGTCGAGGGCTCACCCGAGATCGAGCCCGGCGGCGACATCGCAGCCGGGGCGGCCGGGGAGCCGTGCTGGGTCGAGGGCACGGTCACGGACACGGACGGCCAGCCGGTCCCGCACGCGCTGATCGAGGTCTGGGAGGCCGACCAGGATGGCTTCTATGACGTCCAGTACGACGACGACCGGGTCGCCGCCCGCGGCCACCTGTTCAGCGACGTGGGCGGCCGCTACCGGTTCTGGGCGGTCACCCCCACGCCGTACCCGATCCCGCACGACGGACCGGTCGGCCGGCTGCTGGCCGCGACGGGCAGGTCCCCGATGCGGGCCTCGCACCTGCACTTCATGGTCAAGGCGGACGGGTACCGCACCCTGGTGACACACATCTTCGTCCGCGGGGACGAGCTTCTGGACCGCGACAGCGTGTTCGGGGTCAAGGACTCGCTCGTGCTGGACTTCGTGCCGCAGCCCGCGGGCACTCCGGCTCCCGACGGCCGGCACCTGGCCGGCCGTGCGTGGTCCCGAGTGCGGTTCGACGTCGTCTTGGCGCCCGCCGCGGCATGACCACCCGCGCCCCGGCCTCTGAAGAGGGGCCCCGGCCCCTGGACAGAAAGGCTGACCGATGCCCACCGACGTGTACCTGTATGACGCCGTACGGACCCCTTTCGGGAAGTACGGCGGCGCGCTGGCGGGAGCGCGGCCGGACGACCTGGCCGCGCAAGTGGTGCGCACGCTGCTCGGCCGGGCTCCCGCGCTGGAGCCGTCCCGGGTCGACGAGATCGTGCTCGGCAACGCGAACGGTGCCGGGGAGGACAACCGCAACGTCGCCCGGATGGCGGCCCTGCTAGCCGGCCTGCCGGTCTCGGTACCGGCCACGACGGTGAACCGGCTGTGCGGCTCCAGCCTCGATGCCGCCATCGTGGCCTCCCGCCAGATCGCTCTCGGCGAGGCTGACGTGATGGTGGCAGGAGGGGTGGAGTCAATGAGCCGGGCGCCATGGGTGCTGCCCAAACCGGAGAAACCCTACCCGGCCGGCGACGCGACGCTAGTATCGACGGCTCTCGGCTGGCGGCTGGTGAACCCGCGGATGAACCCGGAATGGACCGTATCCCTGGGCGAGGCCACCGAGCTGCTCCGCGTCCGCGAGCAGGTGAGCCGCGAAGCGCAGGACGAATTTGCCCTGCGCTCGCACCAGGCCGCAGCCCGCGCCTGGGACACCGGGTTCTACGACGACCTCGTCGTCGAGGTTCCCGGGGTCACCCTGGCCCGCGACGAGTCCATCCGGCCCGACACCAGCCTGGAGAAGCTCGCCGCGCTGAAACCGGTGTTCCGCGAGGAGAACGGGACCGTGACCGCGGGCAACTCCTCTCCGCTCAACGACGGCGCGTCCGCGGTCCTGCTGGGCAGCCCGGCGGCAGCAGAACTCATCGGCCTGCCGCCGCTGGCCCGGATCGCGGGCCGCGGCGCGGCCGCCAACGATCCCCGCTACTTCGGGTTCGCGCCGGTGGAGGCGGCCAACACGGCCCTGAAACGAGCCGGCATCGGCTGGGGTGATGTGGACGCGGTGGAGCTGAACGAGGCGTTCGCCGCGCAGTCCGTGGCATGCATCAACGCCTGGGCCGTCGATCCCGGCATCGTCAACGCACACGGCGGCGCCATCGCCATCGGCCACCCGCTGGGCGCCTCCGGGACCCGGGTGCTCGGCACGCTCGCCCGCTCCCTGCGGGCCAGCAGCCAGCGGTGGGGGGTCGCCGCGATCTGCATCGGTGTCGGGCAGGGGCTCGCCGTGGTCGTCGAGAACCTGGGTGGCTGAGCCGTGGTCAGCATCGCCGGAACTGCCGCCGAGGCGGTGGCGGGGATCCCGGACGGCGCCACGGTGATGATCGGCGGGTTCGGCCCGGCCGGCCAGCCGGTCGAACTCATCGACGCGCTCGTCGGGTCGGGCGCCACCAGCCTCACCGTGATCAACAACAACGCCGGAAACGGCGACGTGGGCCTGGCGGCACTTATCCGCGCGGGGCGGGTGCGCAAGATGGTGTGCTCGTTCCCCCGTCAGGCGGACTCCCGGCACTTCGACCAGAAATACCGCGACGGCGAGATCGAGCTCGAGCTCGTCCCCCAAGGCAACCTCGCCGAACGCATCCGCGCCGCGGGCGCCGGCATCGGTGCCTTCTACACACCCACCGGTTACGGGACACCGCTGGCCGAAGGCAAGGAGATCAGGGAGATCGACGGCAGACACTATGTGCTGGAGTATCCGCTACGAGCGGACTACGCGCTGGTCAAGGCCCACCAAGCGGACGAGCTCGGTAACCTGGTGTACCGCAAGACCGCCCGTAACTTCGGCCCGGTCATGGCGGCGGCCGCGGTGACGACGGTCGTGCAGGTCGAGGACGTGGTGCCAGTCGGTGCGCTGAATCCGGAAATCATCGTCACGCCGTGCATCTACGTCGACTGCATCGTCCGGGTGCCGGCTCCTGCCCGGGCCCCCGAGCCGGTCGGGGCGGGCCAGTGAAGACCAGGACGGCCGCGACCACCCCGCGCGGGCTCAGCAAGGACGGCCTCGCGGCCCGGATCGCACACGACATCCCGCGCGGAGCCTTCGTCAACCTCGGCATCGGGCTCCCCACCGGAATCAGCAACCACCTGACCCCAGATAGTGGCGTCATGCTGCATACGGAAAACGGCATGCTGGGCATGGGACCCGAGGCACCCGGGAATGCGGCCGACCTTGACCTGATCAACGCGGGCAAGGTTCCCGTGACCGAACTGCCGGGTGCGTCGTACTTCCACCACGCGGACTCCTTCGCGATGATGCGCGGCGGTCACCTGGACGTCTGCGTGCTCGGCGCCTATCAGGTGTCGGCCCGGGGCGACATCGCGAACTGGCACACCGGCCGGCCCGGCGACATCCCCGCCGTCGGCGGCGCGATGGACCTTGCCATCGGCGCCAAGGAGACGTTCGTGATGATGAACCTGCTGTCCCGGGACGGGGCTCCGAAGCTGGTGCCCCGGTGCACGTACCCGCTGACCGGCGTGGGCTGCGTGAGCCGCGTCTACACCGATCTCGCGGTGTTCCTTATCGGGGACGAGGGCGTGACAGTACAGGACATGTTCGGCTGTACCTTTGACGAGCTGGCAGATCTTCTCGAGGTGACCCTCCTGGACCGTACTCGCCAAGGATCCCGGTGAGCAACGCGGGCAACCTCTCGCTGCCCGGGGACGCCCCGAGCTTCCCCGCCAGCTCTTGACCGGCCCGCAGATCAGGGTGCCGCAGGCTTCAGCCGCTGGCGGCGATCTTGATGGCGGCCTTTCGCCTGGCGTCGCGCTGAGTCGGGTTACCGCAGGTCGGAGGCTTTGTGATGTCTGGGTACGTCGCGCTGCGTCTGTCGGTGGCTGGAGCCGCTGTCGCGTGGTTTGTCACTGGCTCCGGATCTCCTCCCTTCGCATTACAGGCTCGCTGGTGATGCCGGAACTGGGTGCGTGTTGGTGGTGATCCAGGTAGCCCATTCGACGCCGACGACTGTCCGGTTGCGCAGCAGGATGTGGTTCATGGGGAGGCCAGCGATGCGGCCGCGAGCGAAGCCGATCACAGGTAACGACCGCCTGGCCATCACTGGACAGCCGACTCCGCCGCGTGCTCGAGGATGGTCACGGTCCCGGTGTCGCCGTTCACCTCGATGAGGGCTCCGTCACCGATCCGCTTGGACGCCTCGGTGGCCGAGACGACGCAGGGGATGCCGAGCTCCCGGCTGACGATGGCGGCGTGCGAGAACGGCGCGCCCACGTCGACGACTACGGCCGAGGCCGCGACGAACAGCGGGGTCCACGCCGGGTCCGTTATCGGGGCGATGAGAATCTCGCCCGGCTCGAGGGCCGACGGGTCGTCGGGATCGGTGATGACGCGCGCCCGCCCGCGCGCGGTGCCGGTGCAGCCGGAGACACCGGTGATAACCTCGCCGACCGTAGCCCGGATGCTGGCCTGCGCTCCGCGCCGGGCCCACTGCTCGGAGTGCGGGGGGGCTCCGTCGACCACGAACGGCGGCACGACGTCGAACAGGGCAAGGTAGGTGTGCTCACGCTCGCGCAGCTGCTCGGTGAACGCGGCCGGATCGGCAAGGTAGGCCTCCAGCTCGTCGCGGAACAGCATGAAGATCTGCTGCGGGGAATCGAGGTAGCCTGCCGCGGTACCGCGCCGTCCCAGTTCCAGTGCTGGCAGTCGCAGCTCATGCATCATCATCGCGGCTGTCGTCCGGGATCGCTCGCGACCGCGCATCCAGAGGCTGCCCGCGGTCAGCGCGGCCTCGAAGCCGGCTGCGGCCTGGGCATCCCCGGCCAGGAGCTCGCGGACGGTCCGCGCGGCGGCTTTCCGGGCGGCAGCCCGGCCGGCGTTCTTGGCCGAAGGCGCTTCCTCATCGCCAACGGCCCGCAGCCTGTCGATGGTGGCCAAGGCCAGCGACGGCTTGAGACCCCAGGTCAATGCGCGGATCTCCCACTCGGCCGGGCCGCGGAAGTCCCACTCGCGCAGGAAGGTGTCCAGCTGGTTACCGAACGCGGCGACCGCCGGGTCAGCGCTGGCCTTGATGCGCTCGTACAGGTCCTCGAGGCCCGCATCGAACAGGGCGCTGAGAGCCGCGCTGCGGCGGATTCCGCGGCTCAGCGTCCACATCCCGGTGGACGGGCCGGTGGAGTCGATGTCACCGATGCCGCTGACCAGGACGAGCGCGAGCTCCGGCTGCCCGATGCCGTGGCTGATCTGGGCGAGCGCGCCGAGGCATACGCCGCATTTCAGACTCGACTCGATGTGCCGCTGGAACAGCGGGCGCAGCACGTCGTCGAAGCTGGTGATGCGGTGCCGAAGCTCTTCATCGGTGAGCGCGGCCATGTCGGGCCGCTCTCCGCGGATCTTGAGGACCAGCTTGCGGTCGTCGTCGTACTCGGCCAGGCTGGTGGCGCCCAGTACCTTCTCCATCAGCCACGCGCCTGCTTTGGCCTGGTACTGGGAGTTATCGTCGAAGTCGCGGCGCTCGCTGTCGTAGCTGGGGATGCCAGGCATGTCGCCGAAGTACTGCCGGTCGACCGCCTCCGGGCCCATCCCGGGGACGCGGACGCCGAACAGCCGCATCAGCGACATGTTGATGTACAGGTAGCTGTCGAAGGCCGGAATGATGTTGTGTTCCACGTCGGCGTCGTAGATGTCGTGGTCCCAGACGCCGCAGTTGACGAAGGCGTCGCGCCAGCCGGCCTCCAGGTTGTGCTGGAAGCCTGCGGAGGCGTTGAGCGGGCTGATGGGGTCGGGAAATATCTCGCCCACGTTCGCGCGCGAGTACAGCGGATAGACCTTTGACGTGACATCGCGGATCGGCCAGGAGCTCATGAGCCAGCCTCTCTTGTCGTAGTTCTTTCTTAAATGGTCGTGATCAGGCGAGCGCGGGGACGCCGGCTTCGGCCCGCTCGCCAAGAGATCGGCTCAGCTGGCGGTGGGCCGCGGCGAGTTGCTTCGGCATGCCGCGCCCGAGAATCCCGACGTCGTGACCGTCGCGGACGTACCGGGCGACGAACCGGAACTGCTCGAGGTCTCCGTGCTCAACCTCGACATGATCGGCGCAGGCCAGCCGGCCGAACCCCGGCAGCCGCCGCCCGAACATGTCCGACCAGAACGACGGCAGTTCCAGGTAGGGCCCGGCCTCGGTCCCTCCGGCGTCGGGCCAGCAGGGTGCGGGCGCCAGCGAAGCGCCGACGACGACGACGACGTCCATGATCAGGCCGTGAGGGAGATGGCGCGGGTGGGGCAGGCCCGTATCGCCCGTTCGATCTCCGGCAGGTCGGCGTCGGCCACGTCGGCGCGGTAGCGCAGCTGGCCGTCGTCGTCGAGCTGGAAGATGGCCCCGGCGGCGAACTCGCACTGGCCGTGGCTGGCGCAGGCGTCCATGTCGACTGAGATACGCGGCATCGGATTCCTCTTGTTTGTGAACTTCTAGTCACAAGATTGACCTTTGACCGAACCAGTGTCAAGCCCCAGTTCAGCGCCAGATACGAGGTAGAGGGTTGATGGGCATGTGCTAGTTATGTGACACTTAAGTCGCAACCATGGACGGGTTCCATTACGGTCGCGGGGCCTCGCGACCGCCAGGCAGCGGGAAGGCGACCTATGCGCATCCTGGTCACGAACGACGACGGCATCGACGCCCCCGGCCTCGCGGCCCTCGTCGGAAGGCTCGTGGCGGCCGGCCACGATGTAGCGGTGGCCGCACCCTCCAGCGAGCGCAGCGGTAGCGGTACCTCACTGGGCGGCGTTGACGACGGCACGCCAGTATCCGTTACGGATCATGTCCTGCCCGCGGCCCCGTCGGTACCGGCCGTCGGCGTTGACGGGCCGCCGGGTCTTGCCGTCCTCGCCGCTTGCGTCGGCGCTTTCGGCGAGGCGCCGGACGCGGTGATCAGCGGCATCAACGCCGGGCCCAACACCGGCCGGTCGCTGCTGTTTTCCGGCACGGTGGGGGGCGCCCTGGCCGGTGCCATGCTCGGGCGCAGCGCGATGGCAGTAAGCAGCGGCTTCCTGCCTGACGCGCGTTTCGACACGGCCGCGGAGATCGCCTGCGCGGCGGTTCCGCTGCTGGGCCGCCCCGCCATGCGGGGCGCTGTGCTCAACCTGAACGTGCCCGACGTAGACCTCGGCCAGATCAAGGGCATCGAGAACGGCCCGCTCGGCCAGCGGGGCAGGATCCGGTACTCGATCGAGCGCGTCGGCTCGCAGCTGACGGTGCGGTCCTACCTGACCGACCCGGCCGATCTCGAGCACGGCAGTGACGCCGGGCTTCTCCACGCCGGATACGTGTCGGCCACGCTGCTCCGGGCGGCGCCCGGTGAGCTTGACAGCGCGCCGGTGACCGAACTGCTCCGCCGCTTCCTTTCCGGCGAGGCGCCACTGCCTGCCGCCAGCGTCAGGTGACCGCCGCCGTTCGCCGCAGTCAGCCCTCGTCGGCCGCGCCGCGCTCGCGTCCCGCGGACAGCAGCAGGTCCTGGTGCAGCTCCATCCAGATGTCGTGATAGGAGTCGGCCATCGGACGGGCGAACGCGGTGGCGTCACCGCCGCGCACCCGGCCCAGGGCCCCGGAGAGCCTCACTGGGTAGGCGGCGAACCGGGGCAGCGCCTGCTCAAGCGGTTCCAGGACGCTGGCCAGGAGCCGTTGGTGGATTCCGGCCAGCCGCGAGATCACGCCGGCGTCGTAACCGGCGTCGGCATGATCGTTCGGCTGCCCGTCCGGTCGCATCTGCCAGCTCTGGCAGACCCGCTTGAACTCGGCGTTCACCGGCAGGAACTCCTCGTAGGCGGCGGCCAGGGCGGCCGCAGCACCGCGAGTGCCGGCGTCCTGGGCCAGTTGCTCCGCGTGCGCCTGCTTGCCTGCGGGCGTGAGCACTGCTCCGGCCATGCGCCCTTCTCGTATCGCCACCAGGCCGCGAGCGGCGAGACGGCGCAGGACCTGGTCGGCCTGCGTGGCCGGCAGGCCGGTCTGCGCGCTGACGACGGCCAGGGGCGTCAGGCCTTTGACCCGCAGCGTGTGCAGGATCAGGAAGTCGCTCACGGGTTCTCCTTACCGGACGTGACGAGGGCGCGCACGCCCTCTTGGCTGAGCTTGCCGTTGGGGCGGCGCGGCAGGCGGCCGGCCACGATCACTCGCCGTGGCGCCTTGAAGTGCGCGAGCCGTTCGCGACAAAGCTCGATGAGCTTCTCGCTCACCGCCCCGGAATCGGTTCCGGGTCGCGGTTCGACGATGGCCACGACGCGCTCCCCGAACTCGGGGTCGGGCTCGCCGACGACCGCGGCGTCGATGACGTCGGGGTGGGCGAGCAGCACGGCTTCGATCTCGGCGGGGTAGATGTTGACGCCGCCGGAGATGATCGTGCTCGTCTCGCGCCCGACCAGGAACAGGAAGCCTTCCGCGTCGAGGTAGCCGAGGTCGCCCATGCTGCGCAGTTGGGGAGCCTCACCGTCGCCGGCGTTGCGGTAGGCCAGGCCGGCGGGTGCCGCGAAGCACACCCGGCCCGCCTGCCCGGCGGGCAGCTCGGTGCCGTCCGGGCCGCTGATGTGGACACGTGCTCCTGACAGCGGGCGGCCGACGGAGCCGGGCCGGACGAGGGCCTCACCGGGCGGGATATAGGTGTGCCCGTATCCCTCGGAGGCCCCGTAGTACTCGTGCAGGATCGGCCCCCACCAGGCCATGATGTCCAGCTTGACCTGCGGCGGGCACGGCGCTCCTGAGGTGAAGGCCACCCGGTGGGCCGGGATCGGGGCGCCGCGCTCGGCCGGGCTCAGCCGCAGCAACCGGATGAGCATGGTCGGCACCCACTGTGAGTGGGTCACGCCGTGCGTGCGCATCGCGGCCAGGGCGGCGGCCGCGTCGAAGCGCTCCATGCACACCACTGTCCCGCCCGCCGCCAGGGTGATCAGCTGGAAGGTAAACGGTGCAGCGTGATAAGACGGGGCGGGCGAGAGCAGTACGGTCCCGGCGCCGATATCCAGCCGGCCGGTCAGTTCGGCATGGCGCGGCGGCGCCGAGGCGGGATGCATTCCGAGCAGCCGCTGGCGGAACGCCTTGGGACGCCCGGTCGTGCCCCCGCTGTACAGGACCCGCGCGCCGAGCGACTCATCGTCGACCGGTGTCGCAGGCTGGGACGCCATCGCCGCGCGCAGGTCGGCAAAGCCCGCGGCGGTCTTCGGGTCGCCATCGACACACCACGCCGCGATGCCGTCCAGGTCGCCGGCGATGGCGGCCAGGCCAGCGGCGATCGCCGCGCTGGTGATCAAGGCACGCGGCCGGGCATCGGCCAGGAGCTGCGCGAGCTCTGCCAGGTTGAGATGCCAGTTGAGCGGCGCCACATACAGCCCGGACCGCAGGCCGGCCGCGACGATGACCGGCCATTCGATCCGGTTCTCCAGCACCAGCGCTACGGTGTCGCCGGCGCCTATCCCGTGCTGCCGGAACAGGTGGGCCAGCTGGTTAGACGCGCGATCCAGCTGCGCGTACGTCAGCGTCTGCCCCGAGCCAGCCATGATGTAGGCGGCCCGGTCCGGGTACCGGTCGGCCACAGCGGGCGGGTACATGCCGGTTCGCTCCCGATCAGCTCGTTCGGCCAAAGGACAGATTGTGAACCTCGTGTCGCACTAATCGCCACCAGCCTAAGCCGGGTTGATCGGGTTGATCAAGGGTCTTCCGGTTTTCTGACGGATGTGATTTAGTGATTCTCTAGTCGCATAATGGCCTAGCTGACAGGTCGCCGGGCCGCCCAGGCGAGATGCCGGAGGGATGTCAGAGGGATGGATGTGCACCTGCCCCAGCGCGAGGTCGACCTGATGGACCTGAGCCCTTTCGAGCAGGGGACGGACAGCGAGGTGTTCGAGATCCTGCGGGAGCACGACCCGCTGCACTGGAACGACGAGCCTGAGGGTCCGGGTTTCTGGTCGGTGACCCGATACGACGACGTCAGGGCGGTCGCCTCCGGTTACGAGGCGTTCACCGCGGCCGAGGGTACGCAGATCAAGAGCAGGCGCGCCGAGGGCGAGGGCGAACGCAGCATCCATCACCTCGACCCGCCCCGGCACAGCCAGCTCCGCAAGGTCGTGGTCCCGCACGTGCGCCCGGCGCGGATCCGGTCGCTGGAGTCCGACATCATCGCGGTGATCGACGAGCTTCTCGACGGCACCGTGGGTGCCGGGGAGTTCGACTTCGTGGGGCGGATCGCCGCTCAGCTGCCGCTGGTCATGATCGGCCGGCTGCTGGGCGCGCCGGTCGAGGACTGCCCGCACCTGCTCCGCTGGACCAACCAGATGGCCTCGGAGGACCCTGACTACTCCGAGGGCCCGCAGACGGCGGCGAAGGCGCGCGGAGAGGTCTTCGCGTACTTCCGCGACCTGGAATCACAGCGCCGCTCGTGCCCCGCCGACGACCTGGTCAGCGTCCTGACCGCCGCCCAGATCGACGGCATCCCGCTCAGCCGGGGCCAGCTTGACGCGTACTACCTGATCCTCATGGTGGCGGGGAACGAGACGACCCGCAATCTACTGTCGGGGGCAATGGTCACCTTGAACGCCCACCCGGACCAGTGGGCCCTGGTATGCCGGGAGCCGGAGCGGATACCCGCTCTGGTGGAGGAACTCGTCCGCTGGGTGTCACCGGTGCTGTCCATGCGCCGGACCGCAACCCGCGACCTGCAGATGCACGGCCGCACGGTGCGGGCCGGCGACAAGGTGGTGATGTGGTACTGCTCGGCCAACCGGGACGAGCGGGTGTTCCCCGAGGCCGGCCGGTTCATCGCCGACCGCAGCCCGAACGAGCACATGGGCTTCGGGTGGGGAGTGCACGCGTGCCTGGGGGCGCACCTGGCCCGGCTTGAAGCCCGGCTGTTCCTCAGCCGGCTGATCGAGCGCAACCTCACCGTCGACCTGCACGGCGAACCCGCCCGGCTGAGCAGTAACTTCTTCCGCGGCATCAAGCGCCTGCCGGTGAGCATCTCGGAGCGCTCGTCGTGACCAGTGACTACGGCGCGTTCTTCGGACGGGCTCAGTGCTACGTCGACGGTGCGTGGTCCACGCCATCCGGCGACCCGGCCACGGTCGTGATCGACCCGTTCTCCGAACAGCCGATCGGTGAGGTCGCCGAGGCCGGCGGCCCGCTGGTCGAGGTGTACTCGGCCGACCGCGATCACGCCGAGCGTTTCGCCCGCCGCCTGGACTGCGGGCAGGTGAAGATCAACGGCGTGCGCACCAGGGACCATCCGGACGTGCCCTTCGGCGGCACCAAGCTCTCCGGCTACGGGCGCGAGCTTGGCGCTCTAGGGCTGGCCGAGATGACCGAGGTGACGGCGGTGATGTCATGATGAATAGCCGAACGGTCCTGGTCACCGGCGCCGCGGCGGGCATCGGAGCAGCGCTGGCCGAGGCGCTCGCGGGTTCGGGTCACACCGTGATCGGCCTCGACCTGGTCCGCTGCGACGTAGCGGGCGCTGAGAGCCTGGTGTGCGATCTAGCCGACGCCGACGCCATCGACGCGGCCATCGAGGCGCTGCCCGGCACGGTCGACGCCATCGCCAGCGTCGCCGGGATTCCGGGGACGCACGCGCCAGCGCGGGTGCTGGCGGTCAACCTCCTGGCGCCCCGCCGCCTGATCACAGGTGTGCTGCCCCGCATGCGCCCCGGCGGCGCGGTCGTGACGGTCGCGTCCGTCGCCGCGCACCGCAGCGTCGTGCCTCCGGCGGGAATCACCGCGTTGCTCGCCGCGCGGACTTTCGGTGACATCGACGCATGGCTAGGCGAGTACCCGCTGACTGGCAGCCAGGCCTACGACACGTCCAAGCACGCGCTGGTGCGGTGGACCCAGCTGCTCGCCGCCGAGTTGCTGTCGAGCGGGATCCGCGCGCTCAGCATCAGCCCCGGCCCCGTCGAAACCGGCATCCTGACCGACTTCGCTGCCACGATGGGCCAGGTCGCCATCGACCGCAGCGCCGCGACGGTGGGACGCCACGCCCGTCCGAGTGAAATCGCGGCGGTCATCAGCTTCGCGCTGAGCGATGCCGCGTCCTGGGTCAACGGCATCGATATTCCGGTCGAAGGCGGGCTCTTCGCCGCCCGCGCCGCTGCTCCTGGAGGTACTACGTGAACTCACTGCTGATGCCAGCTGCCGTCCTCGCGCTGGACGGCACACAGCCGCTCGAGCGGGAGCTCGTCGGAGGCAAGGCCTACAGCCTGAACCAGATGCGCCGCCTGAGTCTCCCGGTACCGCCGGCCTTCGTGCTCGCGACTTCCTTGTGCGCCGCCTACCACGACAACGGCGGCAGACTCCCAGCCGGAGTATGGGACGCGGTCCTGGTGCAGCTGGCCAGGCTCGAAGAAGAGACGGGACGCCGGTTCGGCGGGCCGGGGAGCCCACTGCTCGTGTCGGTCCGCTCCGGCGCGGCTCAGAGCATGCCAGGAATGATGGACACCGTCCTCAACCTCGGCA
>Ga0207693_10002300_pt1 | contig 16603 bp, 14 predicted proteins | sample LARL81metaG_FD_184347 | JGI IMG/M metagenome (GOLD analysis project Ga0207693, IMG submission 184347) | Corn, switchgrass and miscanthus rhizosphere microbial communities from Kellogg Biological Station, Michigan, USA - LAR L8-1 metaG... | ecosystem: Host-associated > Plants > Roots >...
CGTCATACCAATCTCGAGTACGCCGGCCGAGATGGCGACGATTCCGAAGAGGATCGCAATCGCGTTGACGGACGTGTAGTCAAAGCGCAGCACGATCAGCGCAACGAGCATCCAGCCGATCCCGATAAGAAGGACGAGCCACCAGGGCGGCAACAGCCGCCCGAGCGTGCGCTGGGTCGCGGCGGTGATCACGGACATGGGGCCTCCTAAGGGTGGGGTGGCCGCGGGTATACCGCAGTGCCGCCGGACGAGTCAATGACTCGGGCCCGTCTTCGAGACGTTCGCCGGCGTCGAAGTGGTGAACGCGGCTTGGTCCAGGCGCCGATCTCAGCTCGTCGAGCGGCCTCCGCGGGGCCCGGGTGACGATCGCGAGGCCGTGGTGGCATGAATCGCCTTCGTCAGTTCGAGGATCTGGTTGGAGAGGTCGAGCAATTCATCGTTTTGCTTGTCCTCTTCCTTCACCGTCTGCCATTGCTGGTCGGCGATCACCCTACGCTTGGCGTCGGCCCTGTTCTGGCTGATCAGAACGAAGGTCGAGAGGAAGATCGCCTCGAGTGAGACGATCATCGTCAGCAGGCCGTACGGGTACTTCTCGACGCCGAACCCGATCCAGCAGCTGAACCAGATGATGTGGACGTAGACGAACCACATCGAGCCCGAGAACGCCGTGATCGCATCGGCGACCCGGTTCTGAACGCTCTCCGCTCGCTGTTGAGCGTGCTCGAGAAGCGCAGGATTCGGCTCCTTCGAGATGTGCGATATGCGTTCGAGAAACTGGGATTGATCGATGGTTGGACTCTTGGTTGACATCCGGTTTTTCTTCGCCGTTTCCGTTGACGGTCCTTTGATTCACGGATAGCGGCGCCGGAACGCGACATACGCCGCGCCCCCGGCCGGAATCGGTAGCCAATACGAGACGAGGCGGTAGGTGAGCGTGGCGAGCAGTGCATCCGGCGCCGGGACGCCCGCGAGCGTGAGCGTCCCGACGAGACCGGCCTCGACAAAGCCAAGCCCACCCGGGGTGAGGGGGATCAACGCGAGAAGCGCGGCGCCGGCGTAGGCAAGGACGATGAGTGACGGCCGCGGCTGGGCTCCGACCGCACGAAGCGCGCAGAGCAGAGCCAGGTAGTCGAAGCCCGTATCCCCGCGGCAGCAAGCAGGGCGGCCTTCCAACGACGGCCGATCGTCGTGCGCACGAAGTCACGCTCGGCCAGGAGTTTCCGTGGCAGGTCGCTGATCTTGCGGCGTCGGCGGACGGTCTTGTTCAACACCCATTCGAGACCTCGTCCGGCCAGGTCCAGCGGCCGATCGACCGTGAACGCAAGCACGGCTGCGGCGATCAGCAGCACGAGGACCACGGCACCGAGATAGGCAGAGGTGGCGAGGCTCCGATCAACCGGCGCTCCACCCAGGATCGCTGGGAGCGCGAGCAAGGGCAAGGCCAGCGTCGTTCCGAGCTGCAACGAGCTCGAGGCCGCGAGCGCAGCGGCCGCCTGGCCGACCTCGACCCCGGCGCGCCGCAGCATCCCAATAGCAAAAGCCGTAGCGGTCGCTCCGCCGCCGGGGACGATCCTGCCGACCGTGTTTCCGCTGAGCTGTGCGCTCGCGACCGTGAACCAGCTCCTCACGTGCAAGGCGATTCGGTTGAGCTCCCAGAGGCAGATGAAGCTTCCTACCTCGCTTAGCAGCGCGAGCGCCGCCCAATACCACGTCAGCTTGCTGAGCGATCGCCACGAAGAGAAGACCGCTGCGAGGCTTGGCAGCAGTATGTAGAGCGAGACGCCCGTGACGAGAACCAGAAGTCCCGGCCGCGCATATCGCTTCCACGGAAAAGCTCCGGAGGACTTCGCGGCCTGGGTCTCTACGGAGGCTTCCTCGGGCCGGCTCAACGTCGCACCAACTCGGCCGCGACGCCGCCGGTCACTAGACGTACGCCTTCTGCTGAAGCCAGCGCAGGGAGAAATACCCCCAGATCGGAGGCAGGTAGTAGGTGCAGAGGCGGTGGGTGAAGGCGATCGCGAAAGCGGTCGCGTTGTCGACACCCATGGCGACCAGGCCGGCGGTCAGGCTTGCCTCGGCCGTTCCCACGCCTCCCGGCGACGGTATGAGGCTCGAGAAGGCTGACGCGGCCGTGTTGACGAGCACCAGCTGGGCAAAAGAGAGGTGGACTCCGTAGGCCAGACAAGCGGCGCCGAGCGTCAGCGCGAAGAAAACTTCCACGCCGAGTTGCCCGCCGAACAACTCGAGCCGCTTCTGACGGTCCCGCGCCACCGCCCAGAGACCCGAAAGCGCCGTGCGAATCGGGGGCAGGACCTTGGCGCGGATCGCCGGAACCAAAAGCAGGGCGAGGACGATCAGAGCGAGGACGATGAGCACCGCGACGATCAGGCGTCCGGACGGCACTCCGCCCTTCAGGTCGTTGGCCTTGACCGCGATGTGGACGAAGGGGAGCGTGAGCAGGACGAGGCCGATCTCAACAATCTTTTCCGACACGTCGTCGATCGCGCCGGCCGCAAAGGCCTGGGGGGTCTGGGCGCCCGTCCGCTGCAGGAAACGGACGTTGATCCCGATGCGGCCCGCCGAGCTTGGCACCGTGAGGTTGATGAACTTGATCGCCGATTGCAGGACGACGCATGGCAGCAAGGGCAGAGGCGTCGGTACGGCGCCGCGGAAGGACACTCCTCCTGCGACGAAAGTGAGCTGAGCAACGATCAGCCCGACAACGATCCAAGCGATCTGAGCTTGCCTCAGCTCATGCGCGATCGTGCCGAACCCGATCTTGGCGAGCTGGGTGATCAGCAGGTACGCGGCGACCCCGAGCAGCGCGGTGAGGAGGAGGTCCCGCAGGCGCATTCGGCGCAGCGGCACGATTGCGGGGACCTCCTGACCGGTGGCCTTGGCCGCCTCCGTACGCAGATCCTTGAGAGCGATCTCGTGTGAGCGTGCAAGGTCGCGCAGATGCGGTGTCAGCGCAGCGCGCTGCAAGTAAGGAAGTACGCGGGCAATGGCGTCACTCCAACCGGCCTCGACGGCCCTGCTCAGCGACCGCTCGGGGCCGACGAGGACCGCGCACGCAACAAGGAGCTCGGCCACATCCGTGTCGAGCGCCGACTGCGGGGCGCCGAGCGTCGCTGCCGACAGGTCGACCAACATCGGCCCGCCGTCAACGACGATCACGTTGCTCGCGTTCAGCCTGCCGTGCGAGATGCCCGCCGCTTGCAGGCGGGCGACTTGTTGCCACAGATCCTCGAGAGTCCCGTCGCTCACCTCGTCGGCTCTGGAGAGCTCGAGCGGCTCGAGGTCCGGTTGGCGTGTGACGATGATCGCGTCACCGCTCGGGCCGAGTGCGGCCATCACGACTTCGGGCACTCGCACCCCGGCCTGCGCCGCCATCAGCGTGGCCAGCGCCTCGTGCTCGACTTGCTCGAGTCGACCGGTTGGAGCGCTTCGGGGAGGGTCTTTGTAGGCCAGCAGCCGCCATTCCCGCGCGAGCCGCTGCGTGTCCTGAGCGTCGCGACCCAGCACCCGTACCTTCAGTGAATGCCCCGCCGCGTCGTGGCCGAGATATTCGGCGGCGCCCACGTGCTGCTGCGCCGAGGGTCTCAGGTCGCTCATTTCGATCCCGAGAGAGCGCAAGGCGTCGCGCACTTGCGCAGTCGGCCGCACGCCCGCTGCTGTTCCGAACGCGAGGCGTGCGATCGCACCTGCGCCGAGGCCGAGCGCCAGGCCCGCAAGCGCTCCTGAGGGAAGTGTCGCTCCGAGCACGACGGCTCCGAGCGATGAAAGCGGGACGAGCCACGTTGCGAGCACGCGCACCGTCCGGACGAGCTCCGGGCCGACAACGACGATCACCGCAGTCGCGCCGGCGAGCCTGACCTCCGGGTAGCCCCAGCGCGCCAGCAGATGCACCTTGATGGGGAGCCAATCGGACTCGACGATTCGACCCAGGACGACGGCCGCTCCGGCGACGCCCGATGCAGCGACGAGCAGGTCGCGCACGAGGTCCCAACGCCGGCGCAGCAGGACGTCGCAGACCAACACGATGGCAAGGGCGAGCACACCGAAGAACGCGGTTCGCCAGAGCGCGTCGGCCCATCCGAGCACGGTCGTCAGAGCGTGTGCAACGTCCCGGTCCTCTCCGGGCGCCGACGCCGCGATCACCGCCGACAACCCGATGACGATTGCTGCGACGAACAGAAAGAGCGAGTCGATCGTTCTCCGGTTGCGTCGTCCTGGTTCCGTCTCCGTCAAGAGCGCGACGCGCCAGGAACGGCCGGGCGGCGGAGTTGGCTCGTCGCGGCTGGTGCCTGCCGTAGTCGTCAGGACGGCACCGGTTTAGATGATCCCGTTCGTCACCACAGCCCGAGCGAACATACTCAACGCGTTCGCGATTTTGAACACGAGGGCAGAGGAGCGAACCCTCGTCTTACACAACCGTCGGTCAGGTCGCGACGAGGTGCTCTCGCCGCCCGACCGCCACCGCCTCGAGGCGTGAGTGGACATTGAGCGCTCGCAGCATGTGGCGGATGTGGTTCCGCACGGTCTCGGTGCTGAGGTGGAGCTCGCGGGCGATCTGCTCCGTCGAGCGGCCCTGCTCGAGGAGGCGCAGCACTTCGGCCTGCCGTGGCGTGAGGCGCGGATGCGGCGGCGGAGGCGGGTCGTCCTCTTCGATGTCCAGGACCTGTCCGAAGACGCCGATCACTCGCCCGCCGCTCTCGAGCGGAACCGCGCTGACCTCGACGGACACCCGTTTTCCTTCGGCGTCGATGACCACGACCTTGTTGTCCGAGCCTGCCCTCGGGCCCACGAGATTCCGGGCAAAGATCTCTCGCGCTCTGCGCGTCTCCTCGGGCGCGACGACGGAGGTGAGCTGGCGGCCGCGAACGTCTCCCACACGCTTCCGGGCGGCCGGGTTCAGCCAGCGGATGATCCCGTGGGCGTCGATCACGTAGGCGGGTACGCGGACCCGCTCGATTGCGTCTTCGACTTCGCCGCCGATGGCGCCGAGCTCCGACATCGCCTCATCGAGTCTGCCCCTCGGAGCGCCGGGGCGCAAGTTCGGAGCCGCGCAACCTTTCTCCCTGCCAAATCTCTGCGAGCAGGTCGTACGGAGGGCGGTCATCACGACCCCCCGTCTGGGCGATGCCGAAGCCTGAGCGGTCGGCGATTCTTTGGGTCAACTCGCCGGAGCAGCGGCCGGCGAGTCGGAACAGGTGCGGTCGGCGGCGCCCGCCCTGCGGCCCTTCACACGCCGGCGTACGAGGTGGAACAGTTGTTCGGAGGTCAAGCGTGATTTTTTCTGCGGCGGTCGTGCTCGGACTCGCTCTCTTGCCCAGCGACCGAAGCCTCCCAGCTTGGAGCGAGAACTTTGTCGTCGTCTACCCGGACGGAACGGAGTGCGCGGTCGAAAACGACGCCGAGATCCGAGTCGGCGATGCCTGGGGAGGAAGCAGCTACGTGATCACGAGCCTGGAGCTCGAGCGCCGAGGCTCCGTGGCCGGCGATCGGGTGCGCGCGATCCTTCGCCTGGTCTAGTCGGGCCGCAACCGGGCGTCTGCCTGCGTCCTCGCGCAGGCTAGCTTTGGCCGTGTGAGCGACGATTCGATTCGCGAACTGGCTCGAACGCGCCTTGGTTTCGAGCTCTTGCGGCCGGGACAGCTACGCGCCGTCGCTGCCGCGAGCGGCGGGCGCGACGTTCTCGCGGTGTTACCGACCGGCGGCGGCAAGTCGGCGATCTACGAGCTCGCGGGGCTGCTCCGCGACGGGCCGACGGTGGTCGTTTCACCGCTGATCGCGCTGCAGGACGATCAGCTTGCCCATCTCCGCAAGGCGGGGTTGTCCGCGATCGTCCTGAACTCGCAGCAGTCCGCGGCTGCGCGGGCGGCTGGGCTCGACAGTGCTCGTGACTCCGAGACCTTCGTCTTCGTGTCCCCGGAGCAGCTGGCGAACACTCAGACGCGCGAGGCGCTGCATCGTGCTCGACCAGGTCTGTTCGTCGTTGACGAGGCGCATCTGATCAGCCAATGGGGCCACGACTTCCGCACGGACTACATGCGCCTGGGAGCTCAGGCCGACGCGCTCGAGGCGCCCGTTCGCATGGCCTTGACTGCGACCGCTGCTCTGCCGGTGCGGCAGGAGATCGGCCGTCGGTTGGGGCTTCGAGAGCCTGAGGTGGTGGTCGGAAACTTCGATCGTCCGCACATCGAGCTCTCGGCGCGGCGCGTCTCCTCGGTCGAGGAGAAGCACCGCGAGCTCGACCAGGCGGCGTCCGAGCTGACCGGCGCGGGGATCGTGTACGCCGCGACGCATGCCGGAGCTGAAGAGGCGCAGGACGTGCTCGCGGCGGCCGGCCACCGGGTGACCCTCTACCACGCAGGTCTCTCGGCACGAGCCCGGCACGAGGCGATGACGGCGTTCCTCGACGGTTCTGTGCGAATCGTTGCTGCGACTGTTGCATTCGGGATGGGAATCGACAAGCCCGATGTGCGCTGGGTCTTGCACGCCGATCCACCCGCGTCGCTCGACGCTTACTACCAGGAGCTCGGACGAGCAGGCCGCGACGAGGAGGCGGCGCACGCGCGCTTGCTTTTCCGGCCGGAGGACTTCGGCAAGGCTCAGCACCTGACCGCGCGAAGCGTCGGCGGCAGCGTCGTGGCTCGCGTCGCGGAACGCCTGTCGAGCGGACGTGATGTCGACGACCTCGGGCGGCGTCAGTTGACGGCGGCGCTCGTCCGCCTCGTCGATCTGGGCGCTGCGGTCTGGGAGGTCGACGGGGAGGTCCGCTGGACGGGGGCGCTGAGCGTCGACGGCGCCCTCAGGGCATCGGAGGTGGAGACGGCGCGTGAAGAGGAGGTTGAGCGCTCGAGGCTCGAGATGATGCGCCGGTACGCCGAGCACACGGGCTGCCGCCGTTCATTTCTGCTTTCGTACTTCGGCCAGAGCTACCGCGGTCCGTGTGGGCGGTGCGACAACGACCTGACGCTGGTCGCGCAGTCGCCCACTGCCGAGCCGTTCGCGGTGGGCGGGCGCGTGTTGAGCGACCGCTGGGGCGAGGGGACAGTCCAACGCTACGACGGCGATCAGCTGACGGTGCTGTTCGACGACCACGGCTACCGGGATCTCCTCCTGCCGCTCGTCCTCGAGCGAGGGTTACTACGCGCCGTTTGAACGCCACGATCACGTCGCCTACGGTACGTCGCTGTGCCTCGTAGGAGGACGGTCCCCGGAGCAAACGGCGGCGACGCCGCGGCGAATGAGCCGCCGGCAACGCGCTTCTCGGGAAAGACGGCGTGGGCGCGCAACCTGGAAACGCCTCTTCGAGAGTTCCTGCGCGCCGAGACCGGCGGCGCCGCAGTGTTGCTCGCGGCAGCGATTGCGGCGCTCGTGTGGGTGAACGTCGACGCGTCGTCCTACCACTCGGTCTGGCAGACGAAGCTTTCGATTCGCCTCGGCAACGCGGGCGTGAGCCTCATTCTTCGCGACTGGGTGAACCTCGGCCTGATGACGTTCTTCTTCTTCGTCGTCGGCCTCGAAGCTCGCAGGGAGTTCGACCTCGGGGAGCTGCGGGACCGGCGGCGGTTCGCGTTGCCTCTCGTAGCTGGGCTGGCTGGTATGACCGGAGCGATTTCGATCTATCTCGCCTTCAACGCGGGCCGCTCGTCGGCTCACGGCTGGGGAATCGCGATGTCGACCGACACCGCCTTTGCGCTTGGGTTGCTCGCACTCGTCGGCCCACGCTTTCCCGACCGTCTGCGGGCATTCATGCTCACCGTGGTCGTCGTCGACGACATCGTCTCGCTTGTCGTTATCGCCACGGTGTACACGCAGACGCTCAAAGTGGTGCCCCTCGTGATCGCTGTCGGGCTGTACCTGATCGTCGTTGTCCTGGTGAACATTCCCGTGCGCGTCGGCGCCATCTACTTCCTGCTCGGCGTCGGGGCTTGGGTAGGCCTGCTCAAGTCCGGGGTGGACCCGGTGGTGATTGGGCTCGCGATGGGCGTCCTGGCCTATGCGTTTCCGGCAGCCCGAACGAGCCTCGAACGGGCGACAGAGAGGTTCCGCGAGTTTCGCGAGCAACCGACCGCCGAGTTGGCGCGCTCAGTCGGCGTGCAGATCAGGTTCGCAACATCGCCGAACGAACGGCTACAGCAGCTCTATCACCCCTGGACGAGCTACGGGATCGTGCCGCTCTTCGCGCTAGCGAACGTGGGCATCGCCGTAAACGGCGCCTTGCTCTCCCGGGCCTTCACCTCACCGATCACGCTCGGGATCCTGCTCGGGTATGTCGTTGGCAAGCCCGCTGGAGTGCTGGGCGGTTCGTGGCTGGTCACCCGGCTGAGCCGCGGGCGCCTCCGGCCGCCCGTCGGCTGGGCCGCCGTCGCGGGAGCCGGCACGATCAGCGGCGTCGGCTTCACCGTCGCGCTGCTGGTGGCAACCCTTGCATTCCAGGGACTGCGGCTCGAGGAGGCGAAGGTCGGCATTCTCAGCGCCGCGCTAGGCGCGTCGCTCATCACCTGGCTGCTTTTTCGAGCCACGGCGCTGCTCCCAAGGCGGCTGCGAATCCGCGCCCTGCTCGGAGGCGCGGTGCCGCTCGTCGACCTGTACAACGACGTCGATCCCAAGCGGGATCACATACGTGGCCCGCTCGACGCCCCGGTGACCATGGTCGAGTACGGCGACTTCGAGTGCCCCTATTGCGGCCAAGCCGAGCCTGTCGTTCGCGAGCTGTTGCGCGACTTCGGTGACGTCCGCTACGTCTGGCGGCACCTGCCACTGAGCGACGTTCACCCCAACGCCCAGCTCGCCGCGGAGTCCGCCGAGGCAGCCGCCAACCAAGGCGCCTTCTGGGAGATGCACGACCTGCTCTTCGAGCATCAGGATGCGCTGAGCGCAGACGACCTGATGAGCTACGCCGACCAGCTGGGACTCGACGTCGACCGCTTCTCGGAGCAGCTGCGCGAGCACACAGGCGCTCCCGAAATTGCGGAGGACGTCGACAGCGCGGACCTCAGCGGTGTCTCGGGGACGCCGACCTTCTTCATAAACGGCCAGCGCCACTACGGCGCCTACGACATCCAGAGCCTCACAAAGGCCGTTCGCACGGCCGGCGCACGCGCCACCATCACGGCCTAATCGCGCCCTGCTGGACTTCCCCGCGCGATAGTCGGGCGGAGCTGGAGCGCCCGGATCAGGTCGGTGATGGACAGCAGGCCCGCAAGGTGGCCGTTGTCGACGACGAGCCCTCGGTTGACCTTGCTCGAGGAAAGCTCGGCCAATGCGTCGATTGCCGGCTCGTCCTCGCTGAGCAGAGGGATGCCCTCCCGGGGAACCATGAGCTCGCGAACACGGTGCGCATCCCACTCGCTGCGCGGGACCGCGGCGACCGAGCGGAACGCCAGCAAGCCGATCGGCCGGCCGTGCTCGAGGACGGGATACGTCGTGTGGCGGTGCGACCGCGCCACCTCGTCCATGAACTCGCCGAGAGTGAGATCGGCCTCTACGGTCGCAGGTTCGCGGACCATCAGGTCGCGAACCCTCAGGCCGTCGAGCGCCTGCCGCGTTGCGATGTAGCGGGCCTCGGCGCTCGCGGCCTGGAGCAGGAACCATCCGATGAAGGCGAGCCAGGCGCCGCTGAACGAGCCCTGGAAGATGAAGAGGAAAACGCCGGCCGCGATGAACAGGTAGCCGAACCCGCGGCCAACGTCCGCGGCCACGCGCGTCGCCCACCCCAGGTCGCCTTTGAAGTACCAGAGCAGCGAGTGGAGCACCCGTCCGCCGTCCAACGGCAGAGCCGGCAGGAGGTTGAACACGAGCAGGCTCAGGTTGATGTAACCGAGCCAGGCGACGACGCCGTCCTCGGCGCTCGGCAGGCCGGCGAAGACGGCGAGCAGGACGAACGCGATTCCGAGGACGAATGACACGAGTGGGCCCGCAATCGCCACTCGGAACTCGGCCCCGGCCCCGGGGAACGAGCCTTTGAACTGCGCCACGCCGCCGAAGAGCCAGAGCGTGATCCCCTCGATCTCCATGCCCTCGCGCCGCGCCTGGCGGGCATGACCAAGTTCGTGTAGGAGCAGCGAGGCGAAGAAGACAAACGCCGCAACCAGCGCCATCGCGATGTATGTGCCGTGCGAAAGACCGGGGTTCTGCGAAGGAAAGACACCGACCGCCAGCGACCAGACGATCAGGGCAAACACGACCGCCCAGCTCCAGTTGACGCCGATCTGGATGCCTGCGATCCGGCCCAGCTTGATGCTCGGGGTCACGGTCGGCTCCTTGAAAACGCGCGGGACGTACCCTGCAGCATCGCAGGCCTGTAGGTGCGTTAGTGCGAGGCGGTCCCCGCGCCCGCCTCGGCGAATCGCCCGAGCGCGTTCACGAGTGCGCGTAGCTCCAGGCCGCGCTGCGTGAGGCGGTATTCGACACGGGGTGGTCGCGCGTCGATCACCGCTCGTTCGAGCACGCCCGCCTCTTCGAGGTCTGCCAGCCGCTGAACGAGGGTGGCGGGGGGGATGCTTCCCAGAGCCTGGACGAACTCGTTGAACCGGACGGCGCCGCCGTGCGAGACGTAGAGGATCGATACCGTCCAGCGCCGCTCGAGGAGGTCCGCCACGCGGCGGACCTCCTCTGGGAGCGGCGTGCAGCTACGACAGCGCATGCGCCGAGTGCGGCTCGAGCGACAGCTCGAGCACCTCGTCGAGGCTCATCACCGGGTGGAAGCTCATCTCGTTACGCACATCCTCCGGGATGTCGTCGAGATCGGCGCGGTTCCGCTCGGGGATGATCACGTCGGTCAGTCCGGCGGCGTGGGCCGCGAGGGCCTTCTGCTTCAGACCGCCGATCGGCAAGACGCGGCCCTGCAGCGTGACCTCGCCGGTCATGCCCACAGTGTGCTTCACGGGCCGGCCCGTCAGCAGCGACGCGAGCGCAGTCGTCATCGTGATCCCGGCGCTCGGGCCGTCCTTTGGAATGGCCCCTGCGGGCACGTGCACGTGGAAGCTGGCGTCGTCGAAATCGTGATCGTCGAGGCCGAGCTTGTCAGCGTGCGAGCGTACGTAGGAGAGCGCGATTCGCGCCGACTCCTTCATCACGTCGCCGAGCTGGCCGGTCAGAACGAGCCCGTCCTTGCCCGGCATCTTGGTCGCCTCGACGAACAGCACGTCGCCGCCCGTCCCGGTGACCGCGAGGCCGGTCGCCACGCCGGGCACCGCCGTCCGCTCGGCCGACTCCTGGTAGAAGCGCTGCCGCCCCAGGGCGTCGCGCACTACCGCCTCGTCGACCGAGATCGGCGGCTGCGCGGTGCCCGACGCCACGGTCGTCGCGGTCTTGCGGAGCAGCTTGCCCAGCTCGCGCTCGAGCTGGCGAACGCCGGCCTCGCGCGTGTACTGGCTGACGATCAGCTCCAGTGTGAGGTCGTCGATCGAGACCTCGTCCTCGCGCAGGCCCGCACGCTCGAGTTGGCGTGGCCAGAGATAGCCGCGTGCGATCGCGACCTTCTCGTCGACCGTGTAGCCGTCGAAGCGGATCACTTCCATGCGGTCGAGCAGCGGGCCGGGGATCGTCTCCGCGACGTTCGCCGTGGCGATGAAGACGACCTCCGAGAGATCGAGCTCGACGTCGAGGTAGTGGTCTCGGAACGAGTGGTTCTGAGCCGGGTCGAGCACCTCGAGCAAGGCGGCGGAGGGATCTCCGCGCCAGTCGGCGCCGACCTTGTCGACCTCGTCCAGCAGGATGACCGGGTTCATCGTCCCTGCGTCTCGCAGGGCGCGCACGAGCCGGCCCGGAAGCGCGCCGATGTAGGTGCGGCGGTGGCCGCGGATCTCGGCCTCGTCGCGCACGCCGCCGAGCGACATGCGCACGAACTCCCGGTTGAGCGCACGGGCGATCGACTCGCCGACCGAGGTCTTACCGGTTCCGGGCGGCCCGATCAGGGTCAGGATCGCCCCGGAACGCTTGTCCTCGGCGATCCCACGCTCCTGGCGGAGCTTGCGCACCGCGAGGTACTCGACGATTCGTTCCTTGACGTCGTCGAGACCCGCGTGGTCACTATCGAGGACCTCGCGCGCGTGTACGGGGTCGAGCCGCTCCTCCGAGCGCTTCCCCCACGGCACGGCGAGCAACCAGTCCAGGTACGTGCGGATCATCGAGGACTCTCCGCTCTGGTCGCCCATCCGCTCGAGCCGGCCGGCCTCGCGCTCGGCCTGTTCGCGGACCTCGTCCGGGAGATCCGCCTCGGCGATCTTCTTGCGATAGTCCTCGGAGACCGAGCCCTCGTCTTCGCCGAGCTCCTTGCGAATCGACTCCAGCTGCTTGCGCAGGATGTACTCGCGCTGCTGCTTCTGAGCGCCCTCCTCGACGTCCTCGCGGATCCGATGGCGGATCTGCAGCTCGGCCAGGCGTTCACGCTGAAGTCTCACGGCAAGCTCGAGCCGCTCGACCACGTCGACCGCTTCGAGCAGCTCGATCCGCTGTTCGAACGAGGCCTCCGGAGCGTATGCGGCGGTGTCGGCGAGCGTTCCGGCCTCGGCGATCGAGCGCACGAAGGACGAGACACGCCCGTCGTCTCCGCGCAGCTCCAGGATCTCTTCGACAATGGCTCGGTACTCGCGCTCGAGGTCGCGCGTCTTCACGCCGGGCGGCGCGACGTCCGGCTGTTCCTGCACCTCGACGCGGAGACGGCCCTGGGCGTCGGTGTGGGCGGCGCCGGCGATCCCGCGGTGCAAACCGACGAGACTGACGGCCGCTACGCCACCCGGGAGGCGCACACGTTCGGCGACCTCGGCGACCGTGCCGACCTTTGCGTATTCCCCCTCATGTCGAGGCACGAGCAGGACGCGGTCCTCCTCGCCGACATCAGCGGAGATCGTGACATTCATGTTCGGGAAGACGACAGTGTCGTCTAGGGGTACTAGCAGCAACGTGCTCAAAGTCTTCATCACCTTTCTGTCGTAGCTACGTCGTCAATAGTAGCTTCAACAGATGAAGTGCCGAAGGCCGCTCGTTGATCTCTCAGGGGTACTCGCGGCCCTCGAGATCGCCCTTCTCTAAGATGGCCGGTTCAAGAGGTCAGATGAGTTCCCAAAGTCAAATGGAGGTGGGGTCAATGCGGTCGAAGAAAGTGGTCGCAGCAGCGCTTCTCATCGCGCTGGCTGCATGTGTCATCGCCGTCGTACCTGCGCTCGGAAGTCGCGCTGCGACGACGACAATCACCGTGCGCGAGAGTGAATTCAAGTTCGTCCTTTCGAAGCGGCACGCGCCGAAGGGGACGGTCGTCTTCAAGCTCATCAACAAAGGCAAGCTCGCGCATGACTTCAAGATCAACGGTAAGAAGACTCGGCTGCTTCAGCCGGGCAAGAGCACCACGTTGAAGGTCATCTTCAGCAAGGCCGGCAAGTTCCGATACATCTGCACTGTCCCCGGACACGCTGCCGCCGGCATGAAGGGCACTTTCACGGTCGGCTAGCCGACGGCCTAGAGGAAACGCGGACCTCAGCTCCCTAAGGCGGAGCTGAGGTCTCGGCATTAGGGTTGGCCTCAATCGACAAGGAGGCTGGGATGGCACTCGCACGTGTTGTGACCTTTGACGGCGTGAGCAAGGAACGGGTGGAGGAGATGGACCGCGAGATGCGCGACGGTCAGCCGCCCGACGGCTTTCCGGACGCGGAGCTAATCGTGCTCCATGACCCCGAGGCCGAGAAGTCACTCGTCATGATCATCTTCGAGAACGAGGACGACTACAGGCGCGGTGACGAGATTCTGAGTGCGATGCCGGCCGACGAGACCCCAGGTCAGCGGACGTCGGTGACGAGGTACGACGTCGCTACCCGGATGAAGTCCTAGTCGGCTGGACTGACGCGCCGCTCGCCGAGGCGAGCTCGCGGAAGCCGCTCGGAGCGGGCGCACCGCCAAGATCGGCATCTCGCGTCGCGAGCGCCGTGTAGCGGCCGCCGGCAACAATCAGATCCTCGTGGCGACCGGACTCGACCACACGGCCGTGGTCGAGCACGATGATCTGGTCGGCGTCTCGCACTGTCGAGAGCCGATGGGCGATCGCGATCGTCGTCCGCCCCTCCGAGAGCTGGTCCAGCGCCTCCTGCACGAGTCGCTCGGTCTCCGTGTCGAGCGAGCTCGTCGCCTCGTCGAGGACGAGGATCGGCGGGTTGCGCAGGATCGTTCGCGCGATGGCGATGCGCTGCTTCTCTCCGCCCGAGAACCTGTACCCGCGCTCGCCCACGACGGTGTCGTATCCGTCCGGCAGCGCCGCGATCACATGGTGGATGCGCGCGGCCTCGGCGGCCTTCTCGATCTCCTCGTCGGTGGCGTCCGGCTTGGCGAAGCGCAGGTTCTCGCGGACCGATTCGTGGAAGAGGTACGTCTCCTGCGAGACGACCCCGACTAGGTTGGTCAGCGCCTGGAAGCTCAGATCGCGGATGTCGACGCCGCCGATGCTGATGCTTCCACGGCTGACGTCGTAGAGCCGCGCTGCCAGGTAGCCGAGGGTTGTCTTGCCGGAGCCGGTCTCTCCGACGAGCGCTGTCGTCGTGCCCGCCGCCACGGTGAACGAGACGTCCTGGACCGTCCAGTCCTCGCCATAACGGAACCAGACCCGATCAAAGGCGACGTCACCGGCCTCCGCGACGGCGATCGCGTCCGGCTTCTCCTGGATGTCGACCGGCTGGTCGAGGTATTCGAAGATCCTGTCGAACAGGGCAAGTGACGTCTGCACGTCCAGGCTGACGCCGAGCAGCGAGCCGATGGGGAAGAACAGGCGTGTCTGGAGAGTCGTGAACGCGACGAGCATCGGGATCGAGAGCGCGGTCGATCCGCTCGCAAGCGCCAGTCCGCCGAACCAGTAGACCGCCGCCGGCATGATCGCGAAGCTGGTCTGGATCGCCGCCATCACCCAGCGTCCGGCCATGCGCTGGCGCACCTCCAGGTCGGCCAGGCGGAGCGAGTCGGCTTCGAAACGGTCGGCGAGCTCGTCCCCGCGTCCCATCGTCTTCCCAAGCAGGATCCCGGACACGGAGAGCGACTCCTGGACGAGGCTGGAGATGTCGGCGAGCGTTTCCTGCGTCGTCTTCGCGATTCGGCGCCGCTCGTTGCCGACCCGGCGCGTGAGCAGCGCGAACAACGGGATCAAGGCGAAGGCGAACAGGGCGAGCTGCCAGCTCAGGACCAGCATGCCGACCATCGTCGCGGCGACCGTCGTCACGTTCGAAGCGATGGACGTCGCCGTGTTCGTGACGACGTTCTGCACGCCGCCGATGTCGTTCGAGATCCTCGACTGCACCTCTCCGGTCCTCGTGCGCGTGAAGAAGGCGAGCGACAGGCGCTGGAGATGGCGGAAGACGGAGGCGCGCAGATCGTGCATCACGCGCTGGCCGACCTGGTTCGAAAGCAAGGTCTGGATCACGCCCAGCACACCCGTGGCAATCGCGATCGCGATGATGCCGGCAGCGTTGAACGAGAGGGCCTTCGTGTCGTTCTGACCGATCGCCTGCAGGACGTTCCTGAGCAGGAACGCTGGGACAACGCCGAGGCCCGCCGAGACGACGATCAGGAGGAGCACCCCGCTCAGCCGCAGCTTGTACGGCGAGAAGAGCCGCCCGATCCGCCTCAGGTTCGCCCGGCGCACCGCCGGGTCCGCGGGACGCTCCGGCGGCGCCTCCGAGGAGTGAAAGAACATGCCCATCGACGCTCAGAGTACGTCGCGGGCCACCCTTGGCGGCTGCGCGATTTGCCGGCCCGGCTGGGCGAGACGGGCGGCTACCAGCTTCATCGAGCGCCAAAAGTCAAGGAAACCAGAGGTCATCTCCGGGCGCCTCCCTGAGTCGAGGGACAGGCCTCCCTGAGTCGAGGGATGCCGGTTCCCTGCATCGAGCCGATTTCGGACTAGACGGCAAACACGCCCTCTTCGCGGTCCGGAGGTCTCCTTGGCTCGACGCACCCTCACAGTTTTCGCCGTTCTCACGCTCACTCTGCTCGCCTCCTCGGTGGCTCAGGGTGGGAGCTCGAAGTCGAAAAGCTGCGGCGTCAGCGAGTTCTCCTACGCTGGTCTGCAGGCTGAGACCAAAGCCCACGGTGTGGCGGCCAAGCTCATCTCGCTCGCGACCCCCTCGGTCGCCGCCGGTCACGTCGGAGCCTGGATCGGCGTCGGCGGGACCGATGCGGGCCCGCACGGAACCGCCGAGTGGATTCAGATCGGCTACAGCGCTTTCCCCTCCGACCAGACGAGCCGGATCTACTACGAAGTCACCGTTGCCGGCTCGGATCCGCAATATGTCGAGCTCAACTCCACGGTCAAGCCGGGCGAGAAGCACGACTTCAAGGTGCTCGAGATGGCCGGCCGCTCGTCCTGGTGGCGCGTGTGGCTCGACGGCAAGGCCGTCAGCCCGGCGATCCACCTTCCGGGGAGCCACATGGCCTGGTACCCGCAGGCGATGGCAGAGAGCTGGAACGGCAACGTCGGGGCCTGCAACAGCTTTCACTACAAGTTTTCGAAGATCAGGCTGGCACACAGCAACGGCGGCGTTTGGCAGCCGCTGAAGCGCAGCATCTCCTTCCACGACGCCGGCTACCGGTTCGTCCAGACCTCGCGGACGCC
>Ga0207693_10002302_pt1 | contig 16599 bp, 13 predicted proteins | sample LARL81metaG_FD_184347 | JGI IMG/M metagenome (GOLD analysis project Ga0207693, IMG submission 184347) | Corn, switchgrass and miscanthus rhizosphere microbial communities from Kellogg Biological Station, Michigan, USA - LAR L8-1 metaG... | ecosystem: Host-associated > Plants > Roots >...
GCCCGGGGCAGCTCGGAACCGGCGGCGGGGCGCATCCGATCCAGCACGGTCCGCAGCGGCGGCCAGGTCGCCCGGCCTCGGCGGGTTACCGCGTAGGCCATGAGTATGACCTTCGGTTCAGAGAGCGGAAGCACCTTCACACCGACGGTGGTCGGCCTGCCGATCGGTAGTAGTCCCACGCCAAAGCCGGCGATGATCAGATCCTCCACCAGTTCGAGGCTGTCGATCTCGTGCGCGATTCGCGGGACGAAACCGGCCAGGGACGCCAGTGTCCGCACGGCATCTTCGTCAGCGGTGTTGCGGGAGTTGACGATCCACGTTCGATCGGCGTAGTCGGCGATCTCGGCCGGCCCGTCCGATGTGTCTGCGGGCACGCCTAGTCCCCACGGAACCGACCAAAGCGCGACTGTTTCGAGCACTGGACTCGGCGAGGCGGGAGCGAGGTTGTAGTCATAGGTCAGCGCCAGGTCGAGGTCGTCGTTGGTCAGCAGCGCGAAGGCCTCGATGGGTTCGTACTCGCTGATCACAAAGTGGATCTTTGGGAACTTCTCTGCGAGCTCGGTGACGATCGGTAACAGCGAGAGCCGGATACCGGTCGCGAAGCCGCCGACGCGCACGGTGCCTGCAGGCTCGGCGTCCGGGTCGAGGTCGAGGCGTGCGCTGTCGACGGCCGCCAAGATCGTGACGGCGTGCTCGGCGAGGCGCTGGCCCGCGGGTGTGAGCCGCACCCGTCGTCCCTCGGGCTCGATCAGTTGCGCGCCGGTTTCCTTTGCGAGCGCGGCGATCTGCTGCGACACGGTCGACGTCGTCAGATGGTGAGTATCAGCGACGGCCCGCATCGAGCCGAGCCGCGAGAGCGCGAGCAACAGCTGCAGGCGTCGGGTGTCCATCGGTCAATTGTCCTAAAAGCTAAAGAGAACAATCTCAAATTGACACGATCATTGAACGATTGACTGACGCTGGGATCGTGTTGCGGTAACGGCCGATGTCGGCTTCGTGGACGGCTAGCCGGTACCCCACCGAGGGATCGTTCTGCAGAAACTCGACCTGTTCATCATCGAGTTTCGTGCGGATAAGGTATGCGTGGACCTTGAGGTAGTGATGTTCGTTGATGTACCCCGGTCCCCAGATACTCTCGAGGATCATTCGGCGTGTGCAGACCTTCCCGACGTGGCGGGCGAGGTAGGCCAGAAAGTCGAACTCTTTGGGCGTGAGGTCAATCCGTTCACCTCGGTAGCTCACTTCATAACGCAGCAGGTCGAGCGTTAGTGGGCCGACGTCGAGCTGAGTGATCGGCTCGGCCTGATCGGTGGCGTGGTGGCGAAGCGCGACGCGTAACCGGGCGTCGAGTTCGCGCATGCCGAAGGGTTTGGTGACGTAGTCGTCGGCGCCGCCGTTCACGGCTTCGACCTTGCGGTCTTCTGATCCGTCTGCGGACAGGATGATCACGGGTGTTTGGGTCCATCCCCGTGGTTGATGGAAGACCTGCATACCGTCGATATCCGGGAGCCCGAGGTCGAGAACAACCACAGCGGGCGGGTAGACGGCCGCGTCGGAAAGACCGGCGTCACCGGTCGCGGCGGTACGGACTTGATGGCCAAGGGCACGCTGTCCGACGCGGCATGCCGCCAGCAGTGCGGTGTCGTCGTCGATGACGAGGACGGTCGCCATTTCAGTGCTCCTCGGGCAGGTCTGTAGCAATACCGAGGGCGAAGCAGAAAGTGGCGCCGCCTCTGGGGACGTTATCGACCCAGATCCGTTGGCCGTGCGCGTCGCGGAAGGTCTTGGCGATCGTCAGTCCCAGGTCGGTGCCGGTGTCGGCTTCGCGGCGAAGGAAGAGGCCGAAGATCTCTACAGCAGGTCGGGCAGGGGCGGTCCTCGACGAGCAATGTGGACAGCTCAAACAGCCGCCGGATCTACCGCCCCCGTTCGCGCGCTTGGGCACGGGCGAGATTCATTCCGGCGACTACTCGGGCCACCGGGAGCATGACGGCGGCGTAGACGACCAGTGCTACCCAGTTCTCGGTGGCCCGACACGGAGGGTGAGGTAGGGCGGAATGAAGAAGAAGTCATAGACCATAAGCGGGCGATGACACTGATAACGCCCGCGAGGTAACCGCCGCTGGCAACCCCGACGACAACTGGAATCGCGAGCACCAGCGCCGTGGTCGCCGGGCTGAGGTGCGCACGCAAGGGCAACACGATCGCGGTCAGTACGGCTATGCAGGTCAGCGCCGCCAGCGTTCCGTCTCTCGGCGCAACCGTGCGGACGGCAACATCGGTTATCGCTGGCGAGCTGATGGTTCAGCAGCGCCGTCGGGGCGCAAGCCAGGCAGAAGATCCTTCGACGCCCGTGGACGCTGGCGCACAGCCGCCGTGACGACCAGCACCAGGGTCAGCACTTCGACGACGACGGTGATCGCAGCGTAGGGTGATGGTTCCCAACCGGTTTCGGTGAAACCGAAGAGGCCGACGGTACGCGACAGCGCGAACGCGACCAGCGAGCCCGCCGCCCCGATTGCGGCGCACAGTTGCAGCCACCCCGGTCCGCCGGCCAGGATCAGCACCGCGAGCGCGCAGAAGACGCTGCCCTGCACCAGGAAGGCTGGCCCTACCGCGGGGATGTCACGGTAGCCGTGGATGTAGAGGTAGGCGTGTATGACGCCGCTGACCGCGACGGTGGCGCTGATCGCTGTTCTGATTGCCAGATCCATGATCTTCATGTGAGCTTCTGATCCTTCAGTGCGAGGGACTGCTGGCCCTTGGTGTAACTGACTTCGCGGATGCCCAGCGCATCGCGCAGCTTTCCGGCGGGCAGCGTCACCGGTTTGGGTGCGGGACCCTGACCCGGCGCGGGCAGCGGATAGGCGGTAGTAGTGGCGCTGTAGAACGTCACATTGCCCTCGGTCTTCGAAAACAGCTGGTGGACATGGCCGTTGAGGCATGTCACCGACGAGAACCGCTTGAGGTAGCTCAATGCTTGCGTGGCGTCGTCGGTGCCCCACCCCCAGTCCGGGTACATGGCGAATAGTGGGATGTGGCTGAACACGATGATCGGGGTGTCGCTAGACAGGCCCGCGACGTCCTTCTCGACGAACTCGAGCTGGTCGGCGCCGAGATGTCCGAGCTTCTGCATGTTCAGCGTGTTCACCAGGCCGATGATGTGCACACCTGCGATGTCGAAGCTGTACCACCCGTCGCCGCGGGTGCCCGCGCCGAAGGCTTGCCGATACTTCTGTCCCGCATCATCTGTCGAGTCGTGTTCACCGGGAACGGTGAATACGTGCGGCGTGTTCAGCTCGCCCAGCATGTGCTTGACCTGATCGAACTGATCGGGCGTGGCCAGGTGGGTCAGATCGCCGGTGTGGATCACGAAATCGGGTGTGTAGTCGAGGCCGTTGATCTGGCCGATGGCGTGGTTGAACGTATCGGTCACGTTGGTATTCGCCGGGCCTTTGAACCCGATGTGGCTGTCGCTGATCTGGGCGAACCGCATCGCAGGCTTTGCCGGTTGCGCGGCGCCTGCCGACCCCGCGACGTGTGAGATCACCTCGCCGCCGGCGACGGTCAGCACGACGGCCGCGCCGAACCAGGCGCTGTGGCGCATCAGCTGCCGTCGGGTCATGCCGTCTGGGTCGTGCTGTGCACTCATTTGGTCACCACCACGGTGCCGGTCATGAACGGATGGATGGAGCAGACGTAGTCGTAAGAGCCAGGCGCGGTGAACGTAAAGCTGTACGTGCCATGGGTGTCCATTCCTGGCGAGTGGAAAGAGCCGTCCTTGCCGGCGACGGTGTGGGGCTCCTCGTCCTGGTTGGTCCAGGTGACCGTCGCGCCGACCGGGACGGTCAGCGTCGCCGGGTTGAACTTGAAGTTGCTGATGCTCACGGCCGTCCCGCCTTGCGGGGCGGGTGAGTCAGCGGTCGTCGCCGATGCCGAAGCGGGTGGTGACTGCATACCGGACATGGCAGGCATGGCAGAGCCGGACATACCCGGGGTCATGCCCGACTGAAAGCTGACTGACGGGCTGGCAGCAGTGGTGTTGGATGCGGGGCTGGAACACGCCGCGGTGAACAGGACGCCGACGGCGGCGAGACTGGCTATGACCTTCACACTGTAGAGATAGGTGGGCGGTTACACTTCAGGCCGGCTCGTTGGGCGGCTTCTCCGCCACGAACACCTCGATGGATCCGTCCAGCTCGCGAACGTCCAGCCGCGGTAACGGGTCTGGGGCGATTCGCAGCAGATGGCCGAGGACCTGGCCGGTAGGTGAGAACGAGGTCGGATGACAGGGGCAGTGCAGCTGGTCTAGGGGCCGGTCGAACCACAACCTGCAGCCCTGGTGCGTGCACACCCCCGAGATCGCCTCGGGTTGGCCGTTGACCCGACGCACGAACCCGACCACCGAACCGACGTCAAAGGGACGCATCACGCCGGCGGGCACATCTGCGCTTGCCGCGACGACTTGCCAGCTGCCGTCACCGGGTTGCATCGAAGGCCTGTTGGCGTGCGAGCGGCCGTCAGGGGCGACGCGCTCAGTAGCGGCTCCGGCGACAACGCCGGCACTCCCTGCCAGCGCGGCGGCCGACGCGGCGACAACCACCTGCCTACGTGTTGCGTGCGGTCCGTTAGGGGGGTCGGCGTTTTCCTGGGCGCCCGGTATCCATGCGGCCAGCCGGCGCTGGAGGTCGGTCAGGAAGTCTTCGCTAGGCGCACCGCTGGCCATACGGGCGGCACGCAATTCGATAGCCGTACGTATCTGCGCGGCTTCGAAGCGATCGGCGTCAAACGGCCGGGGTCGGCGCCCACAGAGTAGGTCGTCGATATAACGACGCAGTCTACGGGCGTTCAATGTTCATCCTTTTCGGTGAGCGCGGCGGCCCGTCGTAGTGCTCGGTGCTGCAAAACCTTGGCGTTGGCGACGCTCACACCCATTTGAGTTGCCGACTCGTTGATCGAACGACCCTGCAAGAACCGCAAATCCAGAATCCGGCGATAATTGTCCGGAAGCGATGCGAGCACGCGACGAACTTGTTGCGCAGCCGCGATGTCGACAGCATGATCGGCCTCGTGCGACACCTCCGGAACATCATCGATCGATGTGATGTCGCACCCTGTGGTCTGGCGCCAGTGCGCAGCCAGAACCGAACGCGTGATGGCGCGCAAATACCCGCGAACCTGGGCCACCGTTGCCGTGGTTCGCAGCGGCCTTAGCGCGGCTAGAAACACCTCGGCAGTGAGATCCTCGGCGTCGGGCACGTTGCCGATGCGCTTGACGATCATGCGATAGACCCAGATGGCGTTGTCCGCATACACCGCCGCCCAATCCGGGTAGCAGCTCCCGGTGTCGGCCGCCACTCGCAGGCCGGCCCCGGCAGTGGGTTCCCGTTGCGCCATCATCTTTGGTGAATACGGCAGCAGTTACAAATCAGTCGTCGAACGCCCGAAGTAGGTGACCGGTTAAGCGGGCCCAGCGCGCGGCTCACCGCTGCGAATCGTCGCCTGCAAGCTCAGTCTGTCCACGAAATTCGTTGTTGAACAACCGAACCCGATTCTCAGTCGGTCACCCGCACATTCGATGCGCCGGGCATGCTCCGTCTCTTAGAGCCGAATCATCCACCCCTGCATGATACGTCGACGTAGACGGTATCGAACTGCGTTGGGTCGATGCGTGCTCCTGCTGAGTCAATGTTGGAGTTATTCAATCCCTCAACACCAAGAACCTTGCAGCTTGACAGCGGAAAGGCCTGACCCCCATTGATTATGACGTTGTAGCCCTTTGCCTGCAGGGCGTTCACGGTGTCTTGAGCGTTGCCGAAGTTGGCGAAGCCCGACGGGCCGCCGCAGTCTCACCCGCGACTCCCAAGGCTGAAACCGTAAGGGTACCGAAGCAGGCCGCAGCAAGAAACATCTTCATTATCAATACCCTTCGTCTTTGCGCGCACCATTTCTGGGGGCAACGACCGAGAGCGGACACCGCACGCGGCCCCTACCAATAAGTAGGGTCGAGGGTTACGCCCAAAGCGATACTCGACCAACGACGCGTTACATCCGATCATCGACGATGGGTCAGTACTGGCTCAGCGCCTCCCACAAGGCATCGCTGGCCTTGTGCGCGAGTACTCCTTATCGATCGAGCTGTCGTGTCAGCTGACGGTGATACGCAGGGTCGTGAAGCCACGCAGAACGTTGTTGAGGATTCGCTTCTCCTCTTCAATGGTGAAGCGCCGGACGCGCTTGGCCAGCTCGGTGAACAGCGCCATCATTTCGATCCGAGCCAGATTCATGCCGACGCAGGCGTGCGGGCCGGCACCGAAACCCAAGTGATCTCCGGGGCGCCGCAGCACATCGAACCGATCGGGGTGGGGATACTTACGCTCGTCTCGGTTTGCGGCGCCATAGAACACGATGGCGCGCGAGCCGGCGGGCAGCAACACCCCGTCCATGTCCACGTCCCGGGCGACGTAACGGGAGAAGCCCCGGATCGGAGCGTCGTAGCGCAGTACCTCGTTGATGGCGCTCGGTATCAGCCGCGGGTCTTCGCGTACCATGTCCCACTGATCGGGGTACTTTGCGAACAGCCACACCGCGTTAGTGATAGCGAAGATCGTGGTGTCCAGGCTGGGGCCCAGGTAGTCGATCATCATCGCGGGGCACGCCTGCGCGGGCACCTCACCGCGCGCGACCGCGTCGTGGATTCCCATTGCCCAGCCGCCGGGCTTGAGCTTGTCGGGCACGGCCTCATTGGTGGCGTAATGCATCATCTCGTCCAGTACAAAAAACGATGCGCTGTTTCTGTCGTTGATTGGCCCGAAGCAGTTGAACATCTCGTCGGCCCAAATGAGCATTCGCTCGCGGCCCTTCTCGGGCAGCCCGACGAGATTGGAAACCACGGTCACCGGAAGGTGATTCGCCAAGTCGGTTACCGCGTCGAAGGTGCCTTTCCCGACAAGTTTCTCCACCACCGCCTCCGCCTCGGCCCTGATCTCATCGCGCACCGGCCGTAGTGCCCTCGGTGTCAGCGGACGCACGAGCACATCGCGCAGCGCGTCATGGTCGGCTCCGTCGCTGCACAGCGTGTTACCGCGCAGCACCTGGTTCATCCGGTCGTTCATCATTACCCCGTAGCTAGACGGGAAGGACTCCCAATCCTCCAGCGCCCGCCGGACCGAGGCGTACCGGGTGAGGGCGAACATCTCGTACTGCGGTAGCCACGCGGCGGGGCCGGCATCGCGCAGCTGCTTGTACCCCGGCCAGGGATCGAGCAATGCCTCGTCGGTGTACGGATCGTGATGTGACCAAGGGGCTTTACCGTTCACAGCTGTTACGGGCGAGGATTTGCCACGTTGATCTTGACGTTCCATGGTGGCGAGGCTAGGCAGCGTGTCCGCACAGTTCCACCGGCCTCGGGTGAATCCGCGCTGTGTGGCTAAAAGTTCGCGTTTCGTGGTCAGCGCGCAGCGTGCAGGGCCTGCGCCGGTGTGTTGCCAAACTTCATCTTGTGCGCGGCGGCGAACCGGCCGAGGTGGGTGAACCCCCAGCGGTGGGCCATCGCGGCCACGGTGGTGTGGGCGGGTCTGCCGACGGTGCTCGACGATTGCGCGTAGGGCAGTCACGGCTCCATCGACCGCCGCGGAATTCAACCGAGGTCCGAACGCGTCGTCACCAGCTACGTCTCCGCAACGGATTTGGTCCATCGCTACGCCCGCTTGAGCCGCTCAATTCGATCCGACGGCTCGATCGGCGGCCCCGCCCTCCAGCGTGGGACCGCAGGCAGGCGCTGGTGAAGCTGTCCCTGTCAACACCAGGATGCGCAAGGCCTGGATGCCGAGCCTTCTACGGGAATTTGGTACTTGCTCGCTGCGCTCATGTGCGCGTAGCCGCATTCGGGCCGACGGTGCCGGTGCAGATGCGAACACCACGCCAGAAAGTATGACCGTGCCGATCGAGACCCTCACCACCAGGCGGACAGCGTCATCGAACGCCGCATCGATGCCGGCCCGGCCGCCGTTGCTCCGGACCGTCGGGCGCGGCCGGTGGCTGCGCCTATATCCAGTCGCGCTCGGTCTGGGCGGCCTGGGCGGGTCGTGGCGCACGGCCGCCGGGCTCGGCGCACCGCTCTGGCCGGCGATGTGCTTGGTGGTGCTGTGTTTTGGCGCATGGATCACGATCACGGCTTTGTATGTCGTGGCTGGTGGCGGCGATCCGCGGGCGTTGATCGCCGACTTGCGTCACGCAGATCAGGGCTTCGCTGTCGGCTACATCCCGGTGATCCCGCTATTGCTACTGGCGCAGGTCCGCGCGCAGACGTCGGGATTGCGCATCCTCGACCTTGGGGTGGTTGCGGTGTGGGCCATCGTGACGGCAGCCCTTGTCGCACATTGGATTACGACTCCACGCGATCGCCACGCCATCCATCCCGGACTTTCCTTGCCAGTAGTGGCTGGTCCGTTCATTTCCTGCATCTCGTTGCAGGCGAACAGCTGGCATCTTCTGGCTCAGGGCATGTTCGCGGTCGGCGTGTTCTTCTGGATGACGTTCGGCACCGTGATTCTTGGTCGCCTGATGACCGAACAACGTCTTCCTGACGCGCGGTTTTCGACACTGGCGGCGTTGATGGTTCCGCCGGCGACGGCCAGCGTTGCCTGGTTCGGCTTGAACGACAACCGAATCACCACGCTGGGCACCGGCTTGGCCGCGGTGCTGGCGATGATGGCGCTGATCCAGCTCTTCATCGTTCCCGAGTATCTTCGCCGGCCGTTCACGGTTTCGGCGTGGACGTTCAGCTTCCCGTTGGCGGCGGCGGCGAACACGGTTGGCCACTGGGCCATCGCGGCACCGCTTCCGGCGGTCCGCGTGCTCGCGTGGTCGAGTCTGGTGCTCGCCACGGCGACGATTGGCCTGCTCGCAGTCCTCACCGTGCGCATGCTATGGCGGACAAGTCGGGCCGCCACGACGCGGTCGGGGCCGTCGCCGGCCTGCGATGTTGGGGCGCTTGTCGATTGACTCGATCAGCAGCCCAAGCGATCACCTGTTTCCGACGACGAAAGGTACGCACATGACCGCCGAAATCAGTGGGTACACCCGGTCCGATCGCATAGCGGGGCTCTATGCCAGCGACCCGCGACTGCAGGCGGCAAGGCCGTCGCAGGCTGTCGTTGAAGCGGCGCGCCGGCCAGGGATTCGACTTGCCGAGCTACTGCGCACCTTCATGGAGGGCTACGCCGACCGGCCGGCCCTAGGCACGCGTGCCTCATCGGTGGTGCGAGACCCGGTGACTGGGCGATCTGAGCAGCGGTTGTTGCCGGCGTTCGACACGATCACCTACGGGGAGCTCTGGTCCAACGTGACGGCAATGGCTGCGGCCTGGACTGGCGACGACCAAACGGTGCACCCGGGCGACTTCGTCGCGACGATCGGCTTCGCCAGCGCCGAGTACCTGACCGTCGATTTGGTCTGCAACTATCTCGGGCTGGTCTCCGTTCCGCTGCAGCACAATTCGACGGTGTCGCGGTTGGCGCCCATCTTCGCCGAGACCACACCGCGAGTGCTGGCCGTCAGCGCCGCCTACCTTGACCTGGCGGTGGAGTCCGCGCTGGGCAGCCCGTCGGTCCGCCGTGTGACGGTGTTCGATTACGACCCCGACGTCGACGCGCAGCGAGAAGCACTGGAGCAGGCGCGTATTCGGCTGACGCCGAGGTCAGTGACGGTGGAGACTCTACCCGAGGTTATCGCGCGCGGGCGGACACTGCCGGTGCCGCCCGGCTTCGACGGCGCCGACGACCAGCGCCTGGCCATGATCCTCTACACCTCGGGCAGCACCGGCCTGCCCAAGGGCGCGATGTGGACCGAGCGCATGCTGTGCGCGCTGTGGACCAGCGACATCGTCACTGAAAGCGATGCCCCCGTCGTCAATGTCAACTTTATGCCGCTGAACCATCTGGGTGGACGCATGCCCTTGGCGTCGTCGTTTCAAACAGGCGGCACAGGCTATTTCGTTCCCGAAAGCGATCTGTCCACCCTGTTCGAGGACTGGCGCCTGGTCCGGCCCACACAGTTGGCGGTGGTGCCCCGGGTGGTCGACATGCTGTTTCAGCGTTATCAGACTCGGGTGGACCGGTTGCGCGACGAAGGTGAGGGGCCCGAGGAGGCCGACGCCATCGCGAAGGACGAGTTGCGCGACGATGTGCTCGGCGGTCGGGTGCTCGGCGGGTTCGTCGGCACCGCACCGCTGGCCGCCGAGATGCGCGCATTCATCGAGTCCTGCGTCGACGCGCAGCTGTTCGACGTCTACGGCCTCACCGAGGTCGGCGGGGTCGCGCGCGACGGGGTCATCACCCGCCCGCCGGTGATCGACTACAAGCTCATCGATGTGCCCGAGCTGGGCTACTTCACCACCGACCAGCCGTACCCGCGCGGCGAATTTCTCGTCAAAACGGCAACGGCCACACCCGGTTACTACCACCGGCCCGACGTCAGCGCCGAGGTGTTCGACGCCGAAGGCTACTACCGGACCGGCGACGTGATGGCTGAGGTCGCCCCGGACCATCTGGTCTACGTTGATCGCCGCAACAACGTGCTCAAGCTCGCTCAGGGCGAATTCGTCGCGGTGGCCAACCTGGAAGCCGTCTACGCCGGCGCGCCGCTGGTCCGTCAGATCTTCGTCTATGGCAACAGCGAGCGCTCCTGGTTGCTGGCAGTTATCGTGCCGACTAGCGAGGCGCTCTCGCGCTATCCCGACGTCAAGGAACTCAAGAGCGCGTTGCGGGACTCGTTGCGCACGACGGCGCGCGCCGCCGAACTGCAGTCCTACGAGGTACCCGCCGACTTCCTCATTGAGACCGACCCGTTCACTATCGCTAACGGTTTGCTCTCCGGTGTCGGAAAGCTGTTGCGGCCCACACTAAAAGAGCGCTACGGCGAGCGGCTCGAGCAGCTCTACACCCAGCTGGCGCACGCCCGCTCCGACGAACTACGGGCACTGCGCGAAGCAGTCGACTCTCAACCGGTGATCGACACGGTGATCAAAGCCGCACAGGCGCTGCTCGGTCTGCCCGGGGCGGCACCCACACCCGACGTGCACTTCACCGACCTCGGCGGGGACTCGTTGTCGGCGCTGAGCTTCTCGAACTTGCTGGGGGAGTTGTTCGGGGTTGAGGTGCCGGTGGGTGTGATCATCGGGCCGGCCGCCGACCTGGCCGCACTGGCCGGCTATGTCGAGTCCGAGCGCGCCTCGGGTGGCCAGCGTCCGACCGCGACCAGTGTTCACGGCGTCGGCGCCACGTCACTCGCGGCGGCGGATCTGACGCTGGACAAGTTCATCGATGAGGCGACGTTGAAGGCGGCCGTCTCGGTACCGGCAGCCGTTGATCGGGTTCAGACGGTCCTGTTGACCGGTGCGAACGGCTACCTCGGCCGGTTCCTGGCGTTGGAGTGGCTGCAGCGGCTGGCGGCTACCGGCGGGCGGTTGATCACTCTGATGCGCGGAGAGGACGCCGAGTCGGCGCGGCGCCGACTGCAGCAGGTATTCGACTCCGACCCCGCCATGTCTGCCGAGTTCCGCGAGTTGGCCGCCGGTCATCTCGAGGTGATTCCCGGCGATATCGGCGAGCCGAATCTCGGCCTCGACGAGGCGATGTGGCAGCGGCTGGCGCGCGAGGTCGATCTCATCGTGCATCCGGCAGCGCTGGTCAACCACGTGCTGCCGTATGCGCAATTGTTCGGCCCCAACGTCGTTGGCACCGCCGAGGTGATTCGCCTGGCGATCAGCGAGCGGCTCAAGCCGGTGACCTACCTGTCTACGGTCGCTGTGGCCATGGGGATGGCCGACTTCGTCGAAGACGGCGACATCCGAGAAGTCAGCGCACATCGGCCGATCGACAACGGGTATGCTAACGGCTACGCCAATAGCAAGTGGGCCGGAGAGGTGCTGCTTCGCGAAGCGCACGATCTGTGCGGGCTACCGGTCAGCGTGTTCCGATCCGATTTGATCCTGGCGCACAGCCGGTTCGCTGGTCAGCTCAACGTGCCGGATGCGTTCACCCGCTTGCTGATCAGCGTGCTGTCGACCGGAATCGCGCCGCGCACCTTCTACGCTGAGGACGTGTCGGGTCAGCGGCCGCGGGCACATTACGACGGCCTTCCGGCTGATTTCGTCGCCGAGGCCATCACCACCATCGGCGGCGACGGTCTTGACGGCTACCGGTCCTACGACGTGATGAACCCGCACGACGACGGCATCTCGCTGGACGTCATCGTTGACTGGCTCATCGACGAGGGAGCATCGATCACCCGCATCGACGACCACGCCGAGTGGATCGCCCGATTCGAAGCGGCCCTGCGCTCGCTGCCCGAACCGCAACGCCAGCGCACGGCGTTGGCCCTGCTGGACGCCTATCGCGTCCCGGAGCAGCCGCTGCGCGGCGCCGTCGCCCCGACGGAGGTCTTCCGGGAGGCGGTGCGGGCCGCCAAAGTGGGCCCGGCACACGATATTCCGCACATCAGCATCGAACTCATTCGTAAGTACCTGACCGATCTGAAGATATTGGCGCTGCTGTAACCCCCTCGGCTCCCCGACCCGCGCCACTCCTGCCCAGATCGCGCTGGCTGGCTGCTGGCGCAGGGCGACGACATCGCCCCGATCCCCGGCACCAAGCGGGTCGCCCGAGTCGAGGAGAACACAGCCGCAGACGGCGTCGTGCTGAGCACCGATCACGTCGAACGGCTCAACAACCTCACGCCAGCCTCCGGCGAACGCCACGACGAAGGAAACATGGCCGCCATCGACCGCTGACCCATCGTTCATGATTGCTGAACGGTATGTCCGGGAAAATCACGTGGACATGAACGGTTGCAGTGCCGTTCAATGCAGAGGTGACCACCAACCAAGCTCGCACCGGCGCCCTGATGGCGATGGGTTCGATGCTGTGCGTCCAGGTCGGCCTCGCGATCGCCGTGACGCTGATCGACCGCATCGGCGTCGAGGGCGCCGCGTGGCTGCGGCTGGCGTGGGCCGGCGTGCTGATGCTCGTCATTGTCCGGCCGCGCTTCGCGGCGTTCACCTGGGCGACCTTTCGGGTGTGCGTCGTGCTTGGCGTGGTCACCGCAGCCGTCACCCTGCTGTTCATGGCGGCAATCGATCGCATTCCACTGGGGACTGCCAGCGCAATCGAATTCCTCGGGCCGCTCGGCGTCGCTGTGGCGCACGGAAAGGGCGGGCACCGCGTCGTGTGGCCGGGTCTCGCCGCCGTCGGCGTTGTGTTGCTGACCCGGCCGTGGGACGGCGCAGTCGATCCGGTTGGGGTTTTGTTTGCGCTCGCCGCGGCCGCGTGCTGGGCCTGCTACATCCTGCTCACCCAGCGCGCTGGCGACCAGGTTTCCGGTATCAACGCCCTGGCAGTGTCAATGCCCGTCGCAGGCCTGGTTGCCACCGTTGTGGTCGGTCCGTCGGTGTTGCCCCGGATGACTCCCGAGATCCTGCTGATCGGCGTGGGCCTGGCGATCCTGCTGCCCGTCGTGCCATTCGCCCTGGAATTGCTCGCGCTGCGCCGGTTGACCACCGCGGCGTTCGGAACTCTGATGGCACTCGAGCCTGCATTCGCGATGATTGTCGGCCTCGTGGTGCTCCACCAAGTCCCCGGCCCGGCGGGCATCGTCGGCATCTGCTTCGTGGTAGCCGCAGGCATCGGTGCAGCTCGCACTGGCGCCCGCTCGTCGCCGGTGCCCGTCGAGGTCGGCTAGGGAAGCGACGAGATCTGCACTAGGGCTGTAAGGAGACGAAAACCACAGCCTTGGTGCAGATCTCGTTGAGCTACCCTCGGGTCATGGACCGCGGAATGTTCGACTCGCCCATCTTTCGCATCGTCAACAACATCTTCGTCGGACTCATCGACGCGCCCATTGTGGGGTCGGTGGTACGTCGCGCCCTGATCAATATCCGCTATGTCGGCCGCCGCTCGGGCAAGACGATCCAGACCCCCGTGGGTTATCGGCGCGCGGGCGACAGGATCGTCATCAACGTCGTTTCACCCGACAAGAAGACGTGGTGGCGCAATTTCCTCGGCGAGGGCGGCTCGATCACGCTGTTGAAGCTCGACGGTGCCGACCGCACCGGGCACGCGCTCGCCGACCGTGACGACAACGGCCGCGTCACGGTGACGGTCCAGCTGGACTAGGCCTCGATTCGCTTGCGCCGGTAGAGTGTTCCCACGGCGAGCAGGACCAGGCTGATCACCAGGATGGCCGTCGCCAGCACGTTGATCTGCGGGGGCACCGCGGCTTTGACCGCCGCGTTCACATACAGCGGGTAAGTCACCGTCGACCCGCTGACGAAGTACGTGATGATGAAGTCGTCGAGCGACAGCGCGAACGACAACATGCCCGCGGCCACAATGCCCGGAATGATCAGTGGCAGTGTCACTTTGAAGAACGTGCGGGCGGGGCTGGCGCCGAGGTCCATAGACGCGTCCTCCAGCGTCCAGTCGAACCCGCGCATCCTGGCGCGCACGGTCATCGCGATGAAGCTGATCTCGAATGCCACGTGGGCGATCACGATGGTGGTGTAGCCCGCGGCCCACCCCAGATCGAGGAACAGCGTGAGCAACGCGGCGCCGATCACCACCTCGGGTGACGTCAGCGGTAGTACCAGGAACGTGTCGACGGCTGTCCTACCGCGAAACCGTTGGCGCACGAGGGCGATGGCGAGCAGCGTCCCAAGCACCAGGGCGATCGCGGTGGAAACGGCGGCGATGTTGATGCTCAGCTTCAACGCGTCGGTCAGTGCCGGGTACTTGAACGGGTGCGCCCAGTTGTTCAGGGTGAAGCCCTGCCACGAGTAGTTGAACTTGCCCTGGGGATGGTTGAACGAGAACAACACGATCACGAAGATCGGCAGGAACAGATAGAGCAGTACCAGGCCCGCGGCGATGCGCAGGATCAGATCGCCCCATTTCGGGCTGCCTTTGACCGTTTTCGGCTCAGCAGTGCCTACCGCGGTCATGGCCTGAGTCGTCATACCAGATCCTCCGTGCCGAGCGCCCGGGTGTAGAACAGCACGCCGACGAGGATGATCGCCATCAGGACCATGCTCAGCGCGGCTGCGGCGGGATAGTCCTTGACCACTAGGAACTGTTTCTGAATGACGTTGCCAATCATGGTCGTTTGGGTGCTGCCCAGATAGTCAGCATTGATGAAGTCGCCCGATGCGGGGATGAACACCAACAGGCTGCCCGCCAGAACGCCGGGCATCGACAACGGAAGGATCACTTTGGTGAAACTGCGCCTGTTCGACGAATAGAGGTCTTTCGACGCCTCGATGAGCCGAGGGTCGATCTTCTCCAAACTGACGTACAGCGGCAAGATCATGAAGATGATCCAGTTATAGGTCAGGCCGCCGATGACCGCCCAGCTCGTCGACAGCAGCCGGCCTTCGCTGGGTAGCAAGCCCACTGCGCCGAGTGCACTGACCACCCAACCGTCGTCGGCCAGAATGGTTTTCCACGCGATGGTGCGGATCAGGAAGGTCACGAAGAACGGCAGGATCACCAATCCGAGGATCAGGTTCTTGTACCGGCCCGCCTTGAACGCAATGACGTATGCCAGCGGAAATGCCAGCAGCAGGCACAGCACGGTGGCCGCCAACGCATACGTAAACGTCCGGATGATCTGATCCTGGTAGTGGCTCAACGCGTCGGCATAGTTCCCGAAGTCCCAGTTGAATGTCAGCGTCGGCAGGTACACCGAACCAGCCATTGACGAGAGCGACGTGCGGGCCAGCGAATAGAACGGCACCACGAAGAAGACTCCGAGGTACGCCAACGCCGGCAGGATCATCAAGTACGGAGCGATCTTGCTCCGCTGCCGATTGCTGGCTGCTGCACCGGCCATCTGATCAGCCGCCGGTGACCGCGGCGTAGAGCGTGTTGAACTCTTGCGTCTGCTCGTCGGTGAGGTCGGCCCAGGACTTCAGCTTGTCGATACTCGCCTGCGGCGGATTGATCAGGGGGTTGCTGCCCAGCTTCGGATCGATCTTGTTGAGCTCGTCCGTCATGTTCGACAGCACCGGGACGTACTGCGTGAATGCGACCAGCTTGGCGTAATTCGGCCGATCGTAGACGTAGTTGATCCACGCTTCGGCGGCCTTCTGATTCTGCGTGGTGTAGGGGATCACCATCGTGTCGATGAACCAGTCGCCGCCCGACTCGGGGATCACGAAGTGCAGATCCGGATTGTCAGCCTGAAGCTGCACCACATCTCCCGAATATGCTTGAGCAACAGCGATATTGCCTGCCGCCAAATCGTCGGCATAGTCATTGCCGGTAAACCGCCGGATCTGTCCTTTGTCCTTCTGCTCCCTCACCAGGTCGACGGCCTTCTGCACCGCCTCCGCCAGCCGCCGTACCTCGGCCATCGCCGAAAGATCGGCCCGGAGAAATTCCGCATCACCGCCGTCAGCCTTGATCTTTGCCACGAGACTGTCGCCCCGTGCGCGATCCCGCCCGTGCACCAGAAGGCGCCAGCCGCTGTCGGCCAGCCGCTCCGCCACCACACGGCCTACGCCGTCGGTCGAGCCGGTGATCAGCGCCGTCTTTCCGTTCGATT
>Ga0207693_10002303_pt1 | contig 16597 bp, 15 predicted proteins | sample LARL81metaG_FD_184347 | JGI IMG/M metagenome (GOLD analysis project Ga0207693, IMG submission 184347) | Corn, switchgrass and miscanthus rhizosphere microbial communities from Kellogg Biological Station, Michigan, USA - LAR L8-1 metaG... | ecosystem: Host-associated > Plants > Roots >...
CAGCACCACCGCGTACGGCCGCCGCCGCACCGCCTCGGTCAGCTGGCCGCCCTCCTCGTAGCCGACGTAGCCGGGGGGCGCGCCGATCAGCCGCGCCACCGTGTGCTTCTCCATGTACTCGGACATGTCGAGGCGGACGATCGCCTGCTCGGAGTCGAACATGAACTCGGCCAGCGCCTTCGCCAGCTCGGTCTTGCCGACCCCGGTCGGGCCGAGGAAGAGGAAGGAGCCGATCGGCCGGTTGGGATCGGAGAGCCCGGCCCGTGAGCGGCGCAGCGCGTTGGAGACCGCGGCGATCGCCTCGTCCTGGCCGATCACCCGCTCGTGCAGGCGCTCCTCCATCTGGATCAGCTTCTCCACCTCGCCCTCCATCAGGCGGCTGACCGGGATCCCGGTCCATTTGGCGACGACCTCGGCCACGTCCTCCTCGGTGACTTCGTCGGCGAGCATCACTTCGCCGCTGGAGTGCAGCTCTTCCAGCCGCGCCTCCTGCTCGGAGACCTTCGCCTCCAACTCGGGGATCTCGCCGTAGCGCAGCTTCGCCGCCCGCTCGAGGTCGGTCTCGCGCTCGGCCCGCTCGGCCTCCTGCCGCGCCTCCTCGAGCTGTTCCTTCGCCACTTTGATCTGCTCCAGCGGCTCTTTCTCGTTCTGCCAGCGGGTGCGCAGCTCGGCCGCCTCCTCGCCGAGGTTGGCGAGGTCGCCCTCCAGAGCCTCCAGTCGCGCCTTCGAGGCCTCATCGGTCTCCTTCTTCAGCGCCTCGCGCTCGATCTCCAGCTGCTGGATCCGCCGCTCGACCTCGTCGATCTCGGTCGGCACCGAGTCGATCTCGATCTTCAGCCGCGAGGCGGCCTCGTCGATCAGGTCGATCGCCTTGTCGGGAAGGAAGCGGTCGGCGATGTAGCGCTCGGAGAGGGTCGCGGCGGCGACGATCGCCGAGTCGGAGATGCGGACGCCGTGGTGCTGTTCGTAGCGCGGTTTCAGCCCGCGGAGGATCGCGATCGTGTCGTTCATGTCGGGCTCGCCGACCAGCACCGGCTGGAAGCGCCGCTCCAGCGCCGCGTCTTTCTCGATGTGCTTGCGGTACTCGTCGAGCGTCGTCGCCCCGACCGCGCGCAGCTCGCCGCGCGCCAGCATCGGCTTCAAGAGGTTGGCGGCGTCGACCGCGCCTTCGGCGGCGCCGGCACCGACGATCGTGTGCAGCTCGTCGAGGAAGAGGACGATCTGGCCCTCGGCCTGCTGGACCTCGTTCAGCACCGCTTTCAGCCGCTCCTCGAACTCGCCCCGGTATTTGGAGCCGGCCAGCAGAGAGCCGATGTCGAGCGCGATCACCCGGCGATCGCGCAGGCTCTCGGGTACGTCCCCTTTGACGATCCGCTGCGCCAGCCCCTCGACGATCGCGGTCTTGCCGACGCCGGGGTCGCCGATCAGCACCGGGTTGTTCTTGGTCCGGCGGGAGAGGACCTGGATCACCCGGCGGATCTCCTCGTCGCGCCCGATCACGGGGTCGAGCTTGCCGCTCTCCGCCTCGGCGGTGAGATCGCGGCCGAACTTCTCCAGCGCCTGGGCGTTGTCCTCGGCGTTCGGCGAGGTCACCTTCGCCGGCCCCTGGACCGCCTTCACCGCCCGCTCCAGCTCCTCGCGGCCGGGCAGCAGGTCGGAGACGCCGGAGCCGTCCTCGGCCAGCGCCAGCAGCAGGTGGCCGACGGTGATGTAGCTGTCGCCGAACTTCGCCATCTCCTGCTCGGCGCCGCGGAGGACGCGCGCCAGGTTGGAGGACATCTGTGGCTCGCCGCCGCCGCTGACCGTGGGCAGCTTGCCGACCGCCTCGGCGGCCTGCGCCCGCACCGTCGCGGGGTCGCTGCCGACCCGCTGCAGGACCGGAATCGCCATCCCTTCGGCTTGGTCGAGCAGCGCCAGCAGCAGGTGAGCGGAGGCGATCTCGGAGTTGCTCCGGGCCCGGGCCAGCTCCTGGGCCGCCGCCACCGCTTCGCGCGATTTCTCGGTGAACCTGTCCGCCTGCATCAGCTCTTCTCCCCGTTCTCGTCTCTCTCCGTTCCAGTTTCCTCCAGCCGCTTGCGCAGCCGCGCCACCTCGGCCCGCAGCCGCTGCACCTGGTTTTCCAGCGCCAGCACCATTTCCACCCCGGCCAGGTTCAGCCCCTCGGCGGTCATCTCCTGGATCCGCCGCAGCCGCTCGACGTCGCGCTGCGAGTAGAGGCGGGTGTTCTTTGGCGAGCGCTTCGGCGCGATCAGCCCCCGCTGCTCGTACATCCGCAGCGTCTGCGGGTGCATCTCCGCTAGTTCGGCGGCGACCGAGATCATGAACACCCCCTGCTCTTCGTCGAAGCTGGCTTTGACGCGGCGGCGGTAGGTGGCCATCACCGCGCCCCCGCTCTGCGCAGCAGCTCGGCGCGCGGGTCGGACCCGTTCAGGCTCTCGGCGAGCTTCTCGACCGCCTCGTTCTGCTCCTCGCTCAACTCGGCGGGGATCGCGATCTCGAGGCGGTAGCGGATGTCGCCGCGGCCCGGGCCCTTCGGCTTCGGCGGGCCCTCGCCGCGCAGTCTCTGGATCGTCCCGTGCCTGGTTCCGGGCGCGACCTTGATCCTCTTCGTCCCGCTCAGCGTCGGCACCTCGATCGTGCCGCCCCGGATCGCCTCGACGACCGAGATCGGCACGCTCACCTCGAGGTTGCCGCCGTCGAGCCGTTTGAAGACCGGGGAGGAGGCGACGCGGGTGGTCACGTAGAGGTCGCCGGGCGGACCGCCCCGCGGCCCGTCCTCGCCCTTGCCGGCGAGGCGGATGCGGGTGCCGGTCTTGACTCCGGCGGGGACGTTGACCTTGTAGCGCTTGGTCTGCTGGGTGAGGCCGGAGCCGCCGCAGGTGGGGCAGGGGTCCTCGATGATCTGGCCGGAGCCACCGCACCGCGAGCACGGCTGGCTGATCGAGAAGAGGCCCTGGCCCTGGTTCTCGACCCCGCGGCCTTCGCAGCGCGGACAGGTGGTGGGGGAGGTCCCCGGTTTGGCGCCGCTGCCGCGGCAGGTCTGGCAGCGGCTCGACTTCGGCACGGTGACGCTGATCTGAGCGCCGTTGATCGCTTGGTCGAAGCTCAGCGAGACTTCGGTCTCGAGGTCGCGGCCACGCACCTGTTGCGCCTGCGCCCGGCCGCCGCCGCGGTTGAACATGCCGCCGAGGATGTCGCCGAAGTCGAAGCCGCCAAAGCCGCCGGGGCCGGTGCCGAACGGCGCCCCGCCACCGCCGGGACCGAAGCCGGCGAAGACGCCGCCCTCGTCGTACTCCTTGCGCTTCTCGGGATCGCCGAGGACGTCGTAGGCGGCGGAGATCTCCTTGAACCGCTCCTCCGCCTCCTTGTCGTCCGGGTTGCGGTCAGGGTGGTACTTCCGGGCGAGCTTCCGGTACGCCTTCTTGATCTCCTCGTCGGTCGCCTTCTTCGAGACGCCGAGCGTCTTGTAGAGCTCGTCAGCCAACTCTCTCCTTACGCGCTCACCACGACTCGGGCCGGGCGGACCAGCTGGTCGCCCAGCGCATAGCCCTTTTGCAGAACCTCGACGACGACCCCGCTCTCGGTGTCCTCAACCGGCTGGGTGGAAAGGGCCTCGTGCCGGTTGGGATCGAACTTCTCCCCCTCGGGATCGACTACGTCGATCCCATTCCGCGTCAACGTCTCCCGCAACCCCGAGAGCACCATCTCGACGCCCTCGCGAAGCGCGGCGCCATCGTCGGCAGCCTCAAGCGCGCGCTCGAGGTTGTCGACCGCATCGATCACTTCTCGGGCGACCTCGATCTTCCCCCGCAATTGCGCCGCCTGGATGTCCCCGGCCACGCGCTTGCGAAAGTTCTCGAAGTCGGCTTTCGTCCGCCGAGCCAGTTCGAGGTACTCCTCCTTCTGCTGGTTAGCGTCAGCCAGCAGCTTCTCGAGATCATCCTCGACGGCCTGAGCCTGAGACTCATCCGCATCTCCCGCGGGTGGCGACGATTCCGAGGACTCTCCCGCTAGGGAGAGCCCGGAATCGGAGACAGGACCCGCGGGCCGAGCGCCTTCGTCCCGAAGCTCGTCCTCAGAAGGCCTCATTTGCCCTCCTCGTCGACCACCTCAGCATCGACGACCTCCTCCTCGTCGGAGGCAGCCCCGTTCTCGGTCGGCCCTTCGGAGGCGGCCTCGGCCGAAGCCGCGGCGTAGATCTGCTCGGAGACTTTGGTCATCGCCGTGTTCAGGGCCTCGACCTTCGAGTCGAGCTCCTCTTTGGAGCCGGACTCGAGGGAGTCACGGACGTCCTCGACCGCGGCGCGCACCTGCTCCTTCGAGCCCTCGTCGACTTTGTCGCCGGCCTCGTCGATCGCTTTCTCCGCCTGGTAGGCCGAGTTCTCGGCGAGGTTCCTGGCCTCGGCCAGCTCGCGCTGCTGGCGGTCCTCGTCGGCGTGGGCCTCGGCGTCGGAGACCATGCTCTGGATTTCCTCGTCGGAGAGCCCGGAGCCGGATTTGATCTCGATCTTCTGCTCTTTGCCGGTGCCTTTGTCCTGGGCGGCGACGTTGATGATCCCGTTGGCGTCGATGTCGAAGGTGACCTCGATCTGGGGGATGCCGCGCGGCGCCGGGGGGATCCCGGTGAGCTGAAATTTGCCCAGGCTCTTGTTGCCGCTGGCCATCTCGCGCTCGCCCTGGAGGACGTGGATCTCGACCGAGGGCTGGTTGTCGTCGGCGGTCGAGAAGACCTCCGACTTCTTCGTCGGGATCGTCGTGTTGCGCTCGATCAGCTTCGTCATCACGCCGCCTTTGGTCTCGATCCCGAGGGTCAGCGGGGTGACGTCGAGCAGCAGCACGTCCTTGACGTCGCCGGCCAGCACGCCGGCCTGGATCGCGGCGCCGACGGCGACGACCTCGTCCGGGTTGACGCCCTGGTGCGGCTCCTTGCCGGTCAGCTCCTTGACCTTGTCGCGGACCGCCGGCATCCGGGTCATGCCGCCGACGAGGACGACGTGGTCGACCGCGGTGTCGGCGTCGGCCAGCGCCTGTTTCACCGGCCCGACCACGCGGTCGAGCAGGTCGCCGGTCAGCTCGTTCAGCTTCGACCGGCTCAGCTTCAGGTCGAGGTGCTTCGGCTGCCCCTCGACGGCGGTGATGAAGGGCAGGTTGATCTGCGTCTCCTGGGTCGAGGAGAGCTCGATCTTCGCCTTCTCCGCCGCCTCGTAGAGGCGCTGCAGCGAGTTCTTGTCCTGGGAGAGGTCGACGCCCTGGTCGCGCTTGAACTCGGCTACCAGCCACTCGACGATCGCTTTGTCCCAGTTGTCGCCGCCGAGGTGGTTGTCGCCGGCGGTCGCCTTCACCTCGAAGACGCCGTCGCCGATTTCCAGCACGGAGACGTCGAAGGTGCCGCCGCCGAGGTCGAAGACGAGGATCGCGTGGTCGGTCTTCTCTTTGTCGAGTCCGTAGGCGAGCGAGGCCGCGGTCGGCTCGTTGATGATCCGCTTGACGTCGAGGCCGGCGATCTTGCCGGCGTCCTTGGTCGCCTGCCGCTGGTCGTCGTTGAAGTAGGCGGGGACGGTGATGACGGCGCTGTCGACGGTGTCGCCGAGCTTCGCTTCGGCGTCGGCTTTCAGCTTCTGCAGGATCATCGCGCTGATCTCCGGCGGGCTGTACTGCTTGCCGCGCGCGTCGACCCGGACGTCGCCGTTGGGGCCGGCCTCGACCTTGTACGGGACGATCGTCTCCTCCTCTTTGACTTCGGCCTCCTTGCGGCCCATGAAGCGCTTGATCGAGAAGATCGTGTTCTCCGGGTTCATCACTGCCTGGCGTTTGGCGACGGTGCCGACGAGGCGCTCGCCGCTCTCGGTGAACGCGACGACGGAGGGCGTCGTCCGCCCGCCCTCGGCGTTCTCCAGAACGGTGGGCTCGCCGCCCTCCATCACCGCCACGCACGAGTTGGTCGTGCCGAGGTCGATACCGATCGTCTTTGCCACTTCCGCCTACCTCCAGCTGGGTTGGGTTGTTGAAGCTCTAAAAATCTAAGTGGCAGTATGGCAGATATAAGATCGATTGCAAGCAGCCGAGAGCGGGCGCCTGATGGGCGCCCGCTCTTCTCTCGGCAGTGCGGCTGGCTAGCGGAGCAGGTCGAGGGCGCTGAAGAGGCCCGCGTGGTCGGAGTCCCAGTAGCCGTTGGTCTTGCCGCGGCCGGTGACTTTCGAGGCGAGCAGCTTCACCTGCTTCGGAGCGTCGGTCATGATGTGGTCGACCTTGTGGTTCATCTCGGCGTTGCTGCCGGTTTTGAGGTCGTAGGAGCTGTCGATGCAGCAGCCCGTCGGCTTGTCGGTCGCCCGCTCGCGGAAGCCGGCTTTCTTCATCACCCGGTAGGCCTGCCCGTCGCCAGGCTTGACTTCGGTCTTGACGTCGGAGTTGAGGTCGCCGACGAGGATCACCGGCAGGCCGCTGGTCGCGGGGCCGCCGGGTTCGACCAGCTCGGTGGCCTGCTGGGCGCGGATGCTCGGGTATTCGGCCTCGTTGTCGAATGCCTCCAGATGGGTGTTGACGAAGTGGAACTTCTTGCTGCCGCGCACCTTGGCGTCGACGCTGGTCCAGCCGCGGGTGACGCTGATTTCTTTGCTGCCGGCGACTTTCACGACCAGCAGGTGGGCGAAGTGGCCGCTCTTCGGGTTCGAGGTGGTGATCCCCGAATGCAGCCGCTTGAGGATCACGTCCCGCATCGTCAGGCGGGCGTTGGTCTCGGCGTTGGCGAGCACTCCCTGGCCGCCCGGCCCGTCGCCGGGCTGCCCGTTGGCGTCGGCGGGGGCCTCGAAGTCGAACTCGTCCTGGACGACGACCGGCTTGTAGAGGGTTTTCTTCTTGTTCAGCTGGGCCAGCAGCAGCTTGAGGAAGTCGTACTTGACGGTGGTCGCTTCCGGTTTGCCCGAGAAGACCGGGCCCAGCGAGGGCGGCGCGGTCCGCCAAAGCGCGACCTCCTGGAGGCCGACCAGGTCAGGTTCGTTCTGGAGGATCTCCTTCGCCAGGCCCTTGGCGCGGACCGGGAAGTTGGTCGCTTTGACCTGGCGATAGATGGCGCCGTTGGCCTCGATGAATTCGGACGTCGATTTGGATTCGATCGCCGGGGTCAGGTCGGCGCCGAGGTAGAGGTTGCGCGTCATGACGTTGACGAGCGAGCCTCGGGCCTTGGCCTGGGCGCCGCCGGCGAAAGCGGTGCAGGCGAGCGCGATCGCCAGCAGCGCGACCGCCACTATCCGGGTCGTCGAGGTTCGGTTGACAATCAAGTGGAGCTCCTCCTGGTTTGCCGCTCCCCTCGCGAGCGGTCTGGATGTGCCGGCGCTCCCTCGGGCAGCGCCCGACGCCTTCGACTACCTGATAACCCAGCTTAGGCGAGTTCGAATCGGTGGCGAGCGGAATTCCGCTCAGCCCTCGCCGGCGGTGCGGGCGACGAATTCGGCGACTTCCTGCGCCTGCTCTTCGTTGAGGATGCCGGCGGGCATCCGGCCCGGCGTGGTCGAGCTGTCGACGCCGTTTTCGATCGCGTTGAGGACGCGGCCTTCGGTCGACTTGATCGTGGTTTCGACCGTTTTCGGATCGCCTTCGGGGGGTCCGTTGGCAGCCAGCAGTTCATCCAGGTTCGGCGCGTAGTTGCCGTCGGTGCCGGCGCTGTAGAGCGTGTGGCAGGTGCCGCAGTTGGTGACGAAGAGGGACTGGGCGCCTTCGAGGCTGGCGGGGACGCTGTCCTCACCGGTCTTGCCGTCGCCCTTGGCGCGGAAGGCGGCGAAGGGGATGACCACGGCGAGGACGAGGACGAGGACCCCGAACCAGATGAAGGTGCGCTTGCTCATACGGCGGCGCGCATACTACTGGCGCCCGCCGCTGCGCGGCTGCACCGGCAGGGTTCCGCGGTTCTCCCGGTACCAGGGGCACATTCGCCGCAGGGCGCACTCCCCGCAGCGCGGTTTCGGCCGGCAGACGGCGCGGCCGTGCCGGATCAGGTTGACGTGGAGCTCGTGCGCGTCCTCGGGGGGGACGACCGCCAGCATCTCGTCATGGGCCTTCTCGAAGGAAGCTTTCTCGGGGAAGAGGCCGAGGCGGCCGCCGACCCGGTGGACGTGGACGTCGACCGGAATCTCGGGGATCCCCCAGGTGAAGATGAGGACGCAGGCGGCGGTTTTGCGGCCGACCCCGGGCAGCGAGAGGAGGTAGGAGAGCGACTCCTCGCGCGGAGCGGTCTCGGTCCAGTCGAGGTCGGGCGGATCGCCGATCTGCTCGAGGATCGCCTGGATCCGCGGCGCCTTCTGCCTGGCGAGGCCGCCGGGCCGGATCGCCTCCTCGAGCTCGGCGACCGGGGCGTCGCGCACTTCCTCCCAGCGCGGGTATCGCTCCCGCAGCCGCGCGAACGCGACGTCGCGGTTGCGGTCGTTGGTGTGCTGGGAGAGCACCGTCTTCACCAGCTCGGCGATCGGATGCCCGTGCGGTTGCTCGGCGGGGATCCCGTACGTCTCCCGCAATCGGTCTCGGATCGCCCGCACTCGCCGCTTGTCCGGCCGCTTCCAGCTCACGGCCGGCACCCTATTGGGGCGGTTAACACCGGGGCTACAATGGTTGGTTCGTGTCCCGTGCCTTCGCCGCCATAACCGCCCGGCTCCCCAAGGGCTGGGGAGACCTCGGCCGCCAGGTCGTCGTCCTCGTCGGGGTCGACCTGGCCTACACCTTCGTGCGCGGCATCGCCGACGGCGAGCGGGAAATCGCGCTGCTCCACGGTCAGCAGGTGATCGACTTCGAGCGCTCGACCCACACCTTCTTCGAGCCCAGCATGCAGGCGTTCTTCCTCCCGGCCCAAGGGTTGATCGACATCGCCAACCAGATCTACCTGAATGCCCAGTTCTCGATCGCGCTCGGGTTCCTGGTCTGGCTCTACCTCTTCCGCAACGAGTCCTATTACTTCGTGCGCAACATGTTCGTCGTCTCGATGGGGCTGGCCCTGGTCGGCTACACGCTGTTCCCGACCGCGCCGCCGCGGATGTACCCCCAGTACGGATTCGTCGACACGCTGACCAAGTACGCCGAGGTCGGCCACGACTCGACCGTCGCGAAGATCTTCATCAATCCCTACGCGGCGGTGCCGAGCATGCACTGCGCCTTCGCGATGATGATCGGCGGCAGCGGAATCATGGTCTGTCGACACCGGTGGTCGAAAGCCTGGTGGGCGTTCTGGCCGCTGCTCGTCTCATGGGTGACGATCGTCACCGCCAACCATTACTGGGTCGACGCCGCGCTTGGCTGGACGGTCGCCCTCTGCGCCGCCCTCGCGGCACTGCGGCTTGCCCAGGCGCGGCCGGAAGCGTGGGCCTTCCGCGTTCCCGGTCGCGGTCCCGCCCCGCAAGAGGCCGAGGCGTAATAGCCTCACGCTGAATGGCACCTTCGGCGCCGCCGCGGCGCAGCAATCGCGGCAACGCCCGCAACGGGCAGGAGCTGCGGGCCTACGCGCGCAGCCGTCTGATCGAGTCGCGGCTGACCCCGAACGCGATCTCGATGGTCGGCCTGCTCGGCAACCTGATCGCCGCGGTGCTGGTCACCCAGCGACTCTTCTTCCTCGCCGGCGTCGCCTTCGTCGTCGGCTCGGTGATGGACACCCTCGACGGCCGCTACTCGCGGATGTCGGGCAAGGGGACGCTGTTCGGCGCCTTCCTCGACTCCACCCTCGACCGGATCGAGGAGGGGATCGTGCTCGCCGCCGTCGCCGGCTACTTCGCGGTCGAAGGCAACGACTTCGCGGCGGCGATGTGCGTGGTCGCCGTGCTCTTCTCGTTGATGGTCTCCTACACCCGCGCCCGGGCCGAGGCGCTGGGGGTCGAATGCAAGGTCGGTTTGGCCACTAGACCGGTCCGTGTGGTGATACTTTCGATCGGCCTGATCTTCGCCAAGGGCGCCGGAATAGGGGATTTCGAACTGCTGGCGCCGGCTGTCTACGCGATCGCCGCCTTGACGATATTCACGACGTTCCAGCGGGTATGGCATGTGAGAAACGAGCTTTCCGGCGAGGCCTCCGGCGTCAAGGACGTCGACGGCGACGCTGGGGACGTGTAACCAGCGAAGCCACCCGGTGTCTTCAGCCACCCAGCGCAATCCAGGAGGACTTCCGAATCAATGAGTGAGAGCAACGGAGCCAACGGCAACGGCCACACGAACGGCGTCGGTCGCACGGACGAGAAGGTCCGGGTCGCGATCGTCGGCGTAGGCAACTGCGCCAACAGCTTCATCCAGGGCGTCCAGTACTACAAGGACGCCGATCCGAGCGACGAAGTGCCGGGCCTGATGCACGTCGACCTCGGCGGCTACCACGTCCGCGACGTCGAGTTCGTCGCCGCCTTCGACATCGATTCCGAGAAGGTGGGCAAAGACCTTTCCGAGGCGATCTGGTCGGGGCAGAACGACACGATCAAGTTCGCCGACGTCCCCAACCTCGGGGTCACGGTCCAGCGTGGGATGACCCACGACGGTCTCGGTAAGTACCTGAAAGAGAAGATCACCAAAGCTCCGGGTGAAACCGCGGACGTCGTCGGCATCCTCAAGGAGACCAAGGCCGACGTCCTCGTCTGTTACCTCCCCGTCGGCTCCGAGGAGGCGACCAAGTGGTACGTCGAGCAGGCGCTCGCCGCCGGCGTCGGCTTCGTCAACTGCCTCCCTGTCTTCATCGCCCGCGAGGACTACTGGGACAAGCGCTTCCAGGAGGCCGGGCTGCCGATCATCGGCGACGACATCAAGAGCCAGGTCGGGGCGACGATCGTCCACCGCTCGCTGGCGCGGCTGTTCCACGACCGCGGCGTGCGGCTGGAGCGGACCTCGCAGCTGAACGTCGGCGGCAACATGGACTTCTACAACATGCTCGAGCGCGAGCGGCTGGACTCGAAGAAGATCTCGAAGACCAATGCCGTCACCTCGATCATGGGGCACGAGCTGCCGCCCGAGAACGTCCACGTCGGCCCCTCCGACTACGTGCCGTGGCTGACCGACCGCAAGTGGGCGCACATCCGGCTCGAGGGCAAAGCCTTCGGCGACGTGCCGCTGACCGCCGAGCTGAAGCTCGAGGTCTGGGATTCCCCGAACTCCGCCGGCGTCGTCATCGACGCGGTGCGTCTGATCAAGCTGGCGCTCAACAACGGCATCGCCGGCCAGCTCGACGGGCCCTCCAGCTACCTGATGAAGAGCCCGCACAGCCAGCGCCCCGATGACGAGGCTCGTGAACAGACCGAGGAGTTCATCACCGCCAACGGGCGCGGCTCCTCGCTGCCCGGCCAGGCGGCCGAGTCGACCAGCACGGCTTCGGCCTAGCGGCAAGATTTCGCTGAGTCCGCGAGAACCCGGGTTGTGTACGGGTTCTCGCGGACTCGCGTATTTCTGGCGCTTATCCTGACCCCGTGACCGCCGAGAAGCTCTCGATCGCGCAGGTCTACCCGGTGCGCCGCGCCGGGGCGAACCCGGCGGCGCGGTTCGCCACCGGCGTTTCCGAGGAGCTGGAGCGTCGCGGGCACGAGGTGCTTCGGGTCAAGACCGGGGATCCGGTCAAACGGCTGCTGAAAGGGCGCGACCTCGACGTCGTCCACGTCCATGACCCGTTCGCGCCGAGTGCGCCCTCGGCGGCGCTGCGGCATTCCTACTCGCTCAACGTCGCCACCTTCCACGACCCGCGGGAGCGGGTGCTGGCGACCCAGGTGGCGCGGCCGTTCGTGGAGATCTTCTTCGGCCGGATCGACGCGCGGACGGTGACCCGCCCCGAGACGGCCGAGCTGCTGCAGCAGTTCTTCCCGGCCAGCTACGAGTCGCTTGACGGAGCGGGTCCCGACGGCGGAGAACCCGAGTGGGGCAAGGTCGCCGAGGAGCTGGAAGCGATCTACCGGCGGCTCTTGGCGCGGCGACATGACCCAACTGGGAACGCGGAGGTGCGCGAGCGGATCTCGGGGCGGCCGCTGATCGAGGTCGACCTGCACATGCACACCGACCACTCCGGCGACTGCGCGACGCCCGTCGACGTCCTCGTCAACACGGCCCGCGACCGCGGCCTCGGGGCGATCGCGATCACCGACCACAACGAGGTCTCCGGTGCGATCGAGGCGGGCAAGCTGGCCGAAGAGCTGGGGGACATCAAGGTGATCGTCGCCGAGGAGGTGAAGACCGCCGAGCAGGGCGAGGTGATCGGCCTCTTCCTCGAGGAGAAGATCCCCAAGGGGCTGACGATGGCGGAGACGATCCGCGAAATCCGCTCCCAGGGCGGGCTCGTCTACGTCCCGCACCCGTTCGACCGCTTCCACTCGGTGCCCGACTACGAGCACCTGCTGGACATGGTCGAGGAGATCGACCTGCTCGAGGTCTTCAACCCGCGGGTGGCGCTGACCTCGTTCAACGAGGAGGCGGTGCGGTTCGCCCGTAAGTACCGGATCGTCCCGGCCGCCGGCTCCGACAGCCACGTCGCCCAGGGGCTCGGCAGCGTACGGCAGCGGATCCACGCGTTCGACGGGCCGGCGGAGTTCCTGGAGGCGATGCGGGACGCCGACATCACCCGCAAGCACAAGAACCTCGTCTACGTGCAGACGCTGAAGTTCCTGCAGACGACGGGGCGGCCGAAGGCGCCGAAACGGCGGGTGCCCGACGCGAAACCGGTGCGCGGCGGGCGGCCACGACGGTCCGGCCAGCGTCGCCGGGCGAGCAAGTCCTGATGCAGACGGAGCGTCGCAAAGGAGCCGCGCCCGCCCCGTCAAAGAACGCCTCGATGCGCAGCCTCGACGACGAGATCCGCGAGAAGTACCTGGAGCGCGCGATCCGTGAGCTCAACCAGATGAACCGCGAGGTTCAGGAGTGCCAGCACTGCCCGCGCGGCAAGCTGATGCCGGTCCTCGGCTCCGGCCACCCGCAGGCGGACGTCTTCATGCTGAAGCAGGCGCCGCTGGCTTCGGAGATCGAGGAGGGGGTGGCCTTCTACGGCCGCTCCGGCAACGCGCTGATGAAAAGCTTCAAACGCCTCGGCATCGACCCCCTGGTCGTCTACGGCACCCTCTGCGCCAAATGCCCGATTCCCGAGCCCGACCTGGCTGCCGGCGAGTGCGTCGGCCGCCTGGTCGAAGAGCTGGCGATCGTGCAGCCGAAGATCGTCGTCGTCATGGGCGAACCGGCCCTCCGCATCCTCAACGGCCTCTCCATCCCCCTCTCCCGCCCGATCGAGCAGCGCGAGGGCGAGATCCAGCCCTTCACCCCCACGATCGACGCCCTCTACGTCCCCGACATCGATGAGTCCCTGGACGAAGAGGGCGCCAAGCAGCGCTTCTGGCGCGCCTTCAAGCAGCTCGGCGACTGGTACGACGACCTGCCGCCTTATTAGCTCGGGCGAGGGTGTCCCCGTATCTCTTATGGGGCCGCGGCGGCGGCGAGATCCGTCATTGCCTCGACGGTCGCGGATGCAAGGCCCCGGACTACGACAGTGTCCAAAGCTGAATAGGCGCTGAGCTGGCGCTGTGCGTCGTCGCTGCTATTGGCGGCGACGCCTACCGTACCCTCGGGCTCTTCCAGGCGGTCGAAGTGGTCGCGGTAGCCCTTGTGGAGGTCGCGGTAGAAGGACTCCTCCTTGGCGAGGCGGTCGGCGGCGTCGGGGCCGACGGCGGTGCGGACGTAGCCGAAGACGGGTGGGGTGGGGCGGTCGGCGGAGGCGGCGCCGGCTTCGACCTTCTCGCGGGCGCCGGCGGCGAAGGCCGGGGTCATCCAGTTGAAGAAGACGCCGTCGTAGGAGCTGCCCGCCAGTTCACACATCTTCGGGCCCATCGCCGCGAGGACGAGTTTCACCCCGGGAAGCACCTCGCGCAGCTGCGGGAGCGCCTCGCGCATCTTCGTCAGCGGCTTCTTCGTGAAGCCGGCGCCGACGCCGAGACAGAGCTTGGTGGGGTCGATACCGATCTCCTCGATGTCGGCGGCGATCTGCTCGGGCGGGGTGCGGTCGAGGGCGATCACGGCGACGCCGAGCTCGATTTGCGGCGCCGCGGCGGCGAACTCGGCCAGCGTCGCCAGGCCCTTCGCACCCGGGTGGTCGTTCGACCAGATCGAGCCGTAGCCGAGCTCGGCGCAGCGGGCCGCCAGCGGCCGCGCCACCTCGGGGTCCAGGCCCGCCGCGACTCCAAACGCCCTACTCGCCATCGCTCTTCGCCTCCTCCGCTTCGACTTTGGCGGCGGCTACCCGTTTGGGGTCGCGTTCGAAGAGCGCCACGCACTCGATGTGCGGGGTCTGGGGGAACATGTCGACCGGCCTCACCCGCGCCAATCTATAGCCGGCCTCGCCCAGCTGGGCGGCGTTGGGCGCCAGCGTGGTCGGGTTGCAGGAGATGTAGACGATCTTCTGAGCCTCGCACTCGAGCACGCGGCGGACGATCTTCTGCGAGAGCCCGGCCCGCGGTGGGTCGACGACGACGACGTCGGGCTTGCCGGCTTTCTCGACCAGCGGCCGCACCCCAGTGCGCGCGTTCCCGGCGATGAAGTTGGCGTTCTCGATCTTGTTGCGGCGGGCGTTGCGCTCGGCGTCGGCGATCGCCTCGGGGACGATCTCCAGCCCCCAGACCTCGCCGGCCTGCGCGGCCATCGTCAGCCCGATCGTGCCGATTCCGCAGAAGAGGTCGAAGACCCGCTCGCGCCCGCTGAGGCCGGCGAACTCGGCGGCGACCGCGTAGAGGCGCTCGGCCATCTCGGTGTTGGTCTGGAAGAAGGCGCCGTGGGACATCTCCAGCTCCAGGCCGCAGAGTTCCTCTCGCAGCCGCTCGGAGCCGAGCACCCCGGTAGGGCCGTCGCTGCCGCCGGCGTTGCCCTCGACGATCGTGTGCAGGTCGACCGGTGGTCGCGGGAAGCGCGCTTTCACCGTCACCAGCCGCGTCTGGATCTGCCCGGTGCGACGCCCCTCGCGGACTGCCAGGTTGCGCAGCACGCCCCGCCCGGCGCGGCGGTCGTAGGCGGGGATCGATTCCTCCCGCGCCCACTCGCGGATCGCGTTCCGCGCCTCGTTGCTCCCCGCGGTCGCGAGGCGGCAGTCCTCGACGTCGACGATCAGGTCCCAGCGGCCGCGGGCGTGGAAGCCGAGGGCCAGCTCCTCGTCGGCTTCTCCGAAGGAGTATTCGAGCTTGTTGCGGTAGCGCCACTGTTCCGCCGCCGGCACGATCTCCTCCAGCTCGTAGCCCTCGAGGCCGCCGATCCGGTTCAGCGCCTCGCCGACCTGCTCCTGCTTGTGGGCAAGCTGGCGCTCGTAGGGAAGTCCCTGCCAGGGCGCCCCGGGACAGGGCTCGCCGCCGTGGACGCAGACGTCCGGCAGGCGGTCGGCGGCGGTCTCGAGGACCTCGATCGCCCGCGCCTCGGCGAAGCGCTTCTTCGCCTTCGTCACCTCGGCGCGGACCCGGTCCCCCGGCAGCGCTCCGGCGACGAAGACGACGAAGCCGTCGCTGCGGGAGATCCCCCGCCCGCCGAAGGCGAGCGAGTCGATCTCCAGCTCGAGTTGCTCCCCCCGCTTTATGGCAGGGCTTTGCGCGCCTGTTTGACCAGCCGCTCGAGTTCTTTGATCAGCGAGTCACGCTGTTTCTTGCCTTTTTTCACCAGTTCGCCGAGCAGCTTCTCGGCGTCGCTGCGGGTCATCCGACCGCGCTTGACGGCGTCGTCGACGACGTCCTGGATGCGGTCGCGGCTCAGGGTCACGCTCTGCTCGAGGCTCTCTCGGAACTGGGCGACGCTCTTGTCGAGCCCGGTCGTCGCTTTGCTGGAAGCTTTTTTGGTGCCGGTTTTGGCTTTCCTTTTGGCGGCGCCTTTTTTCGCGCTTTTCCTGGCGGTGCTTTTTTTCGAAGTCGCTTTCGATTTCGCCGTCGCTTTTTTCGGAGCGGCTTTTTTCGCTTTGGATTTCGCCGGTTTTTTGGCTTTCGACGCTTTCGATTTTTTCGCGCCGGCTTTTTTGTCCGCCATCTAGGTTTGCCTCCGTTTGTCGGTTGTCCCGCTGGTGGACCCCGACTATCTCAATTCCGCAGGAGGTCTGGCTCTTCCACAAGGAACCGTGCCTGAACCGGGGCATGGTCGGAGAGCCGCAGCGCCCGTCCCTCGAGCGGCAGCTCGCGCTGCTCGGGGGGCCAGCGGGTCGGCGGCTCCAGCACCTCGAGGCCGCGGCAGAGGATGTGGTCGATCGCGTCCGGCGCCGTCGGCGGCGCCAGCCCGTACTCGTCGCGCAGCCGCTCGAAGACCCGCGGGTTCTGCCCCGGACGCAGGTTGAGGTCGCCGCCGAAGAGGAGCGGCGCGCCGCCGGCCCACTCGAGCGCTCCCCGCGCTGCCTTCTCCACGTCCTCGGCCGCCAGCTGCGGCCAGTCGTTGGTCGCGTGCAGGTTGGCGACGCAGACGCCGGAGGCGGTGCGGACGAAGCCCATCGCCCGCCGCTCGGGCTCGCCCTCGTGGATCGCCATCCCCCGCCGCTCGGCGATGCCGCCTAGCTTGCCGGGCACCCGCACCAGGATCAGGTTGGAGCCGCCCTCGCCGGAGGCGATCAGGTCCGGGTTCTGCCGCGCCAGCAGGGCGCGCAGGGCGCCCAGGCCATTGC
>Ga0207693_10002304_pt1 | contig 16597 bp, 12 predicted proteins | sample LARL81metaG_FD_184347 | JGI IMG/M metagenome (GOLD analysis project Ga0207693, IMG submission 184347) | Corn, switchgrass and miscanthus rhizosphere microbial communities from Kellogg Biological Station, Michigan, USA - LAR L8-1 metaG... | ecosystem: Host-associated > Plants > Roots >...
TTAAGCTTGTGGGATACCTACATTGAGTCGGCAAAAATGCTTAACGCAGCTCTGCAAAATCAAGGAATACGAGGAGTAGAATTAGTGGGAGGACCAGGTTCTCAAAATGAGTGGTACCCCTATCTATGGATGCTTGGAGGATCGATAGTCGAAAGTAGATCAAATCATCCTGCTAAAGGGGTTTATTGGTTTCCCAGTTATAATAGTACCAAAGGAGTTAAGGCACTAGAATTTTTCAAAGGGCTTGTTAATGCTGGAGTAAAGCCAATAGCTACTGACTTTGAAGACGAGTTCGCAAATAAGAAGTATGCTGTCATCCTGGGCGGCTCGTGGCTACCCGGTTCATTTCCTTCTCTTACTAAACAAAGTTTTGAACAAAAAATAGGTATGATACCGATGTTTCCTATACCAGATGAAAATACGTCAACGTCAACCATAATGGGGGGATGGTTACTAAGTATACCAAATAACTCAAAGAACAAAGATTTGTCATGGGAATTAATCGCAACAATGTTAGAGCCACACATACTATCACCGATGCTAGCGAAGTACGGATACCTTCCAACTCAGATAGCAATAGGTGATGGACCGTATTCGGCGGAATTGCGAAAATCTATACCATACTATGATCAGTTGATATCATTGATCAAATATGGACGTTCTAGACCAAATTTAGCTGAATATCCACAGATAGCTGAGCATATAAGTGAGGCAATTGATGCCGTTTATTCTGGTTCAAAACAACCTAAACAAGCATTAGATGATGCTGCTGCAAAATCTGCCAAGGCTTTAGGCTGGTGACGTAACTAAACCGCCTAAGTATAGCATCTTCATTTTCTTCATCAAATTGCTTTTCATCTGTGAAAATTCTTCTTCTGTTATAACTCCTTGCTTTATAGTTTCGCAAGTTTACTTAGTTCTTCAGCGATTGATGCTGCACTTTGGATTCTATCACGGTAAATTACTGCAATTGTCATCTGTGGTAGATTTTGTTTTCTTATCCAACTGGCAGCTGCTCATTGGCACAATTAAAGCTCCCAAATCCAATGCTCTACCGATATAATCTTGTTCGTGTGGATTATAGATATATGACGCATAGTAAGCAAATAGGGAAAGGATTATAGATGCCAACATAAGAAGGGCAGGCATTCTAACTTTTTCACCATATGATGCTAAGTGATAGAATCCAGTTATTGAGAGATGTCTTCTAACAAGACCAGTTTCCATGATGTTTCCTTGATGCTATTTTCTCTTCAATTCAATCTCTCTAATGAAGAAGTCGCCAGCCTCGTCAGATCTAAGTCTATATTCATAATTTTCTCTAACATTTCTGTAAATTGCCTTGATACTATCCAAAGTAATTTTTTGAGAAATCTTTTAAGGCAGGCATATCAGGGTTTTTAAAACACTCTTCAAGATCTCGTTCATCTCGAATCTTCTTTTCTTCTCCCCCCTCACCTTACCGAAAGGACTGTGCTTATATCAGTCTTAAGGAATGAAACATTTTTCATATCTATATCATGGAATTTTCTCTCCATTTTGGAATAATGTATCACCGAAATCCGTTCTTTCGTTGAATTCGGTTTTGGTGAAGTATCCAACACCCTCGAACCTAGTTTCCCCAAAGTCTGCTTCTCCTTGAAATACTGCTTCAGAGAATTTTGTTTCAATCAAGCAGAGCAAAGAATTAGAGAGCTTTAGATGTCAAGCCTTAGGTAGACCGCAGACAGACCAACAACAATCTAATATTTACATGATGTTAGGAATCATTTACATAGACCTGGGCCTTCAAATCGTGTCAAATTTGATTCACAACCCTTTCGGCCAGATAAGTTTCAAAATTAGAACACCAGTAGCCAAATATTCTCCTCGTAATTTAGCTAACGCATTTCCTAGCTCTGTTTACTAAAATTGCATAAATACATAAGTTAGCACTATGTATGTATATTGCCACTAGTTTATATAAAACCATATCTACTTAGAATGATATGAATAAAATAAACAACAAACTTCCATGGGGGCTAGCTATAGGCACACTGGGTGTGACAATTGCGGGTGCATTTAATGGTACAGCAATGGACTGGCAAGCATAACTGGAGGAGCACTAGCGTTAGTGACCGCACATTTGGCAAGACAACAAATGGAGAAGACAAAGCTCAATCCAGAGTTGGCAGTGAAGCTAAAATAGCTTAGATTTTATAGATAAGCATTAGGTTAAGTATCCCTCATAACTTTTTTTATTAGAAATTTTATAAGGAACATGGTTAGCACTATGTAACGCTTGTTGGCATTACTTATATATGATATCTTGTTCTATCTATTCATGGCATTAGAGCAAGTTAATAAATTCATACTGAATTTGGAACTGGGTGAGAGCTATATTTATGGAACAGCGTTTACATCGGATAATTCATATTATTCAATTAATATTCAGCAAGCAAGTAATACTCTTGTTGTTCTTCCGTCAGATTTTATTAATATCAGAGAGTCACGCGAAGCACTAGTTTGTTTTGGATTGTCGGGGGATAGCGACAAAAACAAAATTTTTGTGAGATCTGAAGTAAAGATAGGACGAGGAGACCTTATTGAGGTTTATTTGAGTCAGGACGATGTCCTTCTTACCCTTTCAAATCACCTGCCAGTGGAAATGACTTTGCATACAGCACAGTTCACATTGACGTAACAAAATTGGATTGATAGGAGATAGATAGATCATGCATAATTACGCGGATATGTATAATACTAATATCGATAGACCTGTGGAGAAAACTATGGTAAAGGTATTAGTAACCGGCGCGAGTGGTTTTATTGGTAGCCGAGTCGTATCAAAATTATTATCTATTTATTTCTCTCCTGATACAACTAACAATAATTACAAAATATTGTGTTTGACTAGAAACAAAGAATCTTTGAGAGGCCGCTACGAAAAATATAATGGGGCCGTAGAGATTGTTGAGGCAGACGTACAAGACTATTCTCAACTGGTCAAGGCCATGAACGGAGTATATATTGCATTTTATCTTATCCATTCAATGGAAGGTTCTTCTAAGGAATGGAAAAAATTTTCACAAAGAGATAGGCTTGCTGCACAAAATTTCGCGAAGGCTGCTACAGAGTGTGGTGTTGATAGGATCGTATACTTGGGAGGATTGATTCCCGAAGACAGAGAAGGGTATAGTGAGTCGTTATTATCAGACCATATGCGCAGTAGGAAAGAAGTTGGTGATATATTAAGGACATCTACTGCTAGAGCTACAATTTTCCATGCAGCAGTAATCTTAGGTCAGGGAGGAGGATCATTTCAGATGTTAGAATACCTTGTTAAAAGATTGCCGATGATGGTATGTCCAAAATGGGTCTTGACAAAATCGCAACCAATATCAGTAGACGACGTCGTTGAATATCTTGTTAGATCAATCGATGTAAAGGAAACCGAGGGAAGAGATTTTGATATTGGTGGCACAGAAGTTCTTACATATCTTCAGATGATGAAGCGTTATGCAAAGATGCTCAACAAAGATATAAAAATAATCATCATTCCATTTCTTACCCCCAGACTATCCTCCTACTGGGTTGACCTTATTACTCCTGTAAAGGCTTCGTTAGCAAGACCATTAATAGATAGCCTAAAACACGAGGCTACAGTAAGGGATGAGACAATTAAGAAATTAATCCCTATGAAGTTAAAAACATTTGAAGAAGCAATCAAGACCGCTGAGAAAGAAGAACAAGAAGAAGAACAGCAAGTAAAAAGAAAAACTTCAGGGCGACGACAGCGAACATCACATACTTTGAATAATAAACTTCTTATTGTTTCGTTATTTGCAATGGCTGCAATAGGCTCTACATACTATATGCTGGATGCTAGGCCCGAAGTTTTCCACGCTAATTGGTTATTCCTCAGCGGATTATGGTATCTTTCTATTGCATTTTCTTTATTTTTTTGCTTTAATGGAGCAAGACTTGGAGCATTTACTGCAGGTGTAATTGGTTGGATAACTCTTATTTTTTGGCTCATTGATAATATATACACTGTTTCAGGCAGTTCGTTGATCGCTACATCTCCTAATCTAATGATGACACTTAGAAATTTCATTGGTGCAGGCATAGCAGCTTCAGTCGTAGTAGCTTCGCATAATGTATATCATAAAATAAGAGTAAATGGTATTTAAGCCAGTTTATTTTCCTCAGGATTTGTTAGGCACCATATCGTGTTATAGGCACGTGTTTATATAGGATGTTTGTAAAGAAAGCAAATATGAAAAGTTTGGCAAAAACAAAAGCTACGGCAAGAAACCCACATACATATTTTATATTGTATTGTACAATTGCAGGTTTTATCAGCGCATGGGCTATTTCGGGCCTTCTAGTTATAGTAGATGTTATATCTGGAACCCCTGCTGGAACATTTTTTGTTGTAATTGGAGCATCGTTAGGAATTAACGATCCTGTATCAGCACAGTATATTGGCTTTGCACTACATATAATGACTGGAATGGCTGCAGGTAATATATTTGGACAAATTTCGCTGTTCTGGTCAAATATAGCACCTTACAACTCAAAGGAAGGTATAGCTAAAGGAATGGTTGTAGGTATGGCATTATGGATAGTGCTATTTGTTCCACTTGCAACGTTTGTAATACAACCACGACTTGATTCCTTTACATATTCTGCACCCAATCAATATATCCACAATATAGCCGGTCATTTCAAAGGGTTGTACTCGGTTATCATAGGTGGCTCACTTGTATTTCACCTTATATATGGTGCTTTGATTGGCTTTATCTCTGGAAGAATGACTGAGATAGGTGCATTTGTGAAGACTGATAAGATAATGCAATAGTGATAAGTGATTTATTTTTATTTGTTTTTTTAAAAGAATACTAGACCAGATGTTAGCACCAGAGATCTGTCGTACCACTAATTTGATATATGTGCGACGAGTAAATACTGAATGCCAACAGAGTATCCATGATTCGCTATGGTGTATATTAGAAATAAGAAAGTAAAAGGAACTGACTATGCTTACCTAGTTCAAAGCGTTTGGGATCCTAAAAGGAATATATCAAGACAATCTACCTTAAAATATCTAGGTAAAGCATCAGAGGTAACGATTGAGGATATACCAGAAGAATACAGGGATGATACAAAGATTCTAGCCTTTGTATCAGCATTTAGTTCTCATCAAGAAGAAAGAAAGCAACTCATCTCTAGGATTCAAGAAGAAGTATTCATACTGCTAAACGATTGTAATGTCAAAGGTCTCGTAGACATCTATGAAAAATATTCCAGACTGCTTGGTCTGACTGATTTTTATGATAAACTCTTAAAACCTGTAATGTATAGAATTGGTGACTTGTGGCAGAAAGGTCAACTAGATGTTGCAACTGAACATGCTAGCACCAATACAGCCCATGGGCTTGTGAAAATAATAAATGAACGAATAACTGCGAGGACCAAGGAACCATCTTCTCGCTACAAGGCTGTAATTTGTACTCCTGATGGCGAGCTGCATGGTTTGGCCTGCAACATGATAGAATCGCTTCTATTAAGCAAGGGTTTTAAGGTCTACAATATTTCAACTTCTATACCATCCGATTACATTATAGACTATATACGGGATATGCAGCCAGATATTGTGCTTGTCTCTATAACCCTTGTAGAAAATATCAAATCAGCTGAGAGGCTCATTCACCAAATCCATACAAAGTACAATAACAAGCTGCCTGTTGTAGTTGGAGGTTCTGCATTTAACAACATGAAGCAATATCAGAATAATATAATCGATGCTTTCATTATAAATTATGCGTCGTTTGGCGATATAATGAAATTGGTGAAGATCTCTATGCAATAGTGCAAAAAGCATTAGCCTGTAGATATTAGATTCTCCATGTCATCCCAATATTCTTCACTCATCTGTGTTTGTGGATTGCATAGACAGAGGTCAGGTCAATAGTATCCTTGTTTATATTACATCGATATACCAATGATTATAATGCCTAACCACATCATATAATGTGCAACTCTTTAATATCAGACTATACAAAATTGAGCAAGAATTGCTGTATAAGACAAAGCAAGCCCAAATCCTTTGCAATGAACTGGAGAAGATATTGTGGAGTACTTATAATTATAGTAATGATAATTGATAGTTTAGGCATATTTGTTGTTACTGTTGATTCAGGGGGAACGGTAGGTTTTCTTATAGGATATTTTCTTCGCAAACTACTCAAATTAGTCTTATTTGCTATAGGTGGAGTACTTTCTTTCTTATTGTACTTACAGTACCAAGGATTAATAACAATGAGTATGGATAAGATTCAAAGTATTGCGGATAAATTTGTAACTACCATACCCAAGTCCATTTCTGTCATCTCGCAAATAGAAGACCAATTCAATATTGTTCCATACAGATAGGCGATTTGGCCATTCCATTTACAGGAAGTATGGCAGTTGGCATTACTGCTGGATTTTTGGGAGGATGAGACAGTTTGAATTTTGGTATACTAAATAAGGTCTTGAGAAAATATCGATCGTAGAAAATAACATTATTAGATATGGAGGCAGACATGCTGGCTGTAGATTATTTGATCCTGTCATTGAATTCGATGACTTAAAAAGAGATATTTCAATTATCTATAAATGCAGACAAACCTGTTCATATTCTGCTAGTTGGACCTCCTGCATTTGCTAAATCGTTATTTATGAGTTCTCATACCAAATTGGAACGATCTTATTACACCGTAGGTAGTAGTTCAACAAAATCAGGGATATTCGTCATATTCGTTTGTCATATTCAGGTTGCCGGATCATATTCTATCACACCTTCTAACACATGGCCTTCTTTATCTAGAAACTTTGTGCGAACTTGCACATTTAGATTATCCTGATGATTAAGTTACTATTCCTGGGAGTTTGATTTTGTAGAAATTGATTCTTCTTATTATATGATTCCTAATGCGTTTATGGTAAAGAACTGATGTAAAAAGACTCCAGACCATTTTAGATTTACTGCTAAATTTCCAAATCAGACGCTCAAATTGCCGGAGATGGATGTTGTCTAGCCTCATAAGTGGTTTTACTAATACAGTCAACATAAAGATGTAAATCTGGAATTTCTTAATGTTTTAATTCTCTGTTGTGATATTATTCCACTAGCAAATACAAGAGCGCGCCATATGTATTGCATCGTAGCATTATACGCCTAGTCTTGGTAGGTTTCAATGTAACCATACTATTACAGAATATACAGAATACAATTCGTTCCCAGAAGTCGATAACGGACATTATATCATAGCTAAGATACATATAGCGCCAAAAGAATTTCTCCTGACATACACTTAGGTTTATTCGCCGGCTTTATGGTGACATAGGAGATCGCCCGGCAAATCGGCGAACGGCAAGATAAAAAAACAGGTAACCGCACTTCTGTTCTAAGCAAAAAATATGGGGTATGTGATGGATACAATAGAGACTTAACTTGCTCGAAATATATTCTGCTAACCTAGTCTCTTCCAATGAGAGCCAGTCCAAAGGAGTAATTGACCGCCTAAGGCTAGTGTGACACCAATTAGCGTATCCGATAGTCGTGTTTGGGCAAGTGACGTCTGCCCTGGACTTAAAATATTCAGGAGTACTAGGATGAACGGAGTTAAGAAGAGCGTTGTCAGGGCGTAGTTGGTGTTTCTCACGACAAAATACACACTGGCGAACAGGAACAGAAACAATAATAGTAACGACTGGTTGTGCACATATGTCGTTGTTATAGAGCCAATTGCTGCACCAAAAATAGTACCAATAATACGCATGGTACTGAAGCTGAATGTAGTTGAAATCTCAGAACGCAGGAATAAGACGCAGATTGTTATCAGAACCCATGAGGCCTTCATTAGTCCTAGATCTACAGCAATAAGCAATCCAATTGCACTTATGATCGAAAAGACGATTGAGAATCTGAACGGTTGTGATCTTACAGATAAATTGCTTAATAGCGGTGTTATCTTCTCTCTATAAGTGGACCCTGGATGATGTAGCAGTACAGAGACGGTCGTTGATTTTGGCTTTGAGTTCGAATGCAGAATTGGGATCACAACGCCGAGTAGTGCCCACAGTCCACCGACAAAATAAAGAAAGAAACCTTCACCGGCATTACTGATACTAGGACCAGATATACCAATTCCTATAGAGAATACGATCGAGCATACTAACGAGATGTTGACGAGTCTAGGATATACTCCAGCACATGAGATGAGGAATAATCCCAGGGCATAAAGTGGGATCACAAGGAAGCCGGTTGTGTTAACGACTATGCCAACTGCGAATGCTGATGCATAAATAACGCAAACTAGTATGAGAATGTTATTCGTGGCCCATTCCGGTCTTTGGCCCTCTACCGTTGACACAGTCATCGTTCCGAGAACAACAGCAGAAAAGTGAAAAATCATTACTTTTTACGTCATTGGTCGAAATTTCTGCTGGGTCGGTGCTTCTCATAATGTTTTTTTATGTCACAAAAGGTAAGGTGCCTCCCAATCATGTTGCCAAGCTTACGCTGACATATACTTGCGTGATTCCCTCAGTTTATACTGTATGTTTGTTTGTATCTTTTTTGAATTTCACAATAGCGCAACTGCTTACATATTCCATTGTTCCCATTTTTATACTAGTACGAATTACAGTCAACAAGAGGTATCCTGAAAATCATATCAATTGATAGTGTTTGACGATTGAATAACTGTAGTAAGTCAGTATGTTAATTAATGGCTCATACTGTACTATTACTTATCATGACAAGCAAGCAGGCTTGCGGTTTTATTTTTAATCGTAGAGCGCCTTCTATATCTATCTTAATCATAGCTTTGTTGAATATCACAACAGTCATAACACCTTTTGTTAATAATGGGAATATTGCTTTAGCTCAATCTAGTCAACCACAACGGCAAAACCTACTACCTTCATCTTCCTCATCTCAACAACCAAAAACTCATGAATATACTCTGATAGCAGAAAATACCACACTTGAAATAGCTCCTGGAGTTCGCGTTGATGCCTGGACGTATAATGGTACTATCCCAGGACCAACCATAACAGCGACTGAGGGTGATAGAGTAATAATTCATTTCATTAATAAAACTCCTCTCCCACACACAATTCATTTGCATGGAGATCATCCTAGTCAAGAGGATGGAGTATCTGAGATAGTACCACCAAATGGTACATTCATTTATAATGTAATTGCGCAGCCAGCTGGCGCTTTAGCATATCACTGTCATGTATCACCAGTAATGCAGCATGTCAGAATGGGACTGTATGGAGCATTTATAGTATATCCAAAAACTCCATTACCACCTGCAAGAGAATATGTTTTAGTTGATGGCGAATATGATACTCAAAACCAATTAAATCCACTGCCAGAATATTACATGTTCAATGGTTATGCAGATCAATACATGACACATCTTCTTCCAGCTAGAACTAATGAGACTGTTAGAATATACCTTGTAAATATGGGTATGTCTCCTGCCTATGGTATGCACATTCATGGAACCTTGTTTAAGGCCTATCCTTCGGGTATACTACAGAATCCTCCGTTCATGGTGCAATCGTGGGAGCTAGCATCAGGTAATGCTGCAATATTGGAGGCAAAATGGCCATGGCCAGGTAAATTTACATTCCATTTCCATGGTATACCTGAGGAGAGAGGAGCTATGGGATTCTTTAACGTGACAAATGCTCCTGCAGGTGCGATAGATGGAAAGGATATAGCTATCACAAAATCTATAAACATGAATGATTGGCAAATGAACCTAACAAGGAGCCTTCAGAAAGCAGATCCAAATGGGAAGATCACAACCACAAATACTGGTGAACACCATGGAATGCAAATGGGAATGGAACAACAACATGCTCCTTCTCCATCCACAAATAATAATAATAATAATAATGCAATACAAGTATCAATTGTAAAAGGGGCAGCTACCTTGGCTAACAAAGCTTTTTCACCTGATCATGTTAAAATAAAGGTTGGAAATACAGTTATTTGGACTAATAACGACAATAATATACACACAGTTACTTCAGGTGTAGCTAATACTCCTAATGCAGGAGAAGTATTTGATTCAGGCTTAACATCTCTGATAAGTCCATCTAAAACTTATTCCCACAAGTTTACAAATGCAGGAGAATTTACTTACTTTTGTAGACTACATCCTACCATGGTAGGAGAAATAGAGGTGACGCAGTAGTAGAATGGATATAACCTATTGCAATTTTCTACTAATACCAAGCGAAGTAATAAAAGATGGCGTAATTATAAGGCATCAACATATCCTTAATTAGTAAGTCTAAAGGCCTCTAAAAAACAATTTATCTTCGTATAAGTTGGTTGTAAATATCACTTTATTTGCATAGCCATTGAAGCAAGAAATCTAGAATAAACATATATTCTAATATATCCTCTCTATTGTATGCTTCAATTGCTATTACCTAAGCCCATTTTTCATCCAGTTTAATAGATGTATAACAGTGCTGTAAGTATACTATTCCAATAAGATCATTAACAATGCTACATTATCTAAAAGATAAGTTGGCAGATAATCGTCAGGATTTTTCATGCTTGTAGAAAATCAATCAGATGATTGACTACATTATCCAACAAGAAAAATTCATAGTATAAGTTACGTATTATCAGGTCATTGTACCAATGTACAATTTTTCTACTGCTAGGAAGAACACATTAAATAGCCTATCTACTATACTGTTGAAATTTTGATGTATAAATGGCCTGTCCCGTATTTTATGTGCGGCAGAATTTCTGAGAGCATATACAATCCCAATATCATTTTCAATTTCTTTCAATTTACTAGTCTTAAAAATTGGTTTTGAGTTCAGAAGATCCATAATTACTGATTGAAGATCATTATTTGCTCTGTTATTGATTTCCTTCAACTTATTTAGATCCATGTTTAGATTCGACTCCTCAGAAAGATATTCCATGAGATGTATTAGATCTTGCTTACGAGTATCCCTATTCTTACTTCTTTCTAATCACATTGTCTATTACCAAGTCCACCTATTCCAAGGATAGCAACTGCATCGCCTATTCGTGCACCGCTATTTCTAAGAGCATTATATGTAGTAATACCAGCACACATAAGTGGTGCGGCTTCTACGGCTGAAAGATGCTCTGGGATTAAGGCTAAAGCTGAAGAAGGAGCAATCATATAATCTGCGTAGCCGCCATAATATGAAATCCCAGGCACTTGTGTATACTTACAAGTAATAAAATCCCCACGTCTACAGGAATCACAGTGGCCACAATGACCCACATACCAGCCAACAGCGACTCTCTGTCCGGACTTCCATTCAGAGACTACATCCTCTCCTACTTCATCTATAACACCTGCTGCTTCGTGTCCTGGAGCCCTCGGATATTTGATTCCTGGAAATAATCCTTGCTTTGTGATATTATTGCTGTGACAGATGTCGCAGGCTTGGACTTTGATACGCACTTCCATAGGACCAGGCTTTGGAACCTCTCGTTACATAATTTCAAAAGGCCCGTTAGCTTTAGAAACTTGGACTAAACGCATATGCATTGTTTTTTTCTACCATAAGCTGCATACGTATAATACTATAATAATACACTGGCGAGATAAAGTAAACTGAGTTACTCGATGGTAAGTTGGTCCTGAATACTACCTTACTTGGATAGTCAGTGAAAGTAAATAGGAGTTGAATAGGGGTATGAGTATGAGTAATATGCTATGCCTTCAGGGTTAATGAGGTATTATCATAGATGCTATCTATACATCATGTATTAGTTGCTGTTCACTTCAAGCTTTCCATTGTATCATCATGGATATCACCTTGAGTTTCGCTAGCTGAATAGGTGAAAAGCCGGGGCAGTCAAGTAATAAGTAGCATACGTACGATCATGTCTCGCCTCCTTTAGACGATGTCCTAGTAGTTATTTAATTTAGAATCTGTGATTTCATAACTATTGCAGTAGTACAGAGAATAAGCTGGCCAGAAGAAAGATGCGTTATGTCGAATATGACTTTGAACATGATCCCGATGACAGCGGCGGTAACTTCATGTCTCACTTTCTTTTCCTAGTCATCTTCTAGTTCAGACGTTGCTGCTCGTCGGGTTTTTGCTCATTGTCTTTTTCCATATCTTTCGCCGGGGAATTTACTCATTTGAGCAATCATTCGAGTATCTCCCTTGGTTTATTCTTGCTTTTGTAGGTACTCGCGGTGGCAGTCATTTATTTCTTATTTTATAGTTCGCCGGTTTTGCCAGCGAGGATCTCATAACGCAGTCATAAAGACTGGAAAAGATCAAAATTGTTCCGCGATTTCAATTTCTCTGCTGATAGTAGCAGACTAGTCAATACGTGATGCTGTATTATTAAAACCTATTTGTTGCAATTGGTAAACTGAACGCAAACGTAGCTCCTCTCTCATCCTTATTATTTTCAGCCCATATTTTTCCATCATGAGCCTCTACAATACTTTTTGATATAAATAATCCTAAACCTGTTCCTGAAAAGGATTTTGAAGCAAATTTAGAAAATAATCTTGGAAAAAGCTCCGAATCTATGCCTGTTCCTGTGTCTTTTATGCTAACTAGCATGAGATTATCATTTCTTTCTGAAGTTATACATATTCTTCCCTGTTCGGTGAACTTGAGAGCATTACATAGAAGATTAGATATAACCTGCGATATTCTTCCCCTATCTGCTTTTATTATGATATCTTTGGGTTCATATGATAATTTTACATCCTTCCAGTTATTCATCGTCACATCATTTATACAGTGTACGATTATATCCTTAATGTTAAATTTCTCTTTGTCCAGTTTTAGAGTATGGCTTTCGATTCTAGTGACATCTAATATATCACTAGTAAGTCTTTGAAGTCTAACAGCATTTCTTGATATCGCCCGCATGAATTCATCAAATTTGTGGGGGTAGTTTTGTAGCAATTGGGAATATCCTAGTATGGCCTGAGTTGGAGTTCTCATTTCATGACTTGCTATATTTATAAACTCTTTTTGCATCTTATCATTAACTTTTAATTGTTCGTTTGCTGATTCGAGTTCTCTTGTTCTCTTTTTTACTTCCTTATCGAGGTTAGTATTCCATTTAATTAGAAAGACTACTAACACAGCAACTGTAATAGTAACGCCTGCAAGCAGGGTGAATATCTCAATCATATGCATAGAGATAACATTGTCTATCTGTGAAAAGATTGTTGACGTAGGGGTAACTACAAATCCATAATACTTTGGTTTTGATCCAACCATAATGGGATACCCAGTGTTAAGTCTCTCGCCATTTCTAAATTCATAAGTACCTGAATATGGCTTTCCTGATAATACTGTACTTATTATATTATTAAGAATCAGGTTATGTCCTGTAGCTTGTTGTGTATAGTTACCATAAAATGATGTACCAATAAATGACTTTACAGGATGAATTAATTGAATTGCGTTTCTGTCTAAAACTGCTAGATACTGCGACTTGATATCATAGATGTTCCCATAATGTTTAAACAAAGGAACAGTAGGTAACAAGGCTGCTACCAAACCCAAATATTTTCCAGTATTTTCATCTACGATGGGAAAAGTAATAGCAATTCTATATACGCCATCTCTGCCTAGAAAACCATTAGAAAATACTGGTGCCAGAGTGTCTTTTGTTTCTCTTGCCCATTGCATAGACGATAGGTTAATGGCACCTACAAATTCTGGTATGTATTTAGCAGCTGTACTAGATCTTACTAGATTGTTTCTATCCAAAACTAAAAGCCTGTCTAGCGGAGCGGTTGAGTTTATCCGATGTAATGCTTTTTGCAGTACTTCTTCTGTTTTATTTCCTGATAGGTTTCCATGTTGCAACGTATCTGAATTAGCCAAGAGCTCTAGTCTTGACATTATCAAATCTAAATCTGATCCAATGTGACGAGACAGGGCTCCTACCGATTCTATCTGCCGATCCTTTTGCTGTTCAAATAGACTTTTTCTGATATTCGTCTCAGTATTGTTCAGTATATAAAAGAATACAGCATATGATACTGCTATAACCAATATTATAGAGATAATAGTAATTTTTGTCGTATTTGAAAAAAGGATTTTTCTAGCTTGATTTAGTTTGTTCATTTTTATTGCTAGGCATTTGGAATATCATATCTCGCTATACTTATACCCTAGGTAATTTGTACGAACATAATAGCAAAACAACGCAAGATTTAACAGTAATTTATCGCAGGGAAGATCAATCACATTATATAGCTACATCTATAAAACAATTAATTATTTCTCAACACCGTTACAATTGATTAGATAAAGAATTTCAAGTCCAATGTATATCTAATACATTTAGAAATGATTTGTTAGGGTCTTCTATCTCATATTTATAGTCATAATCCTATCTGAAGCATTACTTTGTTTATCTCAATAACTAAGATGAATGTATTTGAAAGAAGAGTGATATAAAAAATAATAATTACAGCTGCTGAAGTATTGATTAAATTTGGATTAACCGATATCCAATTACTGTCACTATTTGATTTAAAATCCTCAGCCTATGACTACAGGAGGGATATATTACCGTTTGTTATTAATTTATTAATTTATCAATAGTTACCTGATTATGTTTAATACTTTTAACTGGTTATATATATGAGGTGCTGGTTGTTTTGTTAAATGAGCCTATTTATCTTTCTCTTTTCTTTCTTGCTCTATGTACTTTGCTCAATTTATCGCAAATTTACTTATTTCATTACCTCTGGTCTGTAAATAATTAAGAAACTAATAATCATATGAAATATTGAATAATTGAATATTGTTAAATGAGCATTTGACCCCCCTGTTTATGGAGTTAAAGTGATCAATACAGATGGAAATCTGGCTGCATACGATCTTGGATCCTGTTAAAAGATGCTTTTTGAATTACGATGTACTACTGTAAACCTTATACATTTTTCCTGTTTTTTCATTTAGATAACTCCAAATATTAGGACTGATATCCAATTCTTCAAAAGTCGACCTTTGCTTTTCATCTAATATATTATATGCTGCTTGGCCTATGGTAATACCATTAGGCTTTGCCAGATTTGTCATTTTTGCTGCTACATTAATTGTATGTCCTAATATGTCATAATGTGGCTCTTTAAACATTATTTGTTTTCCTTCTACTTCTTTTCCTTCTGCTGTGTGTATATCCCATCCATATTGTATTATTGCAACTTCTCCGATGTCTATTCCTATACGCACATTTATATCTGAGTAATCGAACTGATTGAGAATTGGATTTATACCCTCCTTGCCTACTTTGATCATAGATCTCGCACAATTAATCGCATTTATACAGGGCAAATAGTAATATTCTGACAATTTGTTCTTTTCTTGATTCTGGGAACTACGACCATTGTTTACATCTTCTTCATCATTGTATCTATAATTACTATCAGAACCATTTTTGGCTAGGTTTGTCATAAAAATGCTAAAACTGCATCGCCTATATACTTCAAGACATATCCACCATACAATTCTATCATAATAGACATCTCTTGACTAAATGTTTGAATTATAGTTGTAAGCCTTTCAAGTGGCAGTGTCATTGATAATTGAGTAGAACCGACAAGGTCAATATGTAGGATTACAAAGGTAACCTTTGATTTAGAAAACTGATTTAATATTTTGTTTGTTCCTTCAATAGAGATATTAAACTCTGGTCCCGATCTTAATGCCTTCCACATTCTGGTTTGCGCATTTCTGATAGCCAAATCAATGTTAACTACGGCGTCAAGATAAAATGAACTACCCATAGAAGGAGAAGCATCTAATATTTTCTGTTTCATTTCCAATTCCTTCTTCTTTTCTTCGTCTTCTTTTATGATCTTGTTAGCTTCTTCTTGACTAATATCTAACTGATAGGCAATGACATCAGGTTCAATACCTGAATTGTACAAATTCAGTATTATCTGTCGTTGTTCCTTAAGTTTAGAAGGACTGATAGAATAGATTTTGCTATTGTTATCGTCTCGTTTCTGTTTGGTCATAATGTAATTTCAATCTCATCTTCCAATATTCTTTGTACAGTGTATAACTTTTTGTGTATGTTATGAGTTGTACTTCCAGACATGGGTGACATTAACATACACACATATGGTTATATTCTTGTGCAAATTAAATTTAGGAAGATATCTGATATTATAGCCACAGATCTACAGAAATCGAAATCTATCTCTGGATCTTAAGCCGGCGAGTAGACTACTAATATTGTTCAAAGTCCACCAATTAAGATATACTGTGTAAGCAGAGCAAGGATTGACTCCTTCTACAGACAAAATGAATTAGAAACTGCATTAGTCGAAAGTTAAAACGATTTTTTAACATATTATATGCAATATAGGAAATAGCCAGAAAAGAGAAGCGTTCTGCGTACGAAAGTAAAATTTTATACTACTTTGAATGTACTTTTACCTATTGTCAATGAACAGTCAATTGTTGCAGGATAAGTTTGGTATATGACACAGGATTGCGCCGCGAGTACTAATGGTTGGTCTGTATGCGCACTAGCTCTTGGCTC
>Ga0207693_10002305_pt1 | contig 16595 bp, 6 predicted proteins | sample LARL81metaG_FD_184347 | JGI IMG/M metagenome (GOLD analysis project Ga0207693, IMG submission 184347) | Corn, switchgrass and miscanthus rhizosphere microbial communities from Kellogg Biological Station, Michigan, USA - LAR L8-1 metaG... | ecosystem: Host-associated > Plants > Roots >...
GACCGGCATTCCCGGCATCGATCGCGTGCAGGGCTCCGTCGTTCTCAACGGCAGCGGGTTGAACTCGCTGACGGCGCAGGCCGGTCCTTGCGTCATCGATGCCGGAACCGTAAACCTGCGACCGTATCTTGCGGTTGCGGTCGGTCAGGCTCCCGCAGGCGGACGGCTCATCGAATTGGGTCTGGCGCTCGACGGCGCCGGCACCCAGCTGGTAGCCGGCCGTTGGAACATCGATGGCGCTGGTCTCGGCCTGATTGCCGTGGATGGCACAACCACCTTCACCGACGCCGAGCACGTCGCGATCAAGGTAGTGGAGGCGGTCCTCGATCTGGTGGCGAGCTTCGTGATTTCCACCTCGGCGGTTGAGGCGCTGCTGAACAATTCTGTGGGTGACACCACGGTGCGTGGGGTACTGACCAATGCTGTGCTGGCTCCCGGACCCGGGAATCATCTGCTGCCCAACCTCTTCGATCCGGCGCAACTCCTGCAGCGCGTGCAGACGCTGGCCTCCAATCTGGCAGGAGCCACTCCGTCGATCAGCATTGGCGGGGGACTGACCTTCGGGCTTTCCAAAGCAGGCTCGGTAGTTCAGATCACGGTCGGGGTGAGCGGCCGAATACCCCTGGTGCAGAGCGACATCGTCGTGTCCATCGAGGCGGACAGCCGCTGGATCGAAGGGCAGCCTCCTGCGGGATTTGCGATTGGCGTATTCGACGCCGGCAGCATGAGCTTCGCGCCGAGCCTTTCGGCTAATGGCATCGGCATACGAATTGGAAAGGGCAGTGGCCCGCTGCTCAACCTGGGATTGTCTCTGGGATCGGTGGCCGTGCACTTGTACGGCGCAATCGCTCCGGGCTCGGTTTCGGGTGGCGTGCAGGTGCAGTTGAGCGATCTCGCGGTGGGAGTGGCCGGCGCGCAGGGCGGCAACCCGGTAGCGCGAGGCCTGATGGGCGATTCGGGCAGCGGACAAAATAAGCTCGCGCCGTCGTTCAGTCCGGCACTGGCGGTACAGAAGCACAGCGGCGGCGGGTTCAAAGTTTCGCTCTCGGCCGGCGACGGAAGCGGTCCATGGTGGCTGGTCATGCAGAAAGGCTTTGGACCGATTTACATTGAGCAGGTCGGCTTCGGCGTCACTGTGGACCAAGACCAACTGAAGACGATTTCGCTTTTGCTCGACGGACGGGTTTCGATTTTTGGATTGACCGCGGCGGTGGACGAACTGCAGCTCACCTTCGTCATCGCTTCGGACGCATCGCTGTTCGATCCCAGTCGCTGGGCCATCGATCTCGCAGGGCTGGCGATCAATGCCGATATGGCCGGAATCGTGCTTTCCGGCGGCATGCGCAAGTTTGGCGATGGCGACAATGTGGAGTACGTGGGAATGCTGCTGGCGCGCTTCGCCGTCTATGGGCTGAGCGTCTACGGCGGCTACGGTAGCGCGGTGGTGAACGGCCAACGCTTCTCGGCGTTCTTCGCTTTCGGAGCGATTAATGGTCCCATCGGAGGTCCGCCGGCGTTCTTCCTCACCGGCATCGGCGGCGGACTGGGCATCAATCGCGACCTGATCTTCCCTAGTGACTTGTCGCGCTTCGGCGACTTCCCATTCCTCAAGGCACTGGATCCCTCGGCGCAGCCGGCTAGCGATCCCATGGCGGAGCTGGCAAGTTTGCGGCAGGACTTTCCCATGCGGCTCGGCGAATTCTGGTTCGCGGCCGGCATCAGCTTCACCAGCTTTGCGCTGGTCGACGGCATTGCGGTGGTCTCGGTCAAAATCGGCGATGGCCTGGAGATCGCGATTCTGGGACTGGCGCGCATGGCGCTGCCGCGTCCCGAGTTCGCACTGGTCAGTATTGAACTCGCCTTGCTGGCGCGGTTCTCCACGAGCGAAGGTGTGCTGTGGATCCAGGCCCAGCTGACCGACAACTCCTGGCTGCTAAACCAGAGTGTGCGCCTGACCGGCGGATTCGCCTTCGTAACCTGGTTCAAGGGTCCCAACAGCGGGCAATTTGTTTTGACGCTTGGCGGCTACCATCCCCACTTCCATCGTGACGGGTATCCCAACGTGCCGCGGCTGGGCTTTAACTGGTCGATCGGCGATGCCATCGTGGTCAAGGGTGAGAACTACTTCGCGCTGACATCGGAAGCCGTCATGGCGGGCGGAAAGTTGCTGGCTTCGGCGCACTTCGGTCCGGCGTGGGCGGAAGTCAAGTTCGGGGCCGACGGTATCGTGTACTTCGATCCCTTCCGCTTTGAAGTCGATGTTTACGCCAGCATTTCCGCGGGTGTGACCATCGACGTATGGATTGGCGAGATCACGATTTCCATCTCGATGGGCGCGTCGATCTCAGTGAGCGGCCCCAAGTTCCACGGGCGAGCGGAGTTCGATGTCGGCCCGATTTCGCTGGCAGTGGAGTTCGGCGACAGCGATCAGAATGCCAAGGTCTTCATCACCTGGGAGCAGTTTGTCACCAAGTACCTGGAGGAAGCGGCTCCCGGTGTGGCGCGGGTGCTCTCGGCGATCCCGGGCAAGGGTTCCTTGCCGCCCGGAACCAAGGGTGGAGCCACCGAAACAGGTACGGCCGACGGTTCCACCGACAAGCCGTTCGAGGTATACAGCGAGTTCGAGATCAACGTCGTCACCACGGTGCCGACGCAATTCGTGACCGTGGGCGGCAACGCGCAACAGTTCCTGCCAAGCTCGACCATCGGCATTGCCCCGGTCAACGTCAGCGCGGCCAACAGCACGCTCGAAGTCAAACTGCTGGACTCAGCCAACAATGATCGTCTGGCGGCGCTTCTCGGCGATGTCCACACCACTGGCTCGTTCCCCATAGGAGTGTGGGGGCCGCCGCAACCGGATGACGACCGCAAGATTCCCACCGGCGATGTGGTGAACGCGGTCGATCGCGTGCGTTTTGAAGCCGTCGCGAGCTTGCAGGGGACGCTTCCCACTCCGGTGAAATACAACCAGGTGGAGACCGGAACGCGCAAGCCGCTGCCGTTCGTGACGGTCGAGGCGTTCCGGCCATCGTTCCTGGCTTCGGCCGACGGAATCACCAACATTCTTCCTCCGGCCAACGATGTGGACTCCATGTATGCGGCAGCGCTGCCCTGGCTGCTGAAGGGCGGGTCGAGCAAGACCGCGGTAGCAGCGATCAGGAACGATCGCACAGCTCCTCCGCGGCTGGGATCGTTGACCCAGGATCTCGCCAAAGACGAAATGCCGAAGCCCGACATCAGCTTGACCAAGCCCGTGGTGCCGGAGCCACCGGACCACACAATTTATCCTCCGCGCGCCATCGCCATTCTGTCTTCGGCGGTGTTGCCGGAAACGGCCAAGGCCCGCACCAGCGTCAGCCTCACGCAGCCGCTTACCCGAGCGGCGGCCCCGACGCTCGACGCGGTCAAGACGCAGTTTCCAATGGCCGTGTCGGCGAAGCTGGTGAAGCTAGCCCCCGCTGCGGCGCCGGGCGGCACCACCATGGTTACGGCGGGAGCGGTTCCTCTCACGCGCATGGCCCGCTCTGGAGTAGCCACGCTGGCGGCACGTAATGCACCCGCCGATGCGCAGAACCGTTTGGGCGCGCTTACCAACATGCTGGGCGGCATATCTCACAATGTGGGATTAAGGGCAGCGGCTGGGCCCCCGGTGGTTGAGCCCTTGCGAGCCGGCGAGATGGTTGTTCTGCAGATGCCGAATGCGAGGCGCGATGTTGACGCCAGCGCACCGCGTCCCACCCTGATGGTGCAAGGTAACGCGCGACTGGTGGCGTTCTCGCATGGCGGCCAAGTGTTATTCGACGGCATGGGATCGCCGAATGGGACCGCCATTCCCCTGGGCACCGAGAGAGTGGCAGTGTTGGCGCTCGACCAACAGCCGGTCACGTCGAATGGTTTGTCGGGCTGGCATGCGGGACAGGAGTTGGCTTACGTGGGTTGGTGGTCTGCGCTGGCCTCGGGCGCCGTGGTGCACGCCGAAGGCGCACGGGTGCGGAGAACGGCACAACGCTTCCGGGCGGGTTGGATTCATTCCACCGAGTTCGTCACCGGAACCAGCATCGTTGCCACACAATTCGTTAGTTCGGTGCAAGCGGTGGCGGTATTGATCGATGATCCCGTGAGTTCCGATGCAGCCCGCGGTTTATCGCTGACCCTCGATGGAGCCAATCGATTGACGGATGCCTCCGGACAACCCTTGCCACCCACCGTGGTAGTCATCGCAAATCGCAGCGCCTTGATCTATCCGCTTGCGCCGCCTCCCTCTCCGGCTCTGGGACCAGTGACGGTGAGCGTAGGAAGCCAGGATGGGTGGCATCTGGCAGGCGTAATCGGGGGCAACGAGAGCGTGGACTCCATGGCCAAGCGGATCGCCGCGAACGGACTGGAAGCTTTGGTTGCACCGATTGTCGCTACGGGCCAAGGTCTGGTGCGGCTGGCATGGCGACCGCCAAGCACGCCCGTGCGTTCACCACGGTCGGCGTCAGGTAAGGCCAGCGCACCGGTGCAGCAGGTTGACACCCCCGGCAAGAAAAAGACGACACAGAAATCCAGTTCGCACAAGCCTGAAACCAAGCGCAAGAACGAGACCCAGAGTAGGAGTAAGAAGCGGAGTCGGTCTCGACCGAAGAAGGGAAGGTCCTAGATCATGCCGCAGCCAGGATTTTTTGTCTTGCATAGTTCGGCGGTGCCCCCGTTAGAGGCAGGCGATTACACCCTCACCGGCAATCAGACGTTGACGGGCGGCGCGACCCAGCCGTACGAAGGGCATGTGCGCGTCACCTCGCCTCGATTTCGAATGCCGCCAGACCAGATTCTCTCAACCTATCCGCCGGCTAACGCTGAAGGATCGTTCGAGACGCGGCTACCACAAGTGGTGCTGAAACGGCGTACCCTTCCATGGGAGCGCGTGTCCGACGCGGCCAATCGCGCCGTCCCGTGGCTAGCGCTGGTCGTCATCGCGGAAGGTGAGGGACAGATTTCCGGTGAGACGCCAGTGAAGGATTGCGTGACTCCGGGAGTGACGCTTAATGGTCCCAACGATGTGGCCACCGGCTTCTACCTTTCGGTGAGCGAGACTGTAGTGAACAAAGTCTTCCCTACGCACGATGATTTGGCGTTGCTCACCCATGTGCGGGAAGTGGACCTGAGCGATACCGAGCTGGCGATGGGCGATGACGACGGTTTTCTTGCCATTGTTATGGCCAACCGCTTGCCGCAGTACGACCGCATTAACTGCGTGCCGGTGCGCTACATGGCTTGCCTAATCAACCTCGAAGGACAACTGGACGCATTGCCCAAGCCGCTCGAGTTCACCTTCACCTTTGACGCCATGGCGTATGTGCAAGACGTTCGTACGTTTGCCGCTGCAGCCAACACCTCCGCAGACAAGTACGTCATGGGCAGCGGCTTGAACGTCGCGTTAAGCCCCGGCGCTCCGAATCCTCAGGTCGTGGGCCCTATCCACCCCAAGGCATCGCAGGCTGGTGCGCCGGCAACCTTCGCCGCGCCCGCAGTCACGCCTCCGATCGCAGAGCGCGCTCCGGTGTCGGCGAGTTGGAGCACAACCCAAACCAAAGTGGCCAACATTGCCGCTTCTTCCGCACCCGCGGAGGCGGGACGGCTGGTGCGCGATGCGATGACCGCCGGCTTCCGCTTTCCCGTGGACAAAATCGTACTAGAGAAGGTTTATCGCTTCCCGGTGCTGGCGCATTGGTCGTTCACCTGTACAGGCGCGGGATCGTTTGAGACCTTGCTGCAAGGCCTCGACGTCGGTCTGCTGGGAACCCTGCCTGCCGATCCCGCGACACAACCCAAGCCCGATTGCGCGCCACCGCCGAAGGGCGACGCTCCTCCTCCAACCGACCCGCCTCGGCCCGCCGCCGAGGTGACCGATACCGGGCACGTGGGCTTGCATCATCTCACTCGGCGCGGCGACTCATTGCGCGCCTGGTACCGCGGACCGCTCACGCTCCATGTTACCGAACGCTCGCAACCTGACGCGGATGGACATCTTCCCCTCGCGAATGTCAGCGACCAGCTACGGCGCGTCACCCCCGATGGACGTGAAGACCTGTCGCTGGCGGGCGCGTTTGAGATCGGACGACTGCTGGCTCTCTCACAACCATCCGTGGTTTCCGCGCTGATGCGTTGGCGGCAGGAGCAGTTCGGCGCAGAGCGCGCGCGTCAATTGGCAGCGAAGACGCTCGAAAAGCTTTCAGCACTGAAGCCGGATCCTGCTGCCTCGATTCACGACTTGGGACAGCTGGTCGGCAAGCAGGTTGTGCTGATGGCGGCCCAGAGCCCGGAAAAGATGCTGGCCGTGAACCGCCCCTTGGTCGATCCCGGGCGGCCGCTCGAGTACCTGACATCTGGCATGGAGCAGATCATCGCCGACGGCTTTGGTTTCTCGCTGCCGGCGGTGCAGAGGGGCGCGGGAAGCGTCGGTATCACCGCCGCGCTCTCGCAGGCCTCCGTGCCGAAGTCCGACAGCGTTGGCTTTGATAGCAATGCCGCTGCGCAATTGAAAGATGCGCTGTCATCCGCCGTCGAAATGGTGACCGCAGGCGCCGTGCAACGGACGCCGCCGACGGGTGGTGGACTGCGCGCCGCCGAACGAACCGAGGCCGGCGAAGAACGGGACGCACTCGATGACCTGCTCGACCAAGCGGCCGAGAAGCAGCAGCGCGGCAAGGAGAGAAAATGAATTCCGCATTTTTCACAAGCCAGGTTGTTTTTTCGGCGGTGAAGGCGGCGGTCACGCAGATTGTCGTAACCCCGTCGGACAACGATCCGGATATGGGTGACCGCATCGTGCCGCTGGATCTGCGGCAATGGCTGGCGCGTCTGCGATTGCTCGACTCGGTGCCGTTCGCTTATCTGACGCCCGACAGTCTGTTGCTGCCGCCGGAATCGATTCGTTTCTTCTACGTAGATCGCAACTGGACCGATGCCCTGATTCAAGGCGCGCTCAGCGTGGGTACGGTCAACTCCTCCGACCGGGCGCAACTGGAGCAGTTGCACGGGCAGATCCGCGACGAGATCGACCAGGAAGAGCGCGTGGTGCGCGAGCCTGGCGGCGAAGCGGTTCAGAAAGGCCCGGCGGGAACCATCACCGGATTTCTGTTGCGGTCGCGCGCGGTGTCGGGCTGGCCCGGCATGCACGTGCGCGCCTATCGCAAGGAACTTGGCAAGGACAACGAGATCATTCCCGAGTCCAGTCCCGACCGCATTAAGGTTCTGCGCATGGAGCGCCTGTCACCCGCCGTGATGCTGGTGCTCTTCGATGGTGTTCCCGTCGTCGTGCATGTGGAGGAGCCGCGCTGCGGCGTGCAGTTCGGTATTCGCCTGGAAACTTCCGGGGCCGCGAACCAGTTCAACGCGTTTGTGATTGCCCGTGATGCCAACACCTCCGACGACGTTCCGCCGTCGCCCCCCGGCACGCACGTTCCGGTGACGTTTCGCAGCGGCTCACCCGGAGTGCTGGATCTGAAGCGCACCGCGCAGTCGCTCATCAATACCCCGGGCACACATATCGGCCCGAACCTGGATGGCGCCGAGTTTGCGTTGGAGATGATTCGTTATCCCTATCGACAGGTTTTTGGCGATCCTTCGCAAGGTGGCGTGGGAAACATTCGCGATGTCTTCCGGGTCTCGATCTCGATGACCCAGCTGAAGGCAAAATTTCTGAAAACGATTTGACGGTTACACGCGCGTCGGGCGCGCTCAGCGAATGGGGAGGCAGGATAATGGCAAACCGTTTTGACCCGGACACTGTGCGGCTGGCGATGGTGTCGTCACGTTGGACCGGTCTAGTGCGTCTGGACGCATCCCCGGCCGCCATAGCGCAGTGGGACCCAGACTTGTTGCGTGAAACCCGAGTCGTGGTTCCGGTAGACTTGCAGGCCATGTACGTGCCTGTCGGGGATGCAACACCATATGTCCGTTTGCCGTTCACATTGACCACCGTGGATGGACAGCCACCCGCACCCATGCCACCGCCCTTCGCGCCGGGCGCGGTACGACCGGCGGGCGTGTATCTTCACTGGGCGCCTCCCGATGCTTTGCTGCGCGGCACCCTGCAGGATGTCGACGATAGTTCGCGAAATCGCCTGGGCCTGCCACCGCTTCCCGATCGCTGGGTGGTGTTGCGCATCGTCGCGCCGACTGGCGCCACCAAGCCCATCGTTACCGGTTGGGTGTTGGAAGCCGATACCGCGAAAGCTATTCTCCTCGATCAGTGGCCGACAGGCAGTGCAGCCGCGACCCCCGCGGGCAAGACCGTCGAGGCCAAACAGCTCACCGGCACCGTCGGTGGATCGACCGCGTGGGTGGGCGTGTTCGATGCCGTACTGAATAGACTTTCGTTCTACGATCCGTTGACCGATCTCGCGCAACTTGCCCCCAACGGCGTGGTGGACGATCTGGCTGCCTACATGGTGGCGGGCTGGTGGTCAGATGCCAAGCTCGATCCGCTTTATGGCGCCGAAACGGATTCGAGTCTGTCGGTGCGCCTGACCCAGCTGGGATGGAACTTGATGACGGATCAGGAGGGTGGCGACAAGGTCGAGGGCTCGCGCAAAATTCAGACTGCGCTGCGTGACAGCCTCGGTCTGAAAACCGCGGCGCGATACGGTTCGCTGGCTGCCGACCAGGTTTCGAGGACGGCCGTTGAGCCCTTGTTGCAGGAAACCGCTACCCCACTGCGGATGTATTCTCCGGCCGTCGCTTCTCTGCTCTCCAATGCGGCCAGCGTAATCGCCAGCGAGCCCAAGTGGCCACGGTTGGCGTTGTTGCACGGCAGCGTGCATGGCGTTCCGGTGAAAGGACCGGTGGTCATCGACCAGATACCGCCAGCCGACGGGGTGGACCTGGCGCTAGGACATCACAATGACGATGTGGCATCGGCGCTGGCGGCTGCCGGCTCAGGCATCGTTTCGCCCGACGACCGGCGCGACCTGCAACGCCTTCTCTCGGCGTTCACCGCACAGATTCTGCCGGAGCTGGGAACGTCTGACGGTGCTGTCGAGACCGATGAGCACGAGCACGACGCCGGATTTTCTTCTTTGCCCGGTGGGCCGGGTGCCGTGGATCGCTTGCGCAAAGGCGCGGAGTCAGGACCGCTTTCGGCGGGGCGCGCCGCCCGCAGCCAGATGGCACGCGTCGGTATGGCAAGTGTTCTGGAGCGCGGCGTAACTCTCAGCAAACTAGCGCTCAAACGTGTCGATCTGGTGTCGGGTACGGTGCAGGACCAGCGGCTCGCGATGGCGCTGTTTACTGGAAGCAACCCTCCCATCACCCAACCTACGGTGGAGGTGCAGGAAGTTCGCCGTCCCGCGCCTCGCTACTACGTCCCGCTCGATCCCCTTATTGCCGTGCGCAATGCCAAGCGCAGCCTGCGGTATGGCGGCGACGGCCGTACCTCGCCCGATCAGCGATTGCAGTGCCGGTGGCCATCGCAGATTCCGACCCAGGCTCAGGGGCTGATCGACGGCCGCGATTACGTTGACGCGCTGCCCAGCGGCGGCATCCCCGACGAGGTTCTCACCCTGGCACGCAACACGGTCGTGCAAGACCCATACTTTGTGCCGTGGCTTGCGCAGGTGGAAGCGAACCGTCGCGGCCTGGACAAGACACTCACCATGAATCGGCTGGCCGCCGAATCGGCGATCCGCTTCGGAGCGAACGGTGTTTACGACGGCACGACGACAGCTTTCCAGCAGGCGGCGTTTCAAGGCGCGAACCTTGCGGTTGCGCAGCCATCGTCGTTTGTTCAGCGGGTGCAGGTTTCGGATCAGTTGCGGCGATTTTCGTTGTTTGCCGGAGTCGACGTCGATCCGGTCGGAGTGACGGCGTGGTCACAGCCATGGGTGCCGATGTGGCTCGAGTGGGAGGTGCAGCTGCAGTCGACCGACCAGCTGGATGGTTGGCGGCTCGCGCAAGTGGACCTGGACTCGGACAATCCCGCGCAGTCCGGCCAGGTTAAAACTTTTGCCGGTCGCAGCCCGCTGCATACCGGCGCCGCGAACACGCTGGCCGCCTCCATCGAGCAATGGCTTGTGGCGGAGGAGCAGCGCGACAAGGACAACCAGGGCGAGGTTGACGCGGCTACCGCTGACGCCCTGCAAAGCATCGCCAATGGCATCGGGTTCCTCGACGTTCTTTCCGCGACGCTCGATGGCTTGACCGACCGCCTTCTCGGGCTGCCGGTGGATGACTTCGGCGTGCTGCGGCAGCGTCAAGCCGATGGAACCGTCGTTCCGCCCACCCCGGTTGATGTACCGCAACTTCTGATGAGCGGTGCGCTGCAGCTGACGCGCGCCCGCATCGTCGATGCTTTCGGGCGCACGCTCGATTTACCGCTCGCCAATCTGCATATCCCGGAACGGGATGAGATCACTGAACCCGCGGAAGCCCTGGCGCTGCGACCCCGATTGCTGCGGCCTGCGCGATGGCTGTTCCGGTTAGTCGATCCCACGCTCGCATCGATTACCAGCAGCGGCAATCCGGCGCCGGAAGCGACGATCGACCAAATCAATCCTGCTCAGATGATCAATCCGGTCTCAGGTTTCTTCCTGCCCGATCACATCGATGAATCGTTGGAGACCTTCGACACCGCCGGCTTGCCGCTCGGACAGTTAATGCACGAGCCGTTTGGCGGCGGCGTGACCTGGGAGATCGCTCCTGGTCGAATCGGGCCCGCCGATGCCGGACCGAGTTACGGACTCGATCCCAAGCAAGCCATCCTCGGGCTGATTGCCGCCGGCATGGTGGCGGCCGACGCCAAGCGGCGCGAAGGAAAGCCGGCACAGCCAGAAACGGAATCGGCCCTGTCCGCGTTTCTGCGCGCGGTGGACACGACGTTGTGGACCGTCGACACGTTTTCACAACTGGGCAATGAAAATATCGCCGGCCTGGTCGGGCGGCCAATCGTTGTGGTGCGGGCGACACTGCGTTTAGACATCGCCGATGACTTAGACGATCTCACTTTCACCGACGACGCGCAGAAAGCGGCACGACAGGCGGCCTATCAGGCTCTGTCCGATCGTGCATTTCCCATTCGTCTAGGCGAATTGACGCGCAGCGATGACGGACTCCTAGGCTTCTTCGTGGATGACGACTACTCGCAATTCCACGTAGTGGACAAAGTCATCCGCGACGGCGCGCTCGATGTCGGCCGCGGACGCGGACAGTTCGCGCAACTGGGCTCGACGTTGCAGATCCCGCCGGTCAAGCCGATCACACACCCGTACATCGCCGCAGAAGACGGGCTTGTGGTTCGTCCCGGTCAGGTGGTGCGGTTGACGCTCCTGATGTATCCCACCGGCAAGGTGTTTCTGACATCAGGAATCTTGCCGCGCAAATATCTGCAGCTCGCGAGGGACTGGGTGCAACCGGGACTCGCGGTCATTGCTCCTTCGGTGCGAGTCGGGCCGGTGCTGGTCGATCCCGACAAAATTCGTCTGCCCAAGGTTTCGTCCTTCCCGAAGGACCAGATCTGGACGCGACGCGACACGCCGAACACATGGAAAGACGATCCCATTCTGGCGGCGACGCAGGAGGCGCTGTTCCCGGAGATGCCGTCGGACGTCCAGGAAGGCTACATACGGATTGCCCCGAATCAGACGAGCAGTGGACCGGCGTGATCGCTTGATTTCGATTGTGAAGCTTGCGGCAGAAGGAGGAACCAAAAACCATCATGGCGCGTTATCTGTGGCCCAGAACCCGTAAAAGCGGAGACAGTCCGCAAGCCCGCATGCGCTACAACGCGGCCACCAACGGGGTGTTGCCGGAGGACGCGGTGTCGGCGGCGCGGGTTGCGCGCAAACTGCACACCTTGGCCGCTCCGGCGATCGCGCCTTCCGGTGATCTGAACCTGTGGGTGCCGATCGGCCCTTCCACAGTGCTGAAGGGGCAGGCGGGAGGAAATCCGCGCGTCACCGGCAGGGTGCGCGACCTGTGGGTGAGTCCTGACGGCTTGCGTGCCTATGCGGGATCGGCAAATGGAGGAGTCTGGTTCAGCAATGATGGTGGCAACACCTGGTCGCCGCTAGGAAACTGGCTGGCTACTCCGGCCGCAGCCGACGTCAGCCTACCGTCCACCACTTTAACCTGCGGATGCCTGCTGGTGAATTTTGGCAATCAGGCCGATGGCTCAGCCGACGAAATCTACGTTGGCACTGGCGAGTTGCGACCTGATCGCTCCGGCACGCCCGGCAGCCAGCTTGGCGGCGTGGGTGTGCTACGGCTCGCTGATCCGGTACCTCAGGTCCTGGCCGACCCCTTCGGTCAACATTGGAAGCGGGAAGCCAAGAATCTGGCCAACTTCGGAATCTACCGGCTGGCCCGCCATCCCACGGATCCCAATCAGATGGTGGCAGCCACCTCTGTCGGGCTCTTCAAGCGCTCCACCGCCGGCTTTACTGAAGACTCGGACTGGACTCGGGTTACCGCTGATCCGTTTAACTTTGACACAACAGCTGGCAAGCGCGTGACCGACGTTCTATGGGTGGCAACCGCTCCCAAGCCGCGATTGTTCGTCGCGTTAGTGGGTTCGTCCGGAACCGATGTTTACACCTCAGTGGATGGAGCGGATGGAGCTTACACCAGCCTGAGCCTGCCCAACGTCATTCAGGACCAGGGAAATGGCGTGGCGCGCCTGGCGCTGGCGGCCGCTCCATCGGACACCAGCGTGGTCTATGTGCTGGGCAGCGGTCCGCTCTTGTGGAGAGTAAACGGGACAAGCGTAACCCAGATCCAGGATCTACCCAAAGATCTGTTCGGGGGAAAGTATGGGCAGTCTTTTTACGACATGGCCATTGCCGTCCGACCCGACAATAAGGACATGGTCGCGGTCGGAGGATCGACGATTTCATCGGACAGCGAATGGAGTGGTTCGATCTTTCAATTCACCATTGTGGCGGCAGCCGGGGGCGGCGTGTCGGCAGGATTTCAGGCAGCAAATCAGGCCAGCCCGGACCAGGATCCCACCTTCATCGGCACGGGCGTCCATGGAGACATTCACCAGATCCGATTCATTGCCGTCGGGACCGAGATGCACATGTGGGTGACCTGCGACGGCGGTATCTTCCGGTCGACGCAGGCCGGCCAGCGTTACACGTTCGTCAACCGCAATGACGGGTTGGCTGTTCTCGAGCCGGGATATGTTGCGAGTCATCCCGACAACGATGCTTTTGTCATCGCCGGTGCACAGGACGATGGACTGCTGATGCGTATGGGTGACACCGTGTGGGTGCACTCACGAGGCATTGGAGGCGACGCGGGCTGCGGCATCTTCCACCCCAACAACCAGCGGTTTTTTGCGGCGCAGTACAACGGCGCGGAATGGCACAGCAACGGGACACTCTCTCCACCGGTGATCCGACAGGGGAAGAATGCCGCTGGCCAATACATTAACCCTTCCGAAGGGCGCGAAAACCAGCGTGCGTCCTTCTATTCGGGCGGGGATGCCCGTAGCATCAGCGCGACACAGGCGCGCTTGGCCATCGGCACCAATCGCGTGTGGCTGGCTGACAATTGGAATCCTACCCAACCGACGAACTGGGTGACGCTACCGAGCAATACCGATCCGCGACGCAACAACGGCACCGACGATACTACCGACCGCTATGGCGACGGCACAGGAGCAATCATCTCGTGCAAGTGGGTGGACAACGACCGGCTGATGGTGCTGATCCGCGCCAGACGAGGCGAGGGCGGAGATTCGGCCGTCCTGCTATGCCGGCGCAAGCCGGACGGGACGTGGGAGCGGATCGTCATCTCCGAGCACTCCAACAAGAAGTCGGACTACGAAAACGGAAACATCGAGCAGCCGACCTCGCCCATCCTGCCGCCGCTGGGACCATGGAGCGATCTGGCGGTCCACGATCCCGCGCGCGGCAAGTACGGCTCAGCCTATGTCGCGGTTACCGGCGACGGCACCTCCGATCGCATGGACACACTGTGGTGGTTCGATGGCACGGATACCTGGTATCCGGCAAAGCTGCGCAGCCCCGACCATGGCACCAAGGCTCCTGCGTACGCTGTGGTCGTTGACCCGGCCGACAATACCACCCTTTATGTGGGAACCGCGCTGGGCGTGTGGCGCGGCACGCAGGCGTTTGCTGGCACGACTCCGGGATGGGCGTGGGAGCCATTCTCCAACGGGCTTCCCGAAGCTGCGGTGCAGGACGTGTCGATCTACCGCGTGGGCGACGTGAAGATCTTGCGGGCCGCGATTCAGGCGCGCGGTGTGTGGGAGGTAGATCTCAGCGCCACTCCCGCGCCCACGAAACGAACCTTTCTTCGTGTGCATCCCAATGATGCCCGCCGCACCGCAGCCACTGCCTTGACCAATCCCATGAACGAAGGCCCGGTGACGTGGCGATGGTATGCCAGCCCGGACATGCGCATCCGTCCCGCACGCATTGGTCTCGGCGAGACGCCGCCGGCGCCACCCCCAACGCTGACATGGGTGGGAAATGCTCCCAACCGTTACCAGTTATGGATTTTTCAGACCGCATTCCATGCCATCGACCCGGTCTGCCGCGCGAACGGCGTTTGGGATAATCAGTTTGCTGATCGACTGCGTCAGGAGAACGCGGCATCCGGGAACACCATCGACAACGTCCGATGGACAAGAGTCGTTACTGAGGCAAATGTTTACGCCGCTCCGTGGGAGGGACTGGACCCGACTGAAGCGGACTTGTTCGAGCTAGTCGTGGAAGATGGGTTTGATCCGGAGACAGCCAGCGTTCCGCCTTCACCGCCGTTCTCCGATTGGCCGTCTCCACCACCGGTCTCAAGGGTGGATCAACGTAAGTACGTGGTTGACGTGTTGGTGCACTATCGCGATCTGCGTCCCTTGGCGAAGGACCAGGTGCGTGTGACGTTGCTGATGCGACCCTTGGCGGCGGACAACACCCAGTGGGCGGGGATTGCCATGAGTGAGGCATGGAAGAGTGCAGTGGGACAATTGATGTCGGGCGGACCGGCGCCAGCGCTGCCTGACAACTGGTCGACCACTGACGCGGCGTTTTCTACACGGCCGTTACGCTCTGATATCGACGCCCGCACGCCGCGGGCAGTGACGTTCGACGCCGATTTCACCAGTCTGGCAACCGGTCAGTATGCGGTACTGCTGGCCATCGTGCACTCCACACCCGATCCTGTCACCGCTGCCAGCCTGACCGGCACCACACTAGGAGACCTTGTGCTAAACTGCCACCAGGTGGCGGTGCGAATCGTGATAGCCAGGTAGATTGCGAGGAACCATTGGATTTCATTGAACGTTTGCTGGGCGTCGCGCCCGACGGTGGCAGCGGCTGGCTGGAATGGGCGCTGTTGCTGGTGCCGATCATTAGCGTGGCTCTCTTTCGTCTTCGGAAGAGCCTGGCGTCGCCAGCTGCGAGAGCGTGCGCACCTCGGCAGTGACACCACTGACTCCCTGATGGCGCCTACGGGGAGCTGTTATTGCGTCTTTCCGTCAATGCCGCCAGTTGGCTAGAATCCTTCTCGTGCTCACGTCTTCGTGCTCCCCTGCTGTTCGCCATCGTGAAGCAATTGCGGCCATGGACTTCTTCACGGTCCCAACGCTGACCTTCCGCGTCCGCTGCTGTTTGTTTATCCTCGGCCATGAGATTCAGCCTGGCTTTCGGCCTGTCGCTCGAATTCTTCAATTCTTCTGGGAATCGATAGCCCAGCAGAAGATGCCCGAACGTCTCTTTTATCTGGGGTGGTGTCTAGAACCTCACCGCTTGCTCAAACGCTTCCGAGTATTCGACCATCGCTAGGCGGAGGTCATCGAGCAAGAGTTTGTTCTCCGACCATTCCTGAGGTGAGTATTGCCGCTCAGACCGTTCGTTCGTACCATAATGACGTGAGGAGATTTGAGAGTGCCCGAGATCCCTACTTTCTTGCCCTCTTAGACTCTGAGGTGAATTGCACCCGCCAGCATGTAAGCATGTAAGTGCGGATACTTCGATACTTCCTTGTTCTGCAAGGAAACAAGGAAAAGCAAATCATCGCGTTTCACAATCCTTCCAGTGAGAGTCTTGATGGCACTACCGCCGGCTTCATCCTGATCTTTAATTAACGTCGCTGCTTTCGGCCCTGCTGTCCGGTGCCATCGCCAGCCGCAGGAAGATGGATGCGAGGCCGACATTAGCCAGACTCCGATAGGTATGGGTCGGAGGAATTGTGAAAACGCCCGACGATAGACGTAAGGAACTACGTTGGTTGACGAACAATCTAATTCGAGCTGCCGACGGCGGGCAGCCAAAAAGGGCCAAAAGAACCGGCGCATACAGAGATTACGCCCCCGACGCATGTCCTACCGAAACAGCCGGGCCAGGTGGAGACCATTTATCATTGGTGCGATGGTTGGACGAAATTGACCGCCCCAACGGTCTAGGCTCTCGCGGACCGCGCAGTGGTTCACGTCCGTGGGATCAAGGGTTGCCGGACAACGCGGCTCGACATGTTCGCCAGATTCACGACGGTACATCATCGTCTGTACGAGGCGCTGTGTTTAAGCCGTTGCCTGCGATGCCTTCTTCAGCACGCCAACTTTGTGCCATGCATCCAGAACGGCTTTCTGC
>Ga0207693_10002306_pt1 | contig 16590 bp, 16 predicted proteins | sample LARL81metaG_FD_184347 | JGI IMG/M metagenome (GOLD analysis project Ga0207693, IMG submission 184347) | Corn, switchgrass and miscanthus rhizosphere microbial communities from Kellogg Biological Station, Michigan, USA - LAR L8-1 metaG... | ecosystem: Host-associated > Plants > Roots >...
CTGGATGCCGACGACGATGACCACCTCGAAGAGGTAGAAGAGCGTCGCCGGGATCAGCACCGGGATGAGCTTCAGCGACTGGAAGATGAAGATCAGCCCGAGGAAGGTGAGGATCAGGATATGTCCCGCGAGCATGTTGGCGAAAAGACGAACGCTCAGCGAGATCAGTCGCATGAACTGCCCGAGGATCTCGAGCGGGACGATCAGGAACAGTAGGACCTTCGGCGCCTCGGGAATCCAGCTCTTGAAGTAGCGCACCGGCCCGTTCCAACGGATGCCTTCGAAGTGTGTGAAAACGAAGGTCAGCAGGGCCAGCGCGAGCGTGACCGAGAGCGACGACGTCGCGGCGTAGATCCCCCAAACGGGAACGCCGTGGTACGTCTCCCCGGTGAGCGGCAGCGGAATGAAGCCGATCAGGTTGACGACGAAGATGAAGAGCAGCAGGGTCGCGACGTACGGGAACCAGCGCCCGATCGCCTTCGAGGGCAGGCCCTGTTCGGCGACCTGCACCTGCGCGATCTCATAGACCGCCTCTCCGACCGTCTGCCGACGGTCCGGCAGGAGCGCGAGCTTCGAACGCATCAGGACGATCCCGAGCAGGATCGTCAGTGCCGTGCCGATCAACAGGTAGACGACCGCCTTCGTGATCGAGAGGTTGAGCGGGCCGAGGTGGATCGGAATCCATTCGTGCTGCTCGAACTCGGTCGTCGGGTCGAACTTGCCGCGCGCGAAGGCGGGCGCGGGAAGCCATACGGCTCCTAGAGTGACTCCGACCGACACGATCCAAAAACGTGCCCACAGGCCCCTCATGCCTTCGGCTCCTGGGCGTAGTAGGTGGCGATCGAGACGGAGAGCTCGGCCGTGTAGGCAAGCCCATAGAGCAGCGCAGCGGCAAGCCCGACCGTGTGGTTCGACGCCGCAACGGCGACGAGCACGACCAGCACCGCGAGAAGCCTCCCCATCATTCCGAACGCCAGCACGCTTGAGGCCGCGAGGTTATCCGCGGAGGGTCGGACGCGCGCCAGCAGCAGGCCGAGGCCTTGAACGCCGATCCAGACGACCGTTGCGATCACCCAGCCCGCGATCGGCCACCCGGCGACCAGGAAGACGGGCAGCGCGAGGACGATCACTCCGGCACCCGCGACGACCGGCAGTAGGCGGCCCGGAACCGGGCGCGGCGCGCCGAGCGTGGTCGTTCTCACGAGAGCGCCTCGCGATAGCGGTAATAGACGGCGACGATTCCGGCCGGGACTCCGACGATGGCGCCGCCGAGTATGCCGTAGCCGACACCGCCCGCGGCCCAGCCAATCAGGGCCCCGATGCCGACGGAGGCCGCCGTCGTGGCGGCGAGGAGCATGCCTGCACCCGCCGGCTCAAACGTCGGGCGGGAACGCTCCATCGCTGCGAGCATAGCAGAGTTTGTAACAGTCAAAAGCCGCCATTTCTCCACGAAAAAGACCGATTTACGGCCTACTTTGTTCACGCAGATATCGTGCCGCTGTTGGACCGGGTCGTCCTCGTTCATGGCAGCGTCGGCACCGGCTCGGTGACGTGGTCGCCGCAGGCTCCGCTCGCCGATCGCTTCGACCTCGTGGTCGTCGAGCGCTCCGGCTACCCACCGAATCCGCCGCTGGAGCAGATCGACTTCGCCGAGCAGGCCGATGAGCTCGTCGAACGTCTGCGTCCTGGAGACCATCTGGTCGGCCACTCGTACGGCGGCGTCATCGCGTTGCTTGCCGCGGCCCGGGCGGACATCCGTTCACTGACGGTCAACGAACCGCCGGCGTTCGGGCTGGCTCGAGGGGACCCCGCCGTGGAAGAGTTCCTCACGAAGATGAAAGAGGCGCCTAGTGAGCCGCGCGAGTACCTTCAGTACTTCCTACCGCTGGTCGGGGTCGAGATGGACGTGCCAACGGAGCTGGCGCCAGCCTTCGAGGCGTCTGTCCGGGCGGCAATGGCCGAGCGGCCACCACACGAGGCCGAGATCCCGCTCGATCAGCTAGCGGCAGGCCCGTTTCCGAAGCTCGTCGTCACGGGGGCGCACAACCCGGCTCTCGACGCGGTCGCCGACGTGCTGGAGCAACGGCTCCCGGCGGTGCGGGTTGTCCTGCCGGGAGCGGGCCACAACCTTCCGCGGGCTCCACGGTACAACGAGACGCTGACCAAGTTCCTCGAGTCGGCGTGATCCCGCTCCCGCTGCAAACCGAGCGTCTCGTCATCCGGCCCTTCGAGCCGGAGCGCGACGCTGCGCCGTTGCACGAGCTCTGGGGCGACGCCGGAGCGATGGAGTTCATCCCGGGCGGTGCCCAGGCGAACGTCGACGAGACCCGCGAGCGGCTGGAGTCAGTCTCGCGGCGCGCCCCGGACGGCTTGGGCTTCTGGGCGCTCGAAGAGCGCGGCAGCGGGCGGCTGGTCGGCGGTGTCGGGCTTTTCCCGCTGGCCTGGCAGGGACCCGAGCTCGAGCTCGCCTATCACGTCGTCCCCTCGGCCTGGAACCGTGGCTTCGCGAGCGAGGCGGCCGGCGCGGTGCTCGCAGCCGCCTGGAAAGCGGGACTCGACCACGTCGTCGCGGTGGCGCTGCCGGACAACCTCGCGTCGCGGCGAGTGATGGCAAAGCTGGGGATGAGCCTCGAAGGGCGGGCGCGCTATCGCGACTTCGACGTTGTCCGCTACTCGATCACGCGGCCAAGTGATCTAGATCACAAGCAGTCGAGCTGATGGCGCGCATCTGGGTCGACCTGACCAACCCGGCGCATGTCGTCGTCTTGCGGCCGCTCGTCGAGCTGCTCGAGGCTGACGAGCACGAGGTGACGCTGACGGCGCGTCCGCTTTCGCACACGACCGAGCTGCTCGACGACTGGGGCCACCCCTACACGGCGATCGGGCACCACGGCGGCGCGAGCCGCCTCGGCAAGGCGCTCGCCGCCGGCTCCCGAACGGCGCAGGCATTCGCATTCGCGCGAGGCAAGAGGTTCGACTACGGCCTCGCGCACGGGTCGACCGACCTGCCGCCGGTCGCTCGCGTGCTCGGATTCCCCAACACGACGATGTTCGACTACGAGTGGGCCCGGCTACAGCATGAGCTCAACTGCCGCCTGGCGACACGGGTGCTCGTACCTGACGCGGTTCCGGCCGAGCGCATCGCGCGCTACGGGGCCCGGCCGCCGAAGCTCGTTCGGTACCCGGGATTGAAGGAGGAGTACTACCTGGCGGACTTCGAGCCGGACCCATCCGTGTTGGACGAGCTCGGGCTCGACCGCGAGCCCGTGATTGCCGTGGTCCGGACGGCCCCCTCGTATGCGCTTTACCTCGGCGGCTCGGAGAACGAGCTGCTGCCGCGCGTGCTGCGCCGCCTGCTGGACGAGGGCGCGCAGGTGGTCGTTCTGGCACGGACGGACGAGCAACGCCGCGCGCTCCGCGACCTCGATCCCGAGCTGGTCATCCCCGAGCGGGCGGTCGACGGCCGCAGCCTCGCGGCGCTCGCCGACCTCGTCGTCTCGGCCGGCGGCACGATGATCCGGGAGGCGGCCGTGCTGGGAACGCCGGTCTGGTCGATCTTCGAAGGCCGGCTGGGCGCTGTCGATGAACAGCTCGTTGCCGAGGGCCGCGTCCGCTTGCTGCGCGATCCGCAGGAGCTCGTCGTCGAACAGGCACCGGCCGTCCGGGAGCGGCGCGGGCGCCGAAGCCCTGCCGAACTGCTCAGACTTGCCGTCCCTCTCTAGCGCCTACTGCCTGCGCTCAGCGCCCGCTCGACGGCCTCTTCGCGCTCCGGCTCCTCCGTGAGCTTGCCGCGCCGCAGCACCTGCAGATGCCGCGACTTGAGGATCTCCAGCGTGTAGACCATCCAAACCGACGCTGCGAGCACGACGAGTCCGACGCCGAGAGCGATCAGCGTGTTGTCGAGCTGCCAGTGGCCGAGCGGGCGCGGCGGCTCGAAGCGGAGCAGCAGCGCGTAGGAGGAGAGCAGGAGCGCCCAGAGATGGAGATACGCGACTGTCCGCCGCTGCGAGTAACCGATCCGCATGAAGCGGTGGTAGAAGTGGTTCTGGTCGGGCGCAAAGGGCGAGCGCTTGTACTTGAGCCTCTTCGCGACCACGAACGAGGTGTCAAGAATCGGCACCGCCATCACGAGCAGCGGGCCGATCAGCGCGATCGTCGCCGCCGTCTTCAGGACCCCCTGGACGGCGACGCAGGCGAGGAGGAACCCGAGCGCGAGCGCGCCCGTGTCGCCCATGAACACCTTCGCAGGGTGGTAGTTGTAACGGAGGAACGCGAGTGTGGCGCCGCAGATGATCGCCGCCAGCGCGGCCGCGTCGGCGCGGTGGAATGACGCCGCCAAGATCGCGAACGAGCCGGCGGCGATCGCGACGATCCCGGAGGCGAGCCCATCCATCCCGTCGATGAGGTTGACGAGGTTCGCGAGCGCGGCGATCCAGAAGACCGTCAAGGGGTAGGAGGCCCAGCCGAGGCTGAAGTTGCCGACGAGCGGCAGGCCGACGTTCTGCCAGGTCATCCCGAACGCGACGACCGGAATCAGCGCCGCGACGACGATCCCGACCATCTTCACCGCGGCATTCATTCCCTTGATGTCGTCGATCAGCCCGAGCGCGGCGACCATCAGCGCGCCGAGCAGGATCCCGAGATAGCGGCCTTCGGGCTTGATGAAGGCGGCCATCGAGACCGCGATCCCGATCACGATCGCGACCCCGCCTATCCGCGGGATGGGGCGGCCACCGTGGACGCGCGGACGGTCGTGCTTGTCGTCGACGCCGCCGATCTTCGGAGCGAGGCGCGCCACCAGGGGCGTCAGCAGGAGCACGATGCCCACAGCCGTCACGAACCCCCAGACCGCCGTCGTGTCGCGCAGTAGCGCGTGCACCGAGTCCGAGAAGGACATTGCCTGCGGTTATAGCTGAGACCGCGGCGAGCGGCCATCGGCCGTTCTTCCTCGTGACCGAGTGACCCGGCCGCGCCGGCGAAGCCGCAGCAGCAGTGTTTGCAGGAACTGACCGGCCGCGCCGATACACGTTCCAGCAAACGACGTTGCTAGCCTGCACAACCTCTTGAGCAAGGTTCTCTCACCCGAAACCACCTTCGACGAGCGGATCGCCCAGCGCACCGCGGCGATCGGGATCATCGGTCTCGGCTACGCCGGGTTGCCGCTCGCGATGGCGTTTGCCGAGACCGGCTTCGACGTCACCGGCATCGACCTGAATGCCCAGCGTGTACGCGCCGTCCAGACCCGGGAGTCGTATCTCGTCGACGTCCCGGCCGAGCGATACGAGAAAGTCGACGGGACGCTCAGCGCGACGACCGACTACGCTGCCGTGACCGAGCTCGACGCCCTGACGATCTGCGTGCCGACGCCGTTGTCGAAGACGCGGACGCCCGACCTCAACTTCATCGTCTCGGCCGCCGAGTCGGTCGGCTCGAACATCAAGCCGGGGATGTTGATCGTGCTGCAGTCGACGACGCACCCTGGGACGACGGAGGAGGTCGTGCTGCCGATCCTCGAGCAGCGCTCGGGCGGCAAGGTTGGCAAGGACTTCTTCCTCGGCTACGCGCCTGAGCGCGTCGACCCCGGCAACGCGACTTTCACGATCAAGAACACACCCAAGCTCGTCGCCGGTGTCACCGAGGAATGCCTGCGGCGCACGGCGCTGCTCTACGAGCAGATCGTCGACACGGTGCAGCCCGTCTCCAGCCCGATGGTCGCGGAGACCGCGAAGCTGCACGAGAACACCTTCCGCGCGGTCAACATCGCCCTTGCGAACGAGCTGGCGTTGATGTGCGACCGGCTCGGGATCTCGGCCTGGGAGGTGATCGACGCTGCGTCCTCGAAGCCGTTCGGCTTCCTCCCCCACTACCCGGGTCCGGGGCTCGGCGGCGACTGCATCCCGGTCGTCCCCCACTTCCTGGCCTGGCGGCTGCGCGAGTACGGCTACTCCGCGCGCCTGATCGAGGCTGCGCACGAGATCAACGCGGCGATGCCGCTCTTCGTCGTCCAGAAGATCTCCGACGCGCTGAACGAGGCAGCGCAGCCGATCAAGGGCTCGCGGCTGCTGCTGCTCGGGATGGCGTACAAGGCCGACGTCCACGACACGCGCGAGTCGCCTTCGCTCGAGATCATGCGCCAGCTGATCCAGCGCGGCGGCGACGTCCGCTACTGCGACCCGTGGGTCTCCGAGGTCGAGCTCGACGGGGCGACCCACCGGTCGGTCGAGTGGTCGGCCGACGAGGTCGCCGCCGCGGACTGCGTCGTCGTGCTGACGGCGCACACGGTCTTCCTGGAGAACCCGCTTTGGGACCAGGCCGCGCGAATCGTCGACACGCGGCACGCGGTGCCGGACGGGCCGACCGTCCACCAGATCTAGGCTGTGGCGCGCGTCCTGGTCCTCGGGGCCGGGTACATCGGCGCGAAGCTCGGGGAACTCGCGCTTGCCGAGGGGCACGATGTGCTGCTCGCCGACAACTGGTTCGCGACGGAGCGCTCTCAGCTGGACGGGCTTGCGGCCGCCGGGGCGCACGTCGAAACGGCTGACATCCGCGAGGACATCACCAAGCTCCTCAACCCGCGGCCGGATGTCCTCTTCTTGCTCGCAGCCCAGGCTTCACGTCCGCTGTCCGAGCGGGAGCCGGACTACACCGAGGAGACGAACGTCAGCGGGACCCGCCGGGTCGGCCGCGCCGTCGGCGAGGCGGGCGTGCCGCTGCTCGTCTTCGCCTCGTCGCTGCAGGTCTACGGAAGCGATGTGACCGGCAAGATCGGGCCTAGGACTCCTTTCGGACACCCCGGCGATCTCGCGCATCTGACGAAGATCTACGGCGAGGTTGCGCTGGCGCTCAAGTCGAGGCGCCACGCCTTCGACCTCTCCATCCTGCGGCTCGGGATCGTCTACGGGCCGAGCCCGGTCGAGCATTCCGCGCCCGAATCCCAGACGGTGGTCGACAAGTTCCGGCGGCTTGCCGAGGACGGCGAGGAGCTTCCGCTCGACGACGACGGCCGGACGACGATCGGGGTCGTCCACGTCGACGACGCGGCGCGAATCCTGCTGGGAGCGAAGCCCGGCGCCGAGAACGTCGCGGCCGAGACGGTGACGGTCGCGGACGTTGCCGCGCTCGCCCGCGGGGAAGAGCCGGCCGGAGGCGCGGCATTCACCGTCGCTTCGCCGTTCAGATACGAGCGCCGGCTGGCGGACTATCTGCGCCGGTGAAGGTCCTCGTCACCGGCGCCAACGGCTTTCTCGGCTCCCGGGCTGCCGAGCTGCTCGCGGAGAACGGCCACCAGGTCGTTCCCGTCTCGCGGCCCGGCGGCGCCAAGCGCGCCGGGGCCAAAGACGTAATCCTCGTCGACGCCGGAGACCCCGCGGCCCGCAAGCTGATCGGCGGCTGCGATGCCGTCCTGCACTTCGCCGGGATCCCGGATCCCGCACGCGCGCGCGACGACCCGGCGCTCGCAGTACGGGAGAACGCGGGCACGACGCTCAACCTGCTCGAGGGCTGCCTCGAGCACGGCGCGGGGCTCGTCTATCCGTCGACGGTACGCGCTGCGCTCGATCCGCCACCCGACCCCTACGCGCACTCGAAGCGCCTCGGCGAGGACGCGTGCCGCCTCCACGAGGCATCGACGCTGGTCGTTCGGCTGCCGTCGGTTTACGGGCCTGGCCAGGTCGCCCGTGAGGGCGCCACGGGCGCGATCGCCTCCTTCGCCGCCCGGGCGCTCGCGGGCGAGCCGATCGTCATCGCGGGCGACCCGGGGCGTAGCCGGGACTTCGTCTATGTCGACGACGCCGTGGCGGCCGTCGAGGCGCTCGTCGAAGATGGCCGCTGGAACGAGACGGTTCTGATCGCCAGCGGCCGCTCGACCTCGCTCCTGCGCGCCGCCGAGCTCGTCCGCGACGCCGCCGGCTCTTCGTCGCCGATCGAGACCCCGGGAGGGGAGCTGCCGGCGGGCGAGAACGAGAGCTACGAGGCCGCTCCGGAGGCACCGTTACCCTTGAACCTGTCCCTGGAAGAGGGAATCCGCCGTTATGTCGACTGGCTCACGAAACGCTACGCGTCCTGAAATCACACGACTGAAATCGAAGCGACGATGACAGACCTGTCTCGCCGCCCGCTTCCGATGCTCAAGTCAGCGGCCGAGCCTGAGCAGCTCACCGACCGGCTCGACGGCGGCGACTGGCGGGGGATCGAAATCGCCCTGATGCCCGGCGACGTGGCGGGCGGCGACGCGCTGGACCGTACCGTTCGGACAGTGAGTGATGTAGGTGTACACCTACATCAGCTGGCCATAACGGCCGAGGCGCCGGTCGCCTGGCCAAGCGGCGCGTTCGTCCGCGTCGACCGCCTGGACGAAGAAGCGCGGACCGGGATCGAACGAAGCGCGGAGTTCGCAGCCCGGATCGGGTCGCCGGTGCTGACGATCCATCTGTTCATTCCGCTCGCGCCTGACGAGTTCCGCGCATCCGGAGCCGTCGACGCAGATGCGGTCGAAAGGTTCCTCGGCTTCTACGCGGAGGCCTGCCTGAGTCGCGGCGTTCAACCCCTGATCGAGAACGTACCGCCTGTGCTGCGGATGCGGACCGGCGGCGTCTTCCTCTCCCCGGTCGGCGGCCATTGGCGCGATCTGCTCGATTGGCGCGAGCGGGTACCCGAGCTCGGGTTCACCATCGACACCTCGCACGCGGCCCTGTTCCGCTCGTTCGCGACCGTCTATCCGGGACTGTTCGCGCACCCCTGGGACGAGGAACTCGAGCTCGACCGGTACGTGGAGGAGCTCGGCCCGCATGCCGAGGTCGCCCATGTCTCGGACGCCCACGGACTCTTGGGCGAGGGCCTCCCCTACGGCTCGGGCGAGCTCGATCTCGACCCCGTCGTGTCGAGGCTCGGCGAGCTGGTGCCGTTCATCGTTGCGGAAATCAATGAGCCGGACCCGGCGCGCTCAGTCGAGATGAAGCGGGCGTATCGTGCGATCGAGCGGGCGCTGGCGTTGCCTCCCGCCGAGACGCAGCCCGTTCGCCGCCGCATTCCGGCCGACTCGTTCGACTGGCAGCGGGTACTCGAACGGCGCGATCCCGTGCCCTCGGTGCTCGAGCTACAAGAGCGCTTCGGGGGGCGCCGGATCCTGCTCACCGGCGGGGGCGGATCGATCGGTGCCGCGCTCGCGACCTTCCTCGGCGGCTTCCGGCCGGAGCGGATCACGATCGTCGACGGGCACGAGTCGTCGCTGATCGCCGACCGGCGGGCGCGCGATCCCCAGACGCTGGGGCTCTTCAACCACGTCCTCTGCGACATCCGCGAGCCGGGCCGGCTCGAGCGCGAGCTCGCGGCAGCGAAGCCCGAGATCGTCTTCCACCTCGCCGCCTACAAGCACGTCGACTGGGCCGAGGTCTTTCCGGAGGAGTTCGTCGATACGAACCTGCACGGCTCTTGGAACGTGCTGCGATCGGCCGAGGCCGCCGGCGTGGAGACGGTGGTCGTCGCCTCGACCGACAAGGCCGCGCTCGCGCAAAGCTTCTATGGGCGGACGAAGCGGTTCATGGAACAGCTGACGGCCTTCGCGGCCCGGCGAGCCGGCGCCCAGCGGACGGCCGTCCGGTTGGTAAACGTGCTCGGCTCGGCAGGGGCCGCTTCCGAGATCTTCCTCGGCCAGGCGCGCGCGGGAGTGCCGCTGACGGTCACGGACACGGGCATGATGCGCTACTGGATCACGATGCCGCACGCTGCGTGCCTCGTTGCGCAGGCGGCTCTGCTCGCCGGCGACGGCGTGCCCCTTTGCAGCCCGCACGATCCCGTGATGCTGACCGTCGGCGAGCTGGCGGAGCGAATCTGGCGGCTTGCCGGGCCGGGCGGCGAGACCGAGATCGAGCTGCTCGGCATTCGCCGCGGCGAGACGCTGAGCGAGGTGCTGACAGGTCCCGGCGAGGCGCTTGGCGAGGAGCGACACCAAGGGATCTGCGCGATCGAGGGGGAGATCCCAACCGCGGGAGCGGCCTGGGTGATCGAGCGGCTCCCGAGCAGCGCCGGCCGCGAGGAAGCGCGCGCGATCTGGCTCGAGGCGATGCAGCGGCCCGGCCTGCTGGCGCCTGGGCGGGCCGAGAGCCGAACCGACTAACCGGCCCGGACCGCTGAAGCGCTAGCGAGTCCCGTAGAGCCGGTCGCCGGCGTCGCCGAGCCCCGGGACGATGAACCCTCGCTCGTCGAGGCCGCGGTCGACGGCGGCCGTGACGATGTGTACGTCTGGGTGCTCGGCATGCACGTGCTCGATCCCCTCCGGCGCCGAGACGAGACAGACGAGCATCGCCGAGCGCGCCCCCGCGTTCTTCACGGTCGTCAGCGCCGCCACGCTCGAATTGCCCGTCGCGAGCATCGGGTCGAGCACGATCGCGTCGCGCTGGTCGAGGTCGCCGGGGAGCTTTACGTAGTACTCGACGGGCTGCAGTGTCTCCTCGTCGCGGTACATGCCGAGGAAGCCGACCCGGGCGCTCGACACGAGCGACAGCACCCCGTCGAGCATCCCGAGGCCGGCGCGCAACACAGGGCAGACCGCGACCTTCTTGCCTGAGATCCGCTCGGCCATCATCTGCTCGAGCGGCGTCTCGATCTCGACCGGCTCGGTTGGAAAATCCTTCGTGGCCTCGTACGTCAGCAGCAGCGTCACTTCGTTTGCCAGCTTGCGGAAATGGACGGTGGGCGTCTCCTGGTCGCGCAGGTACGACAGCTTGTGCTGCACCAGCGGATGCGTGACGACCGTGAGGTTGCCGCTCACGCCACGTACGTGGTGAAGCCCCGGAACCCTGGATACAACGGGCGCTTCTCGCACAGTGCCGCGCTCCGAGCCGCTAGCCCGTCGAGATCCGGGCTCGGGCCGAGCGCCTCCACGATCACTTTCCCGACCTCGCGGAAATCCGACTCGTCGAAGCCACGCATCGTGGCGGCCGGCGTCCCGATCCGCACGCCGGAAGCAACCGTCGGCGGACGCTCGTCGAACGGAACCGTGTTCCGGTTGACGGTCAGCTTCACGTCGGCCAACCGTCCCTCCGCATCCTTGCCCGTCCACTCGGTCGAGCGAAGGTCGAGTTGGAGCAGGTGCGTGTCCGTGCCGCCTGTGAGCACATCGAGCCCACCCTCTTGCAGCGTCTCGGCGAGGACGTCGGCGTTCTTGCGGATCTGCCCCTGGTACTCGCGGAACGGCTCCGTTGACGCGATCTTGAAGCACGCCGCCTTCGCCGCGATCGTGTGCATCAACGGCCCGCCCTGGATGCCGGGGAAGACGGCGCGGTCGACCGCCTGCGCGTGCTCCTCGTCACAGAGGATGAACCCGGCGCGCGGTCCGGCCAGAGTCTTGTGGGTTGTCGAGGTGACGAAATGGCAGTACGGAACCGGATTTGGGTGGAGCCCGGCTGCAACCAGCCCGGCGAAATGGGCCATGTCGCACAGGAGCAGGGCGTCGACCTCGTCTGCGATCTCGCGGAACTTGTCGGCCTCGACGATCCGGGGATACGCAGAGCCGCCGCAGACGATCAGCTTCGGCCGGTGCTCCTTCGCAAGGCGGAGCACCTCGGCGTAGTCGACGACGTTGGTCTGGCGCGAGACGCCGTAATGGACGATCGTGTACAGCCTGCCGGAGAAGTTGACCTTGAGCCCGTGCGTCAGGTGGCCGCCGTGTGAGAGCTCGAGCGTGAGCATCGTGTCGCCCGGCTGCAGCACTGCCATGTAGACCGCCATGTTCGTCTGGGCGCCCGCGTGCGGCTGAACGTTCGCGTGGTCGGCGCCGAACAGCTCCTTGGCCCGGTCGATGGCGAGCTGCTCGATCTCGTCGACGACCTCGCAGCCGCCGTAGTACCGCTTCCCGGGATAGCCCTCGGCGTACTTGTTCGTCGGCACGCTCCCGACCGCTTCGAAGATGCTCGGCCAGGTGAAGTTCTCCGAGGCGATCAGCTCGATCTGGTTGCGCTCGCGCTCGAGCTCGCGGCCGAGGAGCTCGGCGATCTCCGGATCGACGTCGGCGAGTCCGGCGGTGCGTAGGTGCTGGAAGGTTTCCGCGGCGACGGCCATTCGGGCGCTCCTCGGTCGTTTTGCCGGATGCTACTCGGCCGCCAGGCCGGCGAGCCGCCCGAGGACCTCCTGCGCCGGGATCGCTCCTTCGCGCATGACTTTCGGCTCCACGCCTGTGAGGTCGATCACGGTCGACGGTACGCCCGGGAGCTCGCCGGCGTCGAGCGCCGCGGCGCAGCCCTCCAGGATCCCGTCCGGGACCTGCTCCAGCTTCGCGGGGTCCTGGCCGCCGGGTTGGTTCGCGCTCGTCGCCATCACCAGGCCGGCGCGGGACAGGACGGCGTCCGCGGGTACTGGCAGCTCCGGCACGCGGACGCCGATCGTGTCCGCGCTCTCGCCCGTCAGCCAAGGGAAGCGACGAGCCGGGTTCGGGACGACGAGCGTCAGCGGTCCGGGCAGCAAAGCCCGCAGGACCGGCCCGATCTGGCCTCGGAGCTCAGGCAAGGAGTCGAGCAGGACATCGACGTCGCTCGCCAACAGCGCGCTCGGCTGCTGCACGTCTCGACCCTTCAGCTCGTACGCGCGCCGGACGGGTCCCTCGCTGTACGGATTCGCGCAAAGGCCGTAGACCGTGTCGGTCGGCAGGACGACGGGCAGGCCCTCGCGAAGGGCCGCGACCGCTCCTTCGACTTCGCCGTTGCCGCCGCTCAGCCCCTCCACTGGGCCTCGATTACGCGGTCGCGGCCGGCCATGTCCGGCGACACCCGCAGGTGCTCGTAGCCGAGGTCGCGCAGCAGACCGGCGACCTTCGCCGCCTGGTTCTCGGCGATCTCGAGGACGACCCAGCCGCCGGGCCGCAACGCCTCCGTCGCCGCGCGCGCGACCGCCTCGGTCGCGCCGTGGGCGACAAGCGCGATCCTCGGCTCCCAGTCGCGCACCTCCGGCTGGAGGGTCTCGATGTCCTCCGGCTCCACGTACGGCGGATTCGAGACGACGAGATCGAACGAGTTATGGCCGAGCCCCTCGGTCAGGTCGTGCTCGACCAGCCTGACGCGACCGTTGATCCCGAGCAGGTCGAGGTTTTCACGGGCCAGGGCAAGCGCGTCCTTCGACGCGTCGATCGCGGTCACCTGGGCGCCCGGATGCTCGTCGACGATCGCCAGCGCGATCGCCCCGGTCCCCGTACCGACGTCGAGCACCGCCGGCTGTCTGCCGTCCAGGTGCTCGAGCGCGCGCTCGACGACGATCTCGGTCTCCGGCCGCGGGATCAACGCCCGTGTGTCGGTCTTCAGCGTCAGGCGACGAAAGCCCCAGTGCCCAAGGATGTAGGCGAGCGGCTCTCGCCGTGCGCGCCGCGCGAGCAACTCCTCGTAACCCTCTTCGGCCTCCGGCGAAAGCTCGCGGCGTAGCTCCATGTAGAGCAGGGCTCGTGCGCAGTCGTCGCAGGCCTTGGCCAGCAACAGCTCGGCCTCGAGCCGCGCCGTGTCGATGCCCGCTTCAGCGAGGACGTGCGTTCCGTGCGCGAGTGCTTCGCCGACGGTCACTTTCAGACCGCCGCGGTTTCGAGCGCCTGGCGGCGTTCTTCCGCCTGCAGCGCTTCCGTGAACTCGTCCAGCTCGCCCTCGAGCACGCGGTCGAGATTGTGCACGGTCAGCTTTACGCGGTGGTCGGTTACCCGGTTCTCCGGGTAGTTGTACGTCCGGATCTTCTCGGCGCGCTCGCCCGAGCCGATCTGCGAGCGGCGGGTGGCCGCCTGCTCGGCTGCCTGCCGCTCGCGCTCGAGCTCGTAGAGCCGCGCGCGCAGCACCCGTAACGCCTTCGTCTTGTTCTGGAGCTGTGACTTCTCGTCCTGCATCGCGACCACCGTGCCCGTCGGCAGGTGGGTGATCCGCACGGCCGAGTCGGTCGTGTTGACGCTCTGGCCGCCGGGCCCGGTTGAGCGGTAGACGTCGATCTTGAGGTCGTTGTCGTTGATTTCGACATCGACATCCTCGGCTTCCGGCATCACGGCCACGGTCGCGGTCGACGTGTGGATCCGGCCCTGCGACTCGGTGACGGGTACTCGCTGGACGCGATGGGTGCCTCCCTCCCATTTGAAGATGGAATAAGCACCGTCGCCCTTGACCGCGAAGCTGATGCTCTGGAAGCCGCCGGTCGCATTCGGGCTCGCCTCCAGCTGTTCCCACTTGAACCCGCGCCGCTCGGCATAGCGGGTCAGCATCCGAAAGACGTCGCCGGCCCAGAGCGCCGCCTCGTCGCCACCTGCAGCCTGGCGGATCTCGACGATGACGTCCTTGCGGTCGGCTGGATCTGTCTCGACGAGCGCGAGCTTCAACTCCTGTTCCAGCTGCTCGACCCGCTCTTCGAGCTCGGGCACGAGCTCGCGTAGGTCGCCGTCGCCGAGAGCAGCGTCGAGATCGGAGGACGCCTCGAGCCATTCCTGGGCGAGCTTGTGCGCCGCCTCGAGCTCCTTCAGCCGCCGGCCGACCTCCGCCGCTTCGCGGTGGTCGTTGTAAACGGAGGGGTCCGACATCCGCTCCTGCGTTTCGGCATAGGAGCGCTCGACCTCCTCGACGAGATCCTGCATCGCGGCCATCGGGAGAGGTTAGCCGTGGTTGCCGCGAAGAGACCCGAGCGCAACCGACGTCGTGTTGCCCGAGGAATCAGATGCGAAGAGCGTCGCCGTCCAGACTCCTTGCGGCACGGCGAGCAGCGCCGAACCTCGGAACGTCTGCTTGCCGAGCTGGAGAGTGCGCACGGCGCCAGGGCGCCTGATCACGACCTTGAGCGCGAGCCAGGGCGAGGCGTCGTCGCTGCCGCGCCAGTAGAGCCTGCGGGCCGCAAGTGCAGCGTTGACCTTCGGCGGTTGGGTGTCCATGCGGACCTCCACCGGCGGGAGATCGGTGTCCGAGACGTTCCCGGCCACGTCGACCGCATGCAGGTTCGGCGTGTACGTGCCTGGCGAGATCTTCCCCGGGCTCCAGCGGATCGCGTGCCAGCCGCGCGAGACGACGACTGGCGGGCCCGAGTGGTCGACCTGCAGCCGGACTGTCGAGCGCTTGGACACCCAGAAGACGTAGCGCGCGTAATCGCGGTAGCCGTCCTGCGGCCACGGGTAGATCGCGCCCGGCGCGGCGCCCTGCTTGACGGCGGGCGGCTCGTGCAGGTCGTCGCCGAAGCGCTGGAGGTAGGTAGCCAGCGTCGAATCCTGCGTCCGCTTCGAGAGGATCCCGAGCAGGCGGACGACGTACTGGTGGTAGCTCAGCGGCGCCTCTGCACCGCCGAGCGAGTAGAGCGACCAGTAGCCGGTGTCGAAGCGGGGGAGCATGTCGACTGCCGAAGTCAGCAGCTGGGCGACCAGGTTCGTCGCCGCCGGGTCGCCGGTGCGAGTCGCGTAGTCCTGGAGCGAGACGATCGTCTGCAGCTGCGCGTTCAGGACGGTCTCGTCGTTGAACGCGTACAGCCGGATCCAGGGGCCGGCCTGGACGGAGCGGGTCAGCGACGGCACCGTCCTGTAGACCCGTTGCGACGCCGAGGTGAGCGTGGGGTCGGCCAGGAGTGTTCCCGCCCCTGACAGCGCCTGTGCAGCGACCGCCTGCGCCATCCCCGAGATCCACGGCGGCCGGCCGCCCTCGAAGCGGAAGTAGTACTCCCACGCCAAGCCGCCGGAGCGCACGACGCTGCGGTCGAGCAGCGATTCCGCCAGCTGCTCGGCTCGGGTCGCATTCTTCTGCGCCACGAAGTTGTTCAGCTTCCCGAAGTTCTCGAGCGGGTGGAACTGGAAGCCGATTCCGGGAAACGCCCGGTACCAGATCCCGTCGGTCGTGTCGAAGACGTCCTTGCCGGCCTTCTGGTCCCAGTGGCTCGCGAACCAGCGCGTATTGAAGGCGAGCATCCCGAAGAGCGTCAGACCGCGCGGGGAGTCGTAGCCCTTCCAGAAGCCCGCAACCTGGTGGACGACCGCCGCGAGATTCCGGTAACGGCTGCTCGGTAGCTTGGGCAGCACGTTGGCCGCAGCGTTCGCGTCGCTTCGGAACTCGGCAGCTTCCGTGCTGTTGATCCGGTTGGCGGCGACCGCGCGGTCGATCCCCTTGTTGATCAACGCGAGGTCCGTCGACCACGGCGGCTTCGCGGAAGCCGACCCCGAGAGAAGCATGGCCGCGAGCGCAAGCACGGCGGCCAGACCTGCCGCGCGCGTTCCCATGGACCCCTTAGACGCTAGCGGTATGCAGGAGTTTGTGTAGCGCGGGGGAAACCATGTTCCCCCGCGAGCCCCCTTCTTCTTCGTATCGACGTCCGCACTCGTGCTTGGCCTCCCGCCGGGCCAAGCCCGGCTCCGGCCGCGAACGTCTGCGTTTCGTAGTCGGCGCCGCGCCGTTACGCCATGACTTCGACGCGCTGGGCCTGGGGACTTGCCGTACGGCCCTCGCGCTCGAGTACCTCACGCAGCGCCCGGATCGAGACCTCGAGCTGGTCGAGGGTCGGCTCGCGCGTGGTCAGGCGCTGGAGCCACAGCCCCGGGGCGAGCAGCGTCATCAGGATCCGGTTGTCAGTGTGCCTGCCTGCGAAGCGGATCAGCTCATACGCGATGCC
>Ga0207693_10002307_pt1 | contig 16588 bp, 16 predicted proteins | sample LARL81metaG_FD_184347 | JGI IMG/M metagenome (GOLD analysis project Ga0207693, IMG submission 184347) | Corn, switchgrass and miscanthus rhizosphere microbial communities from Kellogg Biological Station, Michigan, USA - LAR L8-1 metaG... | ecosystem: Host-associated > Plants > Roots >...
GCGAATCTCCAGAAGTTCCTCGACAACCACGGGATCAAGGTCCACATCCAGCAGCAGGGCCAGACCGCCCTGCAGACCCTCCAGAAGGACGCGCTCAAGCGCTCGGGCGACATCGTCTCGTTCTCGCGAGACCTGCTGCAGCAGATCGTCACGATCGGGTTCGACCTGGTGCTGATCCTCGTGCTCTCCATCTATCTGCTCGTGTACGGCAAGCAGATCGGCGAGCTGGCGCGCCGAATCATGCCCGACGGCGACGGCACGCCCGACGATGACTTCCCGTTGCTGATCCAGCGCGCCGTGTTCGGCTACGTCCGGGGTCAGATCCTGTTCAGCCTGATCATGGGCGCGAGCGCCGCTCTCGGCCTGTGGATCTTCGGGATCGTTGGGATCTTCCCCGACGGCCAGCGCTTCGCGCTGTTCTTCGGCGCCTTCTACGGCCTGATGGAGTTCATCCCCTACATCGGCCCGATCATCGGCCCGCTACCGGCGATCCTTGTGGCGCTGTTCAACGACCCGATCAGCGCCGTCTGGGTGACGCTGCTGTTCATCGCGCTGCAGCAGTTCGAGGGCCACTTCGTCGCTCCGCAGGTGTTCCGGATATCCCTGCGCATCAACCCGATCCTGATCATCCTGTCGCTGCTGCTCGGCTATGAGCTGTACGGGATCGTCGGCTCGCTGATCGCGCTGCCGATCGCGGCGGTGATCCGCGAGACCGTGGTGTACCTGCGCCGCCACACGGTGCTCGAGCCGTGGGGGACGCTGAACCCGATCGCCGCGCTGGGACCGCAGCCGCAAGCGGGCGTGTGTCCTGATTGTGGGGCGCCGGCTGGATCCCACGATGCGTTCTGCCGCTCCTGTGGCGCGTCGCTCGAGCCGGAGGTCCGAGTCGGCCGCAGGTAATAGCCTCCACTCGTTGTCGACGAGCACCGAAACCGACGGCGCGACCCTGGCCGTCCGCGATGTCACCAAGCGGTTCGGGTCGCGAACGGCGGTAGCCCCGATCAGCTTCGCGCTGGAGCCCGGTCAACTGGTCGGGATCATCGGCCCCAACGGAGCGGGCAAGACGACGCTGCTGTCGATTCTGGCCGGTGTGACTCCCGCCACCGCCGGCGAAGTGCTCCAGCCCGCTGGCAAGATCGGCTGGGTCCCGCAGCAGCCGGCGCTGTACTCAAAGCTCTCGGTGGCCGAGAACCTCCGTCTGTTCGCGCGTCTGGAGAAGCTCGAAGATCCCGAGGAAGCCGTCGGCCGGATGCTGCGCCAGACGGACCTGGAGGACCGCGCCGACGATGAGGTCGGCCGCCTGTCGGGCGGCAACCAGCAGCGCCTCAACATCGCGATCGGGCTCTTGTGCGCGCCCGCGGTGCTGCTGCTTGACGAGCCCTCGGCGTCGCTTGACCCGCGCCAGCGCGAGCGTCTGTGGGAGTTCATCGGGGGGTTGGCCGGCGGTGGCACGACGGTCGTGTTCTCGACCCACAACGTCGCCGAGGCCGAGCGCTATGCCGACCGGCTGCTGGTGCTGGTCGACGGCGAGCTGCTGTTCACGGGCACGCCGGCCGAGCTCGAGCAGACAGTTGGCGGCGGCTCGCGCGACTTCGAGGCCGCGTTCGTGCGCTTCCTCCACGAGCGGGGCCACTGAGCGCGGCGTCGCGGTGCGCTGGCTGTTCGTCAAGGACCTGCAGATCCTCAGGCGCTCGCCGCTGCTCGTCGGCCTGCTGGTCGTCTATCCGATCGCGCTCGCGCTGATGATCGGGTTCGCGTTGTCGAGCCCGCCCGGCAAGCCGACGGTGGCGATCCTCAACGAGGTGCCTCCCGGCCAGGGAACGATCTCGTTCGGAAGCCAGAAGATCAGCATCTCCCAATACGCCAAACAGCTGTTCGATTCGATCAAGCCGCTGAAGGTCAGCTCGCGCGACGAGGCGATCGCGAAGGTGCGCTCGGGCCAGGCAGCAGCCGCGCTGATCGTCCCGTCCGACATCCCGGCCCAGATCGAGAGCCTCGTTACGCAGGGCGTGGGCAACCCCACGGTCGAGTTGATCCTGAACTCCAGAGACCCGCTCGAGCGCCAGTTCGCCGAGCAGACGATCAACGCCCGCGTCAACGAGGTCGAGCAAGCCGTGTCCCGGCAGGTGCTGCGCGTCGCCGTCAACGACCTAAACCAGGTGCTCAACGGCGGCAAGCTGCAGTTCCTGGGGCAGAACGTGCCGCTGCTGGGCCTGCGCAACTCACGGGCGATCATCCAGGGGACGCTTGCCTCGCTGCCGCCAAACTCGCCCCTGCGCCCGGCTTTGAAGCAGGTCGTCAACTTCGCGGATCTCGCCATCCAGGGGCTCGGGTTCGCATCGCCCGTGCTCGGCTCCATCGGCACGCCGCTGACCGTCAACACGACCGAGCTTGCCGGCAAGACCACGCCGACGGCCACGTACGCGGCGGCGATCGCCGTGATCGTCTCGTTGATGTTCGTGGCACTGCTGCTGGCGTCCGGCTTGCTGGCGATCGAGCGCTCCGAGAACGCCTACTCGCGGCTGGTCCGGGGGCTCGTCTCGCCGTCGGAACTGCTGTCGGAGAAGGTCGGTCTGTCGGCGGTGTGTGCGGGGGTGCTGACGCTGGCGATGGCGATGCTCGTGTCGCTGTTCGTGCACCTCGAATGGGCGCGATTCCCGCTGTGGGTGCTGGCGCTCGCGTTCGGAGGCCTTGCGTTCGGCGCGCTCGGGGTCGCGATCGGGGGGATTGCGCGCGAGGTCAGCACCGCGTCGCTGATGGCGTTCCTGCTGTCGCTGCCCATCGCGTTCCTGGCCCTGGTCCCGGCCAACGCCGTCTCGGGTGGCCTCAAGACCGTGTTGGATGCGATCTCGTTCTTCTTCCCGTTCAAGGCCGCACTGCAGGCGGTCAACAACGCCTTCAGCGGCACCTCCCCCGAGATCTGGGGGCCGCTGCTGCACCTGGCGGTACTTGCCGTGGCGTTCGCGGCGCTGGCCCGGCTGGCGCTGCGGCGGTTCGCGTCGCGCTAGCCGAGCCGAGCTGAGCCGAGCCGCGCGACGAAAACGACCCACTGACCGCGCCGGACTCGGAGCGCGGGTCCTTTTCATCGCCCAGCGACGAATTTGACCCGAGCGCCACGACCCAGGTGGCAGTTGGGTCGTTTTCGCCGGCTGTGCGATCCCCGCCCGCGACCGGGGGCGCCAAAACGTCTCTATGAAGGAGGGCTTGGTGTCAAGTCCTCGTTGTGGTGTGGTGATGTGAAGGGGATGCTCAGGGCGCCCGGGCGGGTTGGGCCTGTGGAGCGGTGCTCATCTCTCTATCGCCTCTTTGCCTGTGAGGATTAGGTTGCATTGGGGCTCGCTCCGGCGGCGCATTTCCCAAAGGGGCTGTCAGGCAGCCAGACGTTTGCTGGCGCCTGCCGGAGCGAAGGGTTGGTTTCGGGTGAGCATGTGCCAGATCGCTTGCGCGAGCGTGCGGGCGAGTTCGATTTGCGCGACTTTCGCGCCGCGTTGCTTGCCGAGCCGGCGCTTTGTGGTCTGGTAGCGGTCTCGGTAGGCGGGGTGAGCGGCGGCGTGCTGGGCGGCTTCGATCAGCGCCCAGCGCAGATACCTCGGGCCGTGTTTGGAGAGCGGTCCGCGGAGATCGCTGTCGCCGGATTGCTTGACGCGCGGACACAGGCCGGTGTAGCTGACCAGCTGCTTGGGGCGGTCAAACCGGGTGATGTCGCCGATCTCTGAGGCGATCGTGTAGCCCAGCACCCAGCCGATCCCCGGGGCGGTGAGCAGCAACGGCACGTACCGGTGATCGGCGCCCGAGCGCTGCAGTTCTTTCTCAATCTCGACGATGCGATGCTCGAGATCGTCGATCAGCGCGAGACTGGCGCGAAGGTTGCCTTGCCAGGGCTGCGGGATGTCGAGCTCGGCCAGCAGTCGGCGGCCGCGGGTGCCGAACAGATCACTCACAGGGCGCTGATGCCCGAACGTCAACAGCGTGGCATGTATCCGGTTCTTCAAGCTCGTGCGGTGCTTGACCAGATGCAACCGAAAACGAGACAGCTCTCGCTCACGGCGAAGCTGTTCGTCGGGCAGCCAGATCGCCGGCACGAGATCGCGTAACGACAACTCAGCGAGCACCCGTGCGTCGACCTTATCGGTCTTGCACGCCAGCGGAGCGAGCCCCTTGACCCTCACCGCATCCGCGACCAGAACGTCCCACCCATAGCGCGAGAGCTCATCACGCACAAACCGGGCGCCATTCATCGACTCCACCACACCACAGACCGAATCGTCTCCCAGCACCGCAACGCGCTGGCACAGCCCATGCAGGCCGTCACGATCGACCGGAGCGGGGAACTGCCCAAGCAGCTCCCCGGCCCCTGAGAGCACGCACACCTCGACTCGTCTGCGACTCAAGTCCAGCCCGACATGCAACACGCTGTCCTCCCCTCAAAGCTCACGACGTGCAGGATCAGCCCAGCCGACGGCGTACCGTGCAACCAGGTCGGTCCTCCTTTTCGAATGGTCCGGCCGCGCGGGCGCAACCGCGCGAGCCATCAACTCAAGCTGTTCGACAGGGAGGACTGACCACCTTCACCGGGGCTGCGACCGCCCCCGCCAGCGGCGGGGCCCTCCTTCATCACATTCCCAAAGTCCGCACCGCCGCCGCCGAATGGGACGAACGCTCCCTCCCACGGAGCAAACATCCCTGGACGCGACCGGGACTAGCTCGAATGGGACGTTTGCACCACCCCCGCGGATCGTCGGCGCCGCCGGCCACATACGCTTAGCGCCATGTCAGCCGCCGGCGACCATGTCAGCAGCCCCGGGATCACCCGCGAGGGACCCTTCTGGGACGTGATGGAGGGCCGACGCGAGCCGCCGCCCTCGGCCGTACTGCTCGGCTTCCGGCTGGTCGACATCGACCCTGAGGCAGGCACCATCGAGGTCGCATTCACGGCGACCGAAAGGTTCCTGAATCCGGCCGGCCACATCCAGGGCGGATTCCTGGCGGCGATGCTCGACGACACGCTTGGGCCGGCGCTCGTCGCCACGCTGCCATCCGGGCAGTGGGCACCGACGATCGACCTGCAGATTCAGTTCCTCGCGCCCGCGTTGCCCGGCGAATACCGTGGCCATGGGCGGGTGGTGCGCCGCGGGCGCGATATCGGCTTCATGGCCGGCGAGCTGCGCAGCGCCGACGGGGTGTTGGTGGCCACCGCAACCGCCAGCGCGATCATCCGCCAGCGCCGCTTCTGAATGAACAGCCCTCAGCCGAGCGGCTGACCGAAAGCGATGTCGTGCCCATCGGGATCCTGGACGCCGAACTCGCGAAATCCGTGCGGGGCGTCGTAGATCGTGTAGTCGATGCCGGCGCCGCGCTCCTGAACCTCCGCATAGATCGCGTCGGCGTCGTCCACGCGGATGTACACGTTCCACATCATCGAGACGATCTGCCAGTGCGGCACCAGCCGCGACGGGTCTTGTGCGAGGGCCAGGAGGATCGTCTGGCCGTCACCGGAAGCGGTCGCGAAGTTGGGCGGCTCGCCGTGCACGTGGCACTCGAAGCCGAGGCGGTCGCGGTAGTAGCTGACGGATCGGTCCAGATCGGCCACCAGGAGCACTGGGGAGATACCGGTGAGGACCGCCACACCGCCGATCCTAAACCGGTCTGGGCGGAGCGAGCGGATCCCGTGGTTCCGGACCGGCCTCCGCAGACCGGTCCGGAACCAACCCCCAAGTCTTTAGAACTCCTTGTCCCCCGAGCCGCTCTCGGTGACCGTGGAGGTGCTCGCGGCGTTGCCGGCGCGGTCGGTGGCCGAGGCCGACGGGGTCCAGGTGATGGTCCCGCTGCCGGTGGCCGTGTCAGCCGTGAAGTCCGGGGTTCCGAGCGTGATCGTGATCGTCGAACCGTTCATGACCATCGTCGAGGGCGTGCCGGTGTAACCGAAGGCGTCGTAGGTGTGCCCGGTCAGATAGTCCTTGCGGCCCAGGTCGATCGTTCCGAACGCGATCTGCTTGAGTCGCGGCACGTCCCACACCTGGATCGTGTCGTTGGCCGAGTTGCCGCCATCGACGAGCACGACCGCGACATTCATCGAGGTGCCGTCCCAGCCTGCGAACAGGGAGTTCGGGTCGACCTGCTCGCTGTAGGTGATCGTCAGCGTGTCACCAGCTTCGGCGCGGCCGGCCGTGCCGCCGCCGGCGTTGGCCGTCTGGATGCCGGACCCGGCGGGCGCGGTGTCGTCGACGGTAACCGAGTAGGAGGTCGTGGTCTTGGCGCTGGCGCTGTCGGTGAGCGAGACCGTGAAGGACTTCGAGCCCGCGGTCAGCGACGTCTTGGCCGTCAGCTGAGTGCTGCGGTAGTTGTAGCTCTGGCCGTCGACCGTGTACGTACCCGAGGTCAGCGAGGTGGCGGTCTGGCCGGGCGTGACGTTGCTGACGTCGGATGTCACGCTCGAGACGCCGGCGGGCGGAGTGCCCGAGCCGGACACGTTGGCGTAGACGTAATAGGTCCCGCCCTGCTTGATGTAGCCCGCGGTGCCGCCGGCGGACTTGGCGATCGTCGCCGCGGCGACCGTCGGGTGGGCGACCGTGATCGACGCGCTGGCAACGTCGCCTTGGCCGTCGATCGCGTAGACGGTGTGGGAGCCGTTGGCGACGCCGGCCGGGATCGTTACCGTCGCGGTCACCGAGCCGCTGGCGGGCACAGTCGTGGGGCTGAGCGTGCTCGTGAGCACCGTGCCCGTGCTCTGGTCGTCCAGGCGGAAGGTCACGGCCTGGCCGGGCACGAGGCTGGTCAGGCTGGCGCTCAGCGTCGCCGGAAGACTGGTGACGGTGGTCGAGGACGAGAAGCTGAGGCCGGGCGACTGGACGGTGGCCGACGCGCTCTGGGGGCTCTCGGCGCCGGTCCACGAGCCCTGGATGGGCGTGACGGTGTAGCGCCAGGACCCTGACGGGACCGAGGCCTCCGTGCAGGTCAGGCCCGAGATCGTGCCCGAGCAACCGGCGCCGACCGTCTGGGAGGTGCCGCCGGCGTTGTAGCGCTTGACGGTGTAGCCGGAGACGTTCTGGCCGCCGATCGTGGTGGCCGGCCACGTGACGGTGACGCTGTGCACCGAGACGCTCGCGGTGGGGGCCGTCGCGGTCGGTAGCTGGGCGGCCTTGACCGCTCCAGAGCCCGACCCGGCCCCGCCCCAGGACGCGTACGCGGTGCCCGTAGACAGGCCCGCAACCACCACCGACAGAGCGATCGCGGCGCGGCGCAGGTTCATCGACTGCCGTCCGACGTGACCTGGAAGGTGAGCGGGAAGCGCGCGCCCGAGCAGACGTTTGCGACGCCGGCCGACATGCGCAGCGCGACCGAGATCGTGCGGGTTCCGCGCCGGGGAAGCGTCAGAAGAATGGGGTAGCGGCCGCCCTGAAGCGCCCGCGCCGGGCAGCTTCCGCCCGGCTTGCCCACCTGCACGGTCAGCCAGTGGACGACCACGCGGTGGTTGAGAAGGTTGTGGACTCGCAGCTGCATCCGCTTGCTCATCCCGGGGTACAGACCGGTGACGCTGCCGGAGACCACGATCCCCGGCCACGTCCCGGTGGTGCGGGGCTTGGCAGCGCCCTTGCGCAGGACAGCGGCGTAGGTGGTCGCGCCCAGAAGGAGCGCGACCACCATCACAATCGTCGCCGTTAAGCGCTTCACGAGAGCAGACCCTCGTTGCTATGCCCTGGAATGCGCCTGACTAGGAGGCGTTGCTCGCTGCAGCCATGCTGACGGGAACGGAGAACGTGGCGCCCTGGCAGCTGTTGTCCGAGGCGTTGGTCATCTTGACGCTGCCGCTGAGCGTGACCTGCGAGGAGCTGTTCGCCGGGACGGCGATGCTCAGGCCGGTCTGGTCGGTGTAGGTGACGCCCGTCGGGTGCTGAGCGTCCTGGCCGCACGTGGAGTGGCTGGAGTCCGCCGTGATCGTGCCGTTGCCGGTCACGCTCGTGACCTTGATCGGGTACGAGTTGGGGTTGGTGACGTTGACGACGAGATCACCGGTCGCGCCGGGGAAGAGCGTGGCGCTGGTGGTGCCGGTGACGCTGGCGGTGGTGAGGTTCTGCGCCGACGCGGCCTTGGCGAAACCGGTGCCGCCTCCCGAGGAGGTCCACGCCGCGTAACCAAGGCTGACGATCCCGAGGACCATCACCGTCACGGCACCGAAGATGAGACGCCGCTTGCCAAGAAATTTCATGCCTAACTCCATCCGTTTCGAGGGTTCCTGGCCCCTTCATCGGACGTTGCTTCAGGACTCTTGAATCAGATTTCAAGAATCTCTTGAGTAGCAGTTCGTTTCAGAAGTGCTATCCGTGGGAATTAGGCGGTCCGCTACATCGATGCCCTGGATGCTCCTCTCAAACCACGGCCACGTGCTTCTGTACGTCGACACGTATCCAGACGCACGCCTGCGCGAGATCGCTGCCGCGATCGGGATCACCGAGCGCGCGGCCCACAAGATCATCACCGAGCTCGAGGCGGCCGGCTATGTCACACGCGAGCGCTTGGGAAGGCGCAACCGATACGACGTGCATCGCGAGGTTCCCCTGAGACATGCCCGCGTGGTGGGGCGCACGCTCGGTGATCTGCTGGAAGGCCTGGAGCCGAAGGGTTTCCCGGGCCGGAACCGTCCGCGCGGTATCCCGAGCTAACCGCAGCTGCCGTCGAGCAGTACCCGGGCGACTTGCTCGGGATCGTCGTAGGTGGGCACGTGACCGCAACCGGTCAGCGTCACGAGCCGGGCGCCGGGGATCATCCGCACGGCACGCCGGCCCTGGCGCGGCAACAGCAACCGATCCTTGGCCCCCCAGGCGATCGTGACCGGAACCTGGATCGCCTCGCCCCCGGCGAAGCGCTCGGCGGCGATCGCCGGCAGCGTGTCGTCAAACCACGGCGCTTCCGCAAGGGCCCTCACCGACGCCGCCGCGTCGGCGGCACCCAGCATCCGCGGCTTGGCGACGACCTGGGAGAACGTGAGCATGCGCACCAGCGGCGAGGCCGTGAGGCGATCTGCCCGCGGCGCGAGCAGACGTGCCGTGCGCACGGTGCTCTTCAGCGAAAGCCGGGCGTATGCGGCTTCCCTGTCGTTGTAGAAGCCGGCCGGCGACAGACCGGTGGCCGACCGGACCCGGCCCTGCTTAGCGAGCTCGAGCGCGATCCACCCGCCGAGCGAGTTTCCGGCGACGTGGGGCTGCTGCACGCCTAGTCCGTCGAGAAACTCTGCGACCAGGTGCGTGAGCGAAGGCAGCCCGGGCGGCGTACCCGGCGGGGGCATCGGCGAGGCGCCGAACCCGGGAAGATCGAGCGCGATCACGTCGCGCTCTGATGCCACCCGGCGCAGCACCGGTTCCCATACCTGCCAGCGGCTTCCGATGCCATGGATCAGGACGAGAGTCGGGCCGCTGCCGACGCGGTGATGGTTGAGGTCCACCAGGCAGACCCTATTGGAGCCGCGCGGACAGATGCATGCGGACATGCCTGCCACATCGGACAATTGTTGATCTAGTTTGTGGGCGCTACCGTTGTACAAAACGGCACAAGGAGATCGAGGAGAGCAATGGCGAGCACCGAAGAGGCAGTACGAGCCGAGCACGGCACGCTTCAGGAGCTGGCCAAGCGCCATCTCTGGATGCATTTCACCCGGATGTCCGCGTATGAGCAGGCGGACGTGCCGATCATCGTCCGGGGCGATGGGTGCTACGTGTACGACGAGCACGGCAAGCGCTACCTCGACGGTCTCTCGGCGCTGTTCTGCGTCAACGTCGGCCACGGCCGCGCGGACATCGTCCAGGCCGGCGCCGATCAGGCCAAGGAGCTGGGCTTCTTCACGAACTGGTCCTACGCTCATCCGCCGGCGATCGAGCTCGCCGCGCGCATCGCATCGCTGGCGCCCGGCAACCTGAACCGGGTCTTCTTCACCAGCGGCGGCAGCGAGGCCGTCGAGTCGGCGCTCAAGCTCTCGCGCCAGTACCACAAGCTCACGGGAAAGCCCAACAAGACCAAGGTCATCGCGCGCGAGATCGCCTACCACGGCACCAGCCTCGGCGCGCTCTCTGCAACCGGGATCACCGACTTGCGCACGCCGTTTGAGCCGCTCACCCCGGGCGGTTGCCACGTCCCGAACACCAACACCTACCGCATGCCGCTGCACATGACCGAGGCGGACTTCGCCGAGGCGGTCGCGGAGCGGATCGAGTTCGAGGGCCCCGACACGGTCGGCGCCGTGATCATGGAGCCCGTCCAGAACGCAGGCGGATGCTTCACGCCGCCCGAGGGCTACTTCCAGCGCGTGCGCGAGATCTGCGACGAGTACGACGTGCTGATGATCTCCGACGAAGTGATCTGCGCGTGGGGTCGGCTGGGCGAGTGGTTCGGCTGTCAGCGCTACGACTACCTGCCCGACATGATCACGACCGCCAAGGGACTGACCAGCGCCTACGCCCCGATGGGTGCGGTGATCGCGTCTGACCGCGTCGCCGAGCCGTTCATGCAGGACACCAAGAGCTTCACGCACGGGTTCACGTTCGGCGGGCACCCGGTGTCGGCCGCGATCGCGATGGCCAACCTCGACACGTTCGAGCGCGAGGGAATCCTCGACAACGTGCGCGACAACGAGCCGACCTTCCGGGACATGCTCGAATCATTGCGCGACCTGCCGATCGTCGGCGACGTGCGGGGTGCGGGCTACTTCCACGCGATCGAGCTCGTCAAGGACAGGGAGACGAGGGAGACGTTCGACGACGACGAGGCCGAGACGCTGCTGCGCGGCTACCTCTCCGGGGAGCTGTACCGACAGGGACTGATCTGCCGCGCCGACGACCGCGGAGACCCGGTGATCCAGCTGTCACCGCCGCTGATCGCCGGCCCGGAGCAGTTCCAGGAGATCGAAAGCATCCTGCGCACCGTCCTCACCGAGGCCGGCAATCGGATGCACGTGCACACCCCCGGGGCCCACCACGTGCATCCGGCGCCTCGCGCCTAACTGAACTGGCCCAAGGGACATGCTGACCGTCCGCGAACTGCTGAAGGACCTCGAAGTTCGCTTGGTAGCCGGCGAGGCCGGCCTGCATCTGCCGGTCCGATGGGTGCACATCTCGGAGTTGATCGACCCGACGCCGTGGCTGTCCGGCGGGGAGCTCCTGCTGACCACCGGGCTTCAGCTCGATACCCCTGAGCAACAGCGCGAGTTCGTCACCCGTCTGGCCGACCATCATCTCGCCGGACTCGGGTTCGGGACCGGCTTCGGTCACAAGACTGTGCCCGAGGCAGTCACCGAGATCGCCGAGGAACGGCAGTTCCCGGTGTTCGAGGTCCCCTACGAGCTCCCGTTCATCGCGATCACCGAGGCGGCGTTCAGCCAGCTCGTCAACGAGCAGTATGCGGTGCTGCGCCGCGCTCTGACGGCGCAGGAACGCCTGGAACGCATCGTCCTGTCAGAGCGCGGCCTCGAGGCGCTAGTGGCGGCGATCGCGACCCTGATCGGCGCGGCGGTGCTGGTGTTCGACTCACGCGGCGAGCCGATCATGCAGCGGGCGTTTCGGCGCACGATCGAGCCGGCCGCGGTGGCCTCGCTGCAGAGCGAGATCAGAGACCGGGCCCGCCGTCGCGAGGCGAGGACATTCATGCCGCTCGTGGACGACGGCCACCAGGGGCTGGCGCTGCCGGTGGCATCCGACGGGGCGCCGCAGACAGGTTCGCCCGGTCCGGTGCGGGTCCCGGAGGCGTGGCTGGTGGCGATCAAGGACAGCGGGGCGCTCTCGGACTTCGACCGTCTGACCCTGCACCAGGCCGTCACGATCGTCGCCCTCGAGCTTCTGCGCGCGCGTGTGGCGGGCGACACGGAGCGCCGTCTGGCGGGAGATGTGCTCGACGCCGTCGTCCGCGGCGAGCTCGGCGGTCCCGACCTTGCAAGGCGGCTCGCGCCGTTCGGTCTGTCTGATCGGGTCGCGGCGCTGGTGATCGAGCGCCCCCACAATGGCCGCGGCTCGCCGGCCCCGATCGAAACGGGCCTGCTCAACGTACTGCGCGACGAGGCGGCGCCGGGGCTCGTGGCGACGTCGGGTCAGCTCACGTGTGCGCTGATCCCCGGGATGGCGGAGGAGGAGCTGTTCGCGCTGGCCAACCGGGTGGGCTCGAGGCTTGGGTCAGAGCTCGGCGTCTCGTTGGCCGTGGGCGTTGGCCGCGCCGTGCCGGGCGGCGATGCGAAGCGGAGCTTTCACGAGGCGCGCTGCGCCGTCGAGGCGCTCACGCTTGGCATCGGCCCCGCCCAGGGCAACGGCTCACCCGGCGCGGTGGGCGTGCCGCGCATCGCCACCTACAAGGATCTTGGCTCCTTCCAGCTGCTGTTGTCGCTTCAGGACGACGAGTCGCTGCGCCTGTTCTGCGACTCGATCCTCGGGCCAATCGAAGCCAGCGAGGGTCATTACGGGGGCGAGCTGATGCGCTCGCTCGAGGCATTCATCGAAGAGAACGGTCAGTGGGAACGGGCGGCGAAGCGGCTGTACTGTCATCGCCACACGCTGCGATACCGGATTCGGCGCGTCGAGGAGCTGACGGGCCGCAACCTCGGCAGCGCTCGCGACCGGATCGAGTTCTGGCTGGCTTTACGGGGCCGGGAGCTGGTCTCGTGACCGGCGCCGGCGGGCGAGCATGACAAAGAACCTCCAGGAGGTGGTCTACAGGTGAAGGTTGGGGTCCCAACCGAGGTCAAGCCCGACGAGTATCGGGTTGCGCTGACGCCGGCCGGCGTCCGCGAGCTGGTCGACGCTGGTCACGAAGTGTTCGTTCAGAGCGGCGCGGGCCTGGGTTCCGCGATCACCGACGAGGGCTACACCGCTCAGGGCGCGACGGTCGTGCCCGACGCCGACGCGCTGTTCGACGAGGCGACGCTGATCGTCAAGGTCAAGGAACCCCAGCCGTCCGAGGTGGGGCGTCTGCGCCCGCACCACGTCCTGTTCACCTATCTGCACCTGGCGGCCGACGCGACGCTGACCAAGGGCCTGGCCGATTCCGGCGCGACCTGCATCGCCTACGAGACGGTAGAGGACGCGCGCGGCCGCCTGCCGCTGCTGGCCCCGATGTCCGAAGTCGCCGGGAAGATCGCGACACAGGCTGGCGCGTTCATGCTCGAGAAGCCGCTCGGGGGGCGGGGCATCCTGCTGGGCGGCGTGCCCGGCGTCGCAGCGGCCAACGTGATGGTCATCGGTGGCGGCGTGGTCGGCATGCACGCGGCGTTCATCGCCCTGGGGATGGAAGCCACGGTGTACGTGTATGACCGCAACATCGACCGGCTGCGGGAGCTCGACATCGCCTTCGGGGGTCGCGCGGACACGTGCTTTGCGTCGACGCTGGAGATCGAGCAGCGGCTGCCCGCCATGGACCTCGTGATCGGAGCGGTGCTCGTCCATGGCGCCAAGGCACCGCGCGTGATCACCCGCCAGCAGCTCGGGCTGATGAAGCGCCAGGCGGTGCTCGTGGACGTGTCGATCGATCAGGGCGGGTGCTTTGAGACCTCGCGTCCGACGACGCACTCAAACCCGACCTACGAGGTCGACGGCATCACGCACTACTGCGTGACGAACATGCCGGGCGCGGTCCCGATCACCTCGACCTACGCGCTGACCAACGCGACGATCCCCTACGTGCTGGACCTCGCGACGGCCGGGGTCGCGCGCGCGGTGACCGGGAACCCCGGCCTGATGCTGGGCGTCAACGTCGCCGCGGGCCAGGTCACCTACAAGCCAGTCGCCGATGCCGTCGGGATGCCTTACGTGCCGGCGGTCGACGTGCTCGAAGGCCTCGCTGCGGAGGCTGTGTAGAGGGCCGCTGGCACCCTGCTACATTTGCGCACCGGATGCCGACTACCAGCCAACTGATCCGCAAGGGCCGCACGGCCCCGAAGAAGAAGCTCGCGACCCCGGGCCTGAAATCGGGCAAGGGCCGCAAGAAGAAGGTGGCCGCGCCGCAGCGCCGCGGTGTTTGCACGCGCGTCTACACGACCACGCCGAAGAAGCCGAACTCGGCTCTGCGCAAGGTCGCACGTGTGCGGCTCACCAACGGCATGGAGGTCGGCGCCTACATCCCCGGCGAGGGGCACAACCTCCAGGAGCACTCGGTTGTGCTCGTCCGTGGCGGGCGAGTCAAGGACCTGCCTGGGTTCCGCTACAAGGTGATCCGCGGGACGCTCGACGCCGCCGGCGTGGGCGACCGCAAGAAGGCCCGCTCGCAGTACGGCGTGAAGGCCAAGTAGTGCCACGTCGAGCGGCAGCACAAGTTCGGCCGATCCCACCGGATCCGGTCCACCACAATCGCCTGGTCCAGCAGGTCATCAACAAGGTGATGCTCGACGGCAAGAAGTCCACCGCTGAGCAGATCGTCTACGACGCGCTGGCGATCGTGGGCGAGCGGAGCGGCAAGAACCCGATCGAGCAGCTCGAGGGCGGCATCAAGGCGTTGACGCCGGTGCTCGAGGTGCGCTCACGCCGCGTCGGTGGCGCCACCTACCAGGTGCCCGTTGAGGTCCCCGCACGCCGGGCTCGCACGCTCGCCGTCCGCTGGCTGGTCACCTTCGCGCGTGCGCGGCGGGAGAAGACGATGTCGCAGCGCCTTGCCAACGAGCTGCTCGACGCCCAGCAGCAGCAGGGCGCCGCCTACAAGCGCAAGGACGACATCTACCGCATGGCCCAGGCCAACAAGGCCTTCGCGCACTACCGCTGGTAGACGCACCCGGTCGTCGCCTTGACGCCGCTCCCGCGGCTGCAAACCTGCGCCTGACTTCGTCCTCGGCTCGGCCGTAGCGCTGCTACGACCTCGCCTGCGTCCTTGTCAGGCTTGGTTTTCGCTCGCGTGAGCGACGTCAATCCGCCGCCGGGCACGTCTACCAGCGGACCGCTGGTAGCTCGAGCCGCGGCGACATCTCAGACGTAGCGTCCGCGGAGCGGCGGGCTATACGCGCACGCCGCTGGCCGCGGTTGCCTCTGTCTGGATCGGAAGCCCCGTAGCAGCGCCCCGCTGCCACGGAAAGGTCGCGAGGGCCGCCCACCACACGGGACCGGGGGCTGCAGTGGGACAACCCTCGCCTCGTGAAATATAGGGCCGCAATAGCGCGCGAGTCGAGGCTGACGGCAGGTTGTCAGGATGCCGACATCCGGTACCCCCGGATCCAGGGACAAACGATCGCATAGGGCATCGGGCATTTGGTGCGATCTGCGCTGAGTGCATTGTTTTCCGGCGCGGATGCAGCAAGATCCGCGGCCGCGGTCCCCCGGAGGGTCGCCGGGCGCTATTCGGACGCTTCAGGCTGCGCTTCGGCCCGACGCTGCGGCGCACCGAGCGCGATGAAGCCGACGCCGCACGTGATCACGAGCACGACCGCGCCGAGCGTCTCCAGGTACAGCCCGGCGCTCGGCGTTGAGCTGGCGTCGACGTAGCGGGTGGTGCTCGTGCCGGCGAGGCCCGAGGCGTTGGCGTCGGGAAGGTCGCCCAGCAGTGCGATCAGCAGCGCGACGACTCCGAGCAGCCCGATCGCCAGCAGCGCCGGACGACTCGAATCGCGCCATACGGCGACTGCGAGCACGGCGGCTACGATCGCGATCAGGAGCAACGCGTAGGAATGGTGCGGTCCGGTCGCGACGGTCTTGATCGGCGCCGAGGTCGTCTCGACGTGGACGGTGAACAGGGTCGTGAACTCCGCCACGACGAGCAGCAGCGCACCCAGCAGCGAGCCGGCCAGAATCGCTGCCCGAAGCGAACCCGACGCCTGCTCGAAGGACCGTCCGCGACGCCCGCGATTGCCTTGCAATCTGCCTCTCAGTACTGGCCTTGAGCCCCCAGACCCCGTGCTATATTCGGTTTCAGCCTCGGGAGGCGTGACGTTCATGCGCGCGTGCCCCCGAGCACGGAGAGTTCATTCGATGGAGACGCTGACCTCATAGAACACGCCCCACGCCGACACCCGCGTCGTGAAGGGGCCCCAGTGGGCCCTTTTTCATGTCCGCACTCGGCCTTCATGCCCAACCTGACTAACTGACTGCAGATGCCTCGCACTTTTACGCTCGACCACACACGCAACATAGGGATCATGGCGCACATCGACGCCGGTAAGACGACGACGACCGAGCGCATCCTTTATTACACGGGCCGCACCTACAAGATGGGTGAGGTCCACGAAGGCGCTGCCGTCATGGACTGGATGGAGCAGGAGCAGGAGCGAGGGATCACGATCACCTCCGCCGCGACGACCGCGGACTGGAAGGATCACCGGATCAACATCATCGACACGCCCGGGCACGTCGACTTCACCGTCGAGGTGGAGCGCTCGCTGCGTGTGCTCGACGGCGCGATCGCACTGTTTGACTCCGTCGCCGGCGTCGAGCCGCAGTCGGAGACCGTGTGGCGCCAGGCTGACAAGTACCACGTGCCACGGATCGCCTACATCAACAAGATGGACCGCATCGGCGCGGACTTCGACCGCGGCGTGCAGACGATGATCGACCGCCTCGGCGCGCACCCCGTCCCCATCCAGCTGCCGATCGGAGCCGAGTCCGAGTTCCGCGGGATCGTGGATCTCGTCGAGAACAAC
>Ga0207693_10002311_pt1 | contig 16577 bp, 16 predicted proteins | sample LARL81metaG_FD_184347 | JGI IMG/M metagenome (GOLD analysis project Ga0207693, IMG submission 184347) | Corn, switchgrass and miscanthus rhizosphere microbial communities from Kellogg Biological Station, Michigan, USA - LAR L8-1 metaG... | ecosystem: Host-associated > Plants > Roots >...
CGGAAGGTGCCGTCGGAGACGGCAGCGCCGTTGAGCAGTCCGGCGCCCAGGTCGCACAGGTTACGCAGCCCCGCCTGGCACGACGGACAGTGCCCGCAGGACGGGATGAACGACAGCACCACGTGGTCGCCTTTGGCGACGTCCTCGACACCGGGGCCGACCTCCATGACGATGCCCGCCCCCTCATGCCCGCCAAGCACGGGGAAGCCGCCCATCGGGATGCCGCCGGTCACCAGGTGGTGGTCGGAGTGGCACATCCCCGCCGCTTCCATCTGGATCTTCACCTCGTCCTTGACGGGGTCGCCGATCTCGATCTCCTCGATCGACCACGGCTGGTTGAACTCCCAGATGAGAGCACCTTTTGTCTTCATCACAACCTGCTTTCGCCGGGGAATCTGTAGCGACAGACTAAGTTATCTAGGTCACACCGCTGGAGCCGGTCTACCAGATCGGCACGGGCGACGTGCCGAGCGGGTAGTAGCCCGGCAGCTTCTCTCCGGCAAGGCTGCGTTCGATCCGCTCCTGCATCCCTTTGGACAGCTTCCCATCCTTCATCAGGTCCAGGTAGAGCTTCTGCACATGGCCGAAGTCGAAGAAGTCACGCTGCCACTCGATCTTGGCTGCCCCGTCCACGTCGGCCAGCCGGAACCAGCTGCCGCCGATGCCGTAGATCTCTCGCTCGCCGCCGTCGGGATCGTCGGGGTCCGTGGCGACCTGCTTCCAGAATCCGACGATCTCGCCGATCCTGTCGTCGATGACCACCTTCTGGTACGGGTACTTCCATCCCTCGAGGCCGACCATCTCCAAACCAAGTGCGATGTCGCGGATCTCGTCGATCCCAATGCACATCACGTCTTCCTTCGGTCCGATGTTCCAGCCGTAGGTGGCATCGTCGGCGTAGAAGTCCGCCAAAGGCTGCCAGTCACCGGCCTTCTCGGCGTCTCGGTTGACCTGGAGCCACCGCTCGACCCAGTCCTCCAGTTGCTCGCGGGGCAGTGCGGCCATGTTCAGTCATCCTCTTCTCTGATGGACAGTGCTTGCGTGGGGCAGGCCCATACAGCTTGTTCGATCTCTGCCCGATCTTCTTGGGGTGGTGCGTCATTCAAGATTTCGACCTGGCCCCGCTTGGGCACATTGAAGTAATCGGGCGCCTCGACCTCGCACATCGCGTGACCCTGGCAGAGGTCCAGGTCGACTTCAATCTTGTATCCCATGGTTGGCCTCCCTTACCCACGCCAGTTGGAAGTCGCCGCCGAGCGCCTCCGGGAGCGGTAGCGCACCTTGGCGGGCTGGGCCAGCTGCACCACCATCTTCGAGTGGTCATTCTGGTAGGACTCCGATGGCTGTGCCATCTCTAATGCGTACTCGCGCAACAGAACCGAGAAGATCGCCTTGATCTGCATGGTGGCGAACGCGGCGCCGACGCAGCGGTGGCGGCCTGCGCCGAACGGGATCCAGGTCCAGCGGTTGATCAGGTCTTCCTGGCGCGGCTTCTCATACCGGTCCGGTACGAAACCGTCCGGGTCCGGGAAGTCTTCGGCGATCCGGTTGGAGATCGCAGGCGACGCCGCGACCATCTCGCCCTCGTGGATCGCATAGCCCGCCACCTCGAACTCGCCCTTGGCCACCCGCATCAGGATGATCAGCGGCGGATGCAGCCGCAGCGTCTCCTTCAGCACGTTCTCCAGTTTCGGAATCTGGCGCAACGCATGGAAACTGACTTCCTGGCCGTCGGCGTAGAGCTCCTCCAGTTCGGCCACCACGTCGGCGTACACGTCGGGGTAGCGCAGCATCTCGATCAACGTCCACGACGCCGTGCCGGAACTGGTGTGGTGCCCGGCGAACATCATCGAGATGAACATGCCGGTGATCTCGTTGGCGGAGAATCGCGGGTTGCCCTCATCGTCGCGGATGGTGACCAGGACGTCGAGCATGTCGCGATCGCCCTTGTCCCTGGGCGGGTTGACGATCCGGTCGTTCATGATCTCCTGGACCAGCTCGACCAGCCCGAGCCGCGCTTCGTCACGCAGCCGGAAGCTCTCGATCGGCAGGTACGGGTCGACGTAACACAGCGGATCGGTGCCTTGCTCGAGTTGGTGGTAGAGCCGGGCGAAGCGGCCGTCGAGCTGTTCACGGAACTTCTTGCCGATCAGGCACGCCGACGATGTGTAGATCGTCAGCTCGGCGAAGAAGTCGAGGAGGTCGATCTCGCCGTCGTCGCCCCAGTCGGCGATCATCCGGCGCACCTCGCGCTCGATCGTCGTCGCGTGCCCCTTCATCTGCTCGCCGCGCAAGGCGGCGTTGTGCAGCATCTCTTTTCGTCGTTCGGGGTCGGTGTCGAACACCACGCCCTGGCCGAAGATCGGCGTCATGAACGGGTATGCCGCAGCTTGATCGAGATCTTCGTCGCTGGACCGGAAGAAGAACTCGTTGGCTTCCGCACCGGACAGGAACACCACCTGCTTGCCGGCGAGCTGGAAGATGCCGACGTCGCCGCACTCGTCACGGACCCGCTGCATCAGCCCGATCGGGTCGGTGCGGAACTCTTCCAGGTGGCCGTGTTCTTCTTCGCCACCCGATACGCGAGGAACGATCGCGGTGGTCATGACGGCATCCCCTCTGGTCCTAGTTTGAGCTGCTGACGTTCCTTGATGGTCGCCAGCGGCGCTTCGGGCTGAAGTTCCATGTTGGCAATGAAACCGCCGCGTGGTGTCTCGGCGACGAACGCGATGGCCCGCGCCAGATCCTGCGGGCGCAGGAAGTAGTCATGACGGGCCTGGCCCCACTTGGCCCAGTCCTCCAGCGCGGGCCCGATGGATTCGGGCGGCAGGCTCCAGCCCATGCTGGTTTTGGTCGGGCCGGGATGGACTATCGACGCGCGCACGCCCGTGCCCTCGAGTTCCATCTGCAGATTGGTGACCATCGCGACAAGCGCGGCCTTCGCCGCCCCGTACGCGCCCATGTGCGGACGCTGGCGCAGCGCGACGTCGGACCCGACGAAGATCAGGTCACCGCGCTGGCGTTCCAGCATCCCCGGCAGCACCGCGGTGGCCAACCGGTTGGCACCGATCAGATGGATCTGCACCTGCGATTCGAAAGTGTCCGTGCTGATTTCGTGCAGCCGGCCGAAGTACGTGTCGCCCGCGCCGGCCACCAGCACCTCGATGTCGCCGAGCTCATCGGTGGCACGGTGCACGAACCCCTTGACCGAGTCGGCGTCGGTGACATCGAGGGGCAGCGCGACGGCCTCGCCGCCTGCGGACCGGATCTCGTTGACGAGCTCCTGGCACTTCTCCACCCGGCGGGCCCCCAACGCAACAGGGAAGCCACGAGCGGCGAGCTCGGTTGCCGTCGCGGCCCCGATACCCGACGACGCACCGGCCACGATCGCCGGCCTGCGTTCAGGGAGTGGTTCGAACCGGGGCATGCTTACCTTTCAACGGACCGTTACTGCCACGGGTAGATGGGCGAACCCGCGGACATTGCTCGAATGGACTCGGACGGCGCTGGCCTCGTCGACCTCGTATCCGCGGATTCGCTTGAAGAACTCGGTCAGCGCCACCCGTGCTTCCATGCGGGCCAGGTGGGCACCGAGGCAGAAGTGGGCGCCGCTGCCGAAACTCACTAGTTTGGAACCGATTTCGCGACCGATGCGGTATTCGTCGGCGTCGTCGAACACCCGGTCGTCGCGGTTGGCCGAACCGGGCAACAGCAACAGCACGTCGCCGTCGGGCAGCGTGGTGTCGTAGAGCGACAGCTCGCCGGCCACGGTACGGGCCAGGATCTGGCTGGAGTTGTCGTAGCGCAGCGTCTCCTCGACCCACAACGGGATCTTGGAGTGGTCGACGTGGACCGGCGCCAGCTGATCGGGGTTCTTCCAACCCCAATACGCCGCGTTGGCAAGCAGTTTCGTGGTGGTCTCATTGCCCGCGACCACCATCAGGAACAGGAACGCCATGATCTCGTTGTCGATGAGGCGGTCGCCGTCGATCTCGGCCTCCAACAGCGCCGACGTCAGGTCGTCGCTCGGCTTCTTGCGGCGCTCGGCGACCATCTCGGCGTAGTAGACCATCAGGTCGGCCGAGGCGTGCATGGCCGACGCAGGCACGTCGGCCAAGCCCTCGTCGCGGTGCATGACACCGTCGGCCAAGGCGCGGATGCGGGCCCGGTCCGGTTCGGGCACCCCCATGAGTTCGGAGATCACGTCCATCGGCAGCTTGCCTGCGAACTCGTCGACGTAGTCGAAAGTGTCTGACTGCAAAGCGGTGTCGAGGTGTTGCGCGGCGATCTCTGTGACGCGCGATTCGAGTTCGCGAATACGGCGCGGGGTGAAGCCTTTTGACACCAGGGTGCGCAATCGCAGATGCGCGGGATCGTCGAGGGCGAGAAAGGACATCACCTTGTGCGCATCCAGGGTGCGCGAGATCGGATCGAGCGACACGCCGTACTTGTTCGACAGCGCGGTGCTGTTGCGAAAGCCCTGCAGCACATCGCTGTGCCGTGACAGCGCCCAGAACTTCAACTCGTCATTGCGATAGAGCGGCGCCTTGTCACGCAGCCGCTTGTAGTACGGGTACGGGTCTTCGTGGAAGTCGTAGTCGTACGGATCGAGCACCAGATCACTGGTGTCTACAGTCACTGTTCTTCTCCGAGGCCGTGTTTCATTGATCCTCTCCGAGGATGAGGCCGACCACGTAGCTGAGGCGGTCGGCGATCTGGTGGTAAGTGACGGCGCCGCTGCCCGCGTGAACCAGGGCGCCGAAGTAGGTCATCTCCAGCGCCGACACCGTGCGCGGATCGGCGTCCGGTCCGACCGCCGACCGGATGCGGCGGTGAATCTCGGAGCCGATGCGGTCGCGGACCGCGCGCACGGCCTGGTCACCATTGCTCAGCAGCGCCGTGGTGCAGGCGGCCGCGACCTCGGGCTCGTCGGCGATCATCAGGGTCAACGCGCGCAGCGCCTGCTCGACCCGGCTGGTCCTGCTGTCGTTGACGTCGGTGAAGTACGGCACCTGACGGACCAGGTCCAGGTACACCTCGGCGATCAGATGGTTCTTCGACGAGAAGTAGGTGTAGGCGGTCGCCGGGGCGACTTTGGCTCGGGCGGCCACGGCGCGCACGGTCAGGTCGGCGTACGAGGACTCGCGCAGCATTTCCACGCCTGCGGTGAGCACCTTGCGGAAGGTCTCCTCCTGGCGCCGGTTGCGTGGCGTGGCGCCGGCCTGGGCCGGCAGCTGATTAGTGATGGCAGCCACGGCATCGCTGGACACATGTCCAAGTTATCCGACTCAATGCGCCGTGGGCAAGACCCAACCAGAAAACTGCATTTCAGCCGCTTAGGAAGAGCGCCGCACGAGCCCGAGTCTTGCCTCGTCCCGCGGTCTGGGGCTATCGTTCGAAGGAACTTGGTCGGACAGTTGTCCAGCAAAGAAGCGGAGAGTTGGTATGGGCCTACTGAACGATCGCCAGAGTCAACTGCTCATCGACGGCAAGCTGGTGGCAGGCAGCGGGGGCACGTTCCCGACGATCAATCCGGCCACCGAAGAGGTGCTCGGCGTCGCGGCCGACGCGACCGTCGAAGACATGGGCCAGGCGATCGACGCGGCCCGCCGCGCGTTCGACGACAGCGACTGGTCGACCAACACCGAGTTGCGGGTGCGGTGTGTTCGTCAGCTGCAGGACGTGCTGACGAAGCAACTCGAGGAACTCCGCGAGCTCACCATCGCGGAGGTCGGCGCGCCGCGGATGCTCACCTCCGCCGCTCAGCTGGAAGGCCCGGTCGCCGACCTGAGCTTCTGTGCGGACACGGCCGAGTCGTATGCGTGGACCACAGACTTCGGAATCGCCCAGCCGATGGGTATCAAGACTCATCGCACCGTCGTCAGGGAGGCGGTCGGTGTCGTCGGCGCGATCACCCCGTGGAACTTTCCGCACCAGATCAACCTGGCCAAGCTCGGCCCGGCGCTGGCGGCGGGCAACACCGTCGTTCTCAAACCGGCGCCGGATACCCCGTGGTGCGCGGCCGTCCTCGGTGAGCTCATCGTGCAGCACACCGACCTCCCGCCCGGCGTGCTCAACATCGTCACCTCCAGCGACCACGGCGTCGGCGCTTTGTTGTCGAAAGACCCACGGGTGGACATGGTTTCGTTCACCGGGTCGACGGCGACGGGACGCGCGGTGATGGCCGACGGGTCCGCAACGCTGAAGAAGGTCTTCCTCGAACTCGGGGGCAAGTCGGCCTTCCTGGTGCTCGACGATGCGGATCTGGCGGGCGCATGCTCGATGTCCGCGTTCACCGCCTCCATGCACGCCGGACAAGGCTGCGCGATCACCACCCGACTGGTGGTGCCGCGGGCCCGCTACGACGACGCCGTCGAGGCAGCGGCGGCGACAATGGCCTCGCTGAAGCCCGGCGACCCGGACGACGCAGGCACGATCTGTGGTCCGCTGATCTCGGCGCGACAACGGGATCGGGTTCAGGGCTACCTGGATTCGGCTGTTGCAGAGGGAGGCACATTCGCGGCGGGCGGTGGCCGGCCCGCGGACCGCGATACCGGCTTCTTCATCGAGCCGACCGTCATTGCGGGCCTTGACAACAACGCCAAGGTCGCGCGTGAGGAGATCTTCGGACCGGTGCTTACGGTGATCGCGCACGACGGCGACGACGACGCTGTGCGAATCGCCAACGATTCGCCGTACGGACTGTCGGGCACGGTTTTCTCGGGCGATCCCGACCGCGCCGCAGACATCGCCGCGCGGATGCGTGTCGGCACGGTCAACGTCAACGGCGGTGTCTGGTACTCGGCCGACATGCCGTTCGGCGGATACAAGCAGTCCGGCATCGGCCGGGAAATGGGACTCGCGGGCTTCGACGAGTACCTGGAAACCAAAGCCATTGCGACTGGGGTCTGATCGCGTCGAGTGCTGGGTTAACGCATGCGTCAGCTCGAAAAGTCGTGTCATAACCCGACACTCGGCACGAAGGAAGGATGAAGATGGGGCAGTTCGACGAGAAGGTCGCGATCGTCACCGGGTCGGGTGGTGGGATCGGCCAGGCCTACGCCGAGGCGTTGGCCAGTGAGGGCGCCGCGGTGGTGGTGGCCGATATCAACGCTGAAGGCGCCGAGCGGGTGGCCAAGCAGATCGTCGCCGACGGGGGAACGGCGATCAGTGTGCCGGTGGACGTGTCGGACATCGACTCGGCCAGGGCGATGGCTGACCGCACGCTCGCCGAGTTCGGTGGCATCGACTATCTGGTCAACAACGCGGCGATCTTCGGCGGCATGAAGCTGGACCTGCTGCTCACCGTTGACTGGGACTACTACAAAAAGTTCATGAGCGTGAATCTCGATGGCGCGCTCGTGTGCACCCGTGCGGTGTACCGCAAGATGGCCAAGCGCGGCGGCGGCGCGATCGTCAACCAGTCGTCGACCGCGGCGTGGATGTACGCGAACTTCTACGGCCTGGCCAAGGTCGGCGTCAACGGCCTGACCCAGCAGCTGTCACGCGAGTTGGGCGGGATGAACATCCGGATCAACGCGATCGCACCGGGACCTATCGACACCGAGGCGAACCGGACCACTACGCCCCCGGAGATGGTCGCCGACATCGTCAAGGGTATTCCGTTGTCCCGCATGGGCGAACCCGATGACCTCATCGGCATGTGCCTGTTCCTGTTGTCGGATCAAGCGAAGTGGATAACCGGCCAGATCTTCAATGTTGACGGAGGGCAGATCATCCGATCATGAGTGAGAACGTGAAGCTCGGCTATATCGGGTTGGGCAAGATGGGTGCGCCGATGGCCAAGCGCTGGGTCGATTGGCCAGACGGAGTGACCGTCTTTGATGTGCGCGCCGAGGCGATGACACCCTTGGCCGAGGCCGGCGCGTCGCTGGCCGACAGTGTCGCGGACGTCGCGGCCGCCGACATCATCAGCGTTACGGTGCTCGACGACGCGCAGGTGCGTGAGGTGGTCGGGGAGCTCGCGGCCAACGCGAAACCTGGCACTGTGATCGCGATCCATTCGACGATCAGCCCCGAGACTGCGGTGGAACTGGCCGAACAGCTGGAGCCGCAGGGCATTCACGTCATAGACGCACCCGTAAGCGGCAGCGGGCGGGCGGCGAACAGGGGTGAGCTCGCGACCATGGTCGGTGCCACTGATGAGGCATTCGGTCTGATCAAGGAACCATTCTCGAAGTGGGCATCGCTGATAATTCACGCTGGCGATCCGGGTGCGGGCACCCGGATGAAGCTGGCGCGCAACATGCTGCACTTCATCTCGTTTGCCGCCGCGTGTGAGGCGTCGAAACTCGCCGAGGCCGCGGGAATCAACCTGCAGGACCTCGGTAACGTTGTGCGGCACACCGACGCGATCACCGGCGGCGCCGGCTCAATCATGTTTCGCGACGACATGAAACCACTTACCCCGGATCACTTCCTGTACCAGCCTTTTCTGCACGCGCGGGGGCTCGGCGAGAAGGACCTCAGCCTGGCGCTGGCACTTGGTGAGGCGGTCGACGTCGATCTGCCGCTCGCCGAAGTGGCGCTGAAGAATCTTGCGGCCGGCCTAGGCGTGCCGCATGCGAAGGAGTAGTCATGAACGAACTGCGCAAGAAGGGCCTCGAGAAGATGAACGAGGTCTACGGCTGGGAGATGCCGGACATGCCCGGCGAGTACTTCGCACTCACGGTCGATCACCTCTTCGGCACCATCTGGAGCCGCCCCGGGCTGTCGATGCGCGACCGGCGGATGATGCTGCTCGGCGTGCTCGCCGCCCAGGGCATGGAAGAGCTGATGGAAGTGCAGGCCAACGCGATCCTTCACAACGAGGAGATGACGCGGGAGGAACTGCGCGAGATTGCGATCTTCATTACGCATTACGTCGGGTTCCCCTTGGGCTCAAAGGTTGACGGCGCCTTTAAACGGGTGCTGGCCAAACGCAAGAAGGCCGAGGATAAGGGTCAGGGCGGTGACACGACCGAAGCAAGGCGAGCCAACGTCAACGACGCCGTCCAGATGCACGTCCGCAGGAACATTCATGACAAGTAGGTACGCGGACCTCTCGCGTGAGCAGCTTGCGGTTCTGGTTCCGGAGCTGCTGCTGATCGGACAGCTCATCGATCGCTCCGGAATGGGTTGGTGCATCAAACCTTTCGGTCATCCAGAGATGCTGCAGATCGCGATCGAGGAGTGGATGGGTGCGAGCCCGGTGTACACGAAGCGTATGCAGAAGGCCTTGAAGTTCGAGGGCGACGACGTCGTGACAATCTTCAAGGGCCTGCAACTCGACATCGGCGCCCCACCGCAGTTCATGGACTTCCGCTACACCGTGCACGACCAGTGGCACGGCGAGTTCCAACTGGACCACTGTGGAGCGCTACTGGATAACGAGCCGATGGGTGAGGACTACGTCCGAGGGATGTGCCACGACATCGAGGACCCCACGTTCGACGCGACGGCGGTGGCCACGAACCGCAAGGCGCAGATACGCCCGATCCACCGGCCGCCGCGGGTACCCGCCGATCGGCACCCGCACTGCGCCTGGACCGTGACCATCGACGAGTCGTATCCGGAAATCGCCGACCACCCGCTAGTCGACGTGCTTCGCCGAACCCGCGTCGCCAGAACGGAACTCGACCCGATCGATAGGTTTGACGAAGGGCTGGCAGACTACTCAGGGGCACTGGTTTCGGATTTCGACTTCGCCGCGTTCTCGCACTCTGCTCTCGTGCGCGTCGCCGACGAGGTCTGCCTGCAGATGCACCTGTTGAATTTGTCCTTTGTCATCGCCGTGAGCAAGCGCGCGGGCAACAACACCGAGCTCGCGAAGAAGATCTGCACGAAGCAGCTGATCGGCATCGCGGGCATCGCCGCCGAACGCATTCATCGTGCGCTTGATCTGCCAGGCGGCATCGAGGGTGCGATCCGCACACTCGAACTGCACCCGATGTTCAACCCTGCGGCATACGTGACCGCCGACTTCGGGTCGGACAGAGTCGGGGTCCGCAAATCACCCGCTCATGAGGACGGGGCATGGATCTCGCTGGTGACTCCGGGCGAGAAGCGCCCACTGCAGACTGTGGTCGCCGCAGTGGACCCTCACCTCGACGTGGAGGTGACAGGTACCGACACGGACTGGACGGCACGGGTGATCGAGACCGACACGGCGGCAGAGGAATTGCGTGAAGTTTCGGTTGTCAGGTTCAGCGGCGGCCCGGCGTTTGTATTCGAGCCCCGGAAGTCGCTTCCGCTGACGGTGGTGTGACGGCCGAGCCGACCCAGCGCCGCAGGTAATCCCGGAATTCGCCACCCTTGCGCGGCGGTCGGCCCGGGTCGATCACGAACGACTGGATGATCCGCAGCAGGTGCTCGGCGAGGTCGTCGAGGTCGGTATCGGTGAAGCCAAGCCCGCCCCAGTCCACATCGAATCGGCGAACCATTGAGTGGGCGAAATCCAGCGCGACGTCAGATGTCACCGACTCGGTATGGGGGTTCGGTCGCCCCGGGGAAATGAGCAGGCCGAGGTGTTTGTCCTCCGGCAACCATTCCAGGGCGGTGGCGACGGCTTCCGCAACGGCGTCGGGCGGATCGGTGATGCCCTGCAGGTGAGCGGTCAACCGGTCAAGGAAGCCGCTGGCGGCATGCACGGCCGCCGCGACGAGCAGGGCGTCGGTGCTCGGAAAATACCGGTAGACGGTCTGCCGGGTGACGCCCAGCGTGCGGGCGACGTCGGCGATGGAGAAGTCGGCGCCCTGCGCGTCGATGGCCTTGCCTGCGGCATCGAGGATCCGGGCGATGGCTTCCTCGTCGGTTGCGGGTGCCGATCCGGACCAGCCGTGGGTGCGCACTAGCCGGTGTCCCGAAGAAGACCAAGCCGGACCATGCACAGAGCATAGGGCCCATGTTGGGGTGAACTACGGAGACGCCGACGTGCCCGCTCGACCGACATCCGTCTTTTCGAAGAACCGACTCAACAATGTACGTGCCTCGTCCTGATCGACGCAGGTGTAGGAATTCCACCCCTCAATCCGCAACTGATCGTCGAGCGGCTTACCGATCACCTCGAGGATGGTCTCCTTCGCCGAGCGCACTGCTCGCGTGGAGTTGCGCAGGATCTGCCGCGCCAACAACTCGGCCTGTTCCGCAAGCTGCTCGTGTGGAACAACTTTGGTCACCATGTTGCATTGCAGGGCCTGATGTGCGTCGATCGGTTCGGCGGTAAGGACCATCTGCATCGCCACGCCGACGCCGCACGTGTTGACCAGTCGGGTGATTCCGCCGTCGCCGTGATGAAACCCCCGACGCGCCTCGAACGATCCGAACGCGGCGCGGTCAGATGCCACGCGCAGATCGCACGCCAGCGCGAGCTCGAGCCCACCGGCCAGTGCCCAGCCGTTAACCGCGGCGATCGTCGGTTTTGTGATCCGGTGCATCCCGCGAGTGATGCCCCCGAAGCCCAGGTCGACGATTGTACGAACGCGGCGCGGCGCGGCATCCACGTAGTTGATCGGCACGTATGTCGAGAGATCAGCACCCGCACAAAAGGCGTCGCCGGTGCCGGTCAAGATCGCGACATCGGTCTCGTCGTTGTCGCGGAAGTCCGCCCAGACGCGACATATCTCCTCGTGCATTTCCGGGGTGATCGCGTTCTTGGCCTCCGGCCGGTTCAACGTGATGTAAGCGATTCTGTCCCGACGCTCGTAATTGATCTCGATCATCGGTCAATCCTTCGCCGTTTAGCCGACGTACACTGCGATTTCGGCGAAGAGGACGCCTGCGTGGTCAGCCCCGGTAGGAGACCTGCAGCCTCTTGAGCCCGTTGATCCACCCCGACCGAAGCCGTTGGGGTTCGGACAGTTTGGCGATGTTGGGCAGCTGGTCGGCGATTTCGTTGAAGATCAGCTTGATCTCCATGCGGGCCAGATTGGCGCCGATGCAGAAGTGTGCGCCGTTGCCGCCGAAGCCGAGATGCGGGTTGGGGTCGCGCAGGATGTCGAATCGGAAGGGATACTCGAAGACATTCTCGTCGTAGTTGGCCGAACTGTAGAACAGGCCGGCGCGCTGGCCCTCGCGGATCGTGACTCCGCCGAGTTCGGTGTCGGCCAACGCCGTTCGCTGGAAGCAGTGCACCGGTGTGGCCAAGCGGACGATCTCGTCGGCCGCCGTGTCCGGCCGCTCTCGCTTGAACAACTCCCACTGGTCGGGGTTTTGGAAGAACGCGTTCATGCCGTGCGTCATGGCATTGCGGGTGGTCTCGTTGCCCGCGACGGCGAGCAGGATCACGAAGAACGCGAACTCGACATCGTCAAGGGATTCGCCGTCGATGTCGGCCTCGATCAGCCGGGTGACGATGTCGTCTCGACGGCTGGGGGCACTCCCCTCGCAAGCTGGGGGCCCACCCGCTTGCGGGGGACGGCGGCGCTCCTCGGCCATGCTGTAGGCGTAACCCATCAACTCGGCGTTGGCGGCGGCATAGTCTGTCTCGAAGTCCGGATCGTCGGTGTTCATGATCGAGTTGGTCCAGTGGAACAGCTGCTCGCGATCGGCCTCGGGTACACCGATGAGATCGGCGATGGCCAGCAGCGGCAGGCTCATCGCGATGTCGTCGACGAAGTTGCCTGACTCCTTTTCTGCTGCGGCGGAGACGATTTCGCGGGCAGCGACCGCGAGTTTCTCCTCGAGCGTGGCGACGGCCCGCGGTGTGAACAGTCGGGACACCAGCTTGCGCAGCCGGGTGTGCTCGGGCGCGTCATGGTTGATCAGCAGCGCCTTGGTCAGCTCGAGTTGGTCGGGTGTGGTGCCGTCGGGCAGCCGCATCACCACGCCCTTGCGGTTGGTGGACCAAAGGTCGCTGTTGCGCGAGATCGACTTGATGTCCTCGTGACGGCTGATCACCCAGTAGCCGCCGTCGTCGAAGATCGAATCGGTCTGCTCGTTCCACCACACCGACGCGGTCTTGCGCAGCTCGGCGAACTCAGTGACGGGGATGCCCTCGAGCAGGACATCAGGGTCGGTGAAGTCATACCCCCGGGGCAGGCGCACGGCGCCTTGGGGACCGGCAGCGCCGTGTCCGAACGGACATGTGGTCTGCGTCATTCTCTGACCATACACTTCTGTGTCAAGTGTATGGCCATCTCGATGGTGCTGACCATACGATCGAACCGTGCACGCCAATAAGGCATTAGTGCGGCGGCCCAGCCCGCGTCTGGCCGAGGGGCTCCTCACCCACATCGAGCGATCGTCCGTCGACGCGATCAGTGCGGCGAAGCAGTGGGAGGGCTACGTTCGGACCTTCGTCGATGCCGGCTGGAGGGTCACCGAGGTCGAGCCCGCGCCCGAGTGCCCCGACAGCGTGTTCGTCGAAGACACTGTCGTGGTGTACGGCGATCTCGCCGTCATCGCGCGATCCGGAGCCGTCGAGCGGAGGCCGGAAGCCCAAGGCACCGAGAAAGCGGCCGCTGAACTCGGTTATCGCATCGCACATATCGAGGCACCCGGCGTGCTCGACGGCGGCGATGTACTGAAGCACGCGGGCACGGTCTACGTGGGACGGTCCGGACGCACCAATGCGGACGGGATCCGCCAGTTGACCGAGTATTTGGCGCCGTTCGGCGCGACGGTGATTGCGGTCCCCCTGACCAAGGCCCTACATCTCAAATCCGCGGTGACCGCGCTGCCGGACGGCACCATCATCGGATACGAGCCGGTGGTGGACGACCCGACGGTCTTCCCGATGTTTCTCCCGGTACCGGAGGAGCCGGGCGCCCACGTTGTCCTGCTCGGCGACGGAAAGCTGCTGATGTCGTCGGGCGCACCGGAGACCGCCGCCGTGCTGCAGGCACGCGGCTACGAACCCGTGCTCGTCGACATCGGCGAGTTCGAAAAGCTCGAGGGGTGTGTCACGTGCCTTTCGGTTCGCCTCAGGGGCATCTGAGCCTGACGGGCGTCACGTCATCGGCCGGTTAGGGTGAGCCTGTGCGCGTCCTCGTAATCGGATCCGGTGCCCGTGAACATGCGTTGCTGCTGGCGCTGCGTCGAGACCCCGACGTGGAGGAGCTGGCCGTCGCCCCTGGCAACGCCGGGACCGCGATCATCGCTGACCAGTACGACGTCGACGTCACCTCAGGCGACGCCGTCGCGCAGCTCGCCCAGCGCATCGGCGCCGACCTGGTGGTCATCGGGCCTGAGGTGCCGCTGGTCCTCGGTGTCGCCGACGCGGTACGTGCCGCCGGCATCGCGTGCTTCGGGCCGTCGAAGGATGCCGCGCGCATCGAGGGATCGAAGTCGTTCGCCAAGGACGTGATGACCGCCGCCGGTGTGCGGACCGCGACCAGTGAGATCGTCGACAACCCTGCGCACCTCGACGCGGCGCTCGACCGGTTCGGGCCGCCGTCAGGCGATCAAGCGTGGGTGGTCAAGGACGACGGGCTGGCCGCGGGCAAGGGTGTGGTGGTCACCGCGGACCGCGACGCAGCCAGGGCGCACGCCGCCAGCCTGCTCGACGCCGGCCACCCCGTGCTGCTCGAATCGTTTCTCGACGGACCCGAGGTGTCGTTGTTCAGCATCGTCGACGGCGAGACCGTGGTGCCGTTGCTGCCGGCGCAGGATTTCAAGCGGGTCGGCGACAACGACACCGGCCCCAACACGGGCGGCATGGGTGCATATGCGCCGCTGCCGTGGCTGCCCGACGACGTGGTCTCGCATATTGTCAACGGCGTCGTGAAACCCGTTGCAGCGGAGATGGTTCAGCGAGGCAGCCCGTTCTCAGGTCTGCTCTACGCCGGGCTGGCGATCACATCGCGGGGGCCTGCGGTGGTCGAATTCAACTGTCGCTTCGGCGATCCGGAGACACAGTCGGTGCTGGCGCTGCTGGAAACCCCGCTCGGGCAATTGCTGCGCACCGGCGCGACGGGGCAACTGGCCGACCAGCCCGCACTGCGCTGGCGTGACGGCTCCGCTGTGACGGTGGTAGTGGCCGCGGAGAACTATCCGGGTCGGCCGCGGGTGGGCGACGTCATCGTCGGCGCCGAAGCGGACGGCGTGCTGCATGCCGGTACCGCGCGACGCGACGACGGCGCGATCATATCCTCGGGCGGCAGGGTGCTGTCGGTAGTCGGGACCGCCCGTGACCTGATGGCCGCCCGAGAAGCCGCCTATACGCTGATCAAGTCGATTCGCTTGCCGGGCAGCCACTTTCGCAGCGATATCGGGTTGGCGGCGGCAGAGGGACGCATCCGCCTCTAAGCCGTCAGCAGCGGTGCGATCCAGGCGATCTCCGCAGGCAGCTGCGAATCCCAGAATGCGAAGTTGTGGCCACCGGGGGAAAAGCCGCCGGCTGGCGGTTTGGGCAGCTGCGCGATGAACTGCTTCGTCGCCGAATAGAACGGATCGCTGTTGCCGCAGTCGATCCGGATCGGGATGGACGCGAGTTGCGGCAGTCCCCACACGGTGTTGGCGCCGTAGTCAGTGGCGCTGTCGAACGCACCGGGCGCGGTCTCGTCGAACGACGTCCATAGCGCGGGGCTCACCGCGCCAATCGCGGCGGTGCGTGCCGGGCCCAGGCGGGCACCGAGCAGCAGCGCGCCGTAGGCGCCCATCGACCAACCCAGGAAGGCGACCCGTGAGGTGTCGAGGTTCTGCGACGACAGCATCGGAATCAGTTCATCTAGCACCATGGCGCCTGTGTCCTCACCCGACGCGCGCTTGTGCCAGTAACTCTCACCACCATCGACCGCGACGACCGCAAACGGTGGCGTACCCGATGCGACGGCCTGCGCCAACTCCCCCTCGAAACCGAAGTCAATCACGGCCGCGGCGTCCATGCCCTTGCCGTGCAGCGCGATGACCGGACGCAGCGGTGCGGACTGACCGGGCGGGCGGGCGATCGCCCAATTCGTCGCTACTCCGCCGCGCGCGGCGGAGACGAACGAGCCGTGCACGTACGTCGGCTGCACAGCGGCGGGCGGGGGCTCCAGTGGCGCCGGAGGAGCGAGTGGCGCACCGGCACTCGTCATCGACACCGGCGGCCCGGCCACGGATGCGCTTTGCGTGTGCAGTGCGGAGCCCAATGCGTATGCGCCTGCCGCCCCGGCGGCCGCACCGACACCAAGGCGCAGAATCGCGCGGCGACTCAGTTCGGACATGTGGGCCATCATGCCAAAGGCGTTTCGACGATCGCCGCGAACACCGCCTTAAGCACGTTCACCAGCTGGTCGCGGCGGTCGGCCTCGTTGAGTGCGCGGGTGGCGATCACCCGTCGCATCAGGAGAATCCCGGCGATGACCGACAACATGACTTCGTTGCGAATCTGGCGACCGGCCTCGGGAAGCTGCCGGGCCAGCCGCCGCCCGACGTGGCGCTCGATCGCGTCGCGCACGATCTCGACGGCGGGCGGACTCGACACCGACCGCAGCATGATCAGGAACGGCTCGAGTGGGTCGGCGTCCGGATCTGTGTGCGCGACGAGCGCGACGGCGGCGTCATGCGCGAGCGACTCCGAATTGGCGACGATCACGGTCGGAGGCGCGAACGAGACCTCGACGGCCTCGGCGAACAGTTGCTCCTTTGACCCGAAA
>Ga0207693_10002314_pt1 | contig 16565 bp, 15 predicted proteins | sample LARL81metaG_FD_184347 | JGI IMG/M metagenome (GOLD analysis project Ga0207693, IMG submission 184347) | Corn, switchgrass and miscanthus rhizosphere microbial communities from Kellogg Biological Station, Michigan, USA - LAR L8-1 metaG... | ecosystem: Host-associated > Plants > Roots >...
GGCCGGAGAGCAGAAGCGGATACGGGACTATGCCTGGCTGCCGGCGGCGGATAATGCTGCTCAACATCGGGAATAGCGTCATGTCGACCGTTGGTGGCCCTGTGACCCCCTCGTCGACGAGTTCGTACGTCGCGATGTCGGGTAGAAGAGCCTCGAGTTCTCGGATGAGATCATGCGGCGTTCGGCCGGGAACCAGCCTCCCGGTTATCTCGACGGTGACCTCTGTTTGCATGCCAGGCGGTGTCTCTGAGCAGCGAACGACGGTTGGGGTCGCCTCGTTATGGAAGAGGGGCGCTAGCAATCGTCCTTCTCGGCCGAGGACCGAAAGGAGACGATCGGTCAAATGAGGCATGAGAAGGGTTCGGAGCGCAACACCCTCATGTCGAGGCAAGCCTCTCGCGATCGTGACCACCATCTCGCGTACTACGGGCGTAATGTGAACCGGGAGACGCCCTTCTCCAAGCACGGTTAGCAGGCGTCCGAGCCGTTGCAGTGGTGGTGTTGCGTGACCCGCAGCAGTCGACGGTTGTCCGACCGTCTCGCGGATCGTCGCGAGTAACACGCACGTCCGCTTCTCGTCAACCTGGATCGGGCAGAACCGGCGACCACGAATCCATTGGGTCGAACCGCCGACCTCGCTGATCGCGTGCCTGACCCCAGCGAAGAGTTCAGCGTGGTCTTCGACGAGCACTTTCGCGCCGAACCCGCCACCCTGCTCCTCGTCGCTGGTAAGCGCCAGGATCACATCGCCACCGGGCGGCTCGACACGGTCTGCGGCGCGAAGCAGTGCCAAAACAAGCATCGCCACCCCGCCCTTCATATCGAGAGCTCCGCGACCCCACACCTCACCCTCGACAAGGTCTCCCGCAAACGGCGGGTGATCCCAATCTTCCGCGTCAGCGGGCACAACATCGACATGACCGTGCAGCAGTAAAGGAGGTGCCTCCCCGCGACCGACGACGCGAGCCACGAGATTCGGCCGGTCGACATGGCGAGCGACAAGCCGCGCCTCGATGCCACCAACGGCCAAAACCCCCGCCACGAACTCAATACAGGCACGCTCATTCCCAGGCGGATTCGAAGTGTCGAACCGGATGAGCTCCCTTAGCAGCTCCGTGGGATCAGGCATCGCGGTCATTCTGGTCAAACGCTCCTGTAGGCCGCACCCCGACGAGTTTGCCACCGTCAACTCATAGTTTAGGGTTCCATGAGTTCCCGAACAGGACGCCAGTAAGCGAGACGTCGAGAGCGGACGCCAGCGTCGCCGGGACGGTCTGCAGCCGTTCGAGGACTGGCCGAGTTCGAAAGCGTCGCCGCTGAAGCTGGGCGGTGGGAGCCGCTGATCATCTTCCGCTGACTATGGCGCCCGTCCCGGTGAGCTGGTCGCGTTCGAATACCGCGACGTCGAAGACGGGAAGGTGCGAGACCTATGGCCACTGGGCGGATGAGATGGGCCGACGCGCCGCGGTGCTCCGCGAGGCGTGGGCCGAAATCTGAGCGGCGGCACCATTGCGGGCACCCGCCGAGCCGGAACCCGCTTCTAGGGCGGATCCTCTATTCCTCGCGGAGGAACGACGGCACCTCGAGCGGGTCGGTCGTCCCGCGGGCCGGGTTCGGCTCCTCGGCCTGGGTCGGCCGGCTGGGCTGCTCGACGGTGCTGGTGGCGAAGACGCCGGCCGGGCGCTCCGGCAGCCGCCGGTCGAAGCCGGTGGCGATCACGGTCACTCGCACCTGGTCGCCCAGCGACTCGTCGATGACCGCGCCGAAGATGATGTTGGCGTCGCCGTCGGCGGCGCTGCCGATGATCTCGGCCGCCTCGTTGACCTCGAACAGCCCCAGGTCGGCGCCGCCGGTGATGTTCAGCAGGATCCCCGTCGCCCCCTCCACCGACGCCTCCAGCAGCGGCGAGGAGATGGCCGTCTTGGCGGCCTCGGCGGCCCGGTTCTCACCGCCGGCGATGCCGATGCCCATCAGGGCCGAGCCGGCCTGGCGCATGATCGTCCGCACGTCGGCGAAGTCGAGGTTGATCAGCCCGGGCACGGTGATCAGGTCGGTGATGCCCTGCACGCCCTGGCGCAGCACGTCGTCGGCGATCCGGAAGGCGTCGACGATCGACGTCCGCTTCTCGACGACCTGGAGCAGCCGGTCGTTGGGAATGATGATCAGGGTGTCGACCTTCTCGCGGAGCTGGCGGATCCCGCCCTCCGCCTGGTCGGCGCGCTTGCGTCCCTCGAAGCCGAAGGGCCGGGTGACCACGCCCACGGTGAGGGCGCCCAGCTCACGGGCGATCTCGGCGATCACCGGCGCCGCCCCGGTACCGGTGCCGCCCCCCTTGCCGGCGGTCACGAAGACCATGTCGGCGCCCTTGAGCGCCTCCTTCAGCTCGTCCCGGCTCTCGGTCGCCGCCTCCTGCCCGATCGTCGGATCGGCGCCGGCGCCGAGGCCGCGGGTGATCTTCGACCCGATGTGGATCTTGACGTCGGCGTCGCACATGAGGAGGGCCTGGGCGTCAGTGTTGACGGCGATGAACTCGACACCGCGTAGGCCGGCATCGACCATCCGGTTGACGGCGTTGGTGCCGCCCCCGCCGACCCCGACCACCTTGATCACCGCAAGGTAGTTCCCGCTCTGATCTCTCATCGTCCGACCTCCGTCGCCCGCGCCGGGAGCGCGCAGCCTCGACCTTGAGTCTCTAGTAAAGCTTTAGTCTTTTCCATTTCGCGTTTGGCACGCCGCGACCACGCATCCATCCCGGCGTCGCGGTGAGGGTACTCCGATCGACCCTCTCTGTCAAGAACATGCTGAGATCGCGTATTCTCTATCTCAGCTTGAGGGTTAGTTCTTGTACCCGAGCGACCGTGCCCGGCCGAGCGCCACCCAGGCCGGCGCCGAAACGTCGATGTAGGCGAGCGCCCGCCGATCGGTCGACGGCATCCGGTCCAGCACCTTGGCCACCACCGCCATCTTCAGCGGGATCCCGTTCGGCGATCCCAGCCGAAGCTGCAGCCCGTTCCCGACCACCGCGGTCACCCCGCCGCCGCCGGCGACGACCCGCTTGATCGGCCCGACCCGCCTGGCGAACCAGGAGGGAGCGCCGGAGATGACCGCAAGCGCCGCGGTCACATTGGGGTTGCTGGTCGTCGAGCCGACGCGAAGCGCGGTCTGCGCCGGCAGCTCGATCCGGGGCAGCGGCCCGGTCTTGCGGCCGCCCGGCGGTCCAAGCACCCGTCCGTCGTCGGCGATCAGCAGCTTCGCCCCGCCGCCGACGCGTGCCAGCACCGCCGGCTGCTCCATCTGCACGGTGATCGCAAGCGTGTTCGGAAATGCCCGATCGACGCGCACCTCGCGCACATAGGGGATGGCCGCGATCGTCTGCTCGATCGCCCCCGTGTTCACCTGCAGCAGGCTGTGGCCGGCCACCGCGGCGGTCGCATCGCTTCGTACCTCGGCGGTCACCGTCTTGCCCGCGCCCGTCACCGTCACCTGGTGGACGGCGAACACGGACGATGCCTTGAGCACCTGGTAGCCGACGAGGCCGACGACGAGCCCTGCCACCGACAGCAGCACAACCAGCCGCCGGCGGGCGCGTGACTTGGCAAGCGTGCGCCGGCGGACGAGCAGCGCGCGATCGATAGGAGGGGCAAGTTCCATGCGGCGAATTTCGACCGCCAGGCCGCCGATCCTCCGACGATTTGGAGCACGACGTTCGCTACCTCACAAGCGGTGGCAGCGCCAGGTCGCCCAGCATCTGCACCTCATGCTCCAGGGTGACCCCGAACTCGTCCAGCGCCCGCCGGCGGGCCTCGGCCATCAGCGCCACCACATCGGCCGACGTCGCGTCCCCCGTGTTCTCGATGAAGTTGGCATGCACCGGCGAGATCCGGGCGCCGCCGATCCGGTAGCCCTTGAGCCCGCAGCGCTCGAGGATCCGCCCGGCGCTCAGGTCGCCCTCAGGGTTTTTCCAGACGCTGCCGAACGTCCGCACCTTGGCCGGCTGGGCCTCGCGCCGCCGGCCCTGGAAGTCGCGCACCCTCTGCCGGATCTGCTCCGGCTCGCCGGGCGCCAGCCGCAGCACCGCCTCGGCCACGACCTCGTCGGCGGCCACATTGGAGCGCCGGTAGCGCATGCCCAGATCGGCCGGGCCACCCGTCCGCTCGCCCCCGGAGCCGATCACCCGCGCCTGCGCGAGCACGTCGGACATCTCCGACCCGTAGGCGCCGGCGTTCATGCGCACCGCGCCGCCGGCCGTGCCCGGAATCGCACACGCGAACTCGACGCCGGCAAGCGCCCACTCCTGACTGCGGCGAACGACGACTGCCAGCGCTGCGCCGCCGCCGCAGACGATCCGCTCGCCGTCCTGCTCGACCCGCGCCAGCTCTCCGGCCAGCCGCAGGACCAGGCCGTCGTAGCCGGCGTCGGCCACGAGCAGATTCGAGCCCAGCCCGACCACCGCCAGCGGCAGCCCCTGGCCGCGCGCCCAGGCCAGGATCGGCGACAGCTCTTCGGCCCGTTCCGGGCGGGCGAACCAGCGCGCCGGGCCGCCCGTGCCGACCGTCGTCAGGCGAGACGTCGGGTAGTCGGCGCGCACGGAGGCGGGAGTGCTCACGCCAGCAGCAGGTCGCCCACCCGGCGCACGTCCCCGGCGCCCACGGTGAGCACCAGGTCGCCCTCGCGCAGCCGTCCCCGCAGGTAGTCCGCCGCCTCCTCCAGCGAGCGGGAGTAGGCAAGTGGCATGCCCGGCCGTCGCTCGCTGGCGGCGTCGACCACCAGCTTGGCCGTGATTCCCGCCATCGGCTCCTCACGGGCGGCGTAGATCTCCGTCACCACCGCCTCGTCGGCCTGGGCGAGGGCCGCGCCGAAACGGCCGGCAAGCGCCGCCGTGCGGCTGTACAGATGGGGCTGGAAGCAGACGACGACCCGCCGTGGATGCTGGGTTCGGGCGGTCGCGATCGCCGCCTCGACCTCGGTCGGATGATGGGCGTAGTCGTCGACGACCGCCACTCCGGCCCGCTCGCCACGGCGCTCGAAACGGCGCCCGGCGCCCGCGAACTCGGCCAGGGCCGCGGCGACGTCGGCGGCATCGGCGCCGCAGGCGTGCAGGGCGGCGATCGCCCCGGCGGCGTTTTGGGCATTGTGCGCACCGGGCACGGTCAGCCTGACGTGCAGCGGGGTCGCGTCCGGCGTGGAGAGCCAGAACGCGCTCGCGTCGGCCTCCAGCTCGAGGCCCGAGATGTGCCAGTCGGCGCCGAGCGCGGAACCGAAGCGAAGGCAGGGGGCGGCCGTCCCCTGCAGGTTGACCCCGTCCCCGAGCAGGACGGTGCCGTCGGCCGGCACCGCCGCCACCCACTCGGCGAAGAGGTCGTGCAGCTCGGCGTCGGACGAGAAGCGGGCGTGATGGTCGAGCTCGATGTTCAAGACGAGTGCGATCCGCGGCCGCAGAAGGGCCAGCGACCCGTCCGACTCGTCCGCCTCGGCGATCAGCAGCTCGCCGCCGCCGGGGCCGGCGTTCCCGCCCAGCTGCGGCACCTCTCCACCAACCAGGAACGTCGGGTCGAGCCCCAGCCGGGAGGCGGCGTAGGCGATCATGGCCGAGGTGGTTGTCTTGCCGTGGGCGCCGGCGACGCAGATCGAGCGGCGGGCGGCCACCATCTGGGCCAGCAGCTCGGCCCGGTGCAGGATCTCCAGGCCGCGCCCACGGGCCTCCTCCAGCTCGGGCAAGTCGACTGGTACGGCCGTGCTGACGACGACCTCCATCCCCGGCTCCAGGTGGTCGGGGTCGTGGCCGGCCGCGACCGGGATCCCGAAGCGGACGAGCCGGTCGCTGTAGCTCGACGGCGCCCGGTCGCAGCCGCTGACGTCGGCGCCCCAGGCGTAGGCGACCGTGGCCAGGCCGGACATGCCGGCGCCGCCGATGCCGAGCATGTGCAGGCGGCGGTCGCGAAAGTCGCTCACCGGGTCAGCTCCAGGAGCTGCGAGGCGATCACGGCCGCCGCGTCCGGCCGGGCCAGCCGGCGGGCCGCTGCGCCCATCCCCTCCAGCCGCCGCGGCTGGGCGAGCAGGTTCGCCACCTCGCGCGTGAGCACCTCGGCCGTCAGCGCCGAGTCGCGCAGCAACACCGCCGCTCCGCCGTCGGCCAGGTACTCCGCGTTCGGCGTCTGGTGGTCGCCGCTGACGTTGGGGGACGGGATCAGGATCGCCGGGCGGCCGGCGGCCGCGATCTCGAAGACGGAGCCGCCGGAGCGGGCGACGACCAGGTCGCTGGCCGCCAGCAGCTTGCCGATCGACTGGCTGAACTCGATCACCCGGTAGTGCGGAGAGGCTCGCTCGGACATCATCGGATAGTCGCGGCTGCCGGTCAGGTTGACGACCGTGAAGCCGGGATCCTCGGCCGCCCAGGCGTCGGCTGCGGCCAGGTTGATCGAGCGCGCGCCCAGGCTGCCGCCCATCACCAGCACCACCTGCCGATCGGCCGCAAGCGCCAGCTCGGCCCGGCCCTCGGCGCGGGTGGCATTCAGTACCTCGCGCGGGATCGGGCGACCGGTGACCACGTTGTGCGGCGGGTGCAGGCCGTCGATCGGGAAGGCCAGGAACACCCGGCGGACGAGCGGCGACGACATGCTGCTGGTCATGCTCATCCGCGCATCCACCTCCAGGAGCGCGCCGGGAACACGCAGCGGCACCGCGGCGGCGAACAGCGGCCCGGCAACGTAGCCGGTGCCGAAGATCACGTCCGGGCGCAGACGGCGGAGCAGGCGGAGCGCTGCCGCAGGCGCCACCGCGGCCAGGCCGGCCGCCTTCACCAGCCCGAGCGAGATGCGGCGCTCGAAACCCTTGACGCGAATGGTGTGCAGCGGGTAGCCGGCGGCCGGGACGAGCCGCGCCTCGATGCGGTCGGGCGTCCCCGCGAACATCACCTCGACGTCCCTATCCGCGAGCTCGGCTGCCACCGCCAGCGCGGGCACGACGTGCCCGGCCGTTCCGCCGGCGGCTATCAGCGCTCGCAGCGGTCGCTGGGCGGAGCCTCTTGACCTGGGCGGGTTTCGGCTTTGCGGCGTCATCGTCTGGGAGCGTCCGGCCCCGCCGTGCCGCCGGGCGCCGAGCGGGCGTGCCCGACTGGGCGATGTTGAGCAGGATGCCCGCCATCGTCATGAACACGACCAGACTGGAACCGCCCGAGCTTATCAGCGGCAGCGGGACGCCCGTGAGGGGCAGGAACCCGAGCACGGCGCCGAGGTTGACGACAGCCTGCCCGGCCACCAGGCAGGTGATCCCGGTGGCCAGGTACTTGCCGAACGGCTCCCGGCAGCGCATCGCGACGCGGAAGCCGAGGACGGCGAAGAGCGCGAAGGCAAGCGCCGTCGCCAGGATCCCGATCAGCCCCAGCTCCTCGCCGATGACCGCCGCGATCATGTCCGACGGCGACTCCGGCAGGTAGTAGATCTTCTGCGTCCCCTGGCCGAGCCCCTTGCCGAAGATCCCTCCCGAGCCGAGCGCGATCAGGGCCTGCGCGTTCTGGTAGCCGGCGCCGGCGGCGTCGTGCCAGGGATTGACGAAGGTCAGCAGGCGGTCCTTCATATACGAATTCTGGGAGATGCCGAGCAGCGCCGCGGCGCTGCCCATGGCAATCGTCCCGACCAGCAGGCGCAGCCGGGTGCCGGCCACCACCAGCACACCGCCGACCATGATCGCCAACGCGATCGTCGTCCCCAGGTCGGGCTCGGCGAGTACCAGCACGCAGGTCGCGGCGACCACCGCGCCGACCGGGTTGATCAGCTCCTTGACGCTGCTCGGCGGCCGCCGCCGGGCGGCCAGAACCTGGCAGGTGAAGAGGACAACCGCCAGCTTGGCAACCTCCGAGGGCTGGATCGTCAGCGGGCCGACCGGAATCCACCGGCTGGCGCCGTTCAGGCGCAGGCCGACGTGCGGCACCAGCACCGCCACCAGCAGCAGCAGCGAGAACAGCATGATCACCGGCACCGCAGGCCGCCAGCGCCGGTACGGCACCCAGGCGGCGACGGCCATCGTGATCGTCCCGGCGACGGCGTAGACGGCCTGCCTGAGCAGCGACCCCATCGGGTTCTGGCCCTGCACGACGGCCACGCCGGATGAGGCGCTGTAGACCATGATCAGCCCGAACGCGACCAGCCCCAGCGTGACCAGCAGCAGCAGGTGGTACTCGGCCATCGGCGCCGCCCGCAGCCGGGCCAGCCGGCGCGCCCGGGCTCGTGCCTCGAGGACGTCAACGTCCATCGGTCAGCTCCTCGGCGATGCGGGTGAACTCCTCGCCGCGGTGGGCGTAGTCGCGGAACTGGTCGAAGCTCGCGCAGGCCGGCGAGAGGAGGACGACGTCGCCGAAGACGGCGTCGGCGGCGGCCTGGCGAACGGCCACTTCGAGCGTCCCGCAGCGGCGGTGGTCGGCGCCCTCGCGCTGCAGCTGGGCGGCGATCGTCGGCGCCGCCTGGCCGATCAGGTAGCTGCGGGCCACCGGCCCGCGGGCGACGGCGCGCGCCAGGTCGACGAATGACCCACCCTTGAGCGAGCCGCCGAGGATCAGCCGGACGCCGGTCTCGTACGCCGTCAGGGCCTTCACCGTCGCGTCCGGGTTGGTCGCCTTGGAGTCGTCGACGAAGCGGATCCCGCGTGCCTCGGCCACGGGCTGCATGCGGTGGGCGGGCGGTCGGTAGCCGTCCAGGGCGGAGGCGATCGCGTCCGGCGATGCGCCCGCGGCGCGGGCGGCAGCGGCGGCGCCGAGCGCGTTCTCCAGATTGTGGTCGCCGCGCAGGCCGGGCACCGGCCAGGGCAGGTTCGAGCGGTCGTCCTTGGCGAACCAGAAACGGCGCCCCGCGCCGGGCAGCCGGGCCCGGGCGAGAGAGGGATCGTCGGCGTTCACGACGGCGGTGTCGGACGCCGTCTGGTTCTCCAGGATGCGCAGCTTGCAGCGCACGTACTCCTCCATCGAGCGGTGCCGATCGAGGTGGTCGGGGGTGACGTTCAGGAGCACGCCGATGTGGCAGCGCAGCGTGTCGATGTCCTCCAGTTGGAAGCTCGAGAGCTCGCAGGCGATCCAGGCGTCGGGGTCGACCCGGCCGGGCAGCTCGGAGAGGGCGCGGCCGACGTTGCCGGCGACCTCGACCGGCATGCCGGCGGCGTCCAGCATGCGCCCGACCAGCTCTGTCGTCGTCGTCTTGCCGTTTGTGCCGGTGACGCCGACGATCGGGTTGGGCAGCATCCGCGAGGCCAGCTCGACCTCGCTCCAGACGGGGACGCCGGCCGCCCGGGCAGCCTCGACCAGGGTGGCCTCCCCTGCGACTCCCGGACTCTTGATCAACGCTCGAACCCCCGACATGGACAGTTCCTCGCCCCCGCCGACGTATTCGGCGCCTGCCGCGGAAAGCCTCCCCCGGTCGACGTCCTCGGCCGGGTCGGCCGCGATCACGTCCGCCTCCGGCCACATGCGGGCGATGGCCTCGCACGCGGCGAGCCCCGAGCGCCGGAGCCCCACGACCAGGAAGCGCCCGTTCACCGGTACTGGCTGAAGTAGAGGTAGTAGAGGACGAACCCGCTGGCGCCGAAGATCCCGGCCGCGATCCAGAAGCGGACGATGATCTTGTTCTCCGTCCACTCGAGCATCTCGAAGTGATGGTGGATGGGCGCCATCAGGAAGACGCGCCTGCCGGTCGCCTTGAAGGAGACGACCTGGATGACGACCGAAAGCGCCTCGATCACGAAGATGCCCCCGATGACCATGAGCAGAAACTCGGTCTTCGAGAAGACGGCCAGCGCGGCCAGCGCGCCGCCCAGGCCAAAGGAGCCGGTGTCGCCCATGAAGACGTCGGCCGGGTAGGCGTTGAACCAGAGGAAGCCGATGGCGCCGCCGGAGAGCGCCGCCGCCATCACCGCCAGATCGAGGCTGCGGGCATCGCCGGGCGGATAGAGCGCCGGAAACTGCGACGTCTGGTGGACGAGGAAGGCGACGACCATCATCGCCGCATAGGTGACCAGCGCGATGCTCGTGGTGCCCGCCGCCAGGCCGTCCAGCCCGTCGGTCAGGTTGACGGCGTTGGTTGCCCCGGCCACGACCAGGAAGAGGAAGACGTAGTAGAACGGACCGAGGTTGATGTGCTGGTTGATCAGCGGGATGAAGACGTCGGTCCGCAGGTGCTCGTGGTGGGCGACCCATCCCATCGCCCCCACGACCACCGCCAGGAGCAGCATCTTGACCCGGCCGCTGAGGCCCAGCGAGCGCTTGCGCGACAGCTTCAGGTAGTCGTCCAGGAACCCGATGAACCCGCACGCCAGCATGACCCCGGCGACGGTCAGCGCCGGCGCCGTCCGCTTCGTGAAGATCCCGAAGCCGATCAGCGCACAGCCCATCAGCACCAGGCCGCCCATGGTCGGTGTGCCCTGCTTCGAGATATGCCCGGCCGGTCCCTCCTCGCGAATCTGCTGGCCGAACTCGTGCCGGCGCAGGAAGGCGATGAACGCCGGTCCAGCCACGATCCCGAGAAGGGTCGACACCACCGCCGCCCCGAGCACCAGCTTCACGGCTCGAGCGCCTCCACGACCGCCTCCAGCCCGACCGAGCGGCTGCCCTTGACGAGCACCACGTCGCCGGGCCGGACATGCTCGGCCAGCCCGGCCAGCGCCGCCTGACGGTCGGCATACCAGGTCCCCCCATACGCGCGCGCGAGCGGCCCGACGGCGACCACCCGCTCGACGCCGAGCTCGCGGACGAGCGCACCGATCTGATCGTGATAGGCGGGCCCGGCGTCGCCCAACTCGGCCATGTCACCCAGAACGGCGACGGTCGGGCGCTCTCCGGCGACCTCGACCAGGTGCCGCAGCGCGGCCTCCATCGAGGTCGGGTTGGCGTTGTAGCAATCGGCGATCAGCAGGCCGCCGCGCGCCAGCTCCAGCTCCTCGCCGCGCCAGCGGGAGATCTCCACCTGGACGCCGCCGGCCGTCAGCCGGCCGGGGTCGAGACCGGCGGCTAGGCAGGCGGCGAGGGCCGCGCACAGGTTCTGGGCGTTGTGGCGCTGGGTGAGGTTCACGGACACCGTCAGTGTTCGACCGCCGAGGTCGAAGTCCGCCCGCCCCGGCTCGAAGCCGGTCAGGACGACGTCCGCACCCGGCCGCTCGCCGAACGTGACCACGCGCGCCCGGCACATGTCCAGGTAGGGCGCGAGCAGCGGCTCGGCGAACGGCACCACCGCGGCGTCCTCCACCCGCAGCGACTGCAGGATCTCGGCCTTGGCCTCGGCCACCGCCTCGATCGTCCCCATGGCCTCCAGGTGGACCGGTCCGATGTTGGTGATGAGCGCCACCTGGGGGCGGCTGATCTCGGCCAGATAGGCGATCTGGCCGGGGCCGCGCATGGCCAGCTCGAGCACCACCGCCCGCGTCTCCGGCTCGACCCGGCCGAGCGTCAGCGGCAGGCCGATCTCGGTGTTTTGGTTGGCATGGCTGGCGACGGTCGGCAGCGCCCGGCGAAGCAGCGAGGCGAGGATGTCCTTGGTCGACGTCTTGCCGGTCGAGCCGGTGATCCCGAACACCGTCGCCGGCGAGCGCCGGCGCACCTCGGCCGCCACCTGGCCGAGCGCGATCAGCGGGTCGGGCACCTCGATGACGGGGCCAGGCACCGCAACAGAAGTGTCACGGGCGATCAGGGCCGCGGCCGCCCCGCCGGCCAGCGCCGGCTCGACGAAGCGGGCGCCGTCCGTGCGCTCGCCGGGCAGCGCGACGAACAGGTCGCCCGGCAGCACGCTTCGCGAGTCGACCGCCAGCCCGGTTACGGTGACGTCGAGCGTGCTCTCGGCGCCGCAGGCCGCCGCCACCTCGCGCGCGGTCAGCGCGATCACGTCGACGCACCGACGGCCAGGAGGGCCTCGCGGGCCACCGTCACATCGTCGAACGGCAGCACCGTCTCACCGATCTGCTGGCCCTGCTCGTGTCCCTTGCCGGCGATCACCACCACGTCCCGCGGCCCCGCGGCTTCGACCGCCATCCGGATCGCCGCCCGCCGGTCGGGCTCGGCTGTCATCTCCACCCCGGCCATGATCTCGGCGATGATCGCCTCCGGATCCTCGGAGCGCGGGTTGTCCGAGGTGACGATCGCCAGGTCGGCGAGCCGGCGGGCGATCGCCCCCATCTGCGGCCGCTTGCCGCGGTCGCGGTCGCCACCGCAGCCGAAGACGCAGATCAGCCTGCCGGCGGTGATCTCACGGGCCGAGCCGAGCAGATTCTCGAGCCCGTCCGGGGTGTGCGCATAGTCGACCAGGACGGCGAACTCCTGCCCCGCCTCGACCGCCTGGAAGCGCCCGGGGACGCCGTGTACGGCGGCGATGCCGGCGCGCACCGCGTCGGGCTCGAGCTCCAGCAGGTCAGCGACGGCGACCGCCGCCAGCACGTTCTCGACGTTGAACGCGCCGCGCAGCCGCACGTCCAGCGGCAGCGGGCCGTGCGGCGTCCGGGCGATCAGCGAGATCACGCCGCCGGCGCCGATCTCGACCGCCTGCGGACGGACGTCGGCCTCGTCGCCACTGCGGGCGTAGGTCAGCACCCGGCCCCCCGCCTCGCCGGCCAGCCGCTGGCCCCACTCGTCGCCGACGTTGATCGCCGCCGGAGCCTCGGTGAAGAGCCGCGCCTTGGCGGCGTAGTACTGCTCCATGTCGTGATGGAAGTCGAGGTGGTCCTGGGTCAGGTTGGTGAAGACGGCGGCGGCGAACGAGACGCCGGTCGCCCGCTCGAGCTCGAGCGCGTGCGACGACACCTCCATCGCGCAGGAGCGGTCGCCGGCGTCGACCATCCGGCGCAGGGTGCGCTGCAGGTCGACGCTCTCCGGGGTCGTCCGGGCGACCTCCTCGACGACGCCCCCGACCCGCTGCTCGATCGTCCCCAGGAGCCCCGGCCGGAGCCCCGCCGCGTCGAGCACGCTGGCCAGCAGATAGCAGGTCGTCGTCTTGCCGTTCGTCCCGGTCACCCCGACCAGCACCAGCTCGCCGCTGGGATGGCCCTCGAAGCGGTCGGCGGCAAGCGCCATCGCCCGCCGCGCCGAGGAGACGAGAAGCTGCGGGACGCCGACCTCGAGCTGCCGCTCGACGACCAGCGCCGCCGCGCCGCGGGCGACCGCGTCGGCGGCGAAGTCGTGCCCGTCGGCGCGAAATCCGGGCACGCACACGTGCAGGCTGCCGGGCACGACGGCGTCGGCGCGATACGTGACCGCGCTGATCTCCGGATCGCCGTCACCCCACACGCGCAGCGGCCGGATCGACTCGGTCAGCGTGGCCAGCTTCATCGGCGTCGCTGGATGTTAGTGGGGCAGCGCCGACGGCCGGTCCGGCCTGATCCGCGCATGGTGGGCATACCAGGCGCCGATCTTCTCGAACGCGGGCGCGGCCACCTTGCCGCCGAAGATCGCCGACGCGGGCGAATCGACGACGACCATGATCTCGACCTGGGGGTCGTCGGCGGGGAAGAAGCCGATGAAGGACGCCATGTACTTCCCCGGGGCGTAGCCGCCGCGCCCGTTCGGCTTCTGGGCGGTGCCGGTCTTGCCGGCCACCGTGTAGCCCGGGATCTGGGCCAGGATGCCGGTGCCGAAAGGCTCGTTGACGACGCCCTTGAGCATCGACACCAGCTCGTGGTCGACGGTCGGTGTGAGCACCCGGCGGGTGTGCAGGCGCGGCGCCGGCCGGCCCTGCACGCGGGCGATGATGTGCGGCTGCGGCATGACCCCGCCGTTCGCCACCGCGGCGTAGGCGTCCATCATCTGCATCGGCGTGACGGCGATACCGCCCTGGCCGATCGGCAGGGTGCCGATGGTCGAGCCCGACCAGGTGCCCTTGCGCTGGACGATGCCCGGCGACTCGCCGGGGAAATGCAGCGCCGTCGGCCGCCCGAAGCCGTAGCGGTAGAGCCAGTGCAGGAGGCCGTCTTCCTTGACCCAGCCGGCGATCTTGTCGGTGCAGACGTTGGACGACTCGGCCAGGCACATGCGGGCGGTCATCGTCTTCGGCGGCCGCGGATAGTCGTCGTCGCGAATCACCCGGTCGGCGATGTGGATCTCATCCGGGAGCCGCGAGAAGACCATGTTCGGCGAGATGATGTTGTCCGAGAGGGCCGCCGAGTAGGTGACGATCTTGAAGATCGACCCGGGCTCGTAGGTCAGGTTGGTGGCCGAGTTGACGGTCATCCGGGCAAGCGCGGCCGGCGACAGGTCGTGCACCCGGTTGTCGTTGTAGGTGGGCGCCGACGCCATCGCCTTGATCGCGCCGCTGCGCGGATCCATGACGATTGCCGTCACCTGCCGGGCGCCGGAGGTGCGCAGGGTGTCGGTGATCACCCGCTGCACCTCCTGCTGGGTCTGGGTGTCCAGGGTGAGATGGATGTCCCGGCCCTGGTGCGGCTGCTTGGTGGTGACGCTCTCGAGCACCGTGCCCGTGGGGTCGGTGGCGATCATCCGCTCGCCGTCGACCCCGGCCAGGACGTTGTTGTACTGCTGCTCGAGGCCGGCGCCGGCGGCGCCGTTGGAATCGATGTTGGTGAAGCCGAGCAGCTGCGCGGCGAGGGTGTCGTAGGGATAGAAGCGGCGCTCGGTGGGCGACAGGATCAGCCCCGGCAGGTGCAGCCTGGCGATCCTGGCGGCCGCCGAGGGCGCGATCTGCTGTGCGACGTAGGAGTACGTCTTGGTGCCGGTCAGGCTGGCCTCGATGCCTTTCAGATACTGCTTGTAGCGCACGAGCCGAAGGTGACGGCGATGGACGAACTTGCGCGCTGCCTTGTTCGCCTTCTTGGGCAGCGGCGGAACCTTGGGGGGCCTCGGGCGTCCGAGCGCATTGGCGATGGCGACGGCGGTGCCCGGCACGTCCTTCACCTCGCGCTGGTCGACGGCCAGGTCCTGCGCCGGCTGCTCCTGGGCCAGCGGCTGTCCGTCGGCGGAGAAGATGGTGCCGCGCATGCCGGGCAGCACGATCTGCTTCTGCAGCTGCGAGACGCCCTTGGCCGCAAGCGCCGGCCCGTCGAAGGCCTGCACCTGGACGGCCCGTAGGACGACGACCGCGAACGCGGTCATGGTGAGCGCGAGAATCAGGCGCAGGCGGTGATCTCCCAGACCCTTCACGGCGCCGTCCGCGACCCTCCGTGGTGGTGGCGGTGTGGGCGCAGGTGCAGGTAGTCGTGCGGGGCGATCGTCGGCTGCACCATGTGGTACCGGGCGGCGATCCGGTTCACCCGGCCGGGCGCCGAGAGCCGGGCCACCTCGGCGTTCAGGTCACGGTTCCCCTGGCCCAACTGCTGGGCCTGCACGTTCAGCCGGCTGACGGTGATGCTGGTGCGCAGGGCAGCCACGTTCAGGGCCACGATGCCGCCAAGGAGCGTGGTCAGCAGGAGCAGCCAGATCAGGCCGCCCCGGGTCAGCCCCGCCCGCCGGCGCGGCCGGGCGGCGACCCGCGGCCGCTGCGACCGCTGCGGCCTGGGCGCCGCCTCACGGCGCCGGGTGCGACTTGGCGCCGGTGCGGCGATGCTCACCGGCTCGCCGTCCGCTCTGCCGCGCGCAGCTTGGCCGAGGCCGAGCGCGGGTTCTCGGCCCGCTCGGCGACGCTGGGAACGACCGCCCGCGTGGTGAGCGCGCGCAGCGTCGGGTTGTGGCCGCAGACGCAGACCGGGAAGTCAGGCGGGCAGGTGCAGCCGCGGGCGCCGTCGCGAATGAACCGCTTGACGATCCGGTCCTCCAGCGAGTGGAAGCTGATGACGGCCAGGCGGCCGCCCGGTGCCAGCAGCTCCATGCTCGCCTCGAGCCCTGCGCGCAGCGACTCCAGCTCGTCGTTGGTGGCGATGCGCAGCGCCTGGAACGTCCGCTTGGCCGGGTGCCCCTGGCCGAACCGGCTCGGTGTCGGGATGGCAAACTTGATCACCTCGACCAGGTCGCCGGTTCGGGTGAACGGCCGGCTCGCCCGGCGGCGCACGATCGCCCGCGCGATCTGGCGGCTGAATCGCTCCTCGCCGTACTCGCGCAGCACCGTCTGCAGCTCGCGCTCGTCCCAGGTGTTGACGATGTCGGCGGCGGTCAGGTCGGCGCCGGGGTCCATGCGCATGTCCAGCGGGGCGTCGTTGGCGTAGCTGAATCCGCGGTCGGTGCGGTCGACCTGCATCGAGGACATGCCGAGATCCATGAGGACGGCGTGGACGCGGGTGCCGGTGGCGGCGAGGTTGCGCAGGACGAGGGCGAAGTCGCCGTGCAGGAACCGGGTCTCGGAGCCTGCGGTGGCCGCGAAGCGGTCGAAGTAGGGCTCGACGTCGGGGTCGCGGTCGATCGCGATGTAGGTGCCCTGGCCGCGCAGCGCCGGCTCCAGCAGCGCCGCGTGCCCGCCGGCACCGAACGTGCAGTCGACGACGGTGTCGCCGGGCCGCAGCTCCAGCAGCTCCGCCACTTCGGTCGCCATCACCGGGACGTGGCCCACAATGCCCTCGCTATTGCTGTGAGAGAGATTCGGCAACATCTTCCACGCTCCCCTCTGAATCCGCCTCCAGCGCCCGCCAGGCGCCCAGGTCCCAGATCTCCAGCCGGT
>Ga0207693_10002315_pt1 | contig 16554 bp, 14 predicted proteins | sample LARL81metaG_FD_184347 | JGI IMG/M metagenome (GOLD analysis project Ga0207693, IMG submission 184347) | Corn, switchgrass and miscanthus rhizosphere microbial communities from Kellogg Biological Station, Michigan, USA - LAR L8-1 metaG... | ecosystem: Host-associated > Plants > Roots >...
CCCAGAACCGCCTTCACCACCGACAGCGCCTTGGCCAACTGGCGTGAGCGGGCGGCGTCGTCCATCACCCGGTTGGGCACGTCGCTGTTCTGCACCTCCGGCACCCCGTCCCACAGCGGGAGGTTGCCAGCATCGACAACGTTAACCCCGGTGAAGCCGTCGCGGTCGAGCTCGGACACAACCCGCTCTCCCCACGCCACCTCGTAGTCGTAGCTGGTGAAGTCGAGCAGCAGCTTGTCGGGATGGCCGAGCGGGTGGATCTCCTCGCCCGAGGCCGTGTGCATGATCCATTCCGGGTGGTAGCGGCGGATGTAGGAGACCGAGAAGACGGCGTCCTGACAGTCGTCGCAGGCGTAGAGCAGCGACCGGTTCAGCCACAGCTGGATGTTGGGGTTCACCTCCTTCATCTGCGTCGGCAGCTTCCCCCACGTGCGGCCGGCGAAGACGGCGCTGTAGAGCTTGGCGATGCACACCGCCCGCGCCTCGCCGGGCACACGCGTCAAGCGGATTGCCAGCGGCACTGCCGGCCGGACGGCGTTGGCACAGGCGGACGGCGTCGGGGGCGGCTTTCCGGAGCAGGCGGTCGCGGCCAGCAGCGCCGCGGCGCCGATCAGGAGGCGCCGCATGCTGGGCAGTGGGCTTGGGGGTTGCCGATCACGCCCCCGTCCGGAGGGGTGATGATCGACATCACCTCGACCTCCAGCGCGCCGCCGCAGTGGGGGCAGAACCCGCCCCCGGGAGGATGGTTGGAGAGTGTGAAGCTGATGTCCACGTCGATCCCGGCGCCGTCCGCGGAGACGACACCGCGACCGTCCCGGACGCGGCCGAAGAGCAGCCGCACCTCACCGCTGCGCTCCATCTGCCCCTGGTGGACGGTGCCCAGCGCGATCCCCATCGCTCCGTCCAGCTGGTCGGCTGCCACCGCCGGGAGGAAGAGCTCCGCCTGCATCGCCTCGGTGTATGTCCCCGCCTCGATCCACAGGTAGGTGCCGTCCTCCTCCCCGCGCCGGGCAGGCAGCGCGTTCACGGCGCCGCTGATCTGCGACCAGCTCACTTCGCGTCCAGCCAGTTCCCGCCGGTCCCGGTATCGATCTCGAGCGCCGGGTCAAGCGGGTAGGCGCCGGTCATCTCCTGGCTGACCATGCCGCGAATCGCGTTCATCTCGCCGTCCGCAACCTCGAAGAGCAGCTCGTCGTGGATCTGCAACACCAGGCGCGAGCGCCGTCCCTCGTCGCGCAGCCGCCGATGGCAGGCGATCATCGCCACCTTGATGATGTCCGCCGCCGATCCCTGCATGACGGTATTCACCGCCAGCCGCTCGCCCAGGCTACGCGTCTGGTAGTTCGACGCGCGGAGCTCCGGGATCGGCCGGCGGCGGCCGAAGAGCGTGCTCACGTAGCCCTGCTCCTTGGCCTGCTCGATCGTCCGCCTGATGAACTCGTTGACCAGCGGGAAGCGGGCCAGATAGGTGTCGATGTAGACCTGTGCCTCATCACGCGAGATCCCCAGCTGCTCCGAGAGGCCGAAGGAGCTGATGCCGTAGATGATCCCGAAGTTCACCGCCTTGGCACGGTTACGCTCGTCCCGGCTGAGCTCCGCCGGCGGCTTGCCCAGCACCTCCGACGCGGTCACCCGGTGGATGTCCTCGCCACGGGCGAAGGCATCCTTGAGCGCCGGCTCGCCGGACAGGTGGGCGAGGATGCGGAGCTCGACCTGCGAGTAGTCGGCGGAGAGCAGGGTGTGTCCCTCGGCCGCCACGAACGCGCTTCGGATCTCCCGCCCGAGCGGGGTGCGGATGGGGATGTTCTGCAGGTTGGGGCGGATCGAGGAGAGCCGGCCGGTGGCGGCGGTCGTCTGGCTGAAGGTGGTGTGCAGGCGGCCGTCCTCGGCGCTGATCAGCTCCGGCAACGGCAGCAGGTAGGTGTTCAGGAGCTTCGACTGCTCGCGCCAGCCCTCGATGACGTCGATGATCGGGTGCAGCTCGCGGAGCTTGCCGAGCACGCGGGCGTCGGTCGAGTAGCCGGTCTTGCCGCGCCGGTCGACGGGCAGGCCGAGGCGCTCGAAGAGCACCTCGCCGAGCTGCTTCGGCGAGCCGAGCGTGAACGGGCCGCCGGCCAGCTCGTAGGCGCGCTGCTCCAGCTCGTCCACCTGGTCGGCCAGCTTGGCGGCGATCTCGGCCAGTCGGTAGGTGTCGACGCGGACCCCGGTCGCCTCCATGTCCGCCAGCACCGGCACCAGCGGCAGCTCGATCTCCTCGTACAGAGAGACCAGCTCACGCTCGCGCATGCGTTCCAGCAGCGGCTCGTGGATGCGGGCGGCGGCGGCGGCGGCGCGGACGCCGGCGGCCGTGTCGACGTCGGCCTGTACCTGCAGGTCGAGCCCGTGCTCCTGGGCCAGGTCGTCTATCTCATAGCCGGAGCGGTTGGGGTCGACCAGGTAGGCGGCGATCTGGGTGTCGCCGGCCGGCTGCAGGCCCGGCATCTTCAGGCCGTGGACGATCACCCGGTGCCGGCCCAGCCCGTGTGCGAGCTGGTCGTCCGGCTCGTCCAGCACGAGCGCCTCGCCGGAGACGGCTGCCGCGGCGTAGCGGCCGTCGACCCGGGCCAGGGCGATCTCGTGCGGCATGACGGCCAGGTCGGCCAGGGTTCCCTCGCGCCACTCGACCGCCGTCGCCGGGCCGACCTCGATCGGCTCGCCGGGGACCGCCTCGTGCAGCTCGTCGACACGCTTGAGGAGCGCCCGGAATTCCAGCTTGCGGAAGAGCTCGGCCATCGTCGAGCGATCGGGCATGCCGACCGCCAGCGCCTCCAGGTCGAGGTCGAGCGGCACGTCGCGCTTGATCGTCGCAAGCTCCTTCGACACGCGGGCATCTTCCGAGGCCGTGCGCAGCGACTCCCGCCGCTTCTCCCCGCTCACCGCGTCCAGGTTGGCGTAGACGCCTTCCATGCTTCCGAACTGGAGCAGCAACTCGGCGGCGGTCTTGTCGCCGATGCCCGGGACGCCCTTGATGTTGTCAGAGGTGTCGCCCTTGAGTCCGATGAAGTCGGGGATCAGGTCCGGCCCGATGCCATATCGCTGGATGATCCGCTCCGGCGTGTAGACGACCACGTCGGCCACCCCGCGCGGCGTCATCATGATGCAGACGCTGTCCGAGGCGAGCTGGAAGGCGTCGCGGTCGGTCGAGACGACGCAGACGCGGTGGCCGGCCCCCTCGAAGCGGGTGGCCAGGGTGCCGATGACGTCGTCCGCCTCCATCCCCTCGGCGCGCACGTTGCGGTAGCCGAATGCCTCCACCAGCGGGTCGAAGTAGGGGCGCTGCTCGCGCAGCCGCTCAGGCATCGGCTTCCGGTGCGCCTTGTACTCGGGGTGCAGCTCCAGGCGGCTGGTCGGCTTTTCGTCCCAGGCCACCAGCACGGTCGCCGGCCGGTAGTCGACGAGCAGCTTCATGAGCATGTTGGCGGTGCCCAGGAGCGCGTTCGTGGGCTGCCCGTCGACCGTCTGCAGCTCCTCGGGGAGTGCGTAGAAGGCTCGGTAGGCGAGGCCGTTGCCGTCGACCAGGAAGACGTCGCAGCGCTTGGCCGGGGCGTCGTCCAGGTCGATGTCCTTCGGCTGTCGCTGGCGCACCGTTGCCATCGACCTAGGGTACCGCCTGCGGGAGATACGCTTCGCAGCCCGTGGCAGTCGTCAACACCTCAGCTTCCTATGCGGTCACGATCCGGGTCGAGCTGCCCTCGGCGGCGGGCTCGTTCGCGCGCCTGGCGGCCGCGATCGCCGAGGCCGGCGGCGACGTCGGGGCGATCGACCTGGTGCGCGTGACCAAGCAGCACACGGTGCGCGACATCACGGTCGCGGCCAGCGACGCCGAGCACGCCCAGCGCATCGTCGACGCCGTCCGGGCGGTCGACGGGATCACCCTCGAGCACGTCTCCGACCGCACGTTCCTGATGCACCTGGGCGGCAAGATCGAGGTCCAGAACAAGGTGCCCGTGAAGACCCGGGACGATCTCTCGATGGCCTACACGCCGGGCGTTGCCCGGGTCTGCCTGGCGATCGCCGAGGACGAGGACAAGGTGCGCTCGCTGACCATCAAGCAGAACACGGTCGCCGTCGTTACCGACGGCACGGCCGTGCTCGGCCTGGGCGACATCGGGCCCAAGGCGGCCATGCCGGTGATGGAGGGCAAGGCGATGCTGTTCAAGGAGTTCGCCGGCATCGACGCCTGGCCGATCTGCCTGGACACCAAGGACACGGATGAGATCATCGCCATCGTCAAGGCGATCGCCCCCGGCTTCGGCGGGATCAACCTGGAGGACATCGCCGCTCCCCGCTGCTTCGAGATCGAGGGACGGCTGCGCCAAGAGCTGGCGATCCCGGTCTTCCACGACGACCAGCACGGCACGGCGGTGGTGGTGCTGGCCGGCCTCCTGAACGCCGCCCGGGTTGTCGGCAAGCAGCTGGCGGATCTGCGGGTGGTGCTGGTCGGTGTCGGCGCCGCCGGCGTCGCCGTCTCCAAGCTCCTGATGGAGGCCGGCGTCACCGACATCATCGGCTGCGACCGTGAGGGATCGCTGCATCCAGGGAAGAAGGGGCTGACCGCGATCAAGAAGTGGTATGCGCGGCACACCAACCCGCGCGGATTCACCGGCACCGCCGACGAGGCGCTCGAGGGCGCCGACGTCTTCCTGGGCCTGTCCGGGCCAGGCGCCGTCTCGATCGACGCGGTGCGCTCGATGGCCGACGGCGCGATCGTCTTTGCGATGGCCAATCCGGAGCCGGAGGTGCGTCCGGAGGCGGTCGACGGCAGCGTCGTCCAGGTGATGGCCACCGGCCGCTCGGACTATCCCAACCAGATCAACAACGTGCTCGCCTTCCCCGGCATCTTCCGGGGGGCGTTGCACGTCTCGGCGACGACGATCAACGAGGAGATGAACCTCGCTGCCGCTCGCGCCATCGCCCGTGTCATCGGCGAAGACGAGCTGCAGGAGGAGTACGTCATCCCGTCCGTCTTCAACAGGGCGGTGGCCGAGTCGGTGGCCGCCGCGGTCGCCGACGCCGCCGTCGCCACCGGGGTCGCACTGAGACCCTCGGCCGCGTCAGCCGACGCGGCAGCCATCTACCGCTGATCCCGGAATCCGCCGCCCCCGGCCGCCGTTAAACCAGAAGGCGGGGCGGGCCGATATCCGGGAGCGGGTCGGCCGTGGCTTAGCCGCGGACCGCTCCCTCCTCGAGAACCGAAACATGCCTCTCCGAACCACACATCCTGCAGTCACTCGCATGGCCGCCGGCCTGGGCCTCGCCTTCGCCGGGCGTGGCGCTGCCATGACCGCCCTGATCTGGGTGCTCTATGCATCCAGCGGTTCCGCCTGGCTTGTCTCCGGAGCCATGCTGGCGACCTTCGGGGTATCGACCGCAACAAGTCCCTTCACCGGCCACGCCGGCGACCGCCACGACCGCCGCCGGGTGGTCGTGGTGTCGGCGATCTTCACGGCGCTCGCGCTGGCGGTCTGCGCGCCGCTTGCGCTGGCCGGGCTGACGATCCCGATCGTGATCGCCATCGTCGTTGCGTCGGCGACCCACGGCGCCATCTCGCCGGCCATCCAGGGTGCGGTGCCGGCGCTTGTCGAGGACGAGCAGCGAAGCGCCGCCAACAGCCTGGTCAACGCCGCCAAGAGCGGCGGCTTCATGCTCGGCCCAGGGCTGGGCGGCGCGCTTCTGGCCGTGATCGGACCCGCCGGCGTCTTCCTGGGCAGCGCGCTCATGCTGGCCGCCGCGGCGATCCTGGTCGGCCGACTGGATGGCGAGTTCCGGGCAGCGCCGCACGAGGACGGCCCGGGCGGCCACATGGACGGCTTCAGGCGGCTGATGTCGGACGGCTGGCTGCGCCTGCTCACCCTGGCCTGGGCGCTGGTCATGGTCGGCGTCGGCCCGGTCATCGTGGCCGAGGTCGTGCTGGCCCGCCACTTCGCGGTCGGCTCCCTGGGCTACGGCCTGATCGCGGTCTTCTGGGACGGCGGCGGCGTCATCGGCGCGCTCGCCGGCCGTCGCATCTCCCGCCGGCTGGAGCAGCCGGCGGTGGTCGGCGGCTGCGTCGCCATCGCGTTCGGCTTCGCCGTGGTCGGTCTGACGCCGATCTTCTGGCCGGTGCTCGTCGGCATGTTCATCTCCGGCAGCTTCGACGCCTTCGGCGTGGTCGCGGCCCAGAACATCATCCAGCGGCGAACGCCCGACCACCTGCGCTCGCGGGTGTCGGCCGCGCTCGACGCGGTGGTGCTGGGCACGATGGCGCTCTCGTTCGCGCTCGGCGCGCCGCTCGTGGAGCTGCTCGGCCCACAGGGCGTCTACCTGGCTGCCGGCGCCGTTGCCGCGCTGGGCGCACTCCTGTTGCTACCGATGCTGGTCGGCATGCCTGACCTGCCGCCGCGCGTGCGCGCCACCCGGCGGCGGATCGAGCGGCCTGTGCGCACGATGGCCCGCAACCTCTCCTACGGGCGCCGGCGCGTCGTCGAGCGGGTCCGCCGCAAGGCCACCGACCGGGTGTAGAGATCCACCGGCCGGGTGTAGATGGCGTTGAGGCGAGAGCCTTCAGGGTCGACCGGTCAGAAGCGGTCCATGTACTGCTCGATCTCCCAGCGGTGGACCTGCTGGTTGTAGGCCGCCCATTCCTCGCGTTTCAGACGCAGGTACTCGCTGAAGATGTGATCGCCCAGCGCCTCCCGCATCACCTCGTCATCCTCCAGCCGGTCAAGCGCGTGCGACAGGTCGTGCGGCAGGCTGGTGATCCCCAGCTCCGCCGACTCCTCCTCGGTGAGGTCGTAGATGTTGCGGTTCACCGGCTCCGGCGGCGTCAGCCCCTCCCGGATTCCGGCCAGCCCGGCCTCCAGCATGCAGGCCAGCGCCAGGTAGGGATTGGCAGTCGGGTCGGGCGTTCGCAGCTCGATGCGGGTCGAGCGGCCGCGCTTTGCCGGCACCCGGATGGCAGCCGACCGGTTGCCCGGCGACCAGGCGATGTAGACCGGGGCCTCATAGCCCGGGAGCAGCCGCTTGTAGCTGTTCACCGTCGGATTGGCGACGGCGGTGATCGCCGGCAGGTGCCGGAGGATGCCGGCGATGTAGGAGCGGCACTCGGCGCTCAGCTTGAGCTCGTCGCTGTCGTCCAGGAAAGCGTTGTCCGCACCCCGCGAGAGCGACTGGTTGACGTGCATCCCTGACCCGTTCTCGCCGTGCAGCGGCTTGGCCATGAAGGTCGCGTGCATCCGGTGCGACGCGGCGATCACCTTGACCACCATGCGGAACGTGGCCAGGTTGTCGGCCGTGGTCAGCGCGTCGGCGTGGCGGAAGTCGATCTCGTGCTGGCCGATCGCCACCTCGTGGTGCGCCGCCTCCAGGTGGAAGCCCATCTTCTGCAGGGTCAGCTCGATGTCGCGCCGGGTGTCCTCGCCGCGGTCGAGCGGGGCGACGTCAAAGTAGGAGGCGGCGTCGTGCGGGTCGACCGACGGCGTCCCGTCATCACCCAGCTTGAACAGGAAGAACTCCGCCTCGGGGCCGACCTGCATCGTGTAGCCCAGGTCGGCGGCTCGGGCCAGCACCCGCTTCAGGTTGCTGCGTGGGTCGCCTGCGAAGGGCTGCCCGTCTGGATCGGCGACGTCGCAGATCAGGCGCGCGGTGCGCGACCCTCCTTCGCTGCCCCGCCAGGGCAGCACCGCGTAGGTCGACGGGTCGGGCAGGAAGTACATGTCGGACTGCTCGATCCGCTTGAACCCGCGGATCGACGAGCCGTCGAACATCAGCTCGTTGTCGAGCGCCTTCTCCAGCTCCTCGAACGGGATGGAGACGTTCTTGACGGCACCGTACGGCTCGGTGAACTGGAGGCGGATGAACGCGACATCGTCGCGCCGGCAGCGCTCCATGACCTCCTGCTTGTCCATGACCCTCCTTGTCCGAGACTCAATCGGGTGGGCAAGTCTATCGTTGGCCGGCTGTGCGCTTCGGGATCAATCGAAACGTCTGGGCTATGGGCTGGACGAGCCTCGTCAACGACGCGGCGTCCGAGCTCCTCTACCCCGTCCTGCCGCTCTTCCTGACGGTCACGCTCGGCGCCCCGGCGGCGGTCGTCGGCCTGGTCGAGGGCGCCGCCGGCGCCACGTCGCAGATGGTCGGCTATGTCGTCGGGCGCCACTCCGACCGGATCCGCCGGCGCCTCCCCTACGTCTGGACGGGCTACACGATGTCCAACATCGCAAAGCCCCTGGTCGCCCTCGCCCCGGCCTGGGGCTGGGTGCTCGGCGCCCGCGTCCTCGACCGGGCCGGGAAGGGCGTACGGACGTCGCCCCGGGACGCCCTCCTGCGCGACTCCGGCGACCCCCGGCGGACCGGCCACGTGTTCGGGTTTCACCGCTTCATGGACTCTGCGGGGGCGACGATCGGGCCGCTGCTGGCGCTTGCGCTACTGGCCGCCGGGCTGTCGCTGCGGCAGGTGATCGCGGTCTCGGTCGTGCCGGCGTTCGCGACCATGCTTGCGCTTCGCCGCGTGCGGGAGGCCAGGGAACGGCCTTCCGGCCGAGTGGCGGCGGCGACCGCCCAGGCCGCACCGCTGCGATCGCTGGGTCGCCGCTTCTGGCTGCTCACGAGCGCCTGGGTGGTCTTCTCGCTCGGTAACTCGGCCGATGCCTTCCTGCTCCTGCGCGCCCACGGCCTGGGCCTCTCGACGACCGCGGTCGTCCTCGCCTATGCGGTCGAGAACACGCTCTACTCCGGACTCTCGTGGCCGCTCGGCCACCTCTCCGACCGGGTCGGCAAGCGGCTTCTCCTGGGCTCCGGACTGGTCGCCTTCGCGGTTGTCTACGCCGGCTTCGGGCTTGCCACCTCAAGCGCGCTCGTGTGGCCGCTGATGGCGGTCTACGGCTCCTATCTGGCAGCCACCGACGGTGTCGCCCGGGCGCTCGTCAGCGACATCACCCCGAGCTCGCTTCGGGCCACCGCGCTGGGCACCTTCCAGCTCGCGACCGGCGGCAGCGAGGTGATCGCAAGCATCGCCGCCGGCATCCTGTGGACGACAGTCGCGCCGAGGTCGGTGTTCGTGCTCGGCGCCGGCGCAGCCGCGCTCGGCCTCGTCGCGCTCGTCGTGTCTACTCGCCGCGGTTAGCTAGACGGCTTCGCTTGCCTCGGCGATCTCCCGCGTCACCTCGACCAGGTCGCGGTTGGCGTTGAACACCATCAGCTGGCGCTCGGCGCCGGTGCCGTTCTCGAGCATCCAGTCGATCCGGTGCAGGTCGCTGCTGCAGCCGAGCTCGCGGGCGATCGGCCGCAGGTCGCGCAGCCGCCGCCGGGCCAGCGTGCGGGCCGACATCTTGACCCGTTTGCCGGCCGCCAGGTCCATCAGCGGTGCATCGAGGCCGTAGCGGGCGGCCAGGAACTTGTTCTCGGCCATCAGCATCCGGTGGTAGCTGAGCACCGGCTCGCCGGCCTGGAAGCGGTCGACCAGCAGCTTGACCAGGCACTGCACGTAGGCGGCCAGGGCGGCGGTGTCCTCGACCCGCGTCTGGACGTCCATGACGCGGATCTCGAGGGTGCCGAAGCGAGGATGCGGGCGCACGTCCCACCACAGGTGGGTGTAGTCGCCGATGGCGCCTGTCGCCTCCATGAACCCGACCGCCCTGGCGTAGTCCTGGTAGTCATCGAACCGGGGCGGCAGGCCGCTGCGCGGGAAGGCGGCGAAGATGGCCGCCCGGGTCGACTGCAGGCCGCTCGCCTCGCCTCGCCAGAACGGCGAGTTGGCGGACATCGCGAGCAGTACCGGCAACTCGATCAGGACGCCCTCCATGACCGCCAGGCAGCAGTCCGGGCTGGGTACGGCGACATGCACGTGCATGCCGAAGACGAGCTCCCGGCGGGCGATGTACTGGAGCATCTCGACCAGCTCCCGGTAGCGGTCGCGGGCGGTGATCTTCTGATGCTCGAAGAGCGAGAAGGGATGCGTCCCGGCGGCGCCCAGGCGTATACCGCGGGCTCGCGCCCGGTCGGCAACCCAGGCCCGCATCCGGCGCAGGTCGGCGGCGGCGCCGGCGATGTCCTCGCAGACGATCGTCCCCGACTCCAGCACGCACTGCATCAGCTCCGGCTTCAGCTGGTTCGCGAAGTCGCTCTCGGCGGCCTCGTCCAGAAGTTCCTCGACCCCGGAGACGAGCTCCAGCGACTCGCCGTCCACGAGCATGTACTCCTCCTCGACACCGACCGTCAACGGCGGCCCCTCGCCGAACCGGTGGTCGAGGACGCTGCTGCGTGTGCCGCCCTTGCCTGTCGCAACCATTGGGACGTTCTACCGCATCCGGGCCGCAGGGGAAAGTCCGCGCCCGGCCAGATACGATCTCGGTGCCAGCCGAAGTGGCGGAACGGTAGACGCAGCGGACTCAAAATCCGCCGGCCGCAAGGCCATGAGGGTTCGACTCCCTCCTTCGGCACTCTCACTCCACAGAGACCGGCAAACAGCCCCACCGCGCAGCGAATCAGGACGTATGAACGATCCTGCGGGCGCCAGGGCTCGCCCACAGGATCGGGTCAGCCGCCTACGGGATTAACTCGAACGTGAGTCCCTCGCTTGTGCGGCCGGTGTTTTGCGCGACGACCTGGCCGCGAGCGTTCCGGAAGTGACCAGTTCCGCCGGTGACCGCGAGGACGTCTGTCTTCCCAGGCGTGAAGTTGAGCGGGCCCGAAACGGTCACGCTGCCGGCGCTGAACTGGGCAGTGAAATCGCACTGGCCGATCCCGAACACCTTCGTGGTCACTACGCAGAAGCCGCGTATCGAGCCGATGCGGTGCTGTGTGCCGGCTCGGAACAGCGGGCCACTGATCACAAATTGGTTGCCGGTGGAGTCTCCGCGTGTCGGGTTGAGAGTCAGGAACTCTTGGTTTCCGCCCTTTTGGATTGTGCGGATCGTCACCGGGTGAGAGAGGTCCCCGGCGTCCGCGTAAGCTGCACCGGCGATACCAAGTGCCGCCACCGCGGCGATCACCACTGCGAGGCGCTTGCTCATGTCGTTCCCCCTGCCTTAGTGTGCTGTGCCTGCCTCGGCTCGGCCACCCTGGCACGGCACAAACGCCGGCCAGCCGAACCACACGCCAGCCCTACCCCGCGGGGAGAGAAGACAATCGGTTCCCGCCCCTCAGTGGACCGGCGTGTGTGGGGTGAGGCCGGCTTCAGGTACCGAAGCGTGGTAGCGAAGACACCAAGGAGTTATCGGACCCGCACTCAGCCGTTCGGGCCAGCAGAAGCGGCGAAATCGGGGATCGAACCCGCGACACCGGCGCGCCCAGTTCTCGGCTCGCCGCGCCGCGCCATCAGTCGTTCGCGCGGGATCCGCTCCAGGTACGCCCCCGCCGCCAGTGACGTCAGAACCGCGAGCAGCACCAGCGTCGCGTAGAAGCTCTGGTTGATGATGCCGGCGGTGAAGGTGGTCGATGCCACGACGATGCCGGGCCCGCCGCGCGCGTTCATCGCCACAGCCAGGTTGCGAGAGGCGAGCCCGCCCTCGCCCGCCGCCCGGGCCCCGACATACACGGAAGCCGCCTTGATGGCGCAGGCCGCCACCAGGAAACCCGCGAAAAAGATGACGTTGAAACCGGTGACGAGATCGAGGCCGAGGCCAATGCACGCGAAGTAGATGGGGATGAAGAAGGCCAGCGAGAAGGCCCGGATGGCGAGCGTCGCCTCCGACCGGCGCGGCTCCGTGGCGGCGACGACGACCCCGGCGACGAATGCGCCGAAGAATGCTTCCAGCCCGAGCAGCAGCGCTGCCGCCGTTGTCAGGATCAGGAACGCGAGCTGGTGTGCGACCGGCGTCGCGCGTTGTATGACGTTCGCATCCAGCCCGCCGATCCAGCGATAGGCGGGCGGGCCGCCGACCAGGAAGACGGCGAGGAATCCGATCGTGACGATCACGTGATAGAGCATGTCGTCGCCCGAGCCCCCGGCGATGCCAAGTGCAGAAGGCAGACCGAACAGCGTGGCGCCGCTTCCCCCCGCATAGCCGATGGCGACCGCAAGCACGACATACAGCACGAGATCCTCGAGAACGGCGACTCCTATGACGACGCGTGCGAAGGCGGTGTCGAGGATGCCCAGATCGTGCATGATCCGCGAGATCACGGGGATGCTGGTGATCGCCATCGCGATGGAGAACACCAGCACGAAGGAGGTGGCGTTGCCGTTCGGGCCCCAGAGGCTCCGCTGGTCGATCACCTGCGAGATGCCCAGCCCAGCGATGAAGGGGATGCACATGCCGGCTGCGAACACGGCCGCGACGGTGCGCCGCTCGCCCCGGGGAAAGACGGTGCGAAGCTCCGACCCGGCGATGAACAGGAGCAGCAACAACCCGAGTTGGTAGACCGCGCCAAGGACGACCGCCGTCGAACTGCCGGCGGGGAAGAGCCACGACTGGGCCGACGGCCAGATCCAACCGAGTCCGGTGGCTCCCAGCAGCAACCCACCCAGCACCTCGCCCATCGACCGGGGTTGTCGATAACGGACGAAGAGCGAGCCCATGCAGTGAGCGCACAGCAGCAGGGCCGCCAGCGCGATCAAGACATGGGCGAGATCCGGGGTGGCGAGTGCGGTCACGTCGCCGTTGCGACGGCCCCGGAGACCCTCAGCTCGTCACTGGTGTAGAACAGCGAGGCAACGTCGGCGGTGCGCTCGATCACGTCCTCCTGCTCGGCCGCCGAGAGCCGATGTCTCCATGCCCATGCGTTGGCCCGGCTGTCCATCGGCTGGAAGGCCGTTCTCGAGAGTCCAACCCGGCCCCATGGGTTCTGGCGACGGGTGTTCTGGGGGCTGGTGGCGGAGCTGATCGACGCCTCCGCCCGGGCACCGAAGGGCAGCCCCAGCCGGCGATAGAGCTCCCGGAACTGCGGGATGGGATCGCAAGCGAGGTCCTCATAGCGGACCACAATCGCATCGGAGCAGCGGGCCGAGTCCTGGGCGATCGCCGAGTGGATCATCCGGTACAGCAGGCAGCCATGCTCGACGACGTCGAACGGCTCGCGGTTGATGCGGTCGAGATCGTCGGCGAACTGCTCCAGATACTCCGCACGCAACTCTGGCTGGCGGGCGATGTCGGGCAGGTTGTCGCGCCACCGGGTACCGATCCGCTTGAGACTCGAGAGGATGCCGCCGGGATGCCGCACCAGGTAGACCACCTGGCATCCGTGACGCTCGGCCAGCCAGCGGGCGGCGAAGACGGCGTATGGGTCGTCGACGACGGGCACCGAGCCGCGCAGGCGGCCAACGGTGAACGTCGTAAAGTACTTCGCCGCCTTCGCCAGATCGTAGGGCGCGGGGTTTGCCCGCAACTCCGAGGCGACGTGGTAGCGCAGCCCGAGCATGTCGGCGTATCCAGGATCGAACTCGGCCTCGTTGTGGGCGGCGATGTACTGGTACGACAACGGCCGTGGCACGCGCAGGATCCCCGGCGACAGACCGGGCGGATGGAGCCGGTTCAAGGGCTCGTTGACGTGCACCGCGCCGCCGCCGTCGACGAGCATCCTGGCCATCCAACTGCCGCCCGACCGGGCCATCCCGGTGGCGAGTATGGGGCGGATCACGATGCCGCCTCGAGCAGCGAGCGTCGGAACAGGTAGGTGCCCGACTTGCGCGGATCCGGGTCGCTGCGGTCGAGCGGCCTCGCGAGTGTGATCCTGCCCTGGACGACGTCAAAGATCACGGCCGAAGCGGTCGGCATTGCGAACTGCCAGTCGTGCTCGGTGGGGCCCGCCACCCGCAGGACGGCCAGCCGAACCATCACGCCGTGGGTCACCGCCGCGACGCTCGTGCCGGGCGCCTGGTTCGCGCCGATGTGCCGAAGCGCGGCGACAACGCGGTCGGCCGCCACCGATACCGCCTCACCTCCAGGGCAGACGGCGAGCTCGGGCCGATTCAGGTAGCGATCGAACGCCTCCGGATCGCAGGCAGCCGACTCCTCCTTGGTCATGCCTTCCCAGACGCCGTAGTCGAGGTTGATCAGATCGTCCAGCGGTCGCACCGGCCCGACGTCGTTGACCTCCGCGATGGCGGTTCCGACCTCGATGGCGCGCCGCAGCGGGCTGGAATAGAGCGCGGACAAACCGGCCCGGCTGAGGCCGTGGGCAGCATCCCAGGCCTCCCGACGCCCGACGTCGTCCAGAGGGATCTCCAGCCTGCCACGGAAGCGCACCTGGGCGTTCATCATCGTGCGACCGTGGCGCACGAGGTAGATCCGACAGCCGGTGCGAGGCGGGGAAGAAAAGCGGGTTGATGCGTCCATGGAGCCTGCCTGTCCTTGAACTTGTGAAGAACTGGATAAATCCAAGGTACGGGCGTCTCCCCGAGTCCGCTATATGTATTTCGCTGTTTTTCGTTTTTGATGTACTCGCTTGACCCGACGATGGCACGTACTCTGGCAGGAGTGAGGGTTGCAAGCTGCGTTGGGGGGAAACGATGAAACGTCGCGGATTCTTGGCGGGGGGCGTGCTCTCGGTGCCCGTGGTTGGGGGGTTGTTCAGGTGGGCGGTGCACCAGCCTGCCCGGGCCAGCGCGGCGGAGCTGCGCGTCTCCGACGTCGACACCGAGGCCGAGACGATCTTCTGGGAGTACCTCGATCATTGCTCGTCCTGGCGGGAGTCGGTGGAGCGGATTCGCGACTACGTCGACGACGGTCACGCGGACGCCGAAGTGTTCGCTCACGTGGCCGATGTGATCGAGTCCGATCTGCGCAGACGGGACATCGACCCGGACGGGACGATGGGCTTCTACCCGGCGGCGGTGCTCGCGCTGACGAGCCTCTGCCACCTGCGGATGTACGGGTCAGCCGACAACCATCGGGCACAGGTCGACATGTTGAGCCGACTGGCGCGGGAGGTATGAGATGGCTGTGACGGCAGTGGCGCGGGTGGCGTTTGCTGGCGATTGCGGTGGCTCCGGCTCGTCCAAGGCACCAAAGGTGGCGGCCGCCATCAACGCCGCCTTCGGCCGGTTTGCGACACCGACGCAGACGTGGCTGGTCATCGGCGGAGACGAGTACACCTGGTGCTCGACGCAGACGATGAAGAACTACGACCGCTATCTGACCCAGAAGAACATCTCGGCCGCGCGCACCGTCATGACGCCCGGCAATCACACCAACGGCCCGGGCGGGTCGGCCAACACGCCGGACGTCCGCGCCTGGCTTGCCTATAACCAGGCAAAGGCCACGCTCTCCAACACGACCGGCGGCTGGATCGACCAATCGCACGGCATCCCACTCACTGATCAGTACCTCGACATCGGCGGAATCCGCTTCATCATCATCAACAGCGGCGGCGCCATCAACGCTCGGCCGGGCTGGCCGATTCCACTGACCGGCGGTTCAGTCGCCGGCAACGCGCGAGTCGCCTGGTTGCGATCGGTGTGGAAGCCGGGAACCGCGAACGTGGTGGTGACCCATCATCCGCGCTACGCCTACTACGGCGGTCCGTTCGACAATCCCACCATGGCCAACCTGATCAACGAGATGCTTGGTGCCAATGACGGCACGGGGCCGCATTCACCCCTGATCCTGCACGGCCACACTCATAACATGCAGCTGATGAAGCCGCAGTTTGGCGGCGGCTCATTCCCCGGCATCGTGACGGCAATCATCGGCCTTTGCTCGACTGCCCCGGTGACCCGCACCCCACCCACCGGCAACACGTCGCAGAAGTCGTGGCTGCAATTCGCAAACCTTGCCAGCGGTGGTTGCGGCTTCCTCCAGATCGACATCATGAGCGACGGGTCGCTGCAGCTGTCCGTGATCGACGCTTCAAACACGTCCGGGATGCTGATGACGAACACGCCGAGCACCGGGGTCAGCGGCCCTGCCACGATGACCATCACGACCGCGTAAGGCTCGGCAGCCTTCGCCAATTCCCGCTGTCAGACTGGCGGCGTGGCCGCGCAGTTCCGGCTGCGGGCTGGGATGGGCGCGCTGAGGGTCGTCCGTCCTCGTTACCCCTACCCATCCCCGAGGGTATAAGTGGCTGGGACCGGTTCAGGCATGGAGGTGCTCGCAATGGCTGAGAGGAAACCTGGAAAGACAGGCACGAAGCAACCCGCGAAGAGAACCACCAGCAAGGCGTCCAAGGGATTCACGGCCGAGGAACGAGCCGCGATGCGGGAGCGTGCCCAGGAGCTGAAGGCGGAAGCGCGCGCCAACAGAGACCGGGCGGCGGGGGAAAGCGACGTGCTCGCGAAGATCGCCGAGATGGCGAAACCAGATCGCGTCATGGCCGAGCGGCTCCACGCGATCATCAAAGCCAGCGCGCCAGCCCTCTCGCCGAGAACCTGGTACGGGATGCCCGCGTATGCCAAGGACGACAAGGTGGTCTGCTTCTTCCGCCCGGCGTATAAGTTCAAGGATCGCTACGCGACGTTCGGCTTCAACGACAAGGCGAACCTCGACAAGGGCACCATGTGGCCGACGGCCTTCGCGTTGACCGCCTTGACCGCCGCCGACGAGGCCAAGCTCGCCGCCCACGTGAAGAAAGCTGTGAGTTGACGACCGACGCTTA
>Ga0207693_10002316_pt1 | contig 16550 bp, 16 predicted proteins | sample LARL81metaG_FD_184347 | JGI IMG/M metagenome (GOLD analysis project Ga0207693, IMG submission 184347) | Corn, switchgrass and miscanthus rhizosphere microbial communities from Kellogg Biological Station, Michigan, USA - LAR L8-1 metaG... | ecosystem: Host-associated > Plants > Roots >...
CAGACCGAACTCGTTGAACTTCTCCCACACCGCGCGCACCGCGTTGGTGGAGGTGAACACCACCCACTGGAACCGGCCGTCGACCAGACCCTTGACCGCGCGCTCCATCTGCGCGGGGCTGCGTGGCGGCTCGACGGCGATGGTCGGCACCTCGATCGGCAATGCGCCGTGGCTGACCAGCTTTTCGCTCATCTCGCCGGCCTGGTCCTTGGTACGCGGGACCAGTACGGTCCAGCCGTACAGGGCGCGGCTCTCCCACCAGTTCAGCTTCGCGCGGTTGGCAACGGTCTTGCCGATCGTCACCACCAGCGGCCCGGCCAAAGGTCCGGCCGGCAGTCCGGAAGAATCCGCGCCCGCCAGCGTGCTCTTGTCGAGCAGGCCGGTCAGCGTCGTTTCCACGGAACGCTGTTGGCACGTCGTGCCATTCGCGGTCACGACGGTCGGCGTGGTGTCGGCCAGGCCGTATTCGATCAGCGTCCGTGCCGCATCGGGCAGGTGAGACGCGGTGGCGTGCAGGATCAGCGGGCCGGGTGCGGCGGCCAGCGCCGCCCAGTCCACGTCACCGCGGACATCGGCCACGGTGTGCGCCGAACCCAGCGGCAGCCCCGCATAGGTGGGCACCGCGGTGGTGTCGGGCAGACCCGGCACGATCTCGAAATTCACGTGCGTCTTCGCCAGCGCGTTCACCTCGGTGATCACCGCGTCGACAGACAGCGGATCGCCTGCCACCAGCCGGACCACGTCGACGCCCGTGCGGGCCTCGGCGGCCAGCGTCTTGGCGACCTCTGCCGGATCACCCAGTGCGGGCCGGATGTCGGGGCCGCCGGGGATCTTCGTCGCCGCATCGGCGGCGAGATCCGCCGTCTGTGCCGGATCCATTTCCGAGCCATCTGCATCCGGGCGTGCCGGCTTGGTCGCCTCGGCCGGTTCAGGTCCCGATGGCGGCGGCAGCTCGGAACCCGCAAGGGCGAGCACCGCTTCGGGCACATCAGGATCAGTGAAGACCAGCGCGGCGTTGGCGATCACCGTCCGCGCCCTGGTCGTCAGCAGGCCGGGGTCCCCCGGACCCGAGCCGACGAACGTGATGCGGCCGGGCTTTGTCTTACGCCCTCGGCCTCCATGCCCAGTCATTTGTCTCTCCCAGCCTCCGCCAACAGATCGCGTGCCCCCAGCTCGAACAGCTCCTCGGCCACCGAGAGCCCAAGCTCCCGTGCCCGACCGGTTGTCCCGATGCCGGACGCACGGATCACGTCGGATCCGTCCAGCGTCGCCACGCAGCCGCGCAGCGACAGCTCTTCGAAGACACGGCCGTCCTCATCGATGGACTCGACCACCTCGGCGATCGCCCCCACCGGTGCGGAACAACCCGCCTCCAGTTCGGCGAGCAGGACCCGTTCAGCGGTGACCGCTGCGCGTGTGTCGGCGTCGTCCAACTCCGCCAGCAGCGCGGCGAGCTCGGTGTCGTCCGCGCGGCACTCGACCGCGAGCGCACCTTGGGCCGGTGCTGGCAACATCTGCACCGGCTCGAGAGTCTCGGTGACATCCGCGAGCCGTCCGATGCGGGCCAGTCCCGCCCGTGCGACCACGATGCCGTCGAGATCACCGTTGCTAACCCTGTTCAACCTGGTATCAAGGTTGCCTCGTAGGGGGCGGATTTCCAAACCGAGACCCAATGCTCTAAGCTGCGCGGTCCGTCGCGGGCTCGACGTGCCGATCACCGACCCCGTGGGCAACTCTCCGAGCACCAGCCCGTCACGGGCCACCAACGCGTCCCTGGCGTCCTCGCGCGGGGGTATCGCCGCGATGTTGAACCGCGGGTCGGGTGCGGTTGGCAAATCCTTGTACGAGTGAACGGCGATATCAACGACCCCGTCGCGGATCGCTTCCCGCAGCGCCGCGGTGAACACGCCGACACCGATGTCGGCGATCGGCCCGCTCGACCGGTCGCCTTCGGTGGAGATGATGACGAGTTCGGCGGCGTGCCCGTTGGCCGCCAGGGCGTCTTTGATGACACCGGCCTGGGTCTTCGCCAACAGGCTGCCCCGGGTGCCTATCCGGATTACTGCGTGGCGTTCGGTCAAGCGTTACTCAGCCTTGTCGAGATCGGTTGTCACCAAAGGCAATTCGCCTGCGGCTACGGCGTCGACGGCCTGCTGGTCGAGCTCGAACAGCTCGCGAAGGGCCTCGGCGTAGCTGTCGCCGCCGGGCGCGCTGGCCAACTGTTTGACCCGCACCGTCGGCGCGTGCAGCAGCTTGTCGACGACGCGGCGGACGGTCTTGGCGACCTCGTCACGGTACGCCGCGTCGAGCCCGGGCAGCCGGTTGTCCAGCCGCAGCAACTCGGCCTCGACCACGTCGGCGGCGCGCCGCCGCAGGGCGGTCACAGTCGGGGTGACCTCGGCCATCCGCTGGCCGGTTAGGTAGTTGGCAACTTCGGCGGCCACGATCGTGCGGGCGGCCTCGGCGTCGGAAGCCGCGGCGCGGGCCGACGGTTCCCGCTGGATACGGTCCATGTCGACCACGAACACGCCCGGCAGACCGGCGACCGTCGGGTCCACGTCACGAGGCATGCCGAGGTCGCAGATCACCAGCTGCCGCGACTCTTGGCCGTGAGCGAGGCCGCGATGCACATCGGCGAGCGACACCACGGGCCGAACCGCGCCGGTGCAGCAGACGACGACGTCAGCATCGGTCAGTACGGGCGGTAGGTGGTCGAAAGGGAAGGCGTCGGCGGCTACGCCGAGTTCCTGGATGTTGTGGGCGAGCCTCTTCGCGCGGGGCAACGTCCTGTTCACGACGTGGATGCGCTCAACCCCCGCCCGCGCCAGATGCTTGGCCGATAGCGCGCCCATCGAGCCGGCGCCGACGACGACCGCAGTGCGGCCGGCCAGGCCGCCGATTTTGGTTTCGGCCATGCCGAGCGCCACCGAGACGACCGACGCGCCCGCGGAGTCGATGCCGGTCTCGGAGTGCACCCGCTTGCCGACGGACAACGCGCGCTGGGACAACTCGTGCAGCGTGCGACCGACGGTGTGGTTGGCCTCGGCGGCGGCATAGGCGCGGCGGACCTGGCCGAGCACCTGCTGCTCGCCGATGACTGCGGAGTCCAGGCCGCTGGCCACGGCGAAGAGATGCTCGACGGCCGCTTCCGCGTACCGCACGTAGGCGTATTTCGTCAGGTCACCCAGCGACATGCCGGAATGTTCGGAGAGCACCGAGCCGATGACCGACAGGCCGCCGTGGAAGGCCTCGACGACCGCGTACACCTCGACACGGTTGCAGGTAGACAGGACCATCGCCTCGGTCACCAACGAGGACTGCAGCACCTGGTCGATGATCTTGGCTTGATCGGACTCATCGGTGCTCAATTGCTCCAGCACCGATACCGGCGCGCTGCGGTGCGAAACCCCGAAAAGCAATACGCTCACGGCTTCATCACCACGTCATCCAAGGTAGTCGTTGACCAGCTGGGCGACCAAATTTGCTGGGTTGTTTCCCCAGGTCGCTTCGCCCTTCCCCCGCAAGCGGGTGGGGTTGCCCCCAGCTTGCGAGGGGAGTACCCCCAGCGCCGGACGTCCGTCAACCCCTGGCAAGATCCGCCCGCAGCCGGGTCTCATCGACCTCCCAATAACTGTGCTCTGCGCCGTCAAGCAGCACCACAGGAAGCCGGTCGCCGAACTCGGCACGCAGCGCCGAATCGCCTGCCGCGGCGACGGCGTCGACATCGGTGATCCTCAGCTCGAAGCCCAGCTCGTCGGCCAACTGCGCGAGCCGTGTCGCTGCGCCCGAGCAGATCGTGCAGCCCTCACGTGTGAGCAATTCCACCCGCCGGTTCATCCCGCAAGTATCCGCCCGCTGCGACCGACCTGAGCCGTCGGTAGTCACCTCTACGGTCATGGCGTGCAGCCGCATGACACGGCCCGCGTCGATCCGATACCGGCCACTCGGCAAGGACAACATGGGAGTCGGCCCGCCAGTTGCCGCAACGGACCCGAGCCGAGCGCAGGGTTCGCGCCGCGCCGTTTCGGGCGGTGGAGCACACACACGGCTTCACCCTAGGTGCGGCCCAGTCGTTCGTTTCGGCGCTCCGCCAGTCGCGGGTGCGCGACACCAACTCGACCGCCCTGTCCCAAACCTGCCTGCGCGGGAACTGCAAGAAAAACCCGTTCTCCCAATGCGTCCACCATTGCGAGCGCGGCATGAACGAGCATCGAGATCTGCTCTCCGCCTACCGCGGACTGCACGTCCACAGGAACACGGATGGTTTCGACCGGCTGGACTTGAAGGCAGTCAACGTTGGCTGGCTTAACCGTCAGGACATCGACAGGTGCCGAGGTTCAGTCGCATCATCACCCAACCGGCGAGGCCGCAGACATCCGCCAACGCGGAGGTCGATGGCGCGCATCAGAGCGCCGCGCAAAGCCAAGGCCGCGAAGCGACAGAGCCGGTCGGCACAAACTTCCACCATCAACCGGCCTATGGCGATGCACACATGAGCAACGAGACAGCCGCGCGGCTGGAGGAATCCCGGACATCCTTTGCCGCGAAGACGTCAACTACTGTTAATCCGTGTCCGACAGCGGGACAGCCGACGTCGAGGCTGCTCAACAGGCGCTCGCCGGCGAGGCCAGTGCCGCGGCCGCCGTCACCGACCTCGAGATCGAGGCCGTCACCGCCCCGCCTCCCCCGCCGCCTGATCTGACCGCGGCGGCGTTCTTCGACGTCGACAACACGCTCGTGCACGGCTCGTCGCTGGTGCACTTCGCCCGCGGTCTGGCCGCCCGCAAGTACTTCACCTACGGCGATTTGGGCCGATTCGTATACGCGCAAGCCAAGTTCCAGCTCACGGGGCGTGAGAACAGCGAGGACGTGGCCGCGGGCAGGCGCAAGGCGCTGGCGTTCATCGAGGGCCGCTCCACCGCGGAGCTGGTGGCTGTCGGCGAGGAGATCTACGACGAGATCATCGCCGACAAAATCTGGCCGGGCACCCGCGCGCTCGCGCAGATGCACCTCGACGCGGGGCAGCAGGTCTGGCTTGTCACCGCGACGCCCCACGAGCTGGCCGACACGATCGCCAGGCGGCTGGGACTGACGGGTGCGCTGGGCACGGTCGCCGAATCGGTCGACGGGGTGTTCACCGGCCGGCTGGTCGGCGACATCCTGCACGGCACCGGCAAGGCGCACGCCGTGCGGTCGCTGGCCATCCGCGAAGGGCTGAATCTGCGCCGCTGCACCGCATACTCCGACAGCTTCAACGACGTGCCGATGCTGGCTCTGGTCGGCACAGCCGTCGCGATCAACCCCGACGCCGACCTGCGCGACCTGGCCCGCGAGCGTGGCTGGGAGATCCGCGATTTCCGCACCGCGCGCAAGGCCGCCCGGATCGGCGTGCCGTCGGCGCTGGCGCTCGGCGCGGTCGGCGGGGCATTGGCAGCGATTGTTTCGCGACGCCAAGATGGCGGCTGAGCGGCGGGGTCCGCGCCGCGGCAAAGTGAACTGAGCGGCGGGGTCCGCGCCGCGGCAAAGTGAACTGAGCGGCGGGGTCCGCGCCGCGGCAAAGTGAACTGAGAGCTCGCTGATAGGCTCGCGCGCTAACAGATCAAGGGGAGAAGCGGCCACCATGGGCATCGCCGACAACATCATCGGAACCCACTACCGGTACCCGGACTACTTCGAGGTCGACCGAGAGAAGATCCGCGAGTTCGCGCGGGCTGTCAAGGACGAACATCCGGCCCACTACAACGAGGACGCCGCCAAGGAATGCGGCTACGACGCGCTGGTGGCCTCGCTGACGTTCCTGGCGGTGGCCGGACGTCGCGTGCAGCTCGAGATCTTCAACCACTTCGACGTACCGATCAACATGGAACGCGTGCTGCACCGCGATCAGAAACTGACCTTCCACCGGCCGATCCTGGCCGGCGACAAGCTCTACTTCGACTCATATCTGGATTCGGTGACGGAGTCGCACGGCGCAGTGGTCAGCGAGATCCGCGGCGAAGTGACCGACGCCGACGGCAAGCCGGTGATCACGAGCATCGTCACCGTGCTCGGCGAGGCGGCCTCCGACACCGAGGCGGACGAAGTAAGCGCACAGATCGCCGCCGCGCGCGATGCTGCGATCGCGAAAATGATTGCTGGGCAAAGCTCTTCGACGACCTAGAGATCCGTCCGGCGAGCAGAAGGGAAGGGCCCGTTTTTCCGCGTGTCGGGGACTTTTCCGTTCCCCTGCTTGCGCGTGGGCCCAGCGCGCAGAGAACTCAGCCGAAGAAGGTGTTGCGGCGGTTCGCCAACAACTGATACAGCGTCTGCTGGATGGTTTCGCGGACCTGGTCGGTCAGCTCGAACGTGATCATCGGATCGTCAGCCGCCGATTCGTCGTAGTCCGCGGTTTCGATCGGCTCCCCGAACTGGATGTGCCACTTCGACGGCAGCGGCACCATTCCGGCAGGCCCTGCCAGCGGGAAGAACGGGGTCACCGGGAAGTACGGCAGCCCGAACAGCCGGGCCAGCAGCTTGACGTCGGCGATCATCGGGTAGATCTCCTCGGAGCCGACGATCGAGCACGGTACGATCGGCGCCTTGGTCCGCAGCGCGGCCCCGACGAAGCCGCCGCGGCCGAAGCGTTGCAGCTTGTAACGGTCCTTGAAGTGCTTGCCCAGGCCCTTGTAGCCCTCCGGGAAGACCGCGGTCAGCTCGCCTGCGGCCAGCAGCCGGTGCGCATCGGCCGTGCACGCCATGGTGTGGCCGGCCTTGCGCGCGGCCTGACCGAGCATCGGCATGTCGAAGACCATGTCGGCTGCCAGCAGGCGCAGGTCTCGATGCGTCGGGTGCTTGTCGTGCACCGCGACGGCGGTCATCAGCCCGTCGAACGGCAACACGCCCGCGTGGTTGGCGACCACGAGGGCCGCACCGGACTCCGGCAGGTTTTCGATCCCGCTGACCTCAACCCGGAACCACGAGTTGAAAAACACGCGCAACAAGGGCAAAAAGATTGCGTCATTGAGGTGCGGGTCGAACCCGAACTCGTCGACGGTGTAGTCGCCCATCATCCGCTTGCGGATGAATTCGGCGACCCCCGCGATCCGCTTGGCGAGCTCTGACGGCGTTTCCTCGGCGGGCCGCCCCGCGACGGCGCCGCGCCGCTGGTCGATCTCGCGGACGACAGCGGCGATCTGCTCGGCAGAAGCGCGGCCGCCGTTGTCCGAGAGCAGCGAGGGATGTCGGCGTGAGCTCTCAGCACGCGCCGCAGCAGCGCGCCGTTGAGCCGACGATCGGCTCGAATTAGAGTGCAGCGGAATGACTTTCGCCTTGGACTCGCCCGCCACGATTCTTACCTTCTCCCCACCCGTATTAGAGTCTTGTGCTTAACGTCCCCAACGTTGCGCCGCCGACACGGCGCGACTCTCCATTGAGCGTACCCATCGCGGGTCGATGATCGGCGTCAATCCGCGACCGCGAACGTAATCGTCGAAAGCCTCCGCCGTCGTCCACTTTGGGTTATAGCCTAAGTCGTTTCGCATCCGAGTGGTATCCATAACCCGGCCGTAACTCAAATAGTCGAGCTGCTCGCGATCGAGTTCAGTGTAGCGAGTTGCGCGTCTCAGCGAATCCACAGCCCAAAGCGCCGAACGCGGCACCGGCAGCGGCACCCTGCCCGAGCGCCGGATCGCCTGACTCATCATGATGATGCCGGGCGCGCCCACGTTGTAGGTTCCCGGCTTGCCCGCCATGGTCGCGCGCTCCAACGCGCCGAGCGCGTCCTGCTCGTGCAGCAGCTGCAGCCGCGCGTCGTGACCGACGACTGTCGGCACCACCGGACCGGCCAGGTAGCGCGACAGCGCGGTATCCATCGCGGGGCCGATCATGTTGGCCAAACGCAGGATGCTGACCGCGATGTCGGCCCTGCGGCGGCCCAGCCCCCGGGCGTAGCCTTCGATGTCGATGCTGTCCCGGGCGAACCCTTCGCCCGGTGGCCTGCGGCGACTACTGCTCTCGGTGAACAGCACCGGATCGCGCGAACTCGAGCCATACACCTCGGACGTCGACTTCAGCACGACGCGGCGCACCGAGGGCGCCTTCTGACAGGCCGCGAACAACTGGATCGCGCCCATCACGTTGAGTTCCTTGAGCGTCGCGCGCCCGCCCGAGCGCGGGGCGTAGGAGGCCGCCGAGGCGTGCACCACGGTATCGACGTCGCCGTTGCGGATCACCTTGGCGATGAATGGGTTACGGATGTCGGCGCGAACGAACTCCGCACGGCCCATCCGTCGCAGCAGATCCTTGCTCGGCGCGATCGCATCGACCGCGATGACGTGGTTGATCAACGGGTTCTGCGCGAGCCGGGCGGTCAGATATCCGCCGAGGAACCGGCATGCCCCCGTGACCAGGACGACCTTCGGATAGTGGACGGTGATGCGCGAGTCGGATCCGTTCGATTGGCCCCCAGAATCCATCTGGACAGACTAGCCGCCGAGCATGAATGCTACTTGCCGAGTTTTCTGCGCTGCACCCGTGTGCGACGAAGCAGCTTGCGGTGCTTCTTCTTCGACATGCGCTTACGCCGCTTCTTGATGACTGAACCCATGAACTCCGCTACCTAATGTTTCCAAGCCTCTTGACCCGCACACCTTACCTGGGCGGCCTGGGTAAACGGAAAATGCGCCAGCCGTCCGAGCCCGCGGCCGGCGATGAGCCGCTTGCGCGAAGAGCGTTCAGCCGGCGATGAGCCGCTTGCGCGAAGAGCGTTCAGCCTGCGTCGAAGTACGAGCTCTCCAGCATGTCGTGGACGGCCTTGGCGTGCACCCGGAACGAGCGTCCGACGCGGACGGCGGGCAACTCGCCGTTGTGCACCAACCGGTACACCGTCATCTTGCTGACCCGCATCAGGCTCGCCACCTCGGCGACGGTGAGAAATTGAGCTCGTGGCGGCTGACCGTCGGTCGGGCCGGCGTCACGCGCAGCCTTTCCACTAGCCGAATCCCGCGCCGATGGCCCGTTCATAGACGTCATCGCAACCCAATCCATCAGGCACAGGCGATTCCAGCGGCTTCCCCACCGCTGGCACCAACCCGTGCTTACCACTGGGAGAATAGCGTGGCGGATGGGGTTACTGCGACGGGTGTGGGCTAATCCAATGGAAATTAATTAACTACTCGGATGTAATTCCGAGCTGCTCAGAGCGCTTTTTTGCGGCTTCAACGGCCTCGGACACCGCCGCCCGCAAACCGCCCCGTTCGAGTTCTCGCAGCCCAGCAGCGGTGGTACCGCCCGGTGAGGTAACCGTGGCTCGCAATTGGGCGGCGGTGGTGTCGATTGCGGTGCCCATCGCCACGTCGCCCGCCGGCTGCGCCTCGTCCAGGCGCTCCAGCAACATCGCGGCAGAGCCGGCCATTGTTTGCACGACGAGATCGGTCGCCACCGAACGGGTCAGCCCGGCGGCGACGCCCGCATCGACGAGCGCCTCGACCATCAGGAAGAAGTACGCGGGCCCCGAGCCTGACACCGCGGTGACCGCATCGAGTTGTGACTCGGGCACCGTCAGCACGCCGCCGACCGCGTCAAAGATCGCTGACACCTCCTTGAGGTGCTCGGCGGTGGCGAACCGGCCACGCGCCAGCGCGCTGACTCCCCCGCCGACGACGACGGGCGCGTTGGGCATGACCCGGATGACCGGCGATCCGGCCGGCAACTTGTTCTCATAGAACTCGGTGGTCACCCCGGCGACAACCGACACGAAAACGTGTTCGGCGGTATCGCTTTCGGCCTTCACCGCGGCGTCGGCGATCTCGCCGACGACACTCCCCACATCGGCGGGCTTGACGGCGACGACCACGTAGGTCGCGGTGTCGACCGCGTCGGTGACGGTCGTCACCAGCACCGAATACGTGTCGGACAGATACTTCGCGCGTTCGGGGAACTTCTCGGCGACCACCAGGTCCTTTACCTGCCGCCCGGCGCGCAGCAGCCCGGATAGCAGCGCCTCACCGATACTCCCACCGCCGATGATCGCGATTCTGGCCATGCGCGCAAGCATTGCACGCGACCGACTCTCACTCTGCGGGCGGCACCATCGCCAGTTGACGGGTCTGCACGATGATGCGGCCCTCGCAGTCGACGACGATGTGGTCATCGTCGAACCAGTCCTGGCCGATCTGCACCGTGGGCGCCCAACCCATTCGGTTCACCCCGAACGTCACGGGCACCGACACGTCGCCGCACAACACCGCGAAAAGCGCGTCCGGCTCGTTCGGTTCGCCGTCATACACTCCCACCCCGGCCGCGGTGAGCGTGGAATTCATGAGGATTCGTCCTCCTACGTTCACGGTGTCAACGCAGCAGGTGCGCGCGGGCGAACTGCAGTGACTCACGCAGCAGCGCTTCGCGTTCAGTGGCCGTGCGCGCGCCCGATGTGGTCACTTCGAGGATCACATGCCCGGAGAAGTCGCCTGTCGCCAGCATCTCGCAGACCTCAACGGTGGGCTGGGTGCCGCGGCCCGGCACCAGGTGCTCGTCGGTCGAGGCGCCGCTGCCGTCGCACAAATGCAAGTGCACGAGGGCGTCGCCCATCCGGCGGGCCATGTCGAGCGCGTCGCTGCCTGCGGTCGCGGTGTGCGACAAATCGAGCGTGTAGTGGGCGTGGTTGCCGTCCAGCGGGTCGTACGACGGTGCGAACGCCGAGATGCCTGGCCCGGGCCTGCCGCCACGCTTTCGCATCCGCTCGATCGACGTCTGGCCGGCACCGAAGAACCGGTCGGCGCGGAACGGAAACATGTTCTCCACCGCCACCATCACGTCGCTGGACGCCTCGAGCTCGGCGACCTGATCGGAGAAGCTCTCGGCGTAGCGGCGTTGCCAACGGAACGGCGGATGCACGACGACCGTCTGCGCGCCGAGCTGTTCGGCCGCCCGCACACTGCGCTCCAGCTTCGGGATCGGGTTGGCACCCCACACGCGCTGTGAGATCAGCAGGCACGGGGTGTGCACCGACAGCACCGGCATGCCGTAGCGCTCGGACAGTCGCGCGACGGCTTCAATGTCTTGGCTGACCGTTTCGGCCCACACCATTAGCTCGACGCCGTCGTAGCCGAGCCGCGCCGCGTACTCGAAGGCGGCCTCGGTCCGCAGCGGATATACCGAGGCAGTCGACAGACCGACCTTGATGGCGGGGCGCACTGTGTTAGTCGGCGCCTAGCCCGATTGCAGCAGTGCCAACGGTCCCAGTGTGACCAGAGCCCCGACCGCCACCGCGATCAGCGTGCTGCCGATGTCCTCGGTCTTGCGCACCACGCGCACGCCCACGACCAGGCCGAGGATCACCAGCACCGACAGCACGAGGGCGACGATGTTGTTCCACTTCCACAGCTGGTCGAAGGCGACGAATAGGCCCGCGCCGAACGCGACCGCGATGATGCATTGGCCGACGACCCAGGCACCGCGCAGGAACGACGACATGCCCGAAGGCGCCGCGACCGTCTCCTCGTCGTCCTCGAGATCGATGTCCTCTGCGCGAGGTGGTGCGCCGCGCCTGGCCAAGTCGTCGGCGACGGTCTGACCGCCGAACAGCGTGCCGGCCGTCGACCGCAGGTAGGACGGTGGCTCGTCGTTGTCCTTCTCCTCGAGCGCGGCCTCCGTATCCTCGTCCTCGATCTCCGGCTCATCGGCCAGGTCGACCGGAGAATCGAACAGGTCGTCGTCCTCGTCGACCGGATCGGGGCTCATCTGCTCGGCACCGTGAACCGCTGGCGCGAAGCGTCGCTGGCCGGGGCTGTATTTCGGCCGACGCGGCGGGGGCGCGAAGAAGTCCACGGGGTCGTCGTCGGTGTCGCGCTGCTCGATGTGGGCGGCGTAGTCGGCGACCGCGTCGGCGTAGTCGTCGTCGACATCTTCGTCGACGGATTCGGTTTTGGAGGCGGGCTCGACCTCGACGTCGTCGACGGATTCGGTTTCGACGCCGTCGACGGATTCGGTTTCGGAGGCGAGCTCGACCTCGACGTCGTCGACGGATTCGGTTTCGACGCCGTCGACGGATTCGGTTTCGGAGGCGGGCTCGACCTCGACGTCGTCGACGGATTCGGTTTCGACGCCGTCGACGGATTCGGTTTCGGAGGCGGGCTCGACCTCGACGCCGTCGACGGATTCGGTTTCGACGCCGTCGACGGATTCGGTTTCGGAGGCGGGCTCGACCTCGACGTCGTCGACGGATTCGGTTTCGACGCCGTCGACGTGGTCGACGACGCCGTTCGTCGACGCCGCCACGGGCTCATCGGCGACCACCGGGATCGTTCGGGTGGCCTCGGTTTCGTCGACGTCGTGAACTTCGTGCTCCCGGAGGATCGGGATCTCACCGGTCAACTCCGCGACTGTGACGGAGTCGCTGTTGCCACGACGCCTCCGGCGCCTGCCGCCGACGGGCGGGGCACCGATCGTGCCGTTCCTTGCCAGCAACTCCGCGACCGAGATCGGTCGTGTGCTGCTGTGGCTGTCTTCTGGTCCTGTCATCGTGTGTTGCCTCTGGGCCTTAGCTGGTGCTTGATGTGGCGCCGGTGCGCCTCCGTCCTCTCGCTCAGCGTCCGCGCACGGACGTTTCCACCAAGGCCGTTCCATCGGCTTCGCTGTCGAGTTTCCGCAGAATCAGCCCTTCTCGCAATGCCCAGGGGCAGATATCCACGCTATCGATATCGAGAGCCTTCATACTCGCCTCAGCTACCAACGCGCCGGCCACGATCTGTGGCGCGCGTTCGGCACTTACTCCTTCCAACTCCGCACGGTCGGCCGCGGTCATCCTAGAGATGAATGCTATGAGCTGTCTGAGTCCGGTAGCTGTCAAGGTCCGCTTTACCCGGGGGCCCTCCCCAGAGGGCGCGGCGCCGGTGAGGCGGGCAAGCGAGCGGAAGGTTTTCGACGTTGCGACCGTCAGGTCGGGGTTTCCGGCCTTGAGCACCTTGGCACCGGCGTCGGCGATCTCGGTCGCCAGCCAGTCACGCAGCATGGCCACGCGGCGTCGGCCTGGCGGATCGTCGGGCAGCCATTCGCGGGTGAGCCGGCCGGCGCCCAGCGGCAGCGACAGCGCCACTTCGGGCTCCTCGTCGACGCCGCTGCACAGTTCAAGCGAACCGCCGCCGATGTCGATGTTGATGATGCGCCCGGCGCTCCACCCGTACCATCGACGCACCGCGAGGAACGTCAACCGGGATTCGTCGACCCCGCTGAGCACCTGCAGCGCCACACCCGTCTCGGCGAGCACCCGCGAGAGCACGTCCTCGGAGTTGGTGGCGTCGCGCACCGCGGAGGTGGCGAACGCCATCAATTCGGCGCAGCCCGAGCTGGCGGCGATCTTGGCGAACTCGTCGATGGTGCTGATGAGTTTGTCGGCACCCTTGCGGGTCAGCTTGCCCGAGCCGTCGATCGCCTCGGCGAGCCGCAGCGACGCCTTGGTGGCACTCATCGGGGTGGGATGGCCGCCGCGGCGCGCGTCCACCACCAACAGGTGGACGGTATTGCTGCCGACATCGAGCACGCCTAATCGCACGCACCCAACCTACTGGGTTTACCGTTGAATGCTGTGACGGCATCACATCCCGGCGAGGTGGAATTGGACTTTGCCCGTGAATGGGTGGAGTTCTACGACCCCGACAACCCTGAACATCTCATCGCGGCCGACCTGACGTGGCTGCTGTCGAGGTGGACGTGTGTGTTCGGCACGCCCGCATGCAAGGGCACCGTCGAGGGTCGGCCCGACGACGGATGTTGCTCGCACGGCGCGTTTCTGTCCGACAAGGACGACCGCGCCCGGCTGGATGACGCCGTCAAGCAGCTGACCGACGAGGATTGGCAGTTCCGCGACAAGGGGCTCGGCAAGAAGGGCTACCTCGAGTGGGACGAGTACGACGACAAACCGAACCTTCGTACGCGAAAGTACAAGGACGCCTGCATCTTTCTGAATCGGCCCGGATTCCCTGCCGGCATCGGCTGTGCACTGCACAGCAAGGCGCTGAAGCTGGGTGTCGAGCCGTTGACGATGAAACCGGACGTGTGCTGGCAACTGCCGATACGCCGCACCCAGGAGTGGGTGGAGCGGCCCGATGGGTCGGAGATCCTCAAGACCTGGATCACCGAGTACGACCGCCGCGGTTGGGGTGAGGGCGGGGAGGACCTGCACTGGTACTGCACCGGCGACCCCAATGCGCACGTCGGCGCCAAGCAGGTGTGGGAGTCGTACGCCCCCGAGTTGACCGAGCTGCTCGGTGAGAAGGCGTACTCGGAGCTGGCAGCAATGTGCAGGCGGCGCAACGGCTTAGGGCTGATCGCCATACACCCCGCGACCCGCGCCGCCGAATGAATCAGGGGCTGTTCCTGTTCCGGCTCATTCCGCCGCGGGCGGATTTCGCCCAGACGATGACGGCAGAGGAACAGCAGGCGATGGCTCGGCATCAAGACTACTGGCGCCAACTGCTCAATGAGGGGCGCGTGGTGGTCTACGGACCTGTCGCCGACCCGGAGGGCGTGTGGGGCATGGGCGTGCTGCGCGCCGAATCCCAGCAGGAATCAGTCCTGCTGGGCCAACGCGACCCGGCTGTCGCGCTCGGCGTGTGCACGTTCGATGTCATCGAGATCATGGGTGGACAGACGGGTTAGGTGACCGCAGTCCGGCAAGCTCCAGAGCCACACCGCCGTACCGAACAGAACGGCAAGAAAGACTAAAACGTAAGCGCCAGGCAGGATTTCGTTCCATTCCCCGCCGGGCCGCAATGACAGAATACCTGCCTGCGGGCTGTCTCCTGCCACGAAAACAAACCAACCACCGACCAGAGCGCACAGCAACCACATCACAGTCGCTGCGACCCGGCCGCGCAGGACATATGCGCGATGGCCAAGGTGAACGACCAACGGCGCGAACCACACCCAGTGGTGGCTCCAACTGAACGGAGATGCGGCAGCAGAGGCCATTCCGACAACGGCGACTGCCAGCACGCCCTGCCCGTGTCGATACGCGAACGCCGCGACCAAGACGGCAATAGCCGCGACGGCAATCGCGGCGATGGCGGCGAGCGTCGGCTGCCAGTTCAGCCGCAGCAACAAGCCGCGCACACTTGTGTTCGCGAGTGGATCATGCGAAATGCGGTTGACGTCGTCGAAGCGACCGTGCAGCCAAAACGTGGCCGAATCCGCAGGCGCAACGGCAAATCCGATACCGACCGTGGCGGCGAACGTTGCGGTGGCCAGCAAGGCCGCACGTATGCGTCGCGTCACCAATAGGTAGACGATGAACAGCGCGGGAGTCAGTTTGATGCCCGCGGCCAATCCGACCCCGATACCGGTCCATTTGCTCTTCTTTATGCCCTGGGGGCACTCCCCTCGCAAGCTGGAGGCCCACCCACGCGAAGCGCAGGGGGACAGGTCAGCCACCACGAGCGCAAGGAGGACCAAGTTGATCTGCCCCAGCTCGGCCGTAAGCCGAATCGGCTCAAGCCATGCGATCACCCCAACCAGCAGTGAAACAAGGCTGAAGAGGCCTTCACCTACCTGCATGCCCGTCGACTTCAGCATCCGCACGACTGCGTAAGTCAAGGTCGCGACGACGCCGAGCAGCCACAGAAGGTGCACGACAGAACTGTCGAGTAAGGCGAGCGGCAAGGCGCAGATCGCCGCGAACGGCGGGTAGATGAACAGCAATTCGCCGGGTTTGCCAGTGAGACCGGTCGAGTACAGGTCAAGCCCCGCAAGCAGGCGTTCTGCGGCAAAGCGGTACACCATCGCGTCGACCTGCATCCGCAGCGTCGGCCAATGCGCATAAGCCGTGACGTAAGTCACCAGCGCGATTGTCGCGACTGCAGGGCCGCCCCGGCGCACCCAGGGGGCGACGGTGTTGGTTTGTAGGCTGTCTCGTGCGGTCTGCGTTGTCACTCTCACTCATCCACCGTGGTCGGCTCGGTCGTTGCAAAGCGCCCACGGTAGAAGAGTTAATTGTGAACGGCTCTCAGTTAGCCACCGCCGTCGGCGGCAGGACGGTTACCCCTCGAGCTTGTAGCCCAAACCACGCACGGTGACCAGGTGCACCGGGTTGGCCGGGTCTGCCTCGATCTTCGACCGCAGCCGCTTGACGTGAACGTCGAGCGTTTTCGTGTCGCCGACATAGTCGGCGCCCCAGACCCGATCGATGAGCTGCCCGCGGGTGAGCACCCGGCCGCTGTTGCGCATCAGGTACTCGAGCAGGTCGAACTCCTTGAGCGGCAACGTGATCGGCTCGCCGTTAACGGACACGACGTGTCGCTCGACGTCCATCCGCACCGGGCCCGCCTCCAGGATACCGTCGCCGAGCCCGGAGTCGTCGTTGTCGTTGCCCCGACGCAGCACCGCCCGGATCCGCGCGATGAGTTCGCGTGCCGAGTACGGCTTGGTGACGTAATCGTCGGCGCCGAGCTCGAGCCCGACGACCTTATCGATCTCACTGTCCCGTGCCGTCACCATGATGACGGGAACGCTTGACCGGGAACGCAATTGCTTGCATACGTCGGTACCGCTCATCCCCGGCAGCATCAGGTCCAGCAGGA
>Ga0207693_10002318_pt1 | contig 16545 bp, 9 predicted proteins | sample LARL81metaG_FD_184347 | JGI IMG/M metagenome (GOLD analysis project Ga0207693, IMG submission 184347) | Corn, switchgrass and miscanthus rhizosphere microbial communities from Kellogg Biological Station, Michigan, USA - LAR L8-1 metaG... | ecosystem: Host-associated > Plants > Roots >...
CGGCTTCCTCCTAGTCTGCTTATCGAAAACGCCTCGGATCGAGTTCCACTTCGTTGTGAAAGTGTCCTGCCCGAGGCGTTTCCGATCAAGCCTAGCGACGATCCGCTCGGGAGCCTATCGCGAGACAGCAAATGAAGCCAATATCGGGCCTTGGCCAGCATGTAGATTAAAATTCTGAGCCTGTCGATTCTAGAGCCTCTTGTTCGACGTACAGGTAGGAGGAGATTTAAACATCATGCCTGGAAGAAAGCTCACCTCAACCGCTGTTGCTGGAATCATACTCGCAGCATCATACGTCGCGTTCGCTCAGAACGCCATGACCGCTGCTGTCAAGACTGGCTACGCTCCAGTGAACGGTCTCAATCTTTATTACGAAATCCATGGCACAGGAGAGCCCCTGATCCTTCTGCACGGCGGACTTGGCGCAGCTGAGATGTTCGAGCAAATCCTGCCCTCGCTATCGAACAATCGGCAGGTGATTACTGTCGATTTGCAGGGCCATGGACGCACCGCCGACATTGCGCGTCCCTTGAGCTATGAACGAATGGCCGATGATATCGCAGCGCTGATCAAATATCTTGGGCTGGAGCGAGCCGACATTATGGGCTACTCGGTGGGCGGGGGCGTCGCTCTGCGCACCGCTATTCAGCATCCGGACAGAGTTCGAAAACTTGTGGTCGTCTCAGCGGCCTTCAGACGAGACGGGTGGTATCCCGAAATCCTGGTGGGAATGTCACAGATGAACGCCGGAGCCGCTGAACAAATGAAACAGACGCCAATGTACCAGCTATACTCCCAACTTGCGCCGAAGCCTTCAGATTGGACACAACTACTTACCAAGCTCGGCCAGATGCTCGGCGAGGATTATGACTGGTCAAAGGATGTTGCAGCGATTAAGTTGCCGACCCTGCTCGTCTTCGGTGATGCCGACGCGGTTCGAACCGCGCATGCCGTGCAATTCTTCGAATTGCTGGGCGGCGGCAAGAAGGATGGCGGCTGGGACGGGTCAGGAATGTCGTCCGCTCGTCTCGCCGTTTTGCCGGGCATCACGCACTATACGATCTTTTCATCGCAGATGCTGGCTTCGACGGTAAATCCTTTCCTCGACGCTCCGATGCCGAAGGCAAAGTAAGCTGATTGCTCGAACGTTTCAAAAACAGGGAGAGATATAACGATGCGATTCATGATGCTGGTTAAGTCCGCGGAAAATGCAGGTGCACCGCCCAACGAGCTGCTAGACGCGATAGCGAAGCTCAGTTCTGAGGCAGTCAAGGCCGGTACGATGCTCGCAAGCGGCGGGCTGGCTCCGACTGCGATGAGCAAGCGCGTCCGGCTCTCCCAAGGACAAATACATGTGATCGATGGCCCTTTTGCCGAGGCCAAGGAGGTTATCGGCGGGTTCGCTCAGTTTGAGTTCATATCCAAGGAAGAAGCGGTAGAAGCGGCAGTGCGCTTCATGGAACTCCATAAGAAGCACTGGCCTGGATGGGAAGGCGAGACCGAAGTTCGCCAGGTGTTCGGGCCGGAAGATTTCCTCCGCAATGATCGAGATCCCAGACATGGGTCCATGACACCGGTAGGTAGCTGATTTTCACGGGTCGGAATGGGATCTATCCATGACGTAAATCGGCATGCGAGATTCTGCTCCCCGATGACGGGCAACCCTTCCCTAATCCGGCAAGGTAAGGTTACACAAGAAGGACGACGTCAGTTCGAATCGCGCTCCATAGTTTGAGATCCTGTCTCTGCATCTTTTCGGCGCCTGCCAGATCGCCAGAGTCCAGCAGCACATTCGCGATGCTTCCCACGTCGCTTGCAATCCCCAGTTTGCTGCCGATCTCGCGGTCGATCGCGAGGGCTTGCCCGTAGTATGTCCTCGCTTCAGCGAGTTTGCCTTCTTCATATAGTGCATTGCCGATGTCATGGAGAGCGGGTGCCATCCTTGGCCGGCTGCCGATCTGGCGGTACAGCAGTAACGCCTCCTCAAACTGGCGGCGAGCTACTTCGTAATCGGCCTTGTCGTACAAGACGTGTCCGATCACTAGTAATGTGGAAGCCGAACTCTCGAGATCTCCGGCTGCAGCGAATAGAACTTTAGCTTCCGTTAGGCCGGCGACGGCGTGGTCAAGTTCTCCCAGCCGTTCCAGCGTCCAGCTCTGCGTCCGGTTCGCCTGCGCGACCACCAACTGTGCGTGCTGTGACTTACCCATCTCGATGGCTTTGGCTGCAGCTTGTCTTGCATTCGGTAAATCGCCGAGCTCGTTTAATGTGACGGCTTTTGCCAAGTCAATGCGCGGATCATCCCCGGTGACGGACTTGGTTTGATACGAGGCTTGCAGAGTGACTAGGGCGTCTTTGGGAGCGCCGGATTGCGTTTGCGCTGCCGCAAGACCTAACTCGTAGTCGAGGCTGTCGGGATACAAGTCCGCCAACGTCCGATAGAGCTGTATCGCTCTTGGCCACTCGTGAATCAGCTTTCGGTACTGAGCCTCGATGGAAAGCCTCTCCTCAGTTCTCAGATTTGCCGACAAGTCGACGGCCTTTTTCGCCTCGTCTTTCGCTTTGGCCTCGTATCCTAATGCGGTCCAGGCAGCGCCCAGTGCAGCGTGTGCCTGCCGAGACTTGGAGCTTGACCAATTGGGAAATGAGTCCGTGACTTGGATTCCTAGACCCAGATATGAGCCTGGGCATTTCTGTCTTTAGGCAATTGTGGCGGGCGTCGATGAGTGTAAACGCTGGACAGTTGTCAGTTCCTCTTTGGTCGGCGTCGAAATAACGTTCCTGATGTAAGGTCTGTTTGAAATAGCCCTGCGCAGCTGAGTGGACGGTATTTTACCAATCGTTCGCTTAGCGAGTAGTGGCGACCCTTAGAAGTGCATCCAGACGAGCCGGATTTTCCCTTCCGAAATAATAGGCTGTCCGGTAGTGAGACCCCCGGCCTGCCGCCGTGAAATCGGGATATTGGATTCGAAAAAATGCGGAATGACGCCGCGTGTTGAGTTGAGTTTTCAACGCGGGAGTGAGAGGCATGATTGCAAAGGTTTCTCCGCTGCGCTGATCTATTGTCCCAAAGAATTTGGGGTTGTCGCCAAGGGCCAGCTCCTTCTCCCGCGGAAATTCTGCGGGTACGTTGCCATTCACAAACCAGCGCCGGTAATGAGGCTGATCGGCCTGTTGGAACGATACCGAGTTCTCGAGGACATACCCTTGTCCGGATGCAATGGCGGTGGGAGTTACGGTGGAGTCTTCGATCACGATATTCTGGTCTCCCGGCAGGCTTAAGACCCGTTCCATCCTGACTCCCGCCGGATAGATGTCTGGCGCTTCATAATCAAGCCTGACCTTAGCCTGTGTACTTGCGCTGGCGATGATTTGAAAACTGTACGGGCGGTTGGTGAGGCCCATCCAGTTCATCCGCGTGTACTCGTTGAGGCCCTCCATCTCTTTCGGTTCGACTCTCTTGGCAAACGTGTCCCTCATGCCTCCAACGGAATTGAAGGCATTGTGATTCGAATCTTTGAGTACCAGCGCGAACGACCTTCCTCCGGCATATGGACTCACGAAGCAGCGAATCTTCTGATTCTCCAGAATAACGTCGGCGAAGCCATCGCGATCATAGTCGAAGGCATAGGCCAGGGCTTTGCCGGCCTCAATCGCCGCCAGCATAACCGTGTCGTTCAGTTCGAAAGATCCGGAGGATAGATGAAACGAAAACCGATATACGCCGGAACCCTTTGTCGGCACAGCGTGAATTTCAATTGACCGATTGCCGTTGGCGGGAACGCTTATCTCGGTTGGAAGCGCGCCAAATTCAAGATCATCCCCGGAAACCCCGATTTGTATGCTTTGCGGACGACTGCGACCGTTTTTCACCCTTAGATGAAAGACCGCTTCCCCCGGCAGGTTGACGCTGGCAAGAATCGGATGAACGATCGGGAAAGATTGGTCCTCCCGCAGGGGAAACTTCACCAACGGACTCAGGCTATACGTAAATGGCTGACGGACAGTCAGTAAAGACTGCCACGTCCAGTCCGACGCAGCGCCATCCTCGCGAAGCGTCGCAGTCACGTTCACGGGAAGACCGTCTGGAGCCTCCGAGGACAAGTCGAATGGTACTTCGACATCTCGGCTGGATTGCGGCGCCACGTTTATCTTCACGGAAGCGCTCTTGGTCAGTCGTCCCGCTCGAACCGTGAGATCTCCCGCGAGCGTGCTCCTTCGTGGATTGTGGATTGTCATCCGAACGGCGTTGGTCTCCCCGGCGATCCAGTCACTCTTCCTGTCAACAACAATTCGCGGTTGGGCGGACCGGCACTCCAGCACGAGCGTGCGCCTGAATTCTGGACCGGCGCCCTTAGGAATTTTCACAACCAGGAGATGTTGTGGAGTTTGTTCCACCTTTACCAACTTGCCGTCGAGTTGAGCTCTTTGCGGCTGGCGTGCCAGTCGCAATGCGATCTCGCCGTCACTGGGCGCGTTGAACTCGAACGTCAGGCTGCTACCGTCGTACGTAGCCCCCGTCAATTCTGTGGTGGAGTAGTAAACTTCGTCTGCCGGATCGAGTCCCGCCGGCGCGGATGGAACCATCGCTGCAAGCGGCACTCTCAAGGGCAGTAGCAATGATTCCCGCTTTCCGAGACGGATTTCTGGCAGGCGTATTTTCGATGAGTGCTCGACATTTTCAGATCGTGGATCCAGCGCGGTGATCTGACCGCCACGCGGTTGGTGAATACTGAAATTCGTAAGCCCGACAAAGCCGTATGCCCCAGACGTTTCCGTTCGGGTCTCGAAGCGGTGGCTGCCACGGTCCGAGAGTAGTTCCGTGACATATATCCCAGCCTCTCGCGCACGGGGAAGAAGCCCGGGCGAGACGACCGAAACCTTCTTGTCGATACCGGCCACATTCATGAGCGCCGGTAGAGCGCGGCGTGCATTGTGTTGGAAGTTCTCCGGATAATCCACCGTCTTTCCCGAGACCACGCCGCCTTCCATAAGATGAGTATTGGGAGGAAAAACCCAGCGCGAAAAATCTGCTCCGAAGAACAACACGCGTCCTTTGCCGTGCTGAAATCGCGCTCCGACAATACGGTCCGCCGCATTACGGGCAAAGACGGTGACTCCTGACTTCCCGTCAGGAGTCACTGCATAAACTCCTCCGATTGCGGCCGCAGTCGAGCCATTCATGAAGCGCAAAGTGCTGGTTCCTGGAATGAATTCCTGCGATCCGAGTGGTTTGAGCAATTCACGCAGAATCGCTCCTCCGGGCGCGGATGACAGAACGATCAGCGTACCGCCGTCATTCACGTAATCCACTAACATCCGTTGAGCTTTTTCAGAGTATTCGGCGAGATGCGGGTATTTGGCTGGGTCGTCCCCAGCCTGCGGATTCGGCAGAATCAGAGCGCGATAGCGTTCAAAATTATCCAGCGGCGTGTGATCGGAGTCGACGAGTTCGAAATTGTAGTGATCAGAGGCGCCTGACCAGAGCAAGCGTCCGGCAACGTCGGCCACCTGCTGAATTTCTGCGGGCGTCAGATCTTTCTGCGGATAGGTCGCCATCGGATAAACGATTCCCGCATCCGTCGCGAGATGTGTGGGGGCGAGCACCGGGCCCATGCCGTCGATCAGTCGTCCGGTACGGCGAATGTAAGCGGCGCGCCTATTCTCTCCACCCGCGAACGTGATGGCATTTTCTTGCGTGTAAAAGTAGTTTGCCCACGGGCACTCGTAGCCCGCGGGATAAAGCGTGTCATTGGCCGGATGATGGCTCAGTCCCTTGAGCCCATTTTGCAGCATCACCCGCATCGCCATCAGCGTGTTGGACGGGTGGGTCAGGCGGGCATAAGTGTCCTTGTCATCGAGGTCCCATCCCGCGAGGAACTCAATATGAGTAGCCGGGAATAGGGGCTGCGTCTTTAGCGTCTCGGTCAGGAATTTGTTCTTGGCCGCCTCATTCAAATCCGAGTAACCGCCCGGTCCGAACGACTGATAGTCCTGCCCGGTATTCCAGAACGGCTCGGATGTGGCATCGTTCGATTCGGCGTTCAGGCGCATGTCCGCGCCATTGATGTAATAAGGAATCGTGCTGTTGTGGGTAGCCTCTTTTGCGTAGGTCCGCAGCAGGTCCATGTATTTCCAGAAGACCGGTCCGTTGTAGTTCTCCCGGCCGAGCGCCTGGTCATCGTCAATCTGGATATTGATCAGCGGCCCACCATTTTCCGCAAGCAAAGGATTGGCCACAGCAAACACGTCGTGGAACCATTGCCGCGTGCGGTCGAGGTGAGTCTGGTTCTGCATCCATTTAATTGCGGCTTCCTCCGACTTGTCATACTGCAACTGGCTCCAGAGGGGATAGCGCCCTTCGAGAATGGTCTGTTCCGTCATGCCATATTCCGGGCGCCGAAGCAGCCAATCAGGATAGCCACCGTTCCGCCACTCATCGGTCAGGTACGGCCCGGGGCGAAACGTAAGCTTGAAGCCCATCAGATCAATCAGGCGTAGCAGATATTTCAGGTCGCGACGTGGACTAGTGTGTCCGTCGAAGTCGAGGACGCCTTCTTCCGGCTGCTGCCAATTCCAGAGGGGATAAAGATCAATCGTATTGATGCCGAGCGACTTCAAGTGCAGCAGGACCTCCGCCCAACGATCGCGGGGAATTCGGTGGTAGAAGAACGCTGCACCGTGCATCAGGAATGGTTTGCCATCGACCCAGTACTCCGGGTAGGTATTCACCACGCGGAACTGATTGTTGGGAGTACCGATAACTGGCTTGATTGTGTCCTGTGGACGCGCGCCAATGCCCGAGGACAGCAACCCGACGATGATTGCGAGGACGTATTTTAACCGGCGAACCCGAATCTGCATTCATCCCTCGTTCGCGTTAAGGCCCTGTTGGAATTGTCATTGGGGAAGGTCAAGTGCTGGATTGTGATCAAAAAAGCCGCCCGGCATCAATTTGAATCCGGACTCGTGGACCGCCATCATGGGCCAGTCTTCGGGGCGCGGAATATGAGTCACGCCCAGCGTGTACCAGATCACCACGTCGTTATCCTGTAGAGACCGGTCCGCGCGGATCCATACGGGCAACCCGTCATCTCCTCGCCCCTGGTTCGCGTAGAAACCGGCCGCGTACATCTGCGTGGGATCGTAGGCGGTCGCCCAAAAATGTGCATCGATGAAGCCGGCACGCTTTCGCAGCCACGAGTCTTGTGCCGCGTACGGTACAGAATTCTCTTCGGGAACCAGAATGTAACTTGTATTTGCGCCCACATTATTCTTCACCGCCGGATTCACCACTTCCCACTTTCGGCTGCTCTGCAGGTTGATGTTCCTGTGGGCGGCTAACTCCGACCGCAGCGCGGTGGCCTTCATCACAAAAGCGTTTTTATACGGATTACCCGGATTCGCGCTCTCCGCTTCGGTATTCATTTCCGCGACGCTGTTCTTGGTGCCATCGACGTCCATATCCAGGCGAAAATTAAAGAAGTGCTGGTGATGCACCGCCAGCAGGTTCGTATCCACGAGATGGCCATAGGTCGCCTCCTGCGCCGGGCTATGCAAGTCGGCGGCCATATCGACGCCCTTGGTTTCCATGATCCCGGTGAGTAGAACCCGCATCTCCAGGCTTCCGTCCTGATGGAATATCCAATTGAACCCGTAGTCGTAATTGCCTACGGTAGCGATCCACGAAAGGACCAATTCCCGCGAACGCCGGGAATCATTCTGGTTGTTGTCTCGATCAAAGTGCTTCCAGAGAAGACCGCCATCTCTTTCATAGAGAGCCGCCGCGCGCGGAATCTCAAACGGAACCCCGGTCTCGTCAGCCAAGGTTGCATCAAAGAAAGTGGCATTAGAAGGCGCGTCCGCCTCCGGTTCCAGGGAGTTGGCGTAACGGCCCATGCTGTCCTCGCCCTCATCGAAGGCGTTGCGGAAATACCAAGCGTCTGACGGATCGCCATAGGGGACGACCATTTCTGAAAGCGAGCCACGATACAGGATCGAGCGCACCTTTCCGCGATCTTCATAACCCACGGTGTACAGCACCAGCCCTTCGCGGCTGTTCAGCGCGAAACGAAACCGCCAGTTCTGCCAGCTCACTTCATTATCTTGCACTCGGAAGCTAGCGCCATCCGGCTGAATGACCTGCAGCTTCTTCAAAGCCTCTTTGGAGTGATCACTCTCCCCTGAGCCAAGTGCAGTCGCAATCTTCGGTCGTGGCACCACCCCCGTATCTATAAACTTGAATACTTTTTTTGTGTTCAGGTTTACATAAACCACCACGCCCTCTACAGGACCGGTGACGAAAGTATTGATCGAGGGAGCGCCGCCGTAATACGAGATGGCCCGGCGAAAACGGAATCCTGATTCCTTCAGGTCGCCAAAATAGCCGCCTGCCCAGTCGTCGATTCTGACCTTACTGAGATCTGAGATTCCCCGCTTACGCATGGCCTCCTGCCAGCGCGGGTCGGCCCGGACCGCGTCCTCGACGATTTTCGTGTCTTCAGACAGATAGCTCGGTTGGACGCCATGGACCTCTTTCCAGGAACTCACCTTCCTGGAACTGAGATCCACCAGAGCCTCGAACGTCTGATTGCTGCGGCGTTCGTACACCACGACAAAAGCCTCGCGGTCTGGTTTGCTTGAAGTCCTTGCGGAAAGCACCTCGTCTTTTGATGGCTCATCCAAAGTGATCAGAGAGAACCGGCTGTCGTCGCTGACCTTCGCGGCTTGTCTCAATATTTGAACCGCTGTCAGAATTTCGTCCTTCGTAAGGGGAGCGAGGGATGCGCGGGTGTCGTCATTAGACGCCAGAGCAGCGCCGCTAAGCAGGCCTATCAGAATCGTAAGGCTCATACGACGAGCGAAGCTTTTGATGCCGTGCCTAGAGACGGCGCGACTCAGCGCCCGCATGGAGTTGTTCATTTACGTCTCCCGACGGATGGGTTCATTAAAGGCCCGGACTGTGAATCGGGGCCTTAAGTCGATTGAAAATCAGAAATAAAACTTCAAGCCAAACTGAATCTGGCGAGGCGCTGCTGCGGCGGTAGCAAAGCCATAGCTGCCTCCGCCCAGTCGCTTGGAGCTGCCAGAAGGTACTTGGAAGTTAGCATGGTTCGGAAGGTTAAAGATCTCGGTCCTGAATTCGATGTTTTTGCTTTCGCTAATCGGGATAATCTTGAAGATAGACAGGTCCCATTGCTGCAGGCCAGGTCCTTCAACGATGTTGCGCCCGGCATTACCAAAACCGAAAAAGTCTGACGCCGGAGCATTAGTAGGAGGATCCTGGAACGCGCACGTGTTGAAAAACGTTCCCGGAACACAGGGCCGGCCATTCGGATTCTGTCCGGGTACCAGATCAGCTCGTTGACCACCATCAGAATTGGAAAAGTTTCCGTTGCCGTCAGTGATCGTGTACCAATTCCCGGTGGAGAGAGTGGTGATACCGGCGATCTGCCACCCGCCGACAATTTTGTCGGCCGCACCAGTCAGGTTGCCGCCGAAGCGCTTGCCGCTTCCAATCGGTAACTCATAAATGTAGCTGAGTACGAAGCGATGGCGGACGTCGAAATCAGAGTTCCCGCGCTCCCACTGCGGAAATTCGCGGAAAAAGCGTGGCCCGCTATTGTTGTTCGATCCCAAATTCGCCGAAGACGCATTGTCAATGGAATGGCTCCAGGTATACGAAGCGAGAATCGACGATCCCCCCGAAAACCTCTTCTCAAAGCGCGCCTGCAGCGAATGGTAAACCGAGGAGCCGGTCGACGCAAAGTTGGAAATACTCGTATCGAACACCGGATTGCAGTTTCCGGAGCTATCGCACTCCTGCACCGGGCGGCGTGTGCCGAATGGCGCGGTGGGATCCGGCGAGGGCGCAGTCTGATTAGCATCGTAGAATGTGTATAGTCTCGTCCCCTTCGACCCCGCGTAGGAGACCTGCAGGACCGATTGTCCCGGCAGTTCGTATTGGGTCGAGACGTTCCACTGTTGCATGTAGGGATTAACGATCCTCGGATCCAATTGCAGCAACTGAGGCGTGTTCGGATCCGTCAAAGACGTCGCCGGAAAGCCGTTGGAGAGATTCGAGAACCCAGGAACGGAACAGTCCGTCTGCCCAGGATTCGAATTTGCCGACGATGCGCCGCACGGCTGATTGTAGCTTTCCGTGACGAAAAATGGCGGATTGAAGCCCGGGCTGGGATTGGACCACGGTCCGGTTTCGTAGCCTCCGTAAAAGATCCCATATCCCGCGCGCAGTACAGCGTGATCAGTGACTTTGTATGCGAGTCCAATCCGTGGCGCGAAGTTATTCTTGTCGGTCGGTACCAAGCCGCGCGGCGCGGTTGCGCTGATCGGAATGCTGGCGGCAATCAAGGGAGTGAATTGAGCCGTTTGCCCCTTGGGAACCAACATCGTCTTGGTCGCCAGGTCGAACGTTCCCTGTGCGTTGAAACGCTCTCTCACAGGAATGAACAGTTCGTAGCGCAGCCCAAGATTGAGGGTCAGTTTTGGCGTGACCTTGTAGTCGTCTTGGACGTAAAAGGCATAGACCGGCCGCCCGTAGTCCACGTTGTGCAGGTTGGTGATATTTCCGCCGTCAGGCAAGCCCAGCAGGAACTGCGCGAAGCCCGAGCCTCCCGTGCCTGTGGCCGCCGGATTGTCGGTCAGCGGACCGTTGAAAACAAGATTGCCGCGCGGTGATGCCGGCTGGAAGATGGTGAACTCCTCACTGCGGATTTCACCGCCGAATTTGATCGTGTGCTTGTCGCGAATCCATGTCAAGTTGTCGGAATAGCTGTAGGTGTTCTGGATCTCCAGCGAAGGCAAGTACGTCGGATCGCCGATCGAATCCACATCTCCAAAGTCGAATTCCGGCATGCCGCCATTGATGGAGGTGAAGGGCACGCCCGGAATGCCGAGGTCTGCGGAGACGTTTTTGTTGTAATTGAACTGAAAACGGCGCGAGTGAACGCGGTTATAGCCGAAGCGGAACTCGTTCACCACCTTTGAATTGAACAAATGGGTTTCGCTCAGGGCTACGCTGCGATACGACTGGTCTTCATCGCCTGTGGAGAAGTCGGCTCCGTTTCCCCCGGTTGCCTGGAACACCGCTGGAATGATGCTGGGCTGATGTTCATAACTGAAGCGGAAGAATGCCGTGTCCTTACCCGAAAAATTCTGGTCTACGCGCACGTCAAAATTGTTCCTGTTCTGCTGCAGCTTCGGGTTTGACACAAAATTGAAACCCTGGGAACCGTCTGCATTGGGCGCGGGAAAAAGCGCCGCCAGCCGCGCCGCCAGGGGGTCGATCACCGATGTTGGCATCACGTTGGATGGATTGCCGCTTCCGTCATAGCCAAACGGTACCCCGCAAATCGCGCCAGAACCTTGAGTTTGTGCGAGGCGGCTGTTGAAGATTTCTCCCGCGTAAGTCGGCACCCCGTTGCAGTCAAGTACGCCGGCCGGTTGCGAGAGATCGAGCACTTCTGAGAAATCCCCGCCAACCTCCGCCACTGACGGCACGGTGGCAGTCAGCGTTTCACCCTGTCGTACGCGCAAGCCTTCATAGTCGACGAAAAAGAAGGTTCGATTCGTTCCGTTGTAGAGATGAGGAATGATGATCGGCCCTCCCAGCGTAGCTCCAAACTGATTCTGCTGATACGCCGGCCGGATGCTGTCGAAGTAGTTTCGCCCGTCCAGCTTGTCGTTGCGCAGGAACTCATATACGTCGCCGTGAAACTGGTTTGTGCCCGACTTGATGCTGGCGTTGAGAATTGCCCCGTTTCCGCGGCCGAACTCCGCGCTGTAGGCGTTGGTTTGCACCTTGAATTCCTGCAGTGCGTCCACGGAGGGTTGAATGACGTAGCTCGTGTTGTTCAGCAGATCCGTTAGATTGGAATTGTTGTCGATGCCGTCCAGGAGAATATTGTTCTGGTACGATCGGCCGCCGTTCGAACTGAACCCGTAGCTCCCCGAGTTACGCGCTCCCGGTTCGCTGGGGGCGACCCCGGCGCTAAGCTGCGCCAGTTGCGCGAAGTTTCGCCCATTGAGTGGAAGGTTCACTACCCGGTGGTTGTCGACCACCTGACCTAGTTCAGAGGTCTCGGTTTCGAGCAGAGGAGCAACGTTGCTGACCGTAACCTGTTCCGAAATTGTCCCCACCTGCAGGCTAATGTCGAACACGGCGCGCTGCTGCACCTGCAACTCGATGGCTTGGGTAACCGCCGTCTTGAAGCCGGCTTTTTCTACCTTCAGCGAATAACGCCCGATCGGAAGCGGGGAGGCCACATACTCGCCCGAACTCCCGGTGGTTGTCACCAGCGAGGTTCCTTTGTCCACCTCGGTCACGGTGACCTTTGCTTGTTGCACTGTCGCTCCGGAAGCATCTCGGATGGTTCCGGCAATGCTTCCCGCATCTTTCTGGCTCCAAAGGGTCTGGCTCAACAGCAACGAAAACAAGCAAATAGCAATGATTCGAAATCCGCGTGGCATAGGCTTGCTCCCCTCCCCCAAATTTTCGGTCCCCAACCTGAAAGCTGAATTGGGGAAGTTTACATCATTCCGTTCGGAGCGCAAGGGGTCGCTGCTATTCCCCTGAAGCCCCCAGTCAGACGATTTTTCCCGTACTCTTAAACCTGAAAAAACCCTTGGTGGACGGCCTTTTCGGCCTTACACTAGGCAGAGGCCGGCGGGAGGGGTACAGCATGAACGCTGGAGTTCCGGAGTCTTTCAATCCTCTATCCAGTTTGGATCAATGGGAAGATTTTGTTGGGGGACGGTACAGAGAAGGAAAGTCGGAATCTGAATTTCGCCAGTACGACGCCAAGGCCACTCCACGGGTTGCAGACTTTTACCGCTCCAATCACCAGCAGCAAACCCTCGACTATGTGCTCGCCAAAGAAAAGCAGTATTTCGGTCTAACCCGCGGCCAGAAGAGTGTTTGGGAAGCCGCGGAATACCTCAATACGCTCGTCGATGACAGCGATCCGGACACCGACCTTACCCAAATCGAGCATCTCTTGCAGACCTCTGAAGCGATCCGCAAAGACGGTCATCCCCGCTGGATGGTGCTGGTTGGGTTCATCCATGACCTCGGAAAATGTCTGTGCCTCTACGGAGAGCCGCAGTGGGGCGTGGTTGGCGACACATTCCCGGTGGGATGCGCGTGGTCCGATCAGGTTGTCTTTCCTGAATACTTCAGCAGCAATCCGGATGCGAAAATTCCCGACTACCAGACGAAGTACGGAATCTACGAACCGCACTGCGGTTTGGAAAACGTCCACCTGTCGTTCGGCCATGACGGCTACATCGCCGAAGTGATGAAGCCTTATCTTGCCGATGAAGCGCTTTACATGCTGCGCTTCCACTCCTTCTATGCCTGGCACCGGCACGGCGCTTATCAGCATTTGGAAAATGAGAAAGACAAGGCCATGCTGCAATGGGTGAAAAAGTTTAATCCCTACGACCTGTATTCAAAGGGACACTCGAAGCCGGATTTGAAGCAATTGAAATCCTCTTACGATGATCTTTTCGCGGAGTTCCTCCCCGAAAAGCTTGCCTGGTAGCCTTCACGTCCTGGGCGATACATCTGCCCGCGGCCACCGTGACCTCAGCCGACTGCGGCCTCCGCTGAAGTTTTCATGTTAGATTTCTCCGCTGAGGATGATTCTGCATGAAGCGACAGATTGCCATTTTGATGTGCTTGGTCGCCATCGCTGCTGCCCGGTGCCTCGGGTCCACGGATTCTCCCAACCTCACGGAATTGCAGAGTGGCTGGCGCATGACTTCCGCCACAAATATTTCCGTCGGGGACGCACAGGTCTCTCTTCCCGCTTTGGACGTGTCGAAGTGGTACAACGTGCAGCGCATGCCCGCCACCGTGCTGCAGGTCCTCGAAGATAACGGAGTCTACAAGAACCTTTATTACGGCACGAATCTGTCCACGCCCAAACATCTCTGGAAACAAGATTGGTGGTACCGCACCACATTTACCGCCCCAGCGGGACGCGAAGTGTACTCACTCGTCTTCAAGGGAATTAATTACCGCGCCGACATATGGCTCAACGGACACAAAGTTGCCACGCACTCGCAGGCCGTCGGCATGTACAGCGAATTCGAGTTCAACGTGACCGGGTTCATTCTGCCCGGAGCTTCCAATGTGCTGGCCGTCAAAGTAATACCGGAACGCGCGCTCGCCGAAGACGTCGAGTTAGCCGATAGCTGGCTCGACTGGATTAACTGGAAGTATCTCGGCTATCAGGATGCCAAGAAAAACGTCGAGATTTCTTTTGTTCCGGACCGCAACGCGGGAATCTGGAAAAGAGTTTTTCTTCGTATAACAGGCGGAGTCACCATTCGCCACCCTTATGTCGCAACCGATCTGCCCCTTCCAGCTCTGAGTCCAGCCGCTCTCACGGTCTATTGTGATATCAGTAATGAAAAGGTTAGACCTGTGTCGGGGACTTTGCGCGGCGAGATCTCGCGTCCCGGCAAGCCGGCAATCCAATTTCAAAAAGAAGTTTCACTGCTGCGGAATCAGACGAAAGAGATCGCGATTACCCAGGCAGAGGCATCGCAACTGTCCGTAGCTGATGCAGACCTCTGGTGGCCCTACGAGTGGGGTCAGCCCAATCTTTATCACCTTAAGCTGGAATTTACCATCAACGGTGAACTTTCCGATGCTCAGGCCATCGACTTCGGCATTCGGAAGATTACGCAGAAACGCGATTCCGATAATAGCTTTCCCAACATTGGAACTGGCGGAAACTTCTATCTCCAGATAAACGGCAGGGATTATCCGATCCACGGCGGCGTTTACGGCCCCGATCTGCTGTTTCGCAATGACCCGGAGCGTGATGCAGCCATCATGCGCTACGTCAAAGATCTCGGTCTGAATTTGATTCGCTGGGAATCGAAGATTGCCGACGACACCATGATGGAGCGCGCCGATCGCGAAGGCGTACCCATCATGTTGGGCTGGATGTGCTGTGCCCAATGGGAGCACTGGAATCTCTGGACCGCCGAAGATCAATGGATAGCGCGCGCGAGTCTGCGCGCCCAAATCCGGGAAATACGTGCCCATCCTTCCACCGTCATCTGGGCCAGTGGCAGCGACGGCCTGCCACCGGATCCCGTGCTCAACGACTACCGCGAAATCCTTGCCGAGCTGCATTGGCAGAATGCTACGGTCGATACGGTCTCCAATGTGAATCGCACTTGGAGCGGTATACACATGGTCGGCCCTTATGTGTGGCGGCCTCCTTATTACTGGTTCAGCGACAAATATGGCCCGGCTAGGGGCTCATCGGCCGAGGAGGGCGATAACGAGACCATCCCTCCGCTCGAAAGTTTGAAAAAGTTCATTCCTCCGGACAAGCTATGGCCGATCAACGAAACCTGGTACTTCCACGCGGGTGCCAACGAGGGCAACAACACCCTCGACAACATCACCCGCGCGCTGGAGAAGCGCTACGGGCCCTCTCGCGACGTGGAGGAGTTTTCGAAAAAAGCCCAGTTGGCGCACTACGAAGATGTCAGGGCTCAGTACGAGAGTTATGCCACGCATTGGGATAACCGAAAAATGGTGGTGCACTGGATGATGAACAATCCTTGGCCATCCTTCTTCGGACACTTGTACGACGCCTACTTCAAGCCGGGCGGCGGATATTTTGGGGCCAAGAAGGGCCTGCGACCGATTAGCGTCGTCTGGGACTACTACGCGACGGGCGATCGCACCAACGCCAATATCTACGTGGCGAATCACACTTTCGAAGCGCGAAACCACTTAACCGTGTCAGTGGCTTTTTACAACTTGGATGGCTCCCTCAAGTTCGATCGGCAGGTGAAGGATTTCAGCATCGCGGCCAACACTTCCGCAGTAGCCATGACGATAAAGCGAGTGCCAGGTCTAGATCCTGTATATCTGGTGCGCTGCCAACTGCGGAACGCAACGAACGCTTTGCTCGCCGAGAATGTTTATTGGCAATCTGTGGATGACGACGACCTTGGTGATCCGAAGAACGATGAACAGTTCCACACGAACCTAACCAAGTGGGCCGCGATGAGCGCGCTGAATACCATGCCGCCAGCCGCACTGAAGGTCACCGGTAATTTCAAAGTGACTAACGGAGAAGGTACGGCAAAAATCACTCTCACCAACGACACCAATCACATCGCGTTCTTTCTACGGGAGGAGATCACAAAGGGATTAGACGGTGAAGAGATATTGCCGATCACCTACGATGATAACTACGTGACTGTCTTTCCCCACGAGTCCCGGGCGATCGATGGCCATTTCGATTTACCGGCCGACGCAAAATGGACCCCGGCACTGAGGCTGGAAGGATATAACGTTGGCAAGAAAGTGCTTGGGATGCAAGAGTTAGCCGATTAAAACAGTGGGCCAAGTTCGGACCATCGTGCTACCTCCCAGAGAGCCTGCGACACTCGTGGCACTCGGGGAGCCATCGCCATCACTTCCAATGACTTGTCGTTACTAATCCGGCCACGTTCCTCAACCCGTTTCCGGATAGCTTCCGGTTTGCCGAC
>Ga0207693_10002320_pt1 | contig 16545 bp, 18 predicted proteins | sample LARL81metaG_FD_184347 | JGI IMG/M metagenome (GOLD analysis project Ga0207693, IMG submission 184347) | Corn, switchgrass and miscanthus rhizosphere microbial communities from Kellogg Biological Station, Michigan, USA - LAR L8-1 metaG... | ecosystem: Host-associated > Plants > Roots >...
GCTTGCCTGCCAACACGGCGGCGTCGTTGACCAGATAGCGGGTCGCGAAGTTGTCGGTGCCGTCCAGGATCAGGTCGTACTGCTCGAACAACTCGACGGCGTTGTCCGGCTCCAGCCGGAACTCGTGAAGCCGCACCTCGACCAACGGATTGACCTCGAGGACGGAGTCACGTGCGCTCTCGGCCTTCGACCGGCCGATGTCGGACTGACCGTGGATGATCTGGCGCTGCAGGTTGGACTCGTCGACCACGTCGAACTCGACGATGCCGATGGTCCCCACCCCCGCGGCCGCCAGGTACAGCAGGGCCGGCGAACCCAGCCCACCAGCGCCGATGACCAGCACTCTGGCGTTCTTGAGCCGTTTCTGCCCGTCCAACCCCAGGTCCGGGATGATGAGGTGGCGGCTATAGCGCTGAACTTCCTCGCGCGTGAGTTCAGCCGCCGGTTCTACCAGCGGCGGCAACGGTGTCGACACCGAGTTCTCCTTGATTGACATCTACTGACCATCACAGCAGGTACTGCAATCAACAGCAACGAGCCTGGTCTGCTTCCCGGGTGCTAGGCGATCGGGTAGGGCCAGGGGTTGAACCGGCATGTCTTGCCGTCGGGTTTGACCGAGTCCGGGTCGAAGCGGGAGGCGTCGTTGTTGTTGGTCGAGAACGTCTGCTGCATCATCACCGGGGCCAGCCCGCCGTTCTCGCCACACGGCTCGTGGCGCTGGTAGCCGATCGCATGGCCGACCTCATGATTGATCAGGTACTGCCGGTAGGAGCCGACGTCGCCCTGGAACGGCACCGCGCCGCGCACCCAGCGCGCCTCGTTGATCAACACGCGGGGCTGGTTGTCGTAGGCCGGGTTGTAGCAGGACGCCTCGAGCTGGATGTCGTAGCCGCAGCCCTCCCGCACTGACATCGGCGAGCTCAGCGAGATCCGGAAGTCCGGCTCACCGTTGTCGATGCGGGTGAACGCGAACTGCGGGTTGTGGGTCCAGCTTTTGGGGTTGGCCAGCGTCTCGCTGACCATCCTGGCGAATCCGTCGTCACCCCCGAACGTCGTGGTGTCGACGCCGTCCTCGACCTCGACGGTGTACGTGAACTCCTTCGCGGTGCCCTCACCGACCTTGGGTGTGGTGCCGGGCACGATATGCCACGTTTTGGCGGCGGCCTCGGTGAACGGTCCGCCGTCAGGCAGGATCCCGGTGGGCAGGTTCACGTCGAACTGCGTCAGCCCCTTGGGCGGCGCGCCGATGATCTGCGTGCTCGCGACGCCGATGGTCGGCGGGCCCTGCACCGGGCCCTCGGCCTCCTTCGGCACGGGCGCACTGGTTCCGGTGACGGTCTGGACCACCACGATGCCCGTCAGCGCGATCAGCACCGGCAGTGCGTAGGCACGCCAGCCGTAGGTGGAGATGAAGCGGCCAAGCCACGTCTGCTTGCGGGCCCGGCGATGCTCGTCGCGATTGGACCTGACCCGGCCGGAGTCCTCGGCGATCGGGTCGCGTTGCGCGCGCAACGGCTCTCGCCATTCGTCACGCAACACGGGCACGCGACCGCTCCCGTGACGCCCCGGGTCGTAGGTCACCGGAACAGGATGGCACAGTCTGCTGCGCTTGCACTTCTGGCGCGCCACCGTCACCGCACATAGGCATCATCCGCAACGCACAACCAACGGTAGTAGTGTCGTTGCGAAACGCATTCAGACAAAGGACGTGATGAGCGATCTCGCCAACTCCGCCGCGACAAGGGGCAGGCAACCGGCCAACGGCGGCGTCGGCTCCGGAGCCGGTCGGCGCGGGAACAGGATGCCCCGCGACGAACGCCGCGGGCAGTTACTCGCTGCTGCCAGCGAGGTTTTCGTCGACCGCGGCTACCACGCCGCAGGAATGGACGAGATCGCCGACCGCGCGGGCGTGAGTAAACCCGTTCTCTACCAACACTTTTCGTCCAAGCTCGAGCTGTATCTGGCAGTGCTGCAGCGGCACGTCGACAATCTCGTCTCGGGTGTGCGCCAGGCGCTACGCACCACCACCGACAACCGCCAGCGGGTGCGGGCCGCGGTGCACGCGTTCTTCGACTTCATCGAGCACGACAGCCAGGGCTACCGGCTGATCTTCGAGAACGACTACGTGACCGAGCCTCAGGTGTCCGCGCAGGTCAAGGTGGCCACCGAGGCGTGCACCGACGCCGTGTTCGACCTGATCAGCCACGATTCCGGGCTGGAACCGCACCGAGCCAGGATGATCGCGGTCGGGCTGGTCAGCGTCAGCGTCGACTCGGCCCGGTATTGGCTGAACAACGACCGGCCGATTACCAAGGACGACGCCGTGGCGGGCACCGTGCAGTTCATCTGGGGCGGCCTGTCCCACGTGCCGCTTACCCGGTCTTGACGGCCTCCGAGCCGACTGCTCCGACGCCGAAGCCCACCCGCCGCACATCTGCGGCGCCGATCTCGACGTAGGCGATCTTCGTCGCCTGCACCAGGAACCGGCGGCCCTTCTCGTCGGTCAGGCTCAGGACGCCCGAGTCCTTGCTCAGCGCGTCGGTGATCAACTTCTCCACCTCGCCGGGTGTCTGCGCGCTGTTGAAGATCAGCTCGCGCGGGCTGTCGGTGATACCGATCTTGACCTCCACGCTGGACCCTTTCCGTTCGTGTGTTCCTCGTCAAGAAGGCTAGTGGACGGCGCTGGTGCAGCGCCGCGCCGGCCACTACGCGAATAGCGAAACAGCCGCGACCGAACCGAGTCCGGACCGTGATCAAAGGCCCAGCGCGTCAACCTCATTCGTCACATCTGTCTCGATAGCATCAGCCCCGACTATTGCACGCAACGACCGGGGTAGCTGCATGAACAGGCCATACACCGCACATTCACCGTATTCCTTGAGCCCGACCGAGCGGATTCCCAGCCATCGGGACGACGGCGAAACGGTCGACGATCGCGATCGTTACGACGACAACGAGGACCCCGACGACTACGACGACTACGACGACTACGGGGAGATCGAGGAGTACTACGAGCCGATCGATCGCCGGTGGATCTGGGTCGCCGGCGTGGCAGGCGCGATTCTGCTCGTCGCGGTGATCTGCACGGTGGTCATCCTCGGCGGCGGTGACAGCGGTTCGGTGTCGACGACGGTCGCCCCGCCGGTCACCACAAGTCAGCCGGCCGCGACCACCTCCGCAGCGCCGGTCACGACTACGCCGTCGGCGCCTCCGCCAGTGGCATCGCTGCCGCCGGAAACCGTTACCACCGTGACCCCGACGGCAAGCGTCCCGCCCAGCACCACGCCGACCCAGGCGGCGCCTCCGCCGGCCCCTGCGCCTAACGCGATCACCTACCGGGTGACCGGCAACCGCAACCTGCTCGACCTGGTGACGGTGATCTACACCGATTCACAGGGAGCACTGCAGACCGACGTCAACGTCGCGCTGCCGTGGAGCAAGACCGTCGTGCTGGATCCGGGTGTGACCCTCAGTTCGGTCACCGCGACCAGCCTGACCGGTCAGCTGAACTGCAGCATCACCGACGCGGCGGGCGCGGCGATCGCCGCGCAGAACAACAACACGATGATCACGAACTGCACCAAGTAGGCGGAGGTGGCGGCCGAGTGAGCATCGCAGGCGCCGCATGCGCCGAGAAGCGGAGGGCCCACGCCTGAAGGGCAGGGGACGAGGCCAGAACCGACCGTCAGGTCAGGCCAGGCCCAGCTCGTGCATGCGGGCGCTGTGGGTACGCTGCAGCCGGTCGAAGAACTCGGTCATCTTGGTCAGGCCCTCTCCACCGGTCATCACCAGGTCGACGAGTTCGTCGTGGTCGGCGAGCACGTACTGGGCCTGAGTGATGGCCTCACCGAGCAGCCGGCGCGACCACAACGCCAGCCGGTGGCGCTGCTTCTCGCTGGCCGTCACCGCGGCCTGCACCTCCGCGACGACGAACTGCGAGTGCGCGGTCTCCGACAGGACCGCGCGCACCACATCGGCCACCTCGTCGGGCATCGCGTCGGCGATCTCCAGGTAGAAGTCCGCGGCCATCGCGTCGCCGACGTAGGTCTTCACAAGCGCTTCCAGCCAGGTGCTAGGCGTTGTCAGCCGGTGGTAGTTCTCCAGCGCCGAGGCGTACTTCGTCATCGCGGGCACCACGTCGACTCCCCTGCGCTCCAACGCATCCCGCAGCACTTCGTAGTGGTTCATCTCCGCGGCGGACATGCTGGCCATGTTGATGCGGCCCCGCAGGTTCGGCGCCATGCGCGCCTCTTCGGTGAGCCGATAGAACGCTGCCACTTCGCCGTACGCCAATAGCGCGAAGAGCTCGTTGACGCCGGGATGGTCGGCCGATACGCCCGATGTGGTCTGCTCGGGAGAAGGCGCAGGCGGCGTCGAATTCATGGCCCAACTCTAGACGGCTGGTGTTGTTGGCTGGGATCACCGACCGCCCGGCAAACCCGACCAGCTATCATGGATGTAGGCAGCGGCATCAATGTCGTCGAAAACGGCCAGTCGCTACCTAAGAAATGTGCGTGCACGCAGTCGGCCCGCGACCTCAACGCAGGGCCCTCGGCCGTAGCTTCGTCGAACTCGTGCGCGCGTGGAATCCGCGAGGACATACGAGGTTCGACCCAGAAAGGCTACAACCCCAAAGCATGACGCATCTCAATCCGAAGTTTGCCGAAATCGGAGTTCGCGACGAAATAGTGCGCGCATTGGCCGAAGACGGCAAGGAACATCCCTTTGCTATCCAAGAACTGACGCTGCCGCTTGCACTCGCAGGCGACGACCTCATCGGTCAGGCGCGCACCGGCATGGGCAAGACCCTGGCCTTCGGGGTGCCCCTGTTGCAGCGCATCACCACCGACACCGAGCGCCCGCTGACCGGTATTCCGCGCGCGCTCGTCGTGGTCCCCACCCGCGAACTCTGCCTGCAGGTGTCCGGAGACCTCGCAATGGCGGCGAAGTACCTCACCGCCGGTGAGCGCAGGCTGACGGTCACGTCCATCTACGGCGGCAGGCCCTACGAGCCGCAGATCGAGGCGCTGGCCAACGGTGTCGACGTCGTCGTCGGCACGCCAGGTCGGCTGCTCGATCTCGCGCAGCAGGGCCACCTGCAGCTCGGCGGGTTGTCGGTGCTGGTGCTCGACGAGGCCGACGAAATGCTCGACCTGGGCTTTTTGCCCGACATCGAGCGAATTCTCAAGCAGATCCCGGACGAACGGCAGGCCATGCTGTTCTCTGCGACGATGCCGGACCCGATCATCACGCTGGCCCGCACGTTCATGAACCAGCCCACCCACATCCGGGCAGAGGCCCCGCATTCGGCGGCTATCCATGACACCACCGAGCAGTTCGTCTACCGGGCCCATGCGCTGGACAAGGTCGAACTGGTCAGCCGGATACTGCAGGCGGAGGGCCGCGGCGCCACGATGATCTTCACCCGCACCAAGCGCACCGCTCAGAAGGTGTCCGACGAGCTGGCCGAACGCGGCTTCAAGGTCGGCGCGGTGCATGGCGACCTGGGACAGGCCGCCCGCGAGAAGTCGCTAAAGGCGTTCCGTACGGGTGACATCGACGTGCTCGTCGCCACGGACGTGGCCGCCCGCGGCATCGACATCGAAGACGTCACCCACGTCATCAACTACCAGATCCCCGAGGACGAACAGGGCTACGTGCACCGCATCGGGCGCACCGGCCGCGCAGGCAAGACCGGTGTCGCGGTCACGCTGGTGGACTGGGACGAGTTGACCCGCTGGGAGATGATCGACAAGTCGCTGGGCCTGGCCTGCCCCGACCCCTCCGAGACCTACTCCAGCTCACCGCATCTCTTCGAAGAGCTGGACATCCCGACCGACGCCAAGGGCACAGTTGGCGAACCGCGCAAGGCTCAGACCAAGCGCGCGCCAGCGGACAAGTCCGCAGGCAAGCAGCCCGCCCGCAACCGCACCCGCAACCGCAAGCGCACACGGGCGGGCAAGTCGGCCACCGGCCATCCCGAGGCAACGCCCGAACAGGCCGAGCCCGCCCAAAACGACGCGACCGCCGACGGCGCTGAGGAATCGCACTCCGGCCGGCGCCGTCGTCGCCGTCGCCCCCGCAAGACCGCCGCCGCGAACGCCGGCTAACCCGAGGTTCACCTCCGTCGGATGGTCAAACCCGAACGCCGCACCAAGGGCGACATGGTGGCGGCCGCGACGATCGCGGCAGTGGTCGCCATCGTCGCCGCCCTGATCTGGTGGACCAGCGACGCCAGGGCCACCATCAGCAAGCCCGCCGCGGAGCCTGGGCAGGCCCTGGCGCCCGCCAAGGCGGTGCCCACGGCACTGCGGCAGCTGTGGACGGCGCCGAGCCCGAAGACCACCGCGCCGGTGGTGGTGGGGGGCAGCATCATCGCAGGCAGCGAGCGAGAAGTCGACGGCCGCGACCCGGTCACCGGGGACACCCGGTGGACCTATGCACGCGACGTCGAGTTGTGCGGCGTCACGTATGTGTACAACTACGCGGTCGCGGTGTATCCCGACGTCCGCGGGTGCGGTCAGGTCAGCACGATCGACGGCAACACCGGCCGGCGCGGGCCCACCCGTACCGCATACGCCGATCCCGAGGTGACGCTGGCGGCCGACGGCACCACCGTGCTGTCGTACGGGGACAGTCGCCTGGAAATGTGGCGCTCGGACATGGTCCGGATGCTGTCGTACGGCGCGCTCGACGCGCGGATCAAGCCGGACGTGCCCGCCGCGGAAATCTGCAGGCTCGTGTCGGCGCAGGCGAGTTCCACGGCCGTCTCGGTACTGGAAGCCTGCCCGTCACAGGCCGACCTGCGGCTGACACTGCTGAAGCCCGCCGACGAGGAAGACACGCCCAACCTGAAATACGTGCCGCAGCCCGGCGTGCGCGACGACTCCGGCGCCCGCGTCGTGGCGGTGTCCGACACCGCCACCGCGGTTTACATACCCACCCCCAACCCGACGGTCAACATCGTCGACGAGACCGGCACGACCGTCGCCAGCACGCTGGTGGCGAAGCCGCCGTCACCGAACGCGACGATGTCGCGTGCAGGCGATCTGATCACATGGTGGACGGGCGACTCGCTGATGGTGTTCTCCGCCAACGGACTTCGCTATCGCTACACAGTCAGCCCGTCGGGCGACAACATGCCGCTCGGGCCAGGGACGATGATGGCAGGACGGTTGCTGGTCCCCGTCACCGGCGGGTACGACGTGTTCGACCCTGCCACCGGCACCGGTGTCGAACACATCCCGCTGCAACGGCCGCCGAGTTCCGCCGCGGTGGTGCCCGCGGTGGCGGGTTCGACGATCATCGAGCAGCGCGGCGACCAACTCGTCGCGCTTGGCTAGTCAGAGCCGAACACTGCGGACACTCCGATATCACGCTGTGCTCGCAGTGGGCGATGTGGGCGAGGAACTTGTCGGCGAGCCGAAGGCTGGAGACCTGCTCGGCGATCTGCGCACGCTTTGCTGTCGATGAGGGCGATCCTGTCCCCGCGGTCGCCGATGCCGAGTTCTTTGATCTCGGCGAGCGATAGGCCCGCACGCTGACAGATCTGGATCATTCGGGCTTGGCCGATCGTCTGGTCGTCATATGCCCGGTGTCCCGACGAGAGCCGCCTCGGCCTCAGCAAGCCGACATCCTCCCAGTGCCGCAATACGTGGGTAGCGACCGCCAGCGTGGCCGCCGCGTCGCCGATCCGCCGGCCGTTTTCGGTCACATTCGCCCCTTTACTTCAGGTCGACCTGAAGTTCTAGCGTTCCACACATGTCCAGAGATGTGAGATCCCCGTCCGTCGCCGCGTGCTGCGGCGCCCTCCTCGGTCTGGGTGCGGGAATCATTCGCCCGCGCCGCGCCGACGCCCGATTCCTCGCGTCGCTGAGGAACGCCGGACTGCCGAAAGCCACTGCGACAGTGTCGGTTTCCCCGCTCAGGCAGGTACCGCGTTCCGTCCCGACAGCTTTGATCGTGGAGGGGCGCAGGCGTCCGCGACGGATCGAGAATTCCCTGGCGTCCTTCGTGGTGACGCATCCCACGGCCACGTTCGTCGTGGATCCCGGTGTCTGCGTCAACGTCGGAGAACGCGCCGTCGCGCAACTTCCTGCTGTGTTGAGAGCGGCGGTCAAACCCTCGGCCGACGTCGTCCCGACGGCAGCGGCGCTTGCCGAACAGGGATACGCCATGGCGGACATCGATTTCGCACTGCCGACGCACGCACACTGGGACCACGTGTGCGGGCTTCTTGATCTACCCGGACTACCGGTGTACCTGCACCGGACCGAACACGACTGGGTCACAACGGGATCCGTCGCGCCGGTGGGAGGGGTTCGCGATTCGCTCGAAGAGCGTCCGACGATCGACTACGACCTCGACGGTCCACCGGTGCTGACCTTCGCCCGCAGCCACGATCTGTTCGGCGACGGTTCTGTCGTCGTCGTCGACCTCCCCGGGCACACCCCCGGCAGTGTCGGCGTGCTGCTGCACACCGCGGCAGGCCACATGCTGCTCGCAGGCGACGCCGCATGGCACACCTACCAGATCGACGACATCCGCCAGAAGTCCAGCTACCCGGGAGGACTCGCGGACGAAGACCGTGTCGAGGCCTTCCGGACGCTGCACCGGCTGCACGCCGTCAAGGATCGCGTGACGGTGGTGCCCACCCACGATCCCAGCGCAGCCAGGCGGCTGTGGCGCTCGGCTAACCCGAGTTCGCTTGTGCCTTAGCGCGTTCGGCCGTCGCCAGTGCTGCGTACTGCCGCTCCAGTGCCTTGGCCGGACCGCTGCGCCAGCCATCCGCCATCGATGCCGACATCGCATCCGGGAAGATGTCGTCTTCATCGTTCTCCACACCGTCGAAGATCGCTCGCGCGACGGACTCCGGCGAAGCCTTCGGCGCGTCGAGACCCCTTGTCATGTCGGTATCGACGATGCCGGTGAGGACGGCGTGGACGGTGACGCCCCGCTCGGCGAGAAGAGGACGCAGGGACTGCGTGAGCGAGAATGCCGCGGCCTTCGAAATCGAGTATGCCGGGATCAGCGGCAACGGGGCGAGGGCGTTCACCGACAGGTTGTTCACGACGGCTCCGCTGGAAGCGCTCAGCAACGGAAGGAAGGCCTGAGTGACGCTGTATGTGCCGAACAGGTTGACGTCCAGGTGACGTTCCAGCGTGGCCCGATCGCTCAAGTCGTCGTAGAGCGCGATGCCGGCGTTGTTCACCAGGACGTCGAGCGTCCCGATGTGGTCCACGGCCCGCTGGATCTGGGCCGCGTCGGTCACGTCGAGTGGCACGGGTGTGATGCGCGCATCCGAGTGGGCCACGGGTTTGCGCGTACCGACGTACACGCGTCTTGCGCCTCTCTTCAGGGCTTCAGAAACCAGCGCCCGTCCGATGCCGCGATTGCCTCCGGTGACCAGAACTGTGTTGTCCGTGATTGTCGTCATGCCCGTTCAGATACGCGGCACATCCGCGATTCATCGGCCGACGTGCTGTTCGGGCGTCAGATCTCCGGCATGAACGTGGCCAGCGCCTTGCCGCTCTTCCAGTGCTTGAGCAGCGAGTCGGCCAGCTCGCGATAGGCGTGTGCGCCCTTGTTCTTCCGGCTCGCCAGCACCGAAGCACCCGATGCGCTGGCCTCCGCGAACCGCACCGTGCGCGGGATCGGCGGCGCCAACACCGGCAGGTCGTATCGGTCGGCGACGTCGAGCAGCACGTCACGGCTGTGGGTCGTTCGCGAGTCGTACAGCGTCGGTAGCGCACCCAGCAGCTTGAGGTCGGAGTTGGTGATCTGCTGCACGTCGGTGATCGTGCGCAGGAACTGGCCGACGCCGCGGTGCGCCAATGTCTCGCACTGCAGCGGCACGATCACGTCGTCGGCCGCGGTCAGCCCGTTGAGGGTGAGCACCCCCAGCGATGGCGGGCAGTCGATGATCACCACGTCGAAGCTGCCGGAAACCTTTGCCAGTGCCCGCTTCAGGGCGTACTCGCGGCCCGCGCGCATCAACAACATCGCCTCGGCGCCCGCCAGGTCGATGTTGGCGGGCAGCAATGTCATCCCCTCCGGCGTGTCGACCAGTGCCGCGTCGGGTTCTACCTCACCGAGCAGCACTTCGTGGATCGACACGGCCAGCTTGTCGGGATCCTGGCCCAGCGAAAACGTCAAACATCCCTGTGGATCCAGGTCGACGAGCAGGACCTGTTTGCCCTTCTCCTCCATTGCCGCACCCAACGACGCGACCGTCGTCGTCTTGGCAACCCCACCCTTTTGATTGGCGACCGCAAGTACCCGCGTCACGGTGTTCATCGTTGCATGAGTACCCACACTCGACGGGGTGTGCGGCAGAATCTGTCTTCGTGGGCCTTCTGCAGCATCGCCTGTTTCTACTCCGGCACGGCGAAACCGAGTGGTCGAAGTCCGGCCAGCACACGGGCCGGACCGAACTCGACCTGACCGGGACGGGGCGGGAGCAGGCCAAGCTGGCCGCCGACGCGTTGTCGGTGCTCACGCTCGACAACCCGTTGGTGGTGTCGAGCCCACGGCGGCGCGCAGTGGTCACCGCCGAACTGGCCGGCCTGAAAGTCGACGAGGTTTCTCCCCTTCTGTCCGAATGGGATTACGGCGACTACGAAGGCCTGACCACCAAGCAGATCCGGGAGAAGGTGCCCGACTGGCTGGTATGGACGCATGGCTGCCCCGGCGGTGAGAGCCCGCAGCAGGTCAGCGACCGGGCCGACCGTGCGATCGCGTACGCGCTGGACCAGATGGAGTCCCGTGACGTGCTGTTCGTCGGGCACGGACACTTCTCCCGCGCGATGGTGACGCGCTGGGTGGAGCTGAATGTGTCCGAGGGGATCAGGTTCGCCATGGTGGCTGCATCGATCGCGGTGTGCGGATTCGAACACGGTGTGCGCCAGATCAGCGCACTGGGACTGACGGGCCACCGCCACCCGTGCCTGCCGGCGTGACGCGCGAACCGACCTTCGTACTCGCCGGACGCACCGGCGTCGTCGTCGCGGAAGGCGTGCACACCGCGTTCCCCAGGCTCGCCGATGCGCGTGCGGCGCTGGCGTCGCACAGCGCACCAATCATTCTGGGCGCCTTACCTTTTGACCTCACCAAGCCGGCAGCACTGATCCGCCCGCAGACGGTCCAGTTCACCGACACGCTGCCGGACTGGCCGCTGCGCGAGCTGCCGACGGTGCGGATCACGCAGACGATGCCGGAGCCCGAGGAGCACCGCGCGCGCATCGGCGCGGCATTGCGCAGGCTGCAGGACCCCGGCAGCGGCCTGCACAAGGTGGTGTTGGCCAGGGCGCTGCGGCTGGCAGCCGACGGACCGCTGGACGCCCGCACCATCGTGCACCGGCTCGTCGCCAACGACGCCGCGGCGAACGCGTATCTCGTCGACCTCACGGCCGCGGGCGGCGGGTATTCCGGCGCGGCGCTGGTCGGTGCGAGCCCCGAGCTGCTCGTGGCACGGCGCGGCGAACAGGTGACCTGCCGTCCGTTCGCCGGGTCGGCGCCGCGATTGGCCGACCCCGACGCCGACGAGGCCAGCGGCGCCGCCCTCGCCGCGTCGGTCAAGAACCGCCACGAGCATCAACTGGTGGTCGACGCGATGCGTGAGGCGCTGGACACGTTCTGTGTCGAACTTCAGATCGCGCCGGAGCCGCAGCTCAGCAAGACCGCGGCGGTGTGGCATCTGTATACCGCCATCACCGGCAGGCTGCGCGAAAACTCGACCACGGCATTGGATTTGGCGCTAGCGCTGCATCCCACTCCCGCGGTGGGCGGCGTTCCTGCGACCGCGGCCGCGGCACTGATCAACGAGCTGGAGGGCGACCGCGGCTTCTACGCAGGCGCCGTCGGCTGGTGCGACCAGCGCGGTGACGGCAGGTGGGTGGTGTCGATCCGCGGCGCGCAGTTGTCGGCCGATCGCCGCACTGCAGATGCGCACTCAGGTGGCGGCATCGTCGTCGAATCCGATCCCGATGACGAAGTCGCGGAAACCACAACGAAATTCAACACCATCCTGTCGGCCCTGGGAGTTCAGCCATGACCGAGATCATCCGCCCGGCCAAGCCCGGCGATGAGACCGAACTGACCGCAATGATTCACGAACTGGCGCAGTTCGAGCGCGCCAGCGCGGACTGCACGGTCACCGAAAATCAATTGCGCGAAGCGCTTTTCGGCGACCATCCGACGGTGTCCGGGCACATCGCGGAGGTGGACGGCCAGGCCGCGGCCGGGGCGCTGTGGTTCCGCAACTTCTCCACCTGGGACGGCGTCGCGGGCATCTATCTGGAGGATCTATACGTGCGCCCGCAGTTCCGCCGTCGCGGGCTGGCCCGCAAGATGCTGGCCACCCTGGCCAGGGAATGCGTCAAAGGCGGATACAGCAGGCTGTCGTGGGCCGTGCTGGACTGGAACGTCAACGCGATCGCGCTCTATGACGCCGTCGGCGGGCGCCCGCAGACCGAATGGCTCACCTACCGGGTGTCGGGCCCCGAATTGTCGGCCTTGGCGGGATCCTGAGCGCCCAGCCACTGCAGCGTCGACGGACTGAAGAGCAAGCCAAGTGTCAACAGCGCGACTGCCGCGAGGGGGATCCCGTAGAGCCACTGGTGTGAACCGACGGCCATGTACCAAGCCACGGGCAACACGAGTAACTGTGCGAAGACGGCAACGCCGCGGCCCCACCGCCTGCCGGTCCACAGCGCCCACCCGGCGGCGAGAATCGCGCCACCGATGATGGCGAACCAGGCGGCATTGCCGAAACCGCTGACCGTGGATTGATCGGCACCGCCGAGTCCGCGCACCACGAACGCGACCGCCGCGACGATTCCGGCGACGCCTTCGAGTGCCACCAGCGCAGCGGCCTGACGCACGGTTGCCGGCGAGGGAACGGTCACGAGGCAAGCCTCCTGTCGGTCATCGTCGTACGGTACCGAGGCGAACTGGGCACAGAGCGGCCACGGTTAAGGAGCCGACGGGCCCATGAGCCCACCATCCCAGCAGATGGTGATAGGATGGCCTGTGGATGGCAGGAGTGGTCTATGGCCGAAGTTGACAAGAGCGAGAAGATCACCATAAACGTGGGCCTGGTCGACCTCGGCCAGATCGATCTACTCGTCAACGAGGGCTTTTACGCCAACCGCACTGACTTCATCCGCACGGCGATTCGGCGTCAGCTCGAAAGCCGGGCGGAGGCGGTGAACAACACGGTGGCACGCCGAGCGCTGACACTCGGCACACGACATCTCAGCCGCCGTGACCTCGAGGAACTCCGCGACGCGGGGCAGACGATAGACCTGCACGTCCTCGGGCTGGCGACTATCGCCAACGACGTGAGCGCCGATCTCGCGCTCGCGACGATCTCCTCGGTCGAGGTGCTCGGCGCTTTCCGGGCGCCGAAAACCGTGAAGGCCGCCCTCGCCAACCGCACCACCTGAGCGTCAAAGACGCCGACCGACCGGTCGACGACGACATCACACCCGAAGGGCTCCCATGGACGACGATCACCGCAGCACCGGCATGTCCGAAGCGCTGAGGCTCACCCGCGCAGGACAGCTCACGGAGGCCTTCGCGGTTCTGCAGCGCACGCTCGGCACTGCCCCGGAAATCCCAGCGCGAACTACCGGCGGCCACCACACGCCGCCCACGGGATGGCGCACTATGCGCCGCCCCGGCGGTCTGCTCGCCAGACTCCGGCCCCCGCTGACCTCGAACCCCGGCGCGGCGGCGGCGGCCGCCGCGGCCGGCGGCGAGATCCGCCACCTGGCCCATACCGAACCAGCCGGGACTAGAAGCTATGACCTCTACATCCCGACCGGCTACACCGGTGCGCCGGTACCCCTGGTCGTCATGCTGCACGGCGGCAGGCAGGACGCCACCGATTTCGCCGCAGGCAGCCGGATGAACGACCTCGCCGAGCAGCACACATTCCTCGTCGCGTACCCGCAGCAGTCCGCAGCGGCCAACAGCGGCGGCTACTGGAACTGGTTCTCACCCGCCGACCAGCAGGCTGGGGCCGGCGAGCCGGCGATCATCGCCGGCATCACCCGTCAGATCGTGGCCGAACACAAGATCGACCCCACCCGCGTCTATGTCGCAGGACTCTCCGCCGGCGGCGCCATGGCAGCGGTGATGGCCGCGACCTATCCCGAGCTCTATGCGGGGGTCGGTGTGCATTCCGGAATCGCGTACCGTGCGGCACGTGACGTCGCGTCGGCGTTCGTCGCGATGCGGACGGGCGGCGCACCGGCCCCGGGCGGCCACGTGCCGTTGATCGTGTTCCACGGCGACCGTGACAACATCGTGGCGCCTGTGAATGCCAGGAACCTCGTCGCCGCCCGGCTGGCCGCGGCCGACACCCCGGTTTCGGACACGACACAGCTCGACGCGCGGCGCACCGGCCACGCCTGCACCCGGACTGTGTACACCGATGCTGACGGCGTCGTTCTCGCCGAGTCCTGGACGGTGCATGGCGGCGGGCACGCGTGGTCCGGTGGGAGCCCGGTTGGGTCCTATACCGATCCATTGGGCCCCGACGCGTCCGCCGAGATGGTGCGTTTCTTCCTCGCACAGAGCCGCAAGGAAGCATGAGAATTCAGCCGCCCGCACCGTCGGGTCTGCCGCGCTGCCAGGTCACCGCCAGCTCGCGTTTGGCTCCGAATCGCTCCAGGTGGCGAGCCAGCACCTCTTCGACGTGGGCGAGCGAGTCGGGGTCCTCGGCGGCGGCCTCGAGCACCAGTTGGTTGTCCTCGGGCCGGACGGTAGCGGAGCCGTAGGCAAACACCAGCCGTCCACCCTGCCGCTCGCCGGCAATCGTTTCGACGGTGTTCTTGCGTCCGAGATGGGCGAGGAGTTGCTTCGCGTAGCGTTCGGGCGCGTCAGTGGCTACCACCGCGGTTGATTCGAGCACAGCACCTCTTCCCGGACCCCTTAGCTGAAGACTCGCCGCCCGGTGATCGCTCGCGCAAGATCCTCGCCGTCTGCTTCCGTTCAGCGGGATCGCGGTTCCGCGTCGAACCGCGATTGCTCCGCTGCCGGAAACTGACGTTGTGACGATCTACGACGAACCCAAGATCGATTGTCACAACCACCTTCTCGACCCCACACATTTCGGGTATGCGCCCAACGCCTGGTATCACCCAATCGCCAACGAGCAGGGCACCGCGCATCAACTGACCGAGTTGTTCGATGCCTACGGTTCCCGACATGCGTTGGTAGTCGGACCCAATTCGGGTTACGACACCGACAATCGGTGCCTACTGGACTTCCTCGCACGGGGAACCGGGCGGTTCAAGGGCGTCGCCGTCGTCGACAACGACATCAGCCGCTCGGAACTGGAGCGGCTGCGTGGCCTCGGCATTGTCGGCACCACGATGCAGGCCTCATTGCTTGGCGTCGATCACTTTCGTGACACCGCCGCGCTACTGCGCGACCTCGCCGCTCTGGACATGTTCGCCGACGTGCAGGTCCACGGGGACCAACTGATCGAGATGGTCCCGATTCTGGAACCGTCCGGGGTGCGCGTCCTGATCGACCACTGCGGGCGACCGGATCCCACAGCCGGACTGAGTCAGCCCGGTTTTCGCCGATTGCTCGACCTTGCATCGAACGGGCGGTACTTCGCCAAGATCTCCGGCTTGGTCAAGTGCTCGGCGGAGACCTACCCATGGCGGGATTCCTGGCCGTTCGTGCAGGCGCTGCTCGAGGCGTTCACTCCCGACCGCTGCATGTGGGGATCGGACTGGCCATTCCTGCGAGCGCCCGAGCGGATCGACTACGGACTCGTTCTCGTCCTCGTCGAGCGACTGATACCCGATCCCGGCGACCGTCGGAAGGTGTTGTGGGACACCCCGATGCGGCTCTTCGGATTTGACGAGTCGACCCCACAGGGGGATCACTAGCCAAGCGAACGTGTTGGCTCAGTTCGCAATGTTGACTGGCCGGCCAGTGCGGGCGGACTCCACGACGGCATCGACCACCTGCATCGTCTTGAGACCGTCCCGACCGCTACAGATTGGCTCGGCCTCGCCGCGAATGACCTCGGCGAAATGGTTCACCTGGCCGGCCAGAGGATCGCTGCGCTCAACGCTCTCGATTGAGGTGGTAAACGGCTCCCACCACGACCGCTCACCCTCGAAGACCTTCAAGCGCATCGTCGGCACCGACAGCGAACCCTGCGTTCCGGCGATGTGATACGCGTCCTCGTCGTCATAGCTGGAGTAGCTGGCGTTCTCTTGGGACGTCTGCTCCCAACTGCGTGCCGACCCCGCAGTGTCGGAGAGCAGAAAAGTGCCGAGCGCACCGTTCGCGAACCGGAAGATCATCGCCGCGGTGTCCTCCACGGGGAATCCTCGAGTTGTGTTCGACGTCAACGCCGTGACGGTTTCGATGTCGCCGATGAGCGACAGCAGGCTATTCACCTCATGGGTCAGGTTCAGCAAGATGGGCCCGCCCCCGGCCTCGCGTCGCCATCCGCCACCTGCGTCGAAATAGTCGTCCGGCTTGTAGAACAAGGCGGTGCCTGAGACGCCGACAAGC
>Ga0207693_10002322_pt1 | contig 16539 bp, 16 predicted proteins | sample LARL81metaG_FD_184347 | JGI IMG/M metagenome (GOLD analysis project Ga0207693, IMG submission 184347) | Corn, switchgrass and miscanthus rhizosphere microbial communities from Kellogg Biological Station, Michigan, USA - LAR L8-1 metaG... | ecosystem: Host-associated > Plants > Roots >...
GTCACGCTTTCCCGCAGCGTGGCCGCGAGCGCGACCGACCGGACCTCGCCCTCGGGCGACAGGCCGTAGCCGCTCTTGCACTCAAACGTCGTGGTCCCGTGCGCGAGCATCTCGCGCGCCAGTCCCTGAGCCTGCTCGAGCACCTGCTCGTCGGTCGACTCGGCCAGCGAACGGGCGGATGAGCGGATCCCGCCGCCGGCCCGGGCGATCGTCTCATACGACTCGCCCGCGATCTTGAGCTCGTACTCGCGCTCGCGCCAGCCGGCGAACGGCAGGTGCGTGTGGCAGTCGACCAGTCCCGGGATCACGGCGCAGCCGGTGGCGTCGATGCGGACGTCGGCGGCACCGGACGCCTCAAACCCCGCGATCGTCTCGCCCTCGATCAGCAGCGACCCGGGACCCGCCAGCTGCTCGTCGGCGCAATCGTGCCGGAGATACGAGAGCCCGTCGGCCTGCGGGCGCAGGACCTGCGCCGCGCCGGTGATCGCGATCGTGCTCACCCGCGCTCGGGGTCGAGCATCGGCATCCGCAGGTCCGAGCCCTTCGCGAACTCGATCGCCTGCTCGTAGCCGGCATCCGCGTGGCGCACGACGCCCAGCCCCGGGTCGGCGACCAGCACGCGTCGCACGCGCTCCTCACCGGCCTCGGTGCCGTCGGCCACGACGACCTGGCCCGCGTGGATCGACTTGCCCATCCCGACGCCGCCGCCGTGGTGAACCGAGACCCAGCTCGCGCCGCAGGCGGTGTTCAGCAGCGCGTTGAGGATCGGCCAGTCCGCGACCGCGTCGGAGCCGTCCTGCATCGCCTCGGTCTCGCGTTGGGGCGAGGCGACCGAGCCCGAGTCGAGGTGGTCGCGGCCGATCACGATCGGGCCCTTGAGCTCGCCGCTTGCGACCATCTCGTTGAACCGCAGCCCCGCGAGGTGGCGCTCGCCGTATCCCAGCCAGCAGATCCGCGCCGGGAGCCCCTGGAAGTGGACCTTCTCGCGGGCCATGCGGATCCAGTTCGCGACGTGCTCCTGGTCTCCGAACAGGTCGAGGATCGCGTCGTCGGTGCGGTGAATGTCCTCGGGATCCCCCGACAGCGCCACCCATCGAAACGGCCCCTTGCCCTCGCAGAACAGCGGCCGGATGTACGCGGGCACGAAGCCTGGGTATTCAAACGCGTCGGCGTCGCCATGCTCTGCGGCCAGCCCGCGCAGCGCGTTGCCGTAGTCAAATGCCTCCGCCCCGCGTCGCCCCAGCTCGCGAATCGCGCCGACGTGGCCGAGAACGGCTTCGCCCACGCGCGCCAGGTAGTCGTCGGGGTCGCTCTGGCGCAGCGCATCGGCCTGCTCGATGGTCAGGCCCGGCGGGACGTAGCCGTTGAGCGGGTCGTGGGCTGACGTCTGGTCGGTGACGACGTCGACGGCGACGTCGCGGCGCACGAGCTCGGGAAGCACCTCGGCCGCGTTGCCGAGCAGCCCGATCGACAGTGCGCGCCCTTCGGTAGCGGCCTTTGACAGCCGCGCGAGCGCGTCGTCGAGGTCGGCAGCGCGCTCGTCCAGGTAGCCGGTCGCAAGCCGGCGCTCGATGCGCTGTAGATCGACCTCGACGCACAGCGCGGTGCCGCCGCACATCGTCACCGCGAGTGGCTGTGCGCCGCCCATTCCGCCAAGACCAGCGGTCACGACCAAGCGTCCGCGCAGGCTCCCGCCGAAGCGCTTGCGAGCGGCGGCCGCGAACGTCTCGTAGGTCCCCTGCAGGATCCCCTGGCTGCCGATGTAGATCCAGGAGCCTGCGGTCATCTGGCCGTACATGATCAGCCCGGCCTCGTCGAGCTTGCGGAAGTGCTCCCACGTGGCCCACTCGGGCACGAGGTTCGTGTTCGCGATCAGCACGCGCGGGGCCTGCTCGTGGGTGTTGAAGACGCCGACCGGCTTGCCCGACTGCACCAGCAGCGTCTCGTCGTCGGCGAGCCGCATCAGCTCGCGGCGGATCGTCTGGTAGCTGGCCTGGTCCCGCGCGGCCTTGCCGATGCCGCCGTATACGATCAACTCGGAGGGCTTCTCGGCGACGTCCGGATGCAGGTTGTTCTCGAGCATCATCAGGGCCGCCTCCTGCTGCCACCCTCGCGCGCGCTTTGGTGACGCCGTCATCGTGCGCCGAACCCCTGCTCGCTCAGCCACCCGACGGTTCGCTCGAGCCCTACCTGCAGCCCGACCCGCGGCTCCCAGCCCAGCACCTTCCGCGCCTTTTCGATCGAATAAGTCCCGCGGCGCAGCAGGTAGCGCGCGGACGCCGGGTTGACCTCGTTGTCGCCTGGCTGCAGGCGCGCGACCCGCTGCGCCACGGCGGCGGCCCCGAGCGCGACGGGCGTCGGCAGCAGCACCAAGCGCCGCCCGATCAGATCGGCATACGGCTTGAAGAACTCGCGATATGGCACGCCGATCCCGTCAGACAGCGTGAACACCTGGCCGGCCGCGTCCGGAGCGGCCGCCGCGAGCACGACCCCGTCGACGAGGTTGTCGATGTACACGGGCGAGTGGATCCCCCGGCCGCGGCCCGGCAGCACGAACCGCCGCTGGCGGATCAGCTCCGCCGGCACGGTGGCCCACGCTCGCGAGCGCGGACCGTAGACATCGCCGGGACGCACGACGGTGCATGGCACGAGGCCGTCGAGATGCGCCTGAAGCACGACCTGTTCGGCGGCGATCTTCGAGTCCGGGTACGGGATGAACGTATTGCGCACCGGGTAGCGCTCGTCGACGCCGTCGGGGAACTCGAGCCCGAACACCGTGACCGAGGAGAAGTGCACGAACCGCTGTGCGCCCGCGCGCTGTGCGGCGTCGATCGCGTTGGCGGTCCCGAGCACGTTCGAGCGCCAGATGTCGTCGCGGCGCTCCAGGCGCAGCGAGACCGTCGCGGCTGTGTGGATCACGAGCTCTGAGCCCGCTGCTGCGTCCTGCCACGGGCCGGGCTGGGCGACATCGCCGGCCACGACCTGCCGCGCCTGATCGCCGACCAGGTCACAGCCTCGCACCTCGTGACCGTCGGCCGCGTAGCGCTCGCAGAGCGCCCGGCCGATGAACCCGGATGCCCCGGTGATGAACACGCGCATGCGCTGAATCTATCCCGTGGGTCGGGATCGCGCCGCTCGCCGATAACGCGGGGCTACGCGGCGATGACGTCGTGGATCCGCCCGCGCGCCTCGATCAGCCGCCCCCCGGGACGGCCGTGGCGCAGGGCGACGATCTCCGACATGATCGAAAGCGCGGTCTCGGCCGCCGTCAGCGCACCGAGGTCGAGCCCGATCGGCGCCGCCACGCGGTCCAGCAGCTCGGCATCCACGCCGGCGGCCAGCAACCGCTCGCGCCGGCGGGCCTGCGCCCGGCGGCTGCCCATCGCGCCGATGTAGAACGCCTCGGAGTCCAGCGCGGCGCGTAGCGCCGCGTCGTCGAGCTTGGGGTCGTGCGTCAGGACCGCGATCGCCGTCGCCGGGTCAATCGGGTCGAGCTGCGCGAAGCCCTCCTCGGGCCACGCGACGATCACGCGCTCGGCGGCCGGGAACCGCGCGGTCGTCGCGAACCGCCCCCGCGGGTCGATCACGAACGGCCGCCAGCCGGCGATCTTCGCAACCTCGCACAGCTGCGCGGCGAAGTCCACGGCGCCGACGACGAACAGGCGCGGCGGCGGCGCCACCACGTCGACGAACAGCTTCGACTCGCCGACCTCGCGCAGCTCCGCGCGCTCGGTCCACAACGCCTCGCGAGCAAACCCGACCGCGGCGTCGTCCAACCCCGGGTCGCCCAGCGTCCCCTCAGGATCGCCATCCGGCAGCACCAGCATCCGCGCCCCGGTGGCCTTCGAGTCCTCGACGACCGTCACCAAGGCCGCCCGAGCCCCGCTCTGCGCGAGTTCGGTAAAGCGAGCCTGCGCCTCGCCGGCAATGTAGTTCTGCACCCAGACGCTGATCTCGCCGCCGCATGGAAGCCCCACGTCCCACGCGTCGTCGTCGGCGATCCCGTAGTGCAATAGCTGCGGCGCGGCGCCGTCGATTATCCGCTCGGCGACCTCGACGACCGCGCCCTCGACGCATCCGCCCGAGACGGCGCCGACGACCTCGCCGAGTTCGTTGATGCCCATCTTCGTGCCGGCCGGCTGCGGTGCTGACTTCTTGGTGTCGACCACCGTCGCGACGGCGACGCGATCGCCCCGCGCAAGCCAATTCTCAATCGTGTCCAGTACCGAGTTCATGACGCAAGCAACGCTTCGTAGTCCTCCCAGGTATCCACGTCTCGTGGGATCGGGCCCGCGACCGAAACGTCGACTACGTCATCCGCGAACCGATCCATGAGCTTCCAGACTCCCTTGTCTCCATGGAGGTTAGACAGGGCCTCGAACATGCCCCGGGAGAACGCCAGCGGATGGCCGCGGCCGTCGTCGTAGGCGCAGACCGCCAGCGGGGCGTCTCGGCGCCCGGCCAGCAGCGCCGCGACCGTGCCGGCGGTCACCCCAGGCTGGTCGCCGAGCATCAGCACGAGCGCGTCGGCGCGGGGATCCACCGCGCCCAACGCGGCCGCGATCGACGACGAGCAACCCTCGCCAAATTCACGGTTCTCGACCACCTCCACCCTGCTGAAGTCCACCGCCGCGCGAATGCCACGAGCGCCCCCGCCCAGCACGCACAGGGTCTGGTCAAATCGACAGGCTCTCGCCGTGTCGAGCACGTGCCCTAGCAGCGTGCTCGATCCGAAGCGCAGCAGCTGCTTGGGCTGACGGAGTCGCTTAGAGCCGCCCGCCGCCAGCACGAGGCCGGCGACGAACCCCTCACCGCCCGCCGACGTCATCCCGCCACTCGCTCGGCGTACTTATCGCGGCATCCGGTGCAGCAGAAGTACACGCGCCCGCCGGGGGCATCAAGATGCGGGGTCGCATCCGTGACCGTCACCTCCATCCCGCAGATCGGATCGGTCGCCGTAGCAGCCCTGACGATGACCGGCGAAGCGGGAACTGGGTGCGCATGGCGCTCGGCCACCAACTGGGCCAGGATCGCGATTGCGATCTCAGCTGGCGTCCGCGCGCCTATGTCCAACCCGGCGGGCGTGTGTAGCTGTTGGCGGAGCTCATCGGGCACATCGAGTGCTGCCGCAACGGCGGCACCCCGGACCCGGCTAGCGACGAGCGCGACGTAGGGAACGCCCGCGCTCAGCGCCGTTTCGAGCACCCGCTCCTCCCCCGATCCGTGCGAGGCGACGATCACCGCCGCGTCGCTGGACTTGGGTTCGGCTTGATCGACGGCGGCCAGGGACACGTCGTAGCCGGCCGCCGAGGCAATCTCGGCAAAGGCTCGCGCGATCGGCGTCTCGCCGACCACGACAAAGCGCGCGGCGGGGACCTGGGGCTCGAGAAAGATCTCGAGCGCGCCGCCGCTCAGACAAGGGTTATGTTCGACCACGACCGTGCCGTCGGGCGTCTGGGGATCGAAGCCGCCGTCGTCGGGCACCAGCCTCAGCAGCACCGCGTCCCCCGTCTCGAGCGCGCGCAGCGAATGCAGTCGGACCGACGAGGTCGCACAGGTCCCGCCAACGAACCCGTCGATCGTCCCGTCGCCGAGCACGATCGCGCTGTCGCCGGCGCGGACGCTTGTCGGCTGGCGCGCCCGGACGACGGTCGCCAGCACGAACGGCACGCGGTCCGCCGCGAGTTGCTGGGCTCGCTGGGCCAGCTGTCCTCTCATCATTGCGGTGAGCCTCCTACCTGCTCGGAATGGATCGCGTCCCACACCCGCGACGGAGTGCACGGCATGTCGACGTGCCGGACGCCGAAGGGCGCCAGTGCGTCGCAGATTGCATTGACGATCGTGGGCGGCGATCCGACCGTGGCCGACTCGCCGATCCCCTTGGCCCCGATCGGATGGTGCGGCGACGGGGTTACGGTGTAGTCCGTCTCCCAGTCGGGGACCTCCAGCGAAGTCGGGATCAGGTAATCCATCAGTGACCCATTGAGGCAGTTGCCCTCCTCGTCGAAGGAGATCTGCTCCATCAGCGCCATCCCGACGCCGTCGGTCAGCCCGCCGTGCACCTGCCCTTCGACGATCATCGGGTTGATCCGCACGCCGCAGTCGTCGACGGCGACGAATCGCCGGACCTTGACCTTGGCGGTGCCCGGATCGACGTCGACCACGCAGATGTAGGCGCCGAACGGGAATGTCAGGTTGGGCGGGTCGTAAACGGTCTCTGCGTCGAGCCCGGCCTCGACGCCCTCGGGCAGCTGCACCGATCCACGCGCGGCCATCGCGATCTCCTGGATCGTGGCGCCCTGCTCGGGGTCGCCCCGGACGTACCAACGGCCTTTCTCCCACGCGAGGTCCTCGGGTGCGACCTCGAGCATCGCCGACGCGACGATCAGCGCGCGGTCGCGGACCTTGCGCGCCACGATCGCCGTCGCGGCGCCGCTGACCGGAGTCGAGCGCGAGCCGTACGTGCCGAGGCCATAGGGCGTGTTGTCGGTGTCGCCGTGGATCACGTCGACGTCCTGCGGCGGAATTCCAAGCTCCTCGGCGACGATCTGCGCGAACGTCGTTTCGTGTCCCTGGCCCTGGGTCTGGACGCTGATCCCGAGCTGTGCCTTGCCCGTCGGATGCACGCGCAGCGTCGCGCCGTCGTTCATCCCCAGGCCCATGATGTCCATGTGGCGGCGCGGTCCCGCGCCGACCGCCTCGGTGAAGAACGCGACGCCGATTCCCATCAGCTCGCCGCGCTCGCGCCGCTGCGCCTGCTCGGCGCGCAGTTCCTCGTAGCCGATCAGGTCCATCGCCTTGCGCAAGGTCACCTCGTAGTCACCTGAGTCATACACCCAGCCGGTCTTGCACTGGTACGGGAACTGCTCGGGTGCAAGCAGATTTGCAAGCCGCAGCTGCGCGGAATCGACGTCGAGCTCGCGCGCCAGGCAGTCGACCATCCGCTCGACCAGGAAGACGGCCTCGGCGATCCGGAACGAGCACGCGTAGGCGACGCCGCCGGGAGCCTTGTTGGTGTAGACGCCGCGCACGCGGCAGTGCGCGGCCTGCAGGTCGTATGAGCCGGTGAACACTCCGAAGAACCCGGCCGGGTAGTTGGTCGGCTGCGCGGTCGTGTTGAACGCGCCGTGGTCGGCCAGCACATCGACGCGCACGCCGAGGATCTTGCCGTCTGCGGTGGCCGCGATCGCGCCCTTCATCGCATAGTCGCGCGCGAACCCGGTCGACATCAGGTTCTCCGAGCGGTCCTCCATCCACTTCACCGGACTGCCGGTGACGATCGAGCCCACCAGCGCGCACACGTAGCCCGGGTACACCGGCACCTTGTTGCCGAAGCCGCCGCCGATGTCGGGTGAGATCACGCGGATCTTGTGCTCGGGCATCCCGGTCAGCAGCGCGTACACCGTCCGGTGCGCGTGCGGCGCCTGCGTCGTGCACCACAGCGTCAGCTTCTCGGCGACCTTGTCGTAGGAGGCGACCGCGCCGCAGGTCTCCATCGGCGCCGGGTGAGAGCGCGGGAAGCGCATGTCCTGCTCGACGACGACGTCGGCGCGCGCGAACACGTCGTCGGTGGCGGCCGCGTCGCCGGCCTCCCAATCAAAGATGTGGTTGTCGCTCTGGCCGTCGCGATCGTCACGGATCAGCGCCGCATCGGGCTCGAGTGCGGCGGCTGCGTCGACAACCACCGGCAGCGGCTCGTACGCGACGTCGATCAGCTCGAGCGCGTCGCGCGCGCTGTAGCGATCGTCGGCGATCACGAACGCAACCTCCTGCCCCTGGTAGCGCACCTTGTCGGTGGCGAGCACGGCCTGCGTGTCGTTGGACATCGTCGGCATCCACGCAAGCCCGCTCGCCTCGAGGTCGGATCCGGTGATCACCGCGTGGACGCGCGGGTGCTGGAGCGCGGCAGTCGTGTCGATCGACACGATCCGGGCGTGCGCGTACGGGCTTCGCAGGATCGCTCCGTGCAGCATTCCCGGCAGCCGCACGTCGTCGACGTACGTGCCTCGGCCGCGAATGAAGCGAGCATCCTCCTTGCGCGCCATGCGGCCGAAGCCGATCGGGGCCTGCGCTTCGGTGCGCGGCGGCTGCTCGAGCATCGCCATCAGCTCACCGGCTTTCGCTTCCATACCGAGGCGTAGTCCACGCCCTCGACCTCGACGGCGACGTTGACCGTGTTGCAGCGACCGCATCGCACCCGCACCTTGCGGTTCATGTACTCCGGCGCCATCGACGCGGCGAGCACGTTGCCGCACTCCGCGCACACGTGGTCGTCGGGTCCGTTGCCGCGGAACACAGGCCGGTCGGGGTTCTCCTGGACGGCCGTGCCGCCGTCCATCGGGATCTCCCCGGGCTTGACGCGTCGCATCGTCTTGACAGCCATCAGCGCTTACCTAAATGTTGGCGAGCTTCTCCGTGAAGTCCTTGATCAGCGCGTCGAGCACGCTGGTCACGACGCCTTCGCCCATCGACGCGGCCTTGCCGGTGATCTGCGCCGCCGTGTGGATCGTGCCGCCGCCGTCAGACAGCGAGAACGTCACGTCGGCGTTGGCGTGACCCTGGCCGCCGGCCTCCTTGGACTTGACGCGCATCACCGCGCGGTGCGCTTCGGAGTCCTGCTCGACGACCGCGACGGTGCCCTTGAACTTCAGCGACATCGCGCCCATCTTGACCTTGATCTCCGCCTTGACCTGCTCGGGATCGACCTTCTCGATCACGCTCCCGCCTTCGACGCACGGCACCAGGCGCTCCAGGTCCAGGATCGCCTCCCAGTTCTCGCCGATCGGCTTCCCCGTCTGAAACGCGTGGTCCAGCTCAACCATGTGTGTGTCTCCTGTCTGTCATCGCGTTCACTGAACTCCCTCGAGCCGCGCATCCACGGCCACCTGCACCTCGTCGAGGACCTTGAGCGTTCCGAACAGTGCGGAGTACGGCTTCATCCCGAAGTCCGTCTGCTTGACCGTCGCGGACCCGCTGAGCTGCTCGCCGCTGAGCGACAGCTCGAACGTGATCGGCGCCCGCCGGCCCGCGAGCTCGAGCTCGCCCGAGACGTGCATGCGATCGCCCTCCGGACTGAACTCGCACGCCGTGGAGCGAAACTCGATCGGCGTGCCCTTGAGCACCTCGTCGTCGATCGTCTGCTCGATGTTCGACTTGTCGTCGTCGCCCAGCGACGTCATGCCGCCGCTGCCCTCGCGCACCCGCATCGAGCGCGCGTCGGCGTTCAGGGTGATCGTCGTCTCGTCGCCAACGTGCAGCGTGCCCCGCCACGACGTCACCTCGATGAGCAGGTCATGCCCGGCCTTGGCGGCCGCCCCACCCTTACGGGTGTGGACCGTCAGCCGCCCGTTCTCGGGCCCGAGCATGTGCGTTCCGGGAGTCACAACTAGTCGCGATAGACGGTTTGCGCGTCGAGGCCGCCCTCGACGCCGGGAGGCAGGACACCGGTTCCGTGCGCGTACAGGGCGATGTCGGCGATCGTCCTGGCGGCGGCGCCGTCGCCGCCCGCGGCGAACGCGCCGTCGTCCCACTGCAGGCTGTCGGCCGGTGCGTCGAGCGCGGCGCCGGCCAGCAGCCGCGCCTTGTCGAGGATCTTGGTGGTGGCGCTTGTGACCGCCGCCGACGTCCCGTCCGAAGGCGCGGTGTTGAAGCCGTGGCCGGTGCCGAAGCGGTTGGTGTCGGCTGGCACGACCTTGACGTCGAGCGCTGGGACGCCGAGCTCGTCGGCGACCAGTTGCGCGTAGTTGGACTCGTGCCCGTCTGACTCGGTGGTCAGGCTGAGCACCATCTTGCCGGTCGGGTGCACGCGCAGGAACACCGCCCGGTAAGCCTCATTGGCCATCACTGAACCTCCTCACTGTTTGTGCTCCTCCTCGGCCGCCTCGCGCGCGAGACGCTGGCGTTCCTGGTGGGCGGTCAACGCGTTGTGCTCCTCGAGATCGCAGAAGCTGGGCTGCGGTCCTCCTAGCGGGTGCGGTGGGACCGCGGGGCGTTCGCACCCCGGGTAGATGCAGAGCTTGCCGACGGTCGGCTCAGCGGCCATCGAGTCCCCACCCCGGAGTCGTGCGCCCTCGGCTCGGGCCGTACCCGCTGGGCATCGCAACCGAGCTGCCCTGGACCGGCGTGGCGCTGGCCCACGTCTCCTCCTCGGGCTCGGCAGGCGGCGCCGGCTCTGGCTTTGATCCCTCGCCGCCGATCGCCGCGGCGACCGATTCGAGCGCGCGCAGGCTGTGCCCGCTTACGAGCGCGTCGCAATGCGGCAGCGCTGCCACCATCCCGCCCGCGCGCGGCGTGAATCCGGCGGCCGCGACGCGCGGGTTGACCCACACGATTCGGTGCGCGAGCCGCGCGAGCCGCTCCATCTGCCGGCCGACCTGCTCGGGCGCGCCCCGCTCCCAGCCGTCGGACAGAATCACGATCACGGCGCCGCGTGCCATCCCCCGGCGGCCATGGCGATCGTTGAACTCCTTCAGCGCGTCGCCGATCCGGGTGCCGCTGGACCAGTCGGGCGCCGCCGCGGCCGCGCGCTGGATCGCACGCTCGGGGCTGCGCGATTGCAGCGCCCGCGTCACCCGCGTGAGCCGCGTGGCGAACACGAACGCCTCGGGCGTGGTCTCGCCGGCGCGCCCCGGCCCGCCGGCGGCGCTGGTGAGGAACTGCAGGTACGCGCGCGCGTAGGGCTCCATCGAGCCCGAGATGTCGCACAGCATCACCATCCGACGGCGGACAACGCGGCGCCGGCGCCGCGCGAGCCGGATCGGATCACCTCCCGTCCGCAGGCTGCCCCGCAGCGTGCGGCGCATGTCGATGCGCTGGCCATGGCGGTCGCGCCGGGCGCGCCGCGTGCGGCGCACGGGCGTCGCGACGCGAAGGCGCGCCATCAGTCGGTAGATCTGTGCGAGCTCGTCGGGGTCGAGCGCGTCGAAGCGCTTGTCGCGCAGGACCTCCTCGTCGCTGGCGCGGATCGCGAACGGGACCTCGCGCTCCTCGTCCTCGCGTTCGTGTCCGCCCCCAGGCGGCGAAGTTGCGCCCGCGCCGAGCGGCACCGGACGGGCCGGGTTGGTCTTGTGATCGCTGCGTCGCCGCTCATGGGGCGGCGCGGGCACGGGCTCGACTTCGTTGTCAAGGGCGAGCTCGTGGGTTCCGCTCGCTCCAAACACCGCGAAGAACACCGAGTCAAACGCCCGCACGTGCGACGCGTCGGAGACGAACACCGCTCGCGCGGTCCAGTACAAGCGTCGCCGCGAGATCGGTCGCACGAGCTCCAGCGACTGGGCGAACCGCACCGCCCGCTCGGCGCTCGTCGGCACGCCTGCGTCGTGCAGTCGACGGCTGAAAGCGCCCGCGACGGCCGGCAGGTCGAGCTCGATCGTGTCGACCGTGAACTCAGCCATCCTTCGCCCCCGCAAGCAGCGACTCGAACCCTGCTGTGCGGATCAGTTCCTGGTCCTCTGCGTACTTGAGCACCGAGCCCAGCGTGCGCTCGAGCGCGGTCTCGTCAAGCTCGCCGACGCCGAGCACGGTCAGCGCCGACAGCCAGTCGATCGCCTCGGCAATGCCGGGCGGCTTCTGCACGTCGGAGTCGCGCATCCGGGCGACCGCGCCCACGACCTGGACCGCCAGCGTCTCTGACGCGCCCCGAACCCGGCGGCGCACGATGTCGATCTCGCGCTGCGGCGTCGGGTAGTCGATCCAGTGATACAGGCAGCGCCGCTTGACCGCGTCGTGCAGGTCACGGGTGCGATTGGAGGTGAGCACGATCACCGGTGGATGCGTCGCACGCACGGTGCCGAGCTCGGGGATCGTGACCGCCGCCTCGGCGAGTATCTCCAGCAGAAACGCCTCGAAGTCGTCGTCGGCGCGGTCGATCTCGTCGATCAGCAGCACGGCCGGCCGCGGCCCAGGATGCTCCAGCGCTCGCAGCAGCGGCCTGCGAATCAGGTAGTCGGGACCAAACAGGTCCTCCTCGCGCAACTCGGTTCCGCGCGCCTCCGCCAGCCGGATGCCGAGCAGCTGCCGCGGATAGTTCCACTCATACAACGACTCGGCGGCGTCGATCCCCTCGTAGCACTGCAGGCGGATCAGCGGCGTGTCGAGCACCGCCGCGAGCGACTTGGCGGCCTCGGTCTTGCCGACGCCGGCCTCGCCTTCGAGCAGCAGCGGCTGCGGTAGCCGGAGGCTGAGGAACATCGAAGTCGCAAGGCCCTCGTCGACGAGGTAGTCGACGCCCGCCAGCCGCTGCCCGAGCGTCTCGACGTCGGGCACCAGCTGGCGGACCTCGTCTGCAGCCCCTCCGGTTACCGGCAGCTCGCTCATCTCACTGAGGCGGCGTCGCGCGCCCTTGCATCGCTTCCCAAACCCGCGACGGGGTGCACGGCATGTCGATGTGCTCGACCCCGTGGGTCTGACGGAGCGCGTCGATCACCGCGTTGACGATCGCGGGCGGTGAGCCCACGTTCGGCGACTCGCCGACGCCCTTGGCACCGAGCGGGTGGTGCGGACACGGCGTGACCGTCGCGCCCAGCTCGTAGTCCGGGCACTCGAGCGCGGTCGGGATCAGGTAATCCATGAACGAGCCGTTGAGGCAGTTGCCCTCCTCGTCGAACGTGATCACCTCCATCAGCGCGATCCCGATCCCCTCGGCCAGCCCGCCGTGGATTTGGCCGTCGACGATCATCGGGTTGATCCGCACGCCGCAGTCGTCGACCGCGATGAACCGGCGGACCTTGACAGCCGCGGTCTCGGCGTCGATGTCGACGACAGCGATGTACGCGCCGTACGGGTAGGTCAGGTTCGGCGGGTCGTAGATCACCTGCGCGTCGAGGCCGCCCTCCATGCCCTCGGGCATCGGCTCGCCGCTGTAGGCGCGGAAAGCGATGTCCTCGATCATCGCCCCCTTCTCGGGGTCGCCCTTGACGAACCAACGGCCCTTCTCCCAGGCAAGGTCCTCGGGGCGCGTCTCGAGCATCGTCGCGGCGATTGCGCGCGCCTTGTCGCGCACCTTGCGCGAGACGACCGCCACCGCGGCGCCGCTGACCGGGGTCGAGCGCGAGCCGTAGGTCCCGAGGCCGTAGGGCGACTTGTCGGTGTCGCCGTGGCGCACCTCGACGTCCTCGGGCGGGATCCCGAGCTCCTCGGCGACGATCTGCGCAAACGTCGTCTCGTGCCCCTGGCCCTGGGTCTGGCAAGACAGGCTGACCACCGCCTTGCCCGACGGGTGCACGCGCAGGTCGGCGCCGTCGTTCATTGCCAGGCCGAGGATGTCCATGTGCTTGCGCGGGCCGGCGCCCACGCCCTCGGTGAAGAACGACACGCCGATTCCCATCAGCTCGCCGCGCTCGCGCTTCTCCTTCTGCTCGCGCAGGAGGTCGTCGTAACCGGCGATGTCCATCGCCACCTTCATGGTCTCAGCGTAGTTACCGCTGTCGTACGTCCAGCCGGTGGTGGTCTCGTACGGGAACTGCTCGGGCTTGATGAAGCTGCGCATCCGCAGATCGATCTGGTCCACACCCATCTCGTTGGCGAGCGCACCGACCATCCGCTCGACGAGGTACACGGCCTCGGTGATCCGGAACGAGCAGCGGTACGCGACGCCGCCGGGCGCCTTGTTGGTGTAGACGGCCTTGACCTTCACGTGCGAGGCCTCGAGGTCGTATGACCCGCAGCAGATGTGGAAGAACCCGGCGGGGAACTTGGTCGGCTGCGCGGTCGAGTCAAACGCACCGTGGTCGGCGATCACGTCGACTCGCAGGCCGGTGATCTTGCCGTCCTTTGCGCACATCTCGGCGTGCATGACGTAGTCGCGCGCGAACCCGGTCGACATCAGGTTCTCGGAGCGGTCCTCGATCCACTTGACCGGCACACCCGCGACGATCGACCCGGCGATCGCGCACACGTAACCGGGGTAGACGGGGACCTTGTTGCCAAAGCCGCCGCCGATGTCGTTGCAGCGGATCCGGATCATGTGCTCGGCGAGGCCGGCCACGTGCGCGTACACGGTGCGGTGCGCGTGCGGGGCCTGGTTGCCGTTGTAGATGTCGAGCTGACCGGTCTTCGGGTTGAAGTCGGCGATCATCCCGCACGTCTCCAACGGCGCCGGGTGACAGCGCGGGTAGATGATGTCGCGCGTGACGATCGTGTCGGCCTCGGCGAACACGCGGTCGGTCGCCTCGGCGTCACCGGCTTCCCAGGTCGGACTGGCGAGGTTGTCGATCTGCCCGTCCTTGTCGTCGCGGATCAGCGGCGCGTCGTCGTCGAGCGCCTTGCGCGCGTTGACGACGGCCGGCAGCGGCTCGTACTCGACGTCGATCAGCGACAGCGCGTCGCGCGCCGAGTACTCGTCGGTCGCGATCACGAACGCGACCTCCTGGCCCTGGAAGCGGACCTTGTCGCCGGCAAGGACAGCCTGAGTGTCGTAGGAGATCGTCGGCATCCATGCGAGCCCGAGCGTCTCGAGGTCCTTGGCGGTAACGACCGCGGCGACGTTCGGGTGTGCGAGCGCCTCCGTCGTGTCGATCGAGACGATCTTCGCGTGCGCGTACGGGCTGCGCAGCACCGCCCCGTGCACCATCCCGGGCAGCCGGATGTCGTCGAGATACGTGCCCTTGCCCCGGATGAAGCGCGCGTCCTCCTTGCGCTTGAGCGGTCCGAACCCGATCGGCCGCGTCTCCGGGCTTGGGGGATTGACTGTCGCCATCCTCAGACCTCCTGCCTGGTTGCAGCTTCGTGTTCGGCCGCCCACTGGACCGCGGCGACGATGTTCTTGTAGCCCGTGCAGCGACAGATCGCTCCAGAGATCGCGGTGCGGATCTCGTGGTCGGTCGGGTTCGGGTTTTCGTCGAGCAGGGCGCGGGTCGTGATCAGCATTCCGGGCGTGCAGAAGCCGCAATGCAGCGCGTGTTTCTCGTGAAAGCCCTGCTGTATCGGGTCGAGCTGTCCGTCGACCTCGAGCGACTCAACCGTGCTGATCTCGTGCCCCTCGACCATCGCGGCGAGCACCGTGCAGGACTTCACGGGCTTGCCGTCCATCAGCACCACGCAGGCGCCGCAGTTGGAGGTGTCGCAGCCCCAGTGCGTCCCGGTCAGCCCCTCGGTCTCGCGGATGAAATGCACGAGCAGCATCCGCGGCTCGATGTCGCGCGAGACCTCCTGCCCATTGATCGTGATCGTTACTTGCATCAGTGCTCCTCCTGGTGCAGGGCGCGCGCGGTGGCGCGGCGCAGTGCGCGTTTGCTGAGCACGCCAGCCAGGTGGCGCTTGTACTCCACCGTCCCGCGTCCGTCGGCGAGTGGAGCGCAGTCGGCCGCGGCGATCTCCCCAGCGGCGACAAACAGTTCCTCCGACGGCGTCTTGCCCGCGAGCATCTCCTCGGCGCGGGCGACCTGAATCGTCGTCGGGCCGACGGCGCTGAGGGCCAGGCCCGCCTCGGAGATCACGCCGCCGTCAAGCCACACGGCCGCCGATACCGCGGCGATCGCGAAGTCGCCGGCGCGGCGCTCGACCTTCTCGTGCGCGCTCGAGCTGTTCGGGCGCAGCGGGATCCGGATCTCGGTGACGATGTCGCTGTCGCCGACGGCAGTCGTGAACGGGCCGATGTAGAAGCCGTCCAGGCCGACCACGCGCTCGCCCTCGGGACCGCGGATCACGATCTTGGCCTTCAGGGCCGCGCATACCGCGCTGAGGTCCTCGGCCGCGTCGGCCTGGCACAGCGATCCGCCGATCGTGCCGCGGTTGCGCACGACCGGGTCGGCGATCACCTCCTCGGCGTCCCGGAACACCGGCATGTGCTCGGCGAGCAACTCGGAGCTCATCAGCTCCGCGTGACGCGTCATCGCGCCGATCCGGACCTCGTCGCCTTCCCGGCGTATGTATGAAAGCTCGGTCAGGTCGTTGATGTCGATCAGGTGCTCGGGGTTGGCGAGCCTGAGCTTCATCATCGGCAGCAAGCTGTGGCCGCCGGCGATGATCCGCGCGTCCCCGTCGTGTTTGACCAGCGAGGCGATCGCGCCGTCGACGCTGGTCGCCCGCTCGTACTCAAACGGTCCCGGTGTCTGCATCGCCGCTCCTTTCTGTGGTCGCGGCCGCGGGCATCCGGTTGCGAACGCCGGGTGTCTCGCTCGGCTCGTACTGCGACGGTGAGTCCGTGCCGATGATCGGCGAGCGCGGCAGGTTCGACGGCCGCTGCTGCCGGATCTCCGGGTACAGCAGACGCGCCGCGAGGCTTCCGTAGGCCGGGTTGCGCAGTGCCGGCCCGTCGGGGCTGGCCGCCGCGATCGGGGCCTCACGGCCCAGGCGCGCGAGCGTCAGCGTTCCGCGCGTGTACACCTCAGAGATGCGCGGGGCCCTCGTCGTCTTGCTCTCGGGGAAGTTGCGGAAGCCGTCCGCCGCGGCGCCCGGGTACAGGCCGTCGACAAGGCCGACCGCGTCCGCCATGCCCGCCTTCTTGACGAGCAGGCCCTCGAGCAGGTCGACGCCGGCGTCGAGGTTTGCGTTGATCGTCTCAACGACCTCGTTGACGGGCTCGGTCTTCTGGATGATCCC
>Ga0207693_10002323_pt1 | contig 16524 bp, 10 predicted proteins | sample LARL81metaG_FD_184347 | JGI IMG/M metagenome (GOLD analysis project Ga0207693, IMG submission 184347) | Corn, switchgrass and miscanthus rhizosphere microbial communities from Kellogg Biological Station, Michigan, USA - LAR L8-1 metaG... | ecosystem: Host-associated > Plants > Roots >...
CCAGCATCGGTCCCAACAGTCTCTACGCCGACCCCAAGCACGTCTCGCTCTTGAGCCAGCAGCGCCGAACTTTCTTTCGCCAATCCGGGCGTATGCGGACCGTTTTCCTTCGCGTTAATGTAATCCTTTGGGTCTTTCCGCTTCGACCAGTCTGTGCGCAATAGGACCCATGCGCCTGCCGGAATGCGATCGTGTTGCTCCTCCCAGCGATTAATGAACTCTGGAGTCACAAGATAGTTCGGATCCCGGGCCGCCTCTGCGCTAATGTCGATGACGCAAGCAGGTCCTACAAATTTTCTCGGCGGGATCCGGTCTACAGAATTGTCGGGGAGGTCTTTTCCCGAGACCCAGTGGATTGGCGCATCGAAATGGGTACCGGTGTGCTCACCGGTCTCGAATCCGTTCCAGTACCAGGCCGGACCACGCTCATCGTAGCGCGACAGTTCCCAGATCTTGAACGCGGGAGTGTTGGTGAACTGTGGCGGGAGAGGCAGCAATGGCGTCTGCGGACTCAAAGGCTGGGTAAGGTCCACCACCCGCAGCCGTCCGTTAGCAAGTTCTTCACGCAGTTGCGACAAAGCTTGAGACATTCGCACTCCTTCTCAACAAACTATGTGTGCGTTGGAGACCGTCTTCCAACATCAGGCCACTCGATCACTGCTCCTTTAGCGACTGGATATACCGTCGGAACTGGAAACGATTCTCAATCAAGGAGAGATCGGTGACATAGCCTGCGGGACCCTTCGCTTCTACTTTGGCAATAATCGTGGTCAGTTGCGTTCCTTCCAATGCGCGTTTCACCGCGGTTCGAAAATCTTCCACTACGCGCACCGTGAGTACTGCCGGAATGCCCGCTGCGCGAGCGATTCCTTCCAGGTCCGTCCCGGTGCTAGTTGCGGTCGGAAAACCTCCAACAGACAACAAGCTCTCATTGTCAAAGACGACATGAACGAGGTTCTTGGGCCGATAACGCGCCATGGTGCTGAGACTTCCTAGATTCATCAGAAGCGAGCCATCGCCATCCAAAACCACTACCTTCTGATCCGGCAGACACAATGACAAACCCAATCCGGTCGAAGAGGCGAGTCCCATAGCATGCTGCAGATAAAAGAAATTCGGACGGTGACCGAGCGAATGCAACTCGGCCGCAGTTGCCCCCATGATCGTAACAACCAGACAGTGCTCCAGTTCCGGATAAATCGCCCGGAGGCAATCGAGACGAAGCATCACTCCTCCCACATCAGATCGCGCGTCAATAGAAGGGCAACAGGCTGCAAACTGCTTTCCGCAAGCGTTTGCGCCTGACGGATCCGCTTCTCCACGGTATCGATTCCGTCGAGAAAGGAGTAAGGAATGCTCATCCCGCGCAACAACGCTTCCGTGACATTGCCACCTTGCGTTTGCCATGGGTCGCGCTCGCCAAAAGTGCCACGGTAACTGATGAGCATCAATAAGGGGATTTTGTACAAGTGTGCGAAGGAAACGATTCCATTGATCGACGCGAGAAATCCATGATTCTGCATCAACATCCCCGACTTCACACCCGCGAAGTGAGCTCCCGCCGAGATGCCGACACCCTCCTCCTCCTTTGCCAGCCGGACCAGAGTCACATCGGGATCTTCGTCCGCCATACGGAGGAGATGTACCAGCCAGGTTTCCGGCAGGGCTGAGAGCAGCCGGATGTCGCACTGCTTCAGGGCATTGAAGATAACCTTCGAGCTTGATAGAGAGACTGGCATGGTTTGCCTCTGCTAGCCGCCTTTTACGTGAAGCACGAAAGCAGCTATTCTAGCCCACGGTGGAAGATGCCGCCGTTTCAACGCTTCAGGAGCAGGTTTTGCAGACTAAAAGCACTCTCAATGCCGACACCGTGGTTTCATCGGCAATGAATTTTCCCATCGAACGCGTTCGCGCAGCTTTTCCAGCTTTGAACCGGCCTCCCGGATTCATCTTCTTCGACAATGCTGCTGGGGCGCAGGTTCCGCAGATCGTTCTCGACGCCGTGAACCATCATCTGCTCGACTGCAATGTGCAGCGTGGAGGCCGCTACCCACAGAGCCGTGAAGTAGACGCGACCATTGCGCGCGCAAGGCAGAGCGTCGCAGATCTGCTGAACGCCCCCGATCCGAGTGAGATCGCGTTCGGAATGAACGCAACTTCATTTATCCGTCTTGTGAGCCTCGCCATCGGGCAAACACTAGGCGTAAGAAATGAAATCGTAGTTACAGATATGGATCACGAAGCCAACATCGCCACATGGCTGGCATTGGAGCGCAATGGCGCGACATTCGTGTGGTGGAAAATGCGGGAAGATGGGCTACTGCACGTCGACGACCTCGCTTCACTGTTCTCCGCGAGAACGCGCCTTGTGGCATGTACGCTCACTTCGAATGCTATTGGCTCAATCGTTGACATTGCGGCGGCGGCAAGAGTAGCGCACGATGCTGGCGCGGAAATCTTTATCGATGCGGTGCACTATGGGCCGCATGGATTAATTGACGTTCAAGCGCTTGATTGCGACTATCTGGTGTGCTCCGGCTACAAGATTTTTGCTCCACACATGGGATTCATGTGGGGCCGCCAGGATCTTCTGAAAGGTCTCCCGACATTTCGTGAAGATTTCATTCCCGACGAGCCGCCCGGCAAAATCGAAGCCGGCACGTTTATCTACGAAAACGTCGCGGGAATGGACGCCGCAGTGCGCTACCTGGAGCAACTGGGAAATGATCTCCACGCGGGGACGGGGCACCTTTCGCGGCGAGGAGCCTTACAGACAGCTCTGACCGCCATCCAAGCGTATGAGCAGAGCCTCTCCGTTGAAATGCTGGATGTACTGAATCGTTGTGGAGCCCTGGTGTATGGCATCGCGGATGCCGATCGGATCAACCATCGTGTCCCCACTCTGTGCTTCAATCTGCCGAAAATTTCACCGGCAAAAGTCACCGAGGAATTTTCCCGAAGAGGTATCGGCGTGCGCGATGGGCACATGTATGCACCTCGTCTGATGAGACGCCTGCGACTTCCCGTTGAGAGCGGCGCGGTTCGTGCCTCACTTGTCCACTACAATACGCCCGATGAAGTGCGTGAGTTCGGCAAGATCCTGACGGAAATCGGACGCTCATGCTGACCGACAAGCAAATCTACGAGATTCGCGCCCGTTTCAGAATTTTCCAGTCCAAGATCTATCTCAACACGTGTTCTCAAGGCGCCCTGTCTGGTGCTGTCGAGAGCGGCTTCGGCGACTTCATTGAAAGCTGGCACGAGCAGGGTTCGCCATGGGAAACCTGGGTCGAGCGCTATGAGGACGCCCGAAGCGCATTTGCCGGTTTCATCAACGCCAGCCCTGACGAGATTGCGATTGTGACCAGCGTTTCAGCGGGCATCAATGGAATCGCTAGTGCGTTGCAATTCCGTGAACGCCGTAAAGTCGTCATGGGAGAGTTCGAGTTCCCCACCATGGGCCAAGTCTGGCTTGGGCAACGCATTCGAGGTGCCGAAGTACAATTCGCCCAGGCTCAAGGCAATTCGATTCCCGCTACCGCCTACGAAAAACTCATTGACAGCAACACATTAATCGTTCCCCTCACTCACGTCTGCTTCAAAAATGGGTTTCGGACGCACATCGGTGCGATCACGCGAAGGGCACACGATGCCGGCGCTCTGGTGATGCTCGACGACTACCAGGACTGCGGCACCCGCCCGATTGACGTGAAGGCGATGAACCTCGATTTTTACGTGACCGGAACTCTCAAATATCTGCTTGGTCCTCCCGGGATCGCTTTCCTGTACGTTCGCAAAGAACTTATTCCATCGTTAGCACCTACCGTGACGGGATGGTTTGGGCAGGCGAATCCGTTTGCGTACAATCCTCAGCACTTCGAACTGGCACCAACAGCGCGAAGATTCGAATCGGGGTCTCCTTCAGTGCCCAATGTGTACGGGGCGGTGCCCGGTTTTCAGATGCTGCAGGAAATCGGGATGGCGCAAGTAGCCAGTCATGTCGAGAAACTTGCACAAGCTCTCTTGAATCGTACGCGCGAGTTAGGCGTTATCGCCAAGACTCCAGCTGGAAGCGTGGGGCCGCTCGTGGTGTTGCAGTGCCGTGATTCAGCACAGTTGCTGCAAACGCTGGCGCAGAACGGGATCGTAGCATCCAGCCGTTTCGACGGCCTTCGGATCTCGTTTCACGTCTATAACACACTCGACGACGTTGACGCTGTCGCCGAAGTTCTCAAGAGGAACATTCATCTTTTGACCCTTGCCCCCGCCGCGTTTGCCCATGACTGATCAACCACGAGTCGGGGCAGCGACGCTCCTCCCAGAGGCGTCTCCGGGGAATGAATCAGATGGTCTGCAGCGCCGGCTCAGCCAAAGGCAGCTCACCATGATGGCGATCGGGGGCGCGATTGGCGTCGGCTTGTTCCTAGGAAGCGGCGTCACAATTCGATTGGCCGGGCCAGGCGTAATTGTTTCCTATCTTCTGGGGGCTGGGATTGCGTTGATCATGTCGTACGTGCTGGCGGAAATGGCGGCCGTGCATCCGGTCGCGGGCGGGTTCGGAGTGTATGCGGAGACCTACCTGACTCCGTGGGCAGGATTTTGCGTCCGCGCTACGTACGGTGCCGCACAGATCATCGCAATCGGCGCCGAAGTCACGGCCGCCGGTATCTACATTTCCTATTGGTTTCCGAACGTTCCGCAGTGGATTTGGGTGGTGCTCATCTCCGCCGCTTTAGTAGCCCTCAATTCCATGCAGGTCAACCGCTTCGGCGAATTTGAATACTGGTTTGCGATGATCAAAGTAGCGGCGATTGTAGCCTTCATCGGGATCGGAATCTTTTTGCTTTTCAATCACGGATCCCGCGGTTCCAATGCATGGGCCAACTTGACGCAACACGGAGGATTTCTTCCGGCAGGCTGGAAAGGAGTGTGGTTATCGCTGACCATCACGATCACCAGCTATATGGGAGTTGAGGTAATCGCGGTCACGGCAGGCGAGGCTGAACGTCCGGAAGTTACCATCCCCAAGGCCATGCGAAACATCGTATGGCGGCTGATTCTCTTTTATGTGTTCGCGATCGCGATCATGGTCGCGATGGTTCCCTGGGACCAGAGCACCAGCTCTTCGGGCCTGTCCGGCAGTCCATTTGTGACAGCATTCTCTGCAGCCCATGTGCCCTTCGCCGCCGCGATCATGAATTTCGTCGTGCTTACAGCAGCACTTTCGAGCGTCAATACCAACCTGTATCTTTCTACCCGCATGCTGTTCTGTCTCGGCCGGGAGGGCTACGGCCCTGATTGGATGGGTAAGGTGAGCAGCAACGGCGTACCGCATCGAGCGCTTCTGGCTTCTACTGGAGGCATTATCGCCGCCATTCTGCTAGCCGTCTTCGCCCCGAGAAACGCCTTCCTCATGCTCTATGGAACTGCTGTCGCTGGCATGCTCTTCGTATGGCTGGTGATTCTCAATAGCCATCTGCGTTTTCGTAAGGCAGTTGCCCGCGAACGCCTCTTAAGTTTACCCATGCGGCTGCGGGCCCATCCGATTTTTACCCTGGCTGGCATCGTGGTGCTGGTTGCAATTTCGATGACAACTTTCTTCGTGGACGGTCTGCGATGGTCGGTCCCTGCGTTTTCTGTTTTTCTGGGACTTATCACTCTTCTATATTTTCGCAATCGGGGCCGTAGGGTCGCTGGATAGTCCTTCAATCTCATGCCAAGTCAGACCAATCCTCCACGAGAGATTCATGAACAACATCACGCATTCCGGGAAACATGCGCGTTGCTTCGAGATCAATTCAGAGGCGATCTGCTGTGCCCCGGCGAACCCGGTTACGAAGAGGCGCGCACAATTTGGAATGGCATGGTGGCCAGGCAGCCCGCCGTCATTGCACGATGCTCGGACGTAGGCGACGTTTGCACCGCCATAAAAGCGGCAAATGAGACGCGTATTCTGACCGCAATCCGCTGCGGAGGGCATAGTCTTGCCGGCTTCAGTACCTGCGACGGTGGATTAGTGATTGATCTATCGAGAATGCGCGAAATAACGGTCGATTCCGAGGCCCGCCGCGCGCGTGCCGCCGGAGGCTGTCTCCTGGGATCAATCGACACGGCCACGCAGAGGGCAGGCCTGGTCTTTCCGTCAGGAGTCGTTTCTCATACCGGTGCTTCTGGACTGATACTTGGCGGGGGCACAGGATGGCTCACGCGACGCTTCGGCTTGTCCTGCGATAATGTCGAAACTTATAACCTCGTCACCGCTGATGGTTCCATCGTGCGCGCCAATGCAAAAGAAAACGCCGATCTGTTCTGGGCTCTACGCGGCGGTGGCGGGAACTTTGGCGTCGTTACGGAATTCGAACTGAAACTCCATCCTCTGAAATCGGCTGTGCTCGCGGAAGGACTGACTCCGGAATCGAATTTCCGTTCGCTGCTCCAATTCTGGCGGGACTTCATGCCGGAAGCCCCCTTCGACCTGAAATGGAATCTCGACCTGCGGCTTGCCCCGCATAAGCAGAAGGTTCCGTCACCGCTTCGTGGGTGCCCCGCGGTGGGCAGTTCGTTGGTTTGGACCGGTGCTCCCGAAGATGCACGGAAGTACTTTGAACGCGCCTTTTCCTTTTGCCTTCCGGATTCCGTTCGCAGCCAACATGTGTCGTTCCTCCACTTGCAGACCATGGCCGATACGGACTTCCCGCATGGTCGCCGGTATTACACGAAGTCAGGATATTTTCGGAATCTCGATGACGGCACGATTGACCGACTCCTCGCAGCCGTGGCCACAATTCCCTCCCCCGAAACACAAATCGAACTCACCTACCTCGGAGGAATCGCCGGACAGGTAGCCGCTGATGAAACCGCATTTGGCGACCGAAGTGCTCCGTTTATTACCAATCTCCTGGCGAATTGGTCGGATGCTGCCGATGACGCGTTGCACATTTCATGGATCCGATCTCTTTTCCAAAAGTTGCGCCCAGCCATGACACCAGGCGTCTACGTAAATTTCATGAGCGGAGACGAGCAGGATCGGGTCCCGGAGGCTTACCAGCAACGATGGGATCGCATGGTGGCAGTTAAATCGCACTACGATCCGGGCAACTTCTTCCGCCTGAATCAGAATATCCAACCGCGTACAGGAGTTTGAGAAAGTAGAGCGCTCTGAGACTGCCTGCTTGTTGCGGAGTCATGCTCGATGTCTCCTGCCATTCTGGCAGGTGCCTATTCCGAACAGCCCTTGTAAACGACCGTTATTTGAAGCGCCTCGAGAAGCCATTACCTTACGAAATCAAAGTCTTCATCAACACAGGGAAAGACACGCGACGACCTAAGTATGCACGTGGAGTGCCTCTTTTTGCGGAAGGAGAAAATGGCTATGCCTTGCAGAATTGTGTAGTTGGGTGCGACTCTCGATGTTTGAATGAATCGCTAATTCGAAACGCTTCGATCCCGCAAGGAGCTATTCGCAATATAATGTGTCCCACGCGACGCAAATATGATTGGTGGGTTAAAAGCGTCCGCTTCAAAAACTGCCCGCATTGCGATGGGTCTGCTGTTTCTGTGTCTGGTGTGCGCTGCTTACTTCCTTCGACGCCGTTCCGATGACGAAGTGCACTTCAGCCGCGATGTCCGTCCTATCCTGAATCAGAACTGCATAACGTGCCACGGAGGAGTGCGTCAGAAGAATGGAGTCTCTTTCTTGTTCCGCGAAGAGGCACTGGGGGTCGGGAAATCGGGGAGGCGGACAATTGTTCCGGGAAAACCGGATGAGTCGGAACTGATTGCGCGGGTGACTTCCGCTGACCCTGATGCCCGGATGCCATACCATGCCGCGCCTTTGTCGACCCGACAGATCGATCTCCTTCGGCGGTGGATCAAACAGGGAGCGAAATGGGAGGACTATTGGGCCTTCGTCGCTCCGAAATCCCAAGCGTTACCGGCTATCAAAAATGGTGATTGGCCTCGCCAGCCCCTTGATCGATTCATTCTCGCGCGTCTGGAAAAGGAAGGCCTCACGCCATCCCTTGAGGCTGACAAGTCTGCCTTGCTGCGTCGGGTCTCGTTCGACCTAACGGGCCTACCACCAACGCCGGAAGAGCTAGAGTCCTTTTTGGCTGACTCGTCTCCAAACGCTTACGAAAAGCAGGTCGATCGATTGCTGGCGTCGTCTCACTACGGCGAGCGTTGGGCATCGATGTGGCTCGACCTGGCTCGATACGCTGATACCAAAGGTTATGAAAAAGACATGGAGCGCCCTGGGGTGTGGCCGTATCGAGACTGGGTGATCGATGCCTTTAACAACAATGTGCCCTACGATCGATTCGTGGTCACGCAGTTGGCCGGCGATTTACTTCCTAACGCTACATTTGAAGATCAAATAGCAACGTCGTTCCATCGCCAAACACCGGTCAACGATGAAGGCGGCACGGATGACGAAGAGTTCCGCACAGTCGCAGTTATGGACCGCTCGGCGACGACGTGGTCGGTGCTGAACGGGCTCACGATGAATTGCGTGCAATGCCATTCGCACCCGTACGATCCCATCCGCCACGTGGAGTATTACAAGTCGCTCGCATTCTTTAACACCTCTCAGGATGCCGACCTTCCCGAAGACAGTCCGGTCTTGCACGTGCCAAAAGACAAGGCACGTTACCCCGAAGCTGCGCGATTGCAGCAGGAACTCGCTAAGGTCCGATCGGAAGTTGTATTGCAGAGCAGGAGGGTCGAGCAGCAGGCGCAATGGTCACCGATCCGCATTGTGTCCGCAACAGCGAGTGCGGCGCTGGCGGCGCAGTGGGAAGCACAGGAATTAGATCATCAATTGGCCGACCTCAAGCGGCAGAAGCTTTCCGCGAAAAAGGAGGAAGATCAGCGAAGGTCCCTGCAAAAAGCGATTGCCGAAACTCGCAAGAAAGTTCAGGCCGAGTCGGGCAGAGGAACCTCGCTGCCGATTGCGGAAGGAGATTTGCGAGCAGGCACAGATATTTCTGGTAAGCAGGCTTACGAATTAACTGCGACGGTGGATGTGCCGATGGTCACGGCGTTGCGCATCGAAGTGGATCCGGCGAATGCTGACATTGCACGGCACACTCCTGACCTCGGCTTCATTGTGGACCGAATCGATGCCTGGGTCGTGGGAGCTTCGGGACAAGAGAAGAAGATTGCATTCCGGATGTTGATTCCGGATTCTGAATCTGGCCTGGAAAACGCGGTGAGTGCGGCTCTCGAATCCAAACGTGAACTCACCGATGATCCGGGAGCGAATGGATTCCGGGTAGTGCCGAATCTGTTTCACACGCGTTGGATCGTTGGAGTTCCCGCCGAACCGCTGCGACTTGGTCGTGGGAGTCGAATCAAACTGCGCCTGACGCAAACGCAGGACATTGATGACAAGCCAGCTTTGGTGCGGCGTGCACACCTATCCGTGAGTGGAGATACAGTTTGGCGAACACTCGTCGACGATGCCGGCTGGAAAGCAAACCTTGCGCAGCTGACAAAACTGAGCCAGGAATTGGCAACAATTCCTACCGTTCCCTTGCCGATCATGGCAGAGGAACCTGCTTACGATCAGCGAACCACCCTGGAATTTGATCGTGGAAATTTCCTCACGAAGACTGGGCCTGCTCTTGCGCCCGACGTGCCCGGAATTTTTCCTCGGTTGCCTGAGGGAGCGCCCAGGAATCGCCTGACTCTAGCAAAATGGTTCTTTGCTCCGGATCAGCCGCTTACCGCGCGCACTGCCGTAAATCGCTATTGGGAACAATTATTCGGGACCGGGATCGTCGAAACTCTCGAAAACTTTGGCAGTGTGGGCGAAGAGCCGAGTCATCCAGAGTTACTCGATTGGCTCGCGCTTCATTTTCAGAACGATCTGCACTGGGACATGAAGGGACTATTGCGCGAATTAGTCACCAGCGCAACGTATCGCCAAAGTGCAAAAGCAACTGCGGCTCTTATCGAAAGAGATCCGCGCAATCGGTTGCTGGCCCGTGGACCGCAGCAGAGGCTCACTGCCGAGATGGTTCGGGATCAGGCATTGCTGGCTAGTGGTTTGCTGTCGGATAGGATGGGCGGACCGCCGGTGATGCCGCCACAACCCGACGGCGTGTGGAGTACCGTTTACAACGATAGTAAATGGAGAGATGCGACCGGGCCCAACCGCTATCGCCGCGCGATCTACACCTATATAAAGAGGACCAGCGGCTACCCCAGTTTTCTAACTTTTGATGCTTCTGATCATGATACGAGTTTGGCGAGGCGTATCCCGACCAACACGCCGCTGCAGGCATTGGTGACACTGAACGATGCTGTCTATTCCGAAGCGTCCGAGGCCCTCGCCCGACGAATGCTCTCCCAGCAACAAAGCACCGATGCTCGAATCGCATACGGAGCGCGGTTGGTCCTTTCGCGTAATCTGACAAATCGTGAGTTGGCAGCGCTGGAAGCGCTCTTTCAAAAAACCGTTGCCGAGCCTGCTCTGCAGCCGATTGCGGCGACGCGAGATCGGAACTCGCGAGAATTGACCGCCATGGCCGCTGTAGCGAGCGTTCTCATCAATCTCGATGCGGCTTTGACAAGGTAATGAATCATGTCGAATCTCAAGCGCCCTGGAATGCCGATGGATCAGGAGAGCAGATTGGGAACATCGTCCGAAGTCGAGTTCGCATACCTGCAGGCGCGAACGCGCCGCCACTTCCTTCGCAACCTAGGCGGAGGGCTGGGAGCACTCTTTCTCGGAGCCATGGCCTCGAAGCTGGTGCCGTCAGCGAAAGCGGCGGCAGCGGAGACGGTTGCGCTCGATTTCAGCCGTGATGCCAGGGCTCCGCTGTCTCCACTTCCGCCGCAATTTCCAGCGAAAGCACGTCGCGTGATTTATCTCCACATGGCAGGGGCACCAAGCCAGTTGGAGCTTTTTGAATACAAGCCGGAGTTGAAAAAGTTTGATGGACAGGATTGTCCAGCGTCATTCTTGGCCGGCAAGCGTTTCGCATTTATCAGCGGCGTTCCAAAACTCCTTGGCTCCCAATATCCATTTCATCAGACCGGGCAAAGTGGGCAGTGGATGTCAGACCGCCTGCCACATATCGAGAAACAGGTCGACGATATCTGTTTCATTCGGTCCATGCGTACGGACCAGTTCAACCATGCTCCGGCACAACTCCTCGTGCAGACAGGCAATCCACGGCTCGGATATGCGTCATTTGGATCCTGGGTTGTCTATGGCCTGGGCACGGAGAACCAGAATTTGCCAGGCTTTATCGTGCTGCTTTCCGGCGGAAAGAATCCCGATGGTGGAAAGCAATTGTGGAGCTCCGGATTCCTTCCCAGTGTGTATCAGGGAGTGCAGTGCCGCTCTCACGGCGAGCCTGTACTTTATCTGGACAATCCCGAAGGAGTCACCCGATCATTGCGCCGCAGAATGCTCGACACAATTGATGACATCAATCAGCAGACTTATGGCTCCTTCGGAAATCCGGAGACGGTGACGCGCATCGCGCAATACGAGATGGCGTTTCGGATGCAAATGGACGCGACCGATGCGATGGATATCCGGAAAGAGCCTGCCTTGGTGCATGAGCTATACGGGTCCAAACCCGGTGAGGCCAGCTTCGCCAATAACTGTCTGGTGGCGCGGCGGCTCGCAGAGCGGGGTGTGCGATTCATCCAGCTCTATCACTGGGGATGGGACTCGCATGGCGCCGACGCGAAAGAAGCGTTGAACCTGGGCTTCAACGACCGCTGCCGCGAAATCGATCAACCGACTGCGGCCCTGCTGGCGGATCTCAAATCGCGCGGTTTGCTGGAAGACACGCTGGTGGTGTGGGGCGGAGAATTCGGCCGGACTCCGATGCGCGAAAATCGAGGCGGGCAAGTGATGAAATATGTTGGCCGCGATCACAATCCTGGGGCCTTCACCATCTGGCTGGCGGGCGGTGGTGTAAAGAGCGGAAGCAGCTATGGCGAGACCGATGATATGGGCTACGAAATCGTCAAGGATCCAGTCGAGATCCGCGACCTCCATGCGACGATGCTCTACTTACTTGGATTCGATCATCACAGACTGAACTATCGGTTTCAAGGCCTGGAGCAAAAGCTGACCAGCGTGAAACCGGCGCGAGTAGTGGCCGAACTTCTGGCATGAATCCTTCGGAAAGCATAGTCGAGGGGCACGGAGGACCATCCGCAAAGACACCGGACCGGGGTTCCCCCTTCCAATTTCGATACGCGCTCGTGCTGCTGGTTCCGATTCTGGTTGCCACGGCGTTAGTCGCACTTCGTCCTCCCGATGGCAATGAGCGCGCGAATTGGCTGCAATTCATCGGGCATTTTCATCCGTTGCTGGTTCATTTCCCGATCGCCCTTTTCCTGCTGGTGCCCATCCTCGAAGTTGCCGGTCGAAGCTCTCGTTTCACGTCTTTGCGCCTTTCTGTAAATTTCGTTCTTGCGATTGGAACGATTGCGGCAGCCGCAGCAGCTCTGTTTGGATGGTGCCTTGGACGCAGCGGAGGTTACTCCGGCGCCCTTATCACCCAGCACATGTGGGGCGGGATTGCACTCTCGATCGTGTGTTGGGTCTGTTGGATGATGAGGTTGCGATCTCGCGAGGTCTCCGCTCCTTACACAATCGTGTTGACCCTGGGAGTCGCTCTTGTGGCGTGGACTGGGTATCGAGGCGGACAATTATCGCTCGGGCCAAGTCATCTCACCGAGCACATGCCCGATGGGCTCCGTAATCTACTTGGCGTGGAGGCTACTCGTTTGGCATCAGGCCCGAGCGCCGATCCGAATACTTTTTATGGCGCACAGATTCAGCCTATATTCACCGCACGCTGTATCAACTGCCACGGGCCAGACAAGCGCAAAGCCAACCTTCGGCTCGACAGTTATCGGGCTTTGATGCGGGGCGGGAAGAATGGTCCAGTTATTCGGAGCGGAAACGTTCAAACCAGCGATCTGTTTCGTCGAATCACTCTCCCGGCCAGTCACGATGATTTCATGCCGAAGGGAAAACAGCCTTTATCTCCGGACCAAGTAAAGGCCATCGAACTGTGGATTGCCGGTGGCGCCTCGAGTACGCTCGCCGCAAATGCCATCAAGATCACGCCGTCTGGCTCTTCCGCGCCGGCAGAGGTGAAGTTTGAGGAGATCGACCCTGCCGCAGTTGCCAGGCTGCGTTCAGCAATCGCGCCGACGGTCACGCAACTGCAAAGGCAATTCCCCAACATATTGAACTATGACTCGCGCGGAACGGCCAATTTGCAACTGAACGCCTCAATTCTCGGCAGCAACTTCGGGGACCGGGAGCTAGAGGCGTTTGCTCCAATCGCAGACCACATCGTTGTTGCCGATCTCTCTCGCACGGCTGTCACAGACCATTCGGCCGCAGCCATTGCCGCCATGAAACATCTGCAGGTGTTGCGGCTAGTGGACACGCGTCTCACAGACGCAACACTTTTCAGGCTCGATACTCTAAGCCAACTTGAATCGTTGGACGTCTATGGCACGCACATTACACCAGCAGCCCTGCCAACGATTGCTAAGCTTCCAAAGCTGTCACATCTTTACGCTGGACGGACGGGCATCCTCCCCGGACGGTCCGTGCCGGAAGGCTTGACTGGCAAGCTTATTTTTTGAGACCAAGCCCATCGCCGATCTCAACTCGTCGAGAATAGCGGCGGCGAACCCTGGGTTAAGTCTTCCGCAGAAGCGTGAGTCGCCCAATCGGCAACCACTCGGCTACAAGAATGTCATCATTCTGCAGAAAGATGGCATCATGCGGCGTGATGAATTTTCCCGGTGTGAACTGCGGTCGTAATTGGCTGCGTCGAGACCCCACCTCGCCGTTTTCTGCCTTCCCGTCGCCCAGTTGCGCCACCACTTTGAATTGCTGATCGAGAATGCAAACCTGACTATCCAGGTCGGGACACACCATCCACTCGCCCTGATTGTGGAAGTTGCACGGCATGCGCATGTGATCCTCGTCTTTGATGGTCCTCAGATGTACACCGTCAAGCGTGAAAGTTTGAATCCTTCGGTTACCGCGGTCAGCCACCGTTAAAACAGGCGTTTTTCCGCGATCATCGACCCAAAGGCCGTGCGGAGTCTGGAACTCTCCTTCTCCCTGCCCAGGCTTGCCCACTTCACTCAGAAACTTCCCGGCCAAGGAATAGCGCAGAATGTGGCTCGAGCCGTAACCGTCGCCGACGTAGAAATCGCCATTGGGAGCGAACGCAACGTTGGTCGGCACGAAGTCAATCGGCTTCTCGCCATAGCTCGAATCTTCACGCGGGTATCCATGGACCCAGATTTCCTCACCCGTAAGCGTGGTCTTTACCACGCGGCAGCGATTGATGTCGCAGTGATAGAGGAATTCTCCTTTTCCTTCGCGACGCAATTTAAGTCCGTGTGCGCCTCCACGAAAGCCTTCGCCGAATGCGCGGATGAACCGCCCTTTCGAATCGAAGACAACAATTGCCTCGCCACGCATGCTTGACTTGTTGACAGTGTGCCCGACGTAAATGTTGCCTTGCTCATCTTGGCACAGCCCATGCGTGTCGCCCCATACCAGTCCCTCGGGCGGAACAAGCCAGTCATGCATGCATTCGTACTCGTGCGCGCCAGAACCGACAACGGGACGGCGATTGCCCGACTTGTCGGAGGTGTGAAGGTAAAACCTTGGAGCGAATGCGCTTGCTAAGACGGCGGATGAACACGTCGTCAGAAAGGATCTACGAGTTTGTTTCTTCACGGCCGCACCTTTGTCGTGCAATTCAACGCGCCACGAAGATACCACTCACAAAACTCGATGGCCACAGAATAACCACGAGGAAAACGACTTGGCGGGCATCCTCGAAAGGAGGTTATCGCTGATTATCGGCGATCCGGAAGTTGGCGCTAAACGGCTCTGTGGGGAAATATGGGAAGATTCCCAATCTTGTACTCAAGGCAAATCCTCCAGACATTATCGACCTAAACGAGGGCAATTCGAACACGAGAATTACCTTGTAGCACTCCCTCCAGGTGCATCAAGCCCTTATCGTTGGTTCTCTCTCTCCTGATCCCGGTCAGCACGCCCGGCAATGCTGCTTTCTGTGAGGCCGGAATGTTTGGGCCATAGAATGACAATTCGTAAAGCGCATTCGCTTCCAGACTCGAGATCGTGAGTGAAGTCAACGAAACGTCAGGGAGTGATATCTCCCCAGACTGTCGAGAATCAGAGGTTGCGAACAAAACGGCAGGTCCCTGCTGAGAAACCATCCCCACAAAGTTCACGCCCTCGACGAGTTCTACGCGCGCCTTTCCGGTCGCTCCAATGTCCCCAATTTCAAAGACGTGAAGGAACAAATCTTCTTCAGCCTCGTCAGACGGGGACACCTCAATCCTCCACGCTCCTGGGACGACATTTTTCCGGTTAGATGGCGCGATCCGTGCGAAATCTTCTCCCCAAAAAGTCTTCCACATCTTCACCAGCTTGGGATCATCGGGTAAGGGGCCGCCCTCACTGGGTTCGAGAGGCCAATTCGTGCCGCTTCCCCAAGCGCCTCCCATGTCATCGCCTGGCGTGTAGAAATCCCAGCCCGGACCGCCGCGGCGTGTCACGGTCCGACTCCGAGGCAACAGCGAATGCACAAAGAGTTCTCCCTGCCCCTCGCGGATCCGGAAGCCTCTCGCATTCTTGAACTCTCGTATCTCAGCACTCCCTTTTACTTCATCCCCATCCACGGATGGCTGGTTCACTGTGTGTAACAACCAGGCCTTGCGGAAGGCTCGGTTTGCGCTGACCACGCGATCAAAGATGACAAGGAAATTGTGGACCGGAAGATAAGTGATTTCGCGCGTGAATCTCTTCAACTTTTCTCGCGAATACGCATGGGTCGCGTCACCCATCGCGTAATTGTATTTGCCCGGCGCGTAGTCAACAATTCGCATGCCACCCAGATCCCAGAGATCGCGGGTACGTTCGAAATCTCGCGGGCTTCGAATCGTATTCCAGTAACGCGACGAATCCATTCGCTGTCCGCCGTCATTGGCAACTCGCATTACGTTTTCAGACCAGAAGAACTGCTCCGCGGGATCGTAGACCAGCACCGTGTTATGAGCGACAGTACGGCGATAGTAATTGATGTAGTGAGGGCTCTCGCTGTCGGTGTAGTCGGCACCGCTGTCGATTGCGAGGTAGCCCTTGTGATAAATGTTGATCTGGTTCTGGTCGAGATGCTGATGCTTAGCCAGGTACGGTCCACAATCAAATTCGATCCACGTTGAATCAGGTTTCCACCCATCCCTGATGACCAGATGGCCGACTCCCCGAAAATAGCGCTGTCTGGGAAGTTCGGTTTCAGGAGCAAGCGCAGGGTCGTGAGGAACTACCTCGGGATCGTTCCACAAAAACTCGAGAACTGGAATCGTCCACTCTTTTGCGAAAAATCCGGTGTTTCTCAAAAGCCATGCCGCATATGGATCCTTGAAGCGATTCACGGCATAGCCGATCACCCCATCGTAAGCCGGCGCGGCCGCCACGAGCCG
>Ga0207693_10002324_pt1 | contig 16524 bp, 11 predicted proteins | sample LARL81metaG_FD_184347 | JGI IMG/M metagenome (GOLD analysis project Ga0207693, IMG submission 184347) | Corn, switchgrass and miscanthus rhizosphere microbial communities from Kellogg Biological Station, Michigan, USA - LAR L8-1 metaG... | ecosystem: Host-associated > Plants > Roots >...
CGACTCGCGTCGGAGACTGGGTGCTTGCGATTGGCAACCCGCTCGGCCTCGACTTCACCGTCACGCAGGGCATCGTCAGCGCGAAGGGACGCGGTGGTTTCACTGGTCTCTATGACAGCCCGTACGCCGTCGTCGACTACCTCCAGACGGACGCGCCGATCAATCCCGGCAACTCCGGGGGCCCCCTCGTGAACGTGCGTGGGGAAGTGGTTGGAATGAACGCCGCTATCGCCAGCCCAACTGGCAGCTACGCCGGCTACGGCTTCGCGATTCCTGTGACGCTCGTGCGTGACGTCATGAATCAGATCGTGCAATATGGTCATGTACGGCGTGGTCTTCTCGGTCTTTCGCTCGCCGAAGTGACGCAGAAGGACGCGCAGACGGACAGGCTCGCGCAGGGTGGTGTGGCGCAGATTCGCGGCGCGCTCGTTGCCGACTTCCCGAAGGAAGGCGCAAGCCCTGCACACGATGCTGGAATTCAGAAGGGTGACATCATCGTCACCGCGGATGGCCACGACATCGATCACGTCGCGACGCTCCAGCGCGTGATTCGGGGTCATCGCCCCGGCGACGTGGTCTCGCTGACATTCGTTCGCTCTGGTGCCGAGAAGACGGTGCAGGTGAAGTTGGCGGAACCGCCGAAAGACGACGCACCGAAGCAACTGGCCAGTCGGTGATCGGTGGTCGGTGGTTAGTGCTGTGGTCGAGAAAAAGGCCGGCGAGTTGACTCGCCGGCCTTCCTTTCAGCGATCACCGATCACCGACCACCGTCAACCCATTATCACCGCTTCAGCCGCAGCACCGTACGCGTACTCGCCTGCCCCACCCTATCCACGGCACTCACAGCGACGATATCCGTGCCCCCGCTGGTGTCCGGGATCGTGAACTCGCGCGTCGCGGCGGGCAGGATCGTCGTTTTCCATTTCTCGTCGGCGTCGCGCGTCTGAACGACCCAGAGGGAGACCATCGCACTGTCGCCCGCGGAGATCTTGAGTGTGAGGCGGTCGCCGTCGGTTGTGTTGATCTCGGCGACTGGAGCAGCTGGCGCCTTCCCCTCGAGCCACGTCATCTCTGGTACTACCGCCGGCTCTCGATAGCTGTCGGATTGCAGCCGATCCCCGAGCGACCCGGAGAGCGGCCCCGCATTCACGACGAGAGAGCCGAGACGGAAGTGGACGTGCCCCTTCGATTCCACCGTCCCGTCGCGCGCGTCACGGAGCATCATGATCTGCCGCGGGATCTCGTCGAAGGACCATGCAGGATGTCCCACCGCGCCCGCCGTATAAAGTCCCGGAAAGATGAATCGCCCCTGTGGATTCTGCGTGCGCCACCACGCGTCCAGCGCCCGGAAGCGATTCTCAGGAGCGTCCACCTGCCAATAGAGCTGAGGGGCGATGTAGTCGAGCCATCCTTCTCGCAGCCATTTGCGCGAATCGGCGTAGGTCTCGCGGAAGGAGTCGAGACCATCGATGCCCTCAGGATAACCCGGTCGCCAGATGCCGAAGGGGCTGATGCCGACGGCCATCCACGGCTTCGCCACATGGACGCGCTTGTACAGTTCGGCGACGAAGTCGTCGATGTTGTGCCGGCGCCAATCGTCGCGGTTGGTCCAGTGCTCCTTGCGGCCGTACCTGATCCACGAGGCATGGTCCGGGAACTCGAGCTCGCGTACGATCTTGATCGTGTGGCGATGCCTTCCTCGACCAACGCGGCGATAATGGGTGCGGGTCTCGCGATAAGGGTAGAAGAAGTCATCGAGGTGTACGCCATCGATGTCGTAGCGCTGCACGACGTCGATGATCATCGCGAGCACTGCCTCGCGTGCCTTCGGGATGCCTGGATCGATCCACTGCTGTCGGCCGTAGCGCCGAACCCACTCGGGATGCTGGCGCGTGACGTGGTTCTTCGCCGCACGTATGCCGCCATCGAGCGAGGCCCTGAACGGGTTGAACCACGCATGTACCTGCAGGCCACGCGCGTGCGCTTCCCGGACGGCTAACGCCAGCGGATCGTAGCCAGGATTGACGCCCTGCCGTCCGGTGAGCTTGGCAGACCAGGGCGCGAGCGGTGTCGAGTAGAGGGCGTCGCCGCTGAGCCTGACATGAAAAATGATTGCGTTCAGGCCGATGGTGCGCGCGCGATCCAGCAGAGTGATCAACTCGTGTTGCTGCTGGTCCGCGGGCAATCCAACGCGCGACGGCCAGTCGCCGTCAGCGGCGGGACTGAGCCAGGCGCCTCTGAATTCTCGAAATATGATCGGGGGGAAAACCGTGCTATCGCGCAGAGCTACGCGAGACATGTCGCGTGGCGCACCTTGTGGTACGACGCCCTGGGTACCTGCTCCGCGCGCGCTGCCGAGCAGCAAACCGGCTGCGGCAGCGAGAGATGAAGTACGGGCGCGAACGCGGCGGAGTAGGGCAGACTTCTGCAGCGGGCGAAGCGGCATTTCCTGGAGCGTCGGGTCCGACAACACAGCGAGAACGACGGCGGATGTGGCCGAGCCCGCCGTCGATTGCGGTCACGCCTACAGACGACCAGTGCCGAACGATGGTCAGCGCGCCGATCTGTCGTTTCGTCCGAGGTGGAGGGCCACCCGTCGCGAAGCTGGGGAATTGGCTCGATTTGGGTGTCCAAGGGTATGACCGGATCGCCGCGCTCGCAGCGGCCCGTGTACCCGAGAGGACTCATGCTCCGACGCCCCCTGTTCTTTTTCGCGGCCATCGCCCTTTCGTCGCTGGCCGCGTGCAATCGAGCCACGCCTACCGCCGACGCGGCGCTTCAGCGAGACCTGGACCTCGCTCGAAGCCAGGCATCGCTGGCGAGTGCCAACATGAACATCTCTCCCGACGAGGTGATCCCCGCGGGCATTCGTTCGCACGCGGTGCTGCCGCGGCCGGAGAAGGCTCGGCGGGCGACGATGCCGATGCCGACGCTGAGCGCGACAAGCGGCGCTTCGACCCCGGCACCCGACACCGCCGTGGCCGCCGCTCCGGCAACTCAACGGCCTTCGGCGCAGGGTGCGATCTCGGCGCCGCCGCCCGGCGGCTACAAGACGATGGGTGAGCTCATTCGGAAGGCGCCCTTCCCGATAAATCCCTGACGGCTACCCCGGGCGCGCTTCGGCTCGAACCGTGGGTGTGAACTGCAACACGGCCCCGGGCGCGCGGACAGCCGTCGTGAGAAAACCGCGCGGCCCGCACTCGATGACGAACTCGCATCCGGCTCCCCACGCGGCCGCGACGAGATCGTCGTCGGCGGCCGCGGCACCTAACGAGCTGACCCGCTCGTCTACGATCCGATTGAACGGAGCATGATTCCGGAGTGAAACGATGGGCAGACGCGGCGCCTCGAAGTGCACGTCGGCCATCGCTGCCGCGAACTGCTCTGCAGCGGTGGATTCTCCGTTTCCATTGGTGGAGCGCGATGCGAGCGCGCGCAGCGCCGCCAGTCTCAGCGCCGTCGAATGGTCCGTGGCACCGGCGACGGCAAGCGCCGTGAGCTCTCCTAGCCCGTCGCCGATCAAAGCCTCGGGGCGAATGCCATGTTCCTGCAATGACTCGGCGATCAGAACGCCGGTGAGCACGACGCCGACATGTGCAAGCTCGGGGCACCGCTCGAGTCTCTGGTCGTGGAGTGCAATGGCGTCCATGTCGACGAGCGGCAGGAACGACTGACGGAACACTCGACGCGAAACTTCTTCTGCCTGGTCGAAATAGTCCGCGAGGTACGGCAGATAAGCGCGCAGCTCGCAGAGGAGCCGGCCATCATATGACTGTGAGTCCGGAAAGAAGAAAGCCGTTTTACCATCGGGAATCGAAAGCTCGCCGAGCGCAGGAATCGAGAGGGGCGCCGCGGGCGTTCTTCGGTGTACCGCGGCCGGACCACCCTGAGACGCGACGCGTGCGCCGAGCGCCCGAACGTCGTCTGGAAAGAGCGACTCCGCCGCGTTAGGCAACAGCAATGCCCGTTCGATGAACGACGGCGTTTCCGGCGGCTCACGAAAACCACCTCGGCTTGCGAGATAATCGCGAACCACCGCCGGCAGTGCGGCCATGTTGCCGGTGGCTTTCTGCGAGCATCCAACAACGACGAATGCGCACGCGACCGGCTCCCCTGTGACGCGCGTCACACGATAATACAGACGCAGCGTCGAGCTGTCCGCGAGCTCGTCGACTGATATGAGAAAGGCGAGATGTTCGCGGAGTGATATCGGTGCGATCGCGCGAAGCCCGTGCTCAAGCACTACCCATGAGAGGCTATCGAGCTCGGAGCCGTCGGGTGATGCGCGGCGCGCATCACTGACGAGCTTCTCCCAGACCGCGATCAACAACTTCGTACCCGTGAGAAAGAGACGCGGCCCGCAGCCCGCGACGTCACCTTCCACGACTTCCCACGGCGCCGTAAAGAATTGCACGAGCTCCGGTCCACGTGGAGGAGCCCATAGGGTACCCCATCCGAGTGGGCTATGCAACCAGCCCGGGAGGGCCTCCTGCTCTCCGGGCCGTCCCGCACGGCGCCATCCCCGCCGCAGCATGGCGACAGGGACAGGCCGTTCGTTAGGCTGGAATCAGTGATTGCCGCGGTGCTTTCCGGAGCGTTTCTTCTCGCTCGCGCCCTCCCGATCGCGGCCAACGAGATGATCTACCTCGTATCGATTCTCATCGATAAGCCGCGAAACCTCTTCGCCGCTCGCGCCCGCCTGAGGCCCCGTGTCGGCCACCGCACCGCCGAGGCGCACATCGTCTTGGATGAATTCCGCGCCTGACGGATCCTCGAGGGTATCTTCGACGTCCGTCTGCTTGACCTTGAAATGCCCGTCGACATCGCGACCGTTATGCGTCTTGTGGCGTTCCGACATCTGCTGATGCTCCACTGCTGATTGGTCTGCGTTGCAGCCCGTCCAAGCGACGGCTGATGTGAAGCATTGCCGCGCAAACCACAGGCCGATTATCGCTCGACCAGAAGAACAAGGTATCGGCCCCCTTCCCAGAACGACTCTGGATCAGTAATCCGAAGCCTGTTGTCATCGGCGTTCACGCGCCCGTCGCGTCCGATCCCTTCAGCAGAGCGTACATCCTGAGAGGACAGGACGCGAAGCCGGGCATGGCGGAGCGCTGGTAGCGGCAGCGTGGTGTCGCGATACCGGTCGAGCTCGCGGAACTCACCATTATCTGGCGCGTGTACCGCGCCCTGCTGTTCGACGTCGTCCGATTCGTCATCGGAGCTCGAGGTCGCGATCGAGCCAAACGCGGATCTGATCGAGGAGAGGCGCAGAAGCTCGGCGTCCGAGCTCGGCAGCAGCTGCTTCTCCCGCTGCCAGCCGCGCCAGCTCTTCTTTGCGACAGTCACTTCCCGGACGATACCCGCAGCGAGTAGCTCCTCGCGCGTGCCAACGACGTAGTACACGCGGCCGACGCGCGACGACAGCTTGGTCAGGCTGTCGCGCATCCGGTCGCGCTCGTCAGCGAGGGCGCGGTTCTCCGTTCGGAGGCTGTCGATACGCTGCTCGAACTCGGCAAACTGGGCAGCGCGATTTTCCGCCAGCGTCCGAAACATCGCGATCGTTTCGGCGGAAGACGCGAGCGCCGCGCGCGAGCTGCTGTCGCTCGCCGTCGCGGCATGCCACAGGCTGTCGCTGGTGTGCAATCGTGAAGTCAAACGCTCCAGATTGGCGGCGATGCGCTGCCGCTTCGTCTCGAGCAGCTGACGCTCGCTGATGGTATCGCCGACCTCGCCGTTAGGCAGCAGCGGCCGGATCGATCCGCCAGCCTTGCCGCCCGACAGATCGCGGTCGATGTCGTTGACGATGCTCGACAGCTCGTTGAGCTGACTGAGCAGGTATTCGTTCTTTTCCGAGAGCGCGCGATTCAGCCGCCGGGCCGTGTCGCCGCGCGCACGCTCCCCGTCGAGAACCGCATGGAGGCGCTCGACCGTGTCGGGACGAGCGTAGTCGGAGAGCACACTGCGCCATCGGTGGCTGTCGCCGCAGGCGCCGAGTGCGGGCAACGCGATCAAGAGCCAGACGTGATTGTTCATGTGAAGGGCGAATCTCACGAGGCGACCACTAGCAGATTTTCAATCGCTGCCAATTCTTGCGCAGCAGCTTCCATAACCGCTCGTTGGCGAAGTCCGTCGCCAACGACTCCACATGAGGCGGATTGCGGCGCAGCCGGAAGTAGATGGTTCCGACGATGCCACAGTCGATTGCCTCATTCCCGCTCCTAACATCAGGCATCCGTGCGCCGGTGTCGGCGACGGTTGCGTTCGACGACTTCGGTCGCGCATAGCGTGCGCCGACGGCAAACAACAGCGTCTTCGCGACGACGGGCGGAACGACGGTATCGGCGAACGTGAGGGTGCGCGCCACCCTCGCGCCGTTCACGGTCAACGTGTCGACGCGATGGAGGGTACGCACGTGCGGCGGCGCATTCAGCGTGCCGCTCTTGCCGTAGAACAGCAGGCTCGGACTCAGTTGCTGTGCGACGGCGTTCTGCGTGCCTTTGGCCGTTCCGATTGTGCCGACGTCGTGCAGACCGCCGATGAACGTCGGGTACCACGAATACTTGGACAACTTCATCGCCGGAAACGATGCCGGTCGTCCGGTGGTCGGCACGAAGGTCAGGCCCACCCTCCGGTCGGTCACGATCCTGGAGAATGCCTCCGTGAGGTCGAGGGTCGTCACTCGATTCTCCGCCGCGCCGACCGAGAACATGGCAAGCTGTCGAGCCGTGGCCGGTCGATTACCACGCATCATCGCGAGACGGGACTGCTCCGGCCACAAGCCGAGCGGGACGCGGACTGGGTTGAAGCGATCGTCACGCAGCCCGAGCCACACCGATGAGTCGCGGCCCTCGCGTCCCAACTGGGCCGCGAGCTCGAGACTCGTATTGAGGCTGTCGAGGGCGAACAGGCCAGTCGCCAGGGTGCTGGCGTTCAGAGTATCTGCCCGCACCTGATGATTGTGATCGAGCGGGAGATGGAGTCGCTGGCCGACGTGAGTCTGCCCGCCGAGTCGAAATGAGACTCCGGGGGCACTCTCGAGCGTCGGCCGGTCGTCCTGCGAGGCCGGCTGCAGCGCGGCAGCCACGAGCGCCGCCGAAAAGCGATTGCTCGAACAGCTGAGGAACTGCCGGAGTCCGATCCACCCGAGGGGACACGCACTCCCCGCCTCGAATGCCTTGCCTAACGGCAAACCCCAGACGTCGTACATCGTCGTGCCATCGTTCTTCACCTCCAGGGTCGCCAGCTCGGGGCGCTGCATCAACGTCGCCGCCGCGAGGACCGGCTTGATCGCGGAGCCGACGTTCACTGGCTTGAGCAGCCAGCTCCCTCCGCCGGTGGAGGGCGGGCCGTACTCCGCAACGCCGAGAATCTCGCCGGTGCGCGCCGAGGTGAGAACGATTGTCGCGAACGCGAGATCGTTTGCCTGGACGTGGGATCCCGCGGCGCCACCACCGTTCCGGCCATTGCCGACAAATTCGTTGAGGTCGTTCTGCAGCTCGTCGGTGAGCGTCTGGTCGAGACTTATCGGAATGTTGCGGCCGCGCTCCAGCTCCACGCTCGCCCCGAAGCCCGCGGGACTCGCGAGTTGCCTAACGAACGGAGACGTCCGCGATACGCTCGGCTCCCAGCGGATGCGGCCGTTGATCCATTGCGTGCCGCCGAGCGTGCCCGCGAGCGTCCACTCCAGAATCACCGGCTCCGGTCGCACACGACGCGTCGAGAGCGCTCGCGAGTGAAACTGGAACATGCCGCCAGTCCCGATCGGCACGGTCTTTCGCGCCGGAAGTTGACGTCCGTCATAGAGAGTGCGCTCGCTCGTGAACAGGGTCGCCGTTCCCGTCTCGCCAAAACGATCGGGGAAGCGAAGCACGAGCTGCGCGAACGGGGAACCGGGCGCGGTGCATTCGACGTACACCGAATCCTTGACGCCTCGGAATGGACATGGTGGCACTCCGGGCACCGTGCCGGTTCCCCGGACCGCTTCGGTGCCCTTCGCCGAGATCCAGCCGATATTGCGCGACCACTCTCGCGTCGTCACGGCGACCAGGCGCGCCGCATCGAACGGTGACGGAACGCGTAGATCGTAAGGCACGGCGCGTTCCGCGAGCACGATCGTGTCGCGTTCACCGCGCGCATCGTCGACGTTTCGAATCTCCGTCCGGAAGATCGACGGATTCTCCGCGGCGCGGAGGTCGAGCACCGAGCCACCGGTCAGTCGGCCGCGTCGAACCGCATCGAGCCGCTCGCGCTGAAAGGCGTTGAACTTGTCGATCTCGTCGTGGAGAAATCCGCCGGGCTCGAGGCTCGGATAGATGCTCGGATCGGCGGCGAGCGTGTCGAAGGTGATCACGGCATAGCCGTGGGGCGCTGGAACGACGGCATCGACCTGCACGGCGGTGATGGCCCTGCGTAGTGGGCGATCGGGCTCGTCGATGAGCGCATCGTGCAGCTCGGCGAACAGCGTGTCGTAGCCGAGGCCGCGCCGCGCCGTGCTCGAAAGCGTGTAATGGGGGAGCGCCGCGCCTAACGCGACGAAGCCGACGACCGTGAGCAGGAGGAAGAGCAACCCAACGTGCGCTGACGACGGGAAGGTCGCGTTGCGCGAGCTGGTGGTCGCCTTGGCCCCGCCTGCCGTGCTGACCGGCACGAACGATTCGACCTTCGCGACAGGAAACTGTGTTTTCGGTGTGGTCATATGTTGCTCCCGCGTGGCGCTTCGGCGCGCCACAGAGCGACGACCATCGCCGAGACCATCGCCCCTACGAACGACACGTCACTCCACGCGTTCAGTCCGAGAAATGGCATGTTCTGCCCGGTGAGCGGCACGATTCCGAGATTCGACGCGGCGACGTACGCCGCCGGAATGGTCAACATGAGCGCTCCGCCGACGACTACGGCCAGGGGACTGTCGTCGATCGACGGACGGGTGGCCCGCTGCTCCCGCGAGACGCGCCAGGCATACAACACGACGACGAGCGCGACCCATACGTAGAGCAGCAGCACCGCTATGCCGCCTAACAAGCCGTGCTCCGAGAGCACGTAAACCGAGAAAGTGTTCTCGGCATACGAGATCGGCACTGGCACGCCCCGGCCGATTACCGTGGGCCCCGCGAGCCCTTCGCCTAACAACCCGGACGCTGCGTAGGCGCGCCCGCCCCACGCCTGCTCCATCGACCGAAGAATCTCGTCTCGCTCGGGTGACGGGGCGGCGCTCACGAGGACGCGCTCCAGCAACTCGGGGTGCGTCGCCGACAAGCCACGCACAACGGCGCGGATGACGGGATCGGCCGTCAGCGACCAGTGTCGCAGGGGTCCGCCGAGATCTGCGAAGGCGGCCGACCGGGACGAAGGCGAATCGGCGCGTTCGAGCGTACCGAGGTGCGGACGCAGCACCGGCTCGGCGAGTACGACAATCGTCGCCATGATCAGCGCGAAGGTCGCGGCGACGCCCCGCGGCAGGTAGGCAAGCCCCATCGCGAGCAACAACGTCACGACGAGGGGCACGCTGAACACCAGCCCGAGCCCAAAGTCAGCACGTGTCGCGAGCAGCGTGGCGACGAGCGGGATACCGAGTACGGCTAGGGCCGCCGGCCCCCTGCCTAACGCGAACGACACACCCGCGTCGCGTCCGTTGCGAACGATCAACAGGAACAGGAAGAACAGCGCGGCGAAGAGCAGCGTCGGGCCGTCGAGCCGCCGCACGAGCACGACGAAGTTCAGCGCGCAGAGGAGGCCGAGCGTCAGCACGGGCGCGCCGAGACGCAGTCGCGGCGCCACATCGGATGTTCGCGACGCCCGACGTTTGAGGCGCCAGAGCAGCAGACCGAGAACGTAGAGTACGAGCAGAATCGCCGTCGCGAACACCGCGAGCTGACGCGCGATCACGCTCAACGGAACGCCGCACGCGGCGATCACGATGGCGGCACGGCGCGCGAGATCGTCATCGCTCGGCTCGGCGCGCAGCACCTCGGCGGGCGTGGTCGCCGGCTCGCGGCCGCGACGCTGTGGGCGCAGATACTCGACACCGATCCACGCCAGCATCGCCACGAAGATCAACAGCAAGGCGCCGATGACCGCGAGTGACCGAAGCGTGCCAAGTACGCCGAGGCCAATGAGGATGAAGAGCAGGCCAAGCGCCGACATTCGACGATCGGGCAATCGCGCCGCCTGGACGGCACCCGTGTATCCTGTCACGGGCTCGGGGCGAAGTCCGGCAACGAACCGCGCAACGCGATCTTCGACGCGCAATAGAAGCCTGACTACTCGCGGCGCCCAGGTGCTCCACTCGAGCAGAAGCACCGTGCCGAGGATCGTCGCAATCCAGGCTCCGACGGCCGAGTCGGCGCCGCGCTCGTAATACGGCGTTGCGTATGTGATGCGATAACCAAGCACCAGCCGGACACCGAGAAAGACCAGCGCGAGGTTCGCGAGCGTCCACGCTGCTGCCGTCGATGGTCGGGCACGGAGAACTACGGCACTCGTTCGCGGATCGGCGCCGATCAGGAGGAAGGCTCCCGTGATCAGCAGTGCGAGTCCGGCGAACGTGAGATTGAGGTTGATGATCTCACCGGTAGCCACCTTGTGGATGCGCAGGAGGTAGCCGGCGGTGCGTCGCGGCTCCGCCGAGCGGGCCCATACGGTGACTACGGAATCCACGGGCGCCTTGTAGACGCTGTCCGAAGCCACGATCTGCGCCATGCGATCGTTTACCATTCGGACACGCCCGAGGAATGCATAACGAGCGCTGTCGAGTCCGAACGTGCCGATGTAAAAGTGCGGCACCGATGGTGGCAAACGTGACGTCGAGATCAGCGTGCAGCGACGCTGCGTGCCGCACACCTCGTCGGATGGGAGCCAGCCAAGCCGTGGATCCGGGCCACGGACGAAGCGAACGGCAACGCCGGGATCTCGATTAGCGCCCCGACCGTGGTCCGCGAGGATGAAGGACCAGCGCCGACCGTGCGAAACGACGCGCACCGTATCGCCGGTCGTGAGGAACGGCCGATCAGCCGTGCGCTTGTCCGCCTTCGTGACCACCCATTCCCCATCGCGCGAAGCGAGGCGGAAAAGCAGTGGTGGCACCACACCCCAGCGCTCGAGCGGCTTCAGCCGCGCCTGTGGCTCATATATGAGGGTGAGCACGAGGTCGCGCGCCGCGCTCGTGTCCGGAACATTCGTCCAGGCCAGCTCGCGGAGTGGCAGTCCGTCGCTCAGCCGTCTCGTTAGGCGACGCCCGAGGACATCGAGCATCGGTGAGGTATCCGGGAGCACGAGCGGAGCCCGTTCGCCGTTCCACTCGAGAAAGCGTCCCTCACTCGACTCGATGAGGCGGAAGTGATGGATCGGTCCGCCAGGGCGAGCCGCGATCGCATTGACTTCGGGCGACCGAAGACTCAGCTCATCGCCCCAGAGTTGCACCCAGGCCGGATCGTAGCGTGCGACCCGTTCCCAGAAACGTCTCAATGCCGAGCGCGTCCCCTCCCGCTTCTGCTGAAGGGACTCCACGCCTTCCATACTGTCGACGATGAAGCCGCGACGGGCTGGGTCGCGCCGAAGCGTGACCGCCCATCTTTGGGCAGCATCGGGCGAGGCTTCGAGACGCACGTCGAGCGAATCGGGAACGCTGCCCTGGGCACTGAGATCGCTCGCGCCGATTCGAAAGACCCCAGATCGCGGGGGCGTGAGGTGCACGCCGACGACGTCGAAGCGTTCGCTCCTTTGCCGCTGTATCTCGACGTAATAGCTGTTGACCGCGAAGACCCAGACCGCGGCGAAGAGCGCGAGGAAGTACGCGGGCCGTCCTGACCCTCCATCGCGTACACTCAACCCTGGAAGAACGGCCGCCGCACCAAGCAAGGCGACCCAGATCGCAAACCACGGTTCATCGACGTCGACAAATGAAGCGACGACGAACAGCGCGATCGCGACGAGCGCCACGATCCGGAGGCGTCGACCCAGCATGCTACCCTGGTAGTAAGGAACGTTGCGATCTATAGATCGGGCCTGGACGACGCCGACGCGTGATCCCGGTCACGATCATTTGGACACCGCTTCGGCCCACTACGTTGCGGTTCATCGCAGGGGTTTCGACTGAGGGTCGGACGCGGCCGCATTCCGGCGCGAGGCGGGCGGCCGCATATTCTCGCCATGATCACGATTTCGGGGCTCGTCGCCCTCTGTCAGATCATTGCCATAACGCATGCGACGATAGTGGATGTCGAGCAGGGGGCGTCCCGCCGCGACATCACCGTCATTGCCGACGGCCCACGGATCACCGCAGTCGGCCCGACCGCATCCATTGTTGTCCCGAAGGGGGCACGGGTGGTGGAGGGTTCAGGAAAGTGGTTGATCCCAGGTTTGTGGGACATGCACGTGCACAGCGCCTTCCCGAGCGGGCGGGCCATGCTCGCGTTATACACGGCGAACGGAGTAACCGGCGTCCGGGACATGGGCGGCGACTTCGGGACGATCAGTCGTTGGCGGCAGGAGATCGCCGCCGGAACACTCGTCGGGCCGCGTATCGTCGCATCGGGACCGTACCTCGACGGCCATGCCCCACCGATTCCTCACTTCGAAGTTCACACCGCGGACGACGCTCGGCTCGCGGTCGATTCGCTTGCCAAGCTCGGCGTCGATTTCGTGAAGGTGCACAGCGCCCTGCCCCGCGCCGCCTTTTTTGCCGCGACCCGTGAGGCACGAGCCAAAGGCTTGTTCGTCGCCGGACATCTCTCGCCTTTCGTCACGATCGAGGAGGCATCGGACTCTGGGCAACGAAGCCTCGAGCATCTGCTCGGATTCGTGAACGTCTGTACAGCCGCGGAGTCGATCGCCTTCGCCGCGGCCGACCCGTTGCGTCGCATCGTGTTCAATAGATGCACCTCACGCGACCAACGACCGGTGTACGAGCATCTCGCGCGCAACGGCACCTGGGTGACGCCAACGCTCGCGACGGCGTGGGAGTTCGCCGTGCTGCCGAAGCACGAGGTCCCGGGTGACTCACTGAGCCGATTCGTTTCCGACAGTCTGCGCGATTATCTGGTGCAGATCTTCGATCCGCCGCCGGCGATGCCCGCGGATGGCGATGTACTCGGCCGGCAGATGTTTGCAAAGCGTCGCACTCTGGTGCTCGCACTGCACAACGCCGGCGTGCCGCTCCTGGCCGGCACCGACGCTCCGATGCGGAACGTGCCGCCCGGATTCGGCCTCCATGAGGAGCTGCTCGAGCTCACGCGAAGTGGATTGACGCCAGCAGCCGCGCTGCGCGCGGCGACGTTCGAGCCGGCACGGTATTTCGCGGCACTCGATTCGTTAGGCGCGATCGCGCCGGGCAAGCTCGCCGATCTCGTGCTGCTCGATGCGGATCCCCTCGCGGACATCGCCAACGCGCACCGTATCGCCGCAGTGTTCACGCGCGGACGCGTTTACGATCGGGCGGCGCTCGACGAGCTGCTGGCGGCTGAGATCAAAGCGGCGCGAGGCCTCCACGGATCGGCAGCTGGAGCTCGATCTCCTCGCGAGTGAGATTTTGATCACTCTTTTCTTCGACGCCTCACAGAACAGCAGAATACTGCCTCGTTAGGCACACAACATCTGTTTTCGCTCGCCTAAGCGGCGAGCCGTGCGCAGTGCGCGCGCAAACTAGTGTCGAGGCCGTGTCGCACGAATCTTGCGGCCGCCCGCGTCCCTTGAACAGCACTCGCAACCGGGGGTGACGCGACACCCGGAGCGAAAAAATGTTTACGACGCGCGTGACCTCCGTCGCGACGTCGTAAAGACGTTCTGCAACACTGCTCTCGCACCATCAATGAGCATAACGAGGCGGCCGGGCGCTGGCCCGCCTGACTCGGGTCGCCGACACAACAGCGCCGACGCTATTGGTTTGGTCGACCGGGAAGCACGCGCCGTCATCGACGACACTGATGACGGCGGCTGGATCCTCGTGTTGATCCGCGACGAGGCTGGCCGAGCGCGCGTGGAAAAATCCATACATGGCCGCTGTCGCGTCGTCGCCGTGGCCAGCACGCGCGCTGCTGAACAGGTGATTGCCGCGGCACGTTCACGTCCGCTGGTTGCCGTCGTCAGCGCGACCGACGGGCAAGGCCGCAATTGCCTGCCCCTCGTCCGGACGCTGACGCAGCTGCGGCCGCCCGTGCCCGTCATCGGTTATTGCACGGCCGATGTCAGCGCGTCACGCGACGTGCTGACACTCGCACGTGCCGGCGTGCACGAAGTGATGTTTGGTAGCATCGACGACCATGGTCGCGCCGTGCGGCGGTTCGTGGAGACCGCCGCCAAAGCCTGCGGCGTCGATGACCTCCTCCGCTCGATAACGCCGGGGTTGAATGAAGCACTGCTGCCATTCGTGCGATACTGTCTCGAGCACCCTCACGTCAATTCGGTCGCGGCGGCGGCGGACGCGTTAGGCGTTCACCGCAAGACGCTCTTCATTCATTGTCGAGGAGCCTCCGCGCCGCCGCCGGGCATCATCATGACCTGGTGCCGGCTCCTGCTCGCCGCGCAGCTGCTAACCTCGTCGCTTCGCACGGTGGAGGCAGTGGCACTCGATCTTGGCTTTGCTTCGGCGACCGCGTTGCGCAACATGACGAAGCGCTACACGGGCCTGCGACCCACCGAGTTCCGCGACGCCAACGCGATGCCCGCCGTGACGCAGGCGTTTCTCGCCGCCACTCGCACCGACATCGCACCATCGTCGTGATGAAGATCACCACGCGGTCGTGCGTGGTGACGCGAAGGTAACCTGGCGTGACCCGCCGCCACGTCGCGTGACACGCACACCTGCACGCGTTGGCCCTTTTGCCACGAAACATGCCTTGACCTGTCGACCATCCCCGATGGGGAAATGACAGCCGTTAGGCATTACCTGTTCGAGACGCGGGAACCCTCTTCAAAAGGACCGGTGGTGTATGGCCATTAGTTACGACCGCAGGGCACCGGCAGGACGTCCTCAGCAGAATGGCGCCTCGCGAGCGAGCGTCCAGAAGATGGGGGGAGCATCCGGCCTCGCCGACGTGCTCACCGTGATACTCGAAAAAGGCATCGTCGTCGATGCGTGGGTGCGGCTGTCGATCATTGGCATCGAAATCCTGACGCTGGAGATTCGGGCCGTGATCGCCTCCGTCGACACATATCTCCGTTATGCGGAGGCGATCGGGCTCACCGCCCTCGCCGCCGCTCCGCGACCGGAGCAATTGGGGCAAGGCGTCGCGACTGATCTGCTGTCGACCGTCACCGGACCGTCCGAAGACGAGATCCTGGCGTATCTCGAAGCGCATCCAGACGGCGTGCGACTCAGCGAGCTACAGGCGTACTTCGGCACCGATCGCACGAGGCTGGAATCGCTCCTCGCGCAGATGGTTCACGACGGCTCGGCGCAGTTGGACGCGCAACAGAGCCTCTATCATCCGACCGGCGTACAGCCGGCGACACGCTGACCTCGACTATCGTTAGGCGATGAGCGCCATGAATACGCTTGTTTCGCAGCCGGCCACGTACGTCTACGGCGTCGCACCGGCAGAGCCGTTCCGAGACGGGCACCCTCCGCTGAGGGTGCCCGGTATCGGCGGCCGAAGCGCGGTGCGCACGATCGTCCTCGGCGATCTCGCTGCCGTGGTGAGCGACGTGCCCGGCGTGGACATCGGCCTCAGACGAGAGAACCTGTTGGATCACCAACGGGTGCTCGAGGAAGTATTGAGACGCTCCGACGTGCTGCCCTTCTCGTTTGGCACCGTGGCCGGAAGCGACGAGGAGGTCCGTGATGTCCTCCTGCGCGACGGATACGATTCGCTGCTCGACCAGTTGGGCTACGTACAAGGCTGCGTGGAGCTGGAAGTCAAGGTTTTCTGGGAGCAGCAGCGGCTGTTTCAGGAGATCGCACAGGAGAACGACGAGGTGCGCGCCTTACGCGACGCGATCGCGGAGGCGCCCGATGTTACCTCGGCGGAAAAGCTCACGTTAGGCCAACTGACGGAAGCAGAGATCGAGATCAAATCCGCGTGGGAGGCCGACGGCGTTCTGGACATTCTCGAACAGCACGCGGTCGATCTGCTCGTGAGCCCGAACCTGAACGAGACGATGCTGCTGAACGCCGCCTTTCTTGTCGCGCGGGAACAAGAGGGGGAGTTCGATGGAGCGGTGTTCGGGCTGGGCGAAGCGCAGGCAGGAAGACTGATCTTCAATTACGTAGGCCCACTCCCACCGTACAGCTTCATCAACCTCGCGTTCGAGGGGGACGGTTAGCGATGGGTACCATCGGCACCCTTCTGCTGCTGCCGGTCATGGCCCCGGTGTGGGGATTCCGCTTTCTCCTCGAGCGGCTCCGTGACGAGGCTGATGCCGTGCTTCGCGACGAGGGACGCGCCTTCGCGGAGCTCATCGATCTGAGTATGCGACACAGTGTGGGGCAGCTCTCCGAAGAGGAGTACGCGCAGCAGGAGGCGGAGCTGCTCGAGCGCCTGAACTCGATCCGCGAATACCGGCACGACCTGCTGCGTGCGCAGCCTG
>Ga0207693_10002326_pt1 | contig 16513 bp, 15 predicted proteins | sample LARL81metaG_FD_184347 | JGI IMG/M metagenome (GOLD analysis project Ga0207693, IMG submission 184347) | Corn, switchgrass and miscanthus rhizosphere microbial communities from Kellogg Biological Station, Michigan, USA - LAR L8-1 metaG... | ecosystem: Host-associated > Plants > Roots >...
TCCAGAGCATTTTCCCGTGGCTCACCGCCCTCGAAGCAAGACGGCCCTGTGGCCTGTCGGCGACACCGGCCACCTCGATCGCAGCACCCTGAAACCGCCTTAACCCGAAGCCCGGAGGCACCGCGGACACCGACTTGATCGACTATTCTCATCGATGATAATTGACCCTCATTTATTATCCTAAATCCGGCAGTTGTGGATTGCGTTGACGGGCCAAATCGTTGGAAGAAGAGGGGATGGACGTAGCTCTCCCATCGGCTCCGGCTCACCCTGCGGGTGAACAACCATCGGTAGAAGAGTGGCGGGCGAGCGCGGACACGTTCGCCGGTCGGGTGCATGTCGAGTGGGATGGCGGCGGGCAGATGACGGGGTTGGGGCAGCTGCCGTTTTTCATCGACTATTTGAAGCAGGCCGGGCTGTTCACCGGCTGGGTGGCGGATTGCCCGCTCAGCTTCAGCAGTCCGAATGCCCCCTCCAAGCGCGACGTGCTGGGCACGGTGCTGCTGTCGGTGCTGTCGGGGCATTACCGCTATGCCCACATCACGACCTTGCGCTGCGACACGGTCAACCCACCCCTCTTGGGCATGAGGAAGGTGGTGAGCGAGGACGCGGTGAGGCGCGGCCTGGCGAAGATCGAGGAAGCCGCTGGCCTGGCCTGGCTCCAGGAGCATCTGGACTACTGCGTGCGCCCGCTGCTGAGCGAGCCGTGGGTGCTCGACATCGACAGCACGATCAAGCCGCTTTACGGCCACCAGGAGGGTGCGGTTGTCGGCTACAATCCGCACAAGCCCGGGCGGCCCTCGCACTGCTACCACACCTACCTGGTGGCGAACCTGCGTCTGGTGTTGGGGGTCGATGTGCAGCCGGGCGACGAGCACACGCCCAAGCATGGCCAGGCCGGATTGTGGTCGTTGCTCGATCGCCTGGAGCGCAGCCAGTGGCCGGCGCTGCTGCGCGGCGACGTGGCCTGGGGCGTCGAGGCGGTGATGGCGCGTGCCGAGCGGGAGGAACTCTCCTATCTATTCCGCCTGCGCCTGACCGCCAACGTCAAGCGGGCGTTTCTGAAGATGATGGCCGAGCGCGACTGGGCCGATGCCGGACACGGCTGGCAGGGCAAACAGACCAAGCTGCGATTGGTGGGTTGGAGCCGGCACCGTCGCGTCGTGCTGCTGCGCCGCCGGCTCGAGCGGCCGCTGGTGCTGGTCGACCGCACCCAGGCAGCGCAGCCGCTGCTCGGCTTTGCCGAGGTCGGACCCGATCGCGAGGTCTGGGAATACGCCGCGCTGGTCACTTCGCTGGACAGCGAGATCCTAACCCTGGGTCAGTTGTATCGCGACCGCGGCGACTGCGAGAACGCCTTCGACGAGTTGAAGAACCAATGGGGCTGGGGCGGCTTCACCACGCATGATTTAAAGCGCTGCCGGCTGCTCGCCGGTAGCGTCGCACTGATCTTCAACTGGTGGAGTCTGTTCGTGCGCCTGGCCGATCCCGATCGCCGGCCAGAGGCGATCACCAGCCGGCCGTTGCTACTGCAAGCGATCGCGCGGCAAACCCAACATGCCGGGCAGACCACCCTGACCCTCAGCAGCACCCATGGCGAGCAACACAGGGCCCGCCGGGCCTATCTGCGGATCGCCGACTTCCTCGCCCGGTTGCGCGAAACTGCGGAGCAGTTGGACCCCGTGCAACGCTGGTACCGCATCCTCAGCGAAGCCCTCAAACGCTATCTGAAGGGCCGCCAACTCGACCCGCCGCCGCGCCTTGCGCCAGCCTGAGCCGCTCGCCACGGTTGTAAGCCGACGCAAATCGAGCAGCCGCCTCAGCCACAACTGCCGGATTTAGGTTCATTCGTTCCCCTGTTATTGATTGGCCGTGGTGTGCCACGGGCTCAAATTGCAATCAGCGTCACTCCGGACCAATCTCCGCAACACACTGGTGAGTAGGGGCGGACCGGGATAGAACCCGCGGACGCCATACAAAACTCATCAGCTCGGGTAATCGGATCCGGACCCCAACACGCTTAGGGTCGGTCTGGATTCAACCAGCTGACGAGGAGGCGCGGTTGCGACACTCGTTAAATCGATATCCGACCGTTTATTTTCACAATAAACGGCCTCGACGCAGCCGCGACATCGCCCGTCTGGTAAAGGCCGGTCAGGGCGCCAGGGTCGCTGACGGCCGTGGCGATGACGGGACCAAGCTCAATCCACCTGGATCCGGAACCCAAGGATGCGGCGCGGCGGCGCGACCTGGTCCGGCTCTGGACGGCTGTTCTCGGTATAAGAATCAATGCCCCAGGTGTCGACCGCCAGCGACTTGCCGTCGGGACTGATCTCAAGGACGACATAATTAAACGTGTCCGGAGAAAAGAAGTCCACGGGCTGGCGCGCTGCATCGGCTTCCGGATCGCCTTCGCGAAAAACCTGTTTGAGGCCGGGGAAGTTCGCCCGCAGCCCGACCGGCTCGATATCCGCCGCGCGCTCGTCGGCTGCCAGCTTATCGGCCACCGCCTTCACTGCGGCGTAATCATGCCGCGTAAATCGATCGGGTGCTACCGCGCCGATGGGCCCGGCAACGATCGTGAATGCTCCGGGGACCGGCGTGCGCGTCTTCTCATTGCCCGGCTCGGCGAGGTAACTTAACCCCAGAACCCGGTTCAGATGATCGTCGGTCGTCAGAAAGACGACATGATCGATGCGATTGTCCACGATGTATTTGAGCAATCGGGTCCGTTCGGCGCGATAACCACCGATCCAGGTCTTCGGGCCATCCCAAGGGAAAATCGGCCCAAAGGGACCCACGTGGTCGATGGGCGAAGAGATGGCGACGATCTTCCAGGTCACGCCCTGCTTCTGGGCATTGTCCAACACGCGCTCGAGCCAGGCGAGCTGTGTTTTGCCGAGCATTGTCCGCCTCGGATTGTCGGCACGCGGTCCGCTGTCGCCGCCCCCGCCCGGTAGCGCCATCTGAATGTCGCGATAGGAACGATCATCGATATTGATGAAGATGATGTTCGCGCCCCAGCGCTGCGCGAAATAGAGCTGCCAAGTGCCGTCGCTCCGGCAGTCGCCGGGCGCGGAAACGCGCCGTTCTCGGACCGGTTGAAAGTCGAGATAGGCTTGTAGCAGTGCGGTGAAGCCTCGCGTGCGGTTGATAAAATCGCAAGAGCCGTTCACATCGTTCGCGGGGTTGGCGGTATCGACCCCTTTGCCCGGTGGTTCGCCGGGCAGCGCGCCACCGCTCATGAACTGCGCATTGCCGAGCTCGTGATTGTCGAGCAGCGTGTAATTGCCCTGCGCTGCGAAAAGCGCCTGCAGACCTGGGAACCCGCCGGGTTTCACCGGCAGGATGTTTTCGAGGTATTTGCGGCGGTAATCCGCCAAGGCCTGCACCGGATCGGCAAACGGATCTACTGCGGCGGGCGAGCCTGTGCTTGCCGTTTCGTACATTGTATCTCCGAGAAAGACGAAGTAGTCGAGATTGAGTTCGCCGAAACGCTGCACCAGCGGGTACGGGCGCCATGCTCCGTGGGCGTCGCCGCTGAAGGCGAACCGGACGGCGACCTTCTCATCGTCGCGAGGCGCGGTGGTGAAGCGGCCAGTCGGGCTGATCTCACCCGCCTCGGACACGAACCGATAGAAGTACCGAGTGTGACTGCTTAGGCCAGTCGCGTCGATTTTGATCGTCCCGGCGCGCGCCGGATCAGTGGCGCCCTTGTAGCTGAAAAGGATTTCGCGGAACTCCGGCTCGGCAGCGAGCTGCGCGGTGAGCGCGGCCGCAACCGGCCGGCCGCTCGCCGTATCGATCGTGCGCGTCCAGAGAATGGCGTCATCGGCGCTCATGTCCCCTGCGGCTACGCTAGTGAACGCCGTCGCCGCAAGCGGGCCGGCGGGATTGAGAAGCAAGCCCGCGGCACTTACCGCCGCGCCAGCGAAAATTTTGCGCAAACACGGTGTGCGGATCACTTTCGCCTCCCTCGATTTGACAAAGCCCTAAATTCCGCCTTCACCGATCTGAAAACCCTCAGAATGACCTTCGAGCCCGATAAGGCGGTCTTAATTCTGATTGTCGGATCGATCACTGCGAAGCCACCGGAGCCCGCGATCGCGGCGCGCGTCGGTGCTCGAGACGAAGATCTCACTCGGTGAGGGGAGCGGCCGGATCGATCGCCAGAGCATCGATCTGAATCGCGAGCGGCCGTTTGTCGCTGAGCTCGGCAACAACACGCTGGGGTGCGTGGCAACACCTTGCCGGCTGACAGACCAACGAGAGCCGCGCCGGTAATAGCCTTCGACCAGGAGTCGAGGACAGGACCAGGTATTTGCCTAAGAGCTGCCCAACTCACCGCCTGGAACTTCGACAACAATCGCATCGACGTTTGTAGTAGCGGCGGAGCAATCGGGACGAGTGTGAACTAGTTCACACTTGTGCACGAAGGTCGGCAGACGCTTGCCGTAGCGCGCGCCGCGACAGGGTTGCCGCAAATATCCGGCCGCAGCTTACCGAGTTCGTCGACGCGGACGGCTAATGGATGCGCGTCTCAATCATGGCGGGGCACCGCAATTCCCCGCCACCGAAAGTGATCTCGACCCCGAGATGGTGGCCATCGCTGGCGCGATCATCAGGCAGCGGACCGGCAAATTCGAATACCCGCTCTTCGAAGTTTATCTTAGCGCAAACCACCGCGGCGCACGAATACTCAGGCGCGGTTTTCACAGCGCAAGCTCCCGCCGTAGCATTGTGCTGCGATAGCCGTGGTAATCGGCCCCTTCCGGTGCACGGGGACTACGCGATCCTTACGCTGAGCCCAAAGCTGGCCGGCTCCCGGCGCGCACTCGTAACGTCCACGGCCGGCCTATGTCTCGCGCGGGCGGCGAACGGCGGTTTTGGGGTCGAACGCGGCGGATGGACGAGGTCAACGGCAACGACCGCTTTCGGCGCCTTCCTGCCGATCGTGGAAGGATCGTGATCCGGCAGGAGTTGCCCCAAAGCTGCCATTCACTCAACATCGCATTCGGCCGATTCTGAAGGTGACCTGGCGAACATCCTTCGTTACTCGGCTCCTTCCGAAAGCTGCCGCTCCATGAACATCGTAAAGGCGCGCGCTTTGGCGCTCGCCTGTCGCCCGGTTGGAAACACCGCCCAAAGTTCGGCCGGCGGCAATGACCAATCCTCAAGCACGACCTTGACCCCTCCTGACTTCAGTTCAGGCGTGAACATCCATTCTGATCCACCGACGGAAACGCCGAGACCGGCAAACACCGCCTCCCGCACACCTTCGGCCGCGCTCACGCGGAGCCGTCCGTTCACCGTCACGGAAACCTCGGCCGATCCTTGACGAAAGGTCCAGGTCTGGCCGCCCTGAGGCTGGTCATAAATGACGGTCTGATGCCCGAGAAGGTCGGTCGGGTTCAGGGGAACGCCCATGACATCGAAATACGCGGGTGCGCCGGTGACGACTCTTCGGCACATAGCGATCTTGCGCGCGATCAGCGTAGAATCGCCGAAAGGGCCCATCCAAAGCGCCACGTCAATACCGGCTGCTATCGAGTCGACGGTTCGGTCTTCAAGAACCAAATCGACCTCGAGAGCCGGATTTTCGGCGAAGAACGAGGGCAGCCGCGGTACTATTTGAAGCCGCGCGAACGTCACCGGCGCAGAAATCCGCAGTCGGCCCGTGAGCGCCGCTGCGGCGCCGCGCGCGGCGAGTTCTGCCTCCTCGGCCTCTTCGATCGACCGTTTGGCGCGTTCGTAGAAGTTTCGGCCCGCCTCGGTTGGGGTCAGGCCGTGCGTCGACCGCAGCAGCAGCCGCACGTCAAGCCGCTCCTCAAGCTGCGCGATAGTCTTGGAAACGGCGGGTTGACCGACGCGAAGCTGTTTTGCCGCACCAGAGAACGATCCGGCATCGACGACGCGGACGAAGGCCTCCATCGCAGCGAGCCGATCCATCATTCATTCCCTTTCGGAATGAACGATATTACCACGGCGAGGCTGCCGCCAGGGATAACTAATGAGCGACGCTCCTCGATTCCACGGGCGAGTCCAACTGGTGCCATATGTCCTTGAAGGCGCAACTTGATGCCTGCCGGCGCGCTTTCGAGGCCAGCACTCCGCCGGGCATCGTCGCAGCCTTGGCGGGCTCCGTCGCGGAACTGGTGCAAACGGGTTTGGTGAGGCAAGCGGTAAGGGCCGGTGAAAGGGCGCCGCTGTTCAGGCTCCGCAGCAACACCGGCGATTTCGTCAGCCTCTCCGAAGCCCTCGATCGCGGTCCTGTGGTTGTCAGCTTTTTCCGGGGCGGTTGGTGCCCGTTTTGCCGCCTGGAACTGCAGGCATTGGCAGAGGCGCATTCGGAAATCGAGCGCCTGGGTGCGACGCTGATCGCTCTCTCGCCACAGGCTCGAGGTAAGTCGGCCTCCCTGGGCAGTGGCTGCGAACCGCCGTTTCCTATACTGCGGGATCCAGGGTGCAAGATCGCCTCGCGCTATCGCATCGCTTTCACCATCCGACACCAATTCCGCGCGGCTTATCTGGAGCTCGGCTATCCCAACTCGACGAAGGCGAAAAGCTGGCTGCTCTCGATACCGGCAACCTACGTCCTCGATAGCTCCGGCTTTGTCGTTCTTTCCTACCTCGATGCCGATTACACCACGAGGCTGGAGCCGACCGAGATTATTGCCGCGTTGACCCACCTGCGCGCGGCAGACATTCCCGATAGGAATAATCGATAGTCTTTAACGGCTGCTACCCACAGCCATTTCAAGCCATAAATTCCGTTGTGTCGAAACCCAAGAGAACAAGGAATTTCGACATGGCAAATTCAGCATTTCACGCGGTTTTACAGCCATTAACGCGACGAGCGCGCAACAGCGCACCAAATTGTCGGCTCTAAACGAAAGGGAGGGCGCGAGATGACGACGAGTGCCCGTGCCAAGCGCGGCCTCTACCCCGAAAACCCGCCAACCAATGAGCCGTGCGCAAAGCAGAGCAAGAATGGCAGGCTGGTCATTCCGGCAATCCAGTCGGCTCGAACAAACATGCCATTGTGGAAAGCTGTCGCTTTTGCTGGCGGGCTCGCCCTCGGTCTGTATTGCGATCCGCTGCATGCCGCGCCGTCCAGCGGCGGCGATACTGTGCAGGGGCTCTATGACGCGCTGCTCAGCACGATGCAGAACGGCAGAGCACTGGGCCAGAGCGGCCGCTTCACGCAACTCGAGCCGGTTATTCGCCGCAGCTTTGACATCGCCGCAATGGCACGACTGCCGGTCGGCCCGACCTGGACCAGCCTTACGGAGGCGCAGCGCCAGCAGTTAACCGAGAGCTTCGGACGCTATATGTCGGCGATTTATGCCGATCGCTTCGGCAGCTATGCCGGACAGAGACTGGTGGTGACCGGTGAGCAGCCAGCTCCATCCGGTGTCATGGTAAGGAGCCAGATCATCAAAGCCAATGGCGAGCCGGTCAAGGTCGACTACATGATGCGCTGCAGCGGCGACAATTGGCTGATCTCCGACATTTACCTCGACGGTGCAATCAGCGAGGTGGCAACCCGCCGCTCAGAATTCGCCGCCATCCTGAAGACGGAAGGCGTTGACGGTTTGACCTCGGCTCTTAATCGCAAGGCCGAGGTCCTCGCCATGAGCGCCGCCAGAACCTTCTAGGAATTACCGTTCGAATTTCCGGCTGCAATTCGACCATGCGATATAGTCATCGCCGGATTTTCGTCTACGCCGAAACCAACTCGAAGCGGAGAAATCTGATGAACCAGCTCACGACCAAGTTCGACGCCACCACTGGCGAGAGCAACGGTACCCGGCTGCCAGCAGCGCGCAGCTTAATGGACCGGCTTGCAGGGGTCTTGATCAGGCTCGGGATTCTCACAGAGGACCTCGACTACCATTTAATTCGCGCATCGATGGTAATTATCTTCTTCTTCTTTGGATACCAGAAATGGTGGGCGTACGAGGCGGAACGGTTGATCCCCTATATCAGCAACGGCCCGCTGATCTTTTGGCTCTACCCGGCTTTTGGTATGCGCGGCGCCAGCTGGTTGTTAGGCGTCTCGGAATGGACGTTCGGCACGCTCCTGTTTTTAGGCTTCTGGAATAAAAGATTGGGAATTCTTGGGGCTCTGGGTTCCTGTGCCACATTCATAGGTACCGTCACCATCATTCCGTTCATGCCGGATGGTTGGGACGCGTCTGCGGGCGGGTTCCCGGCCATGACCGGCAACGTCCCTTTCCTTATGAAGGATATCGTTCTTCTGGCCGTATCGTTCTATTTGCTGAGGCAGGATGTAGCAAGAGTATTACGTGCCACCAGGCAAAAGTCATGATGCCGAAGCACCGGTACCTTCGCGGTAAGAACACGACGAAGACCAGATGCGCCTGCCCGAGGGAGGACACACGATGACGAGCGTTGAGCTTTTCCCCATGGACGTTGGAACCTTTCCCCTGAAACGGCGTTACCCGCCAGCGTGATGCACGCTGGCGGACACCTGCCCCATGCAAGCGTGTGGGGGCGACTTCGAGAGCATTTGTACAGAAAATAACGCTAAGAGGGAGGAAGCATATGTCTTACAGAACTCCTGGAATAGCAATTGCATTTGTGGTTTGCACTGTCTCGGCCGCAGCAATATCCGCGCAATCACCTGCGCGTCAAAGCGCACTGACCAGGTCACGCTATTTGCCTCAATACACCGCTTCGGGTGAATTGAAGTTGCCAGAGAACTCTATTTGGCGTGAGTGGGTTTTTGTCGGCGAACCACTGACCCCCAACGCGCTCAATGGCGGGCAAGCCGGATTCCCCGAGTACCACAACGTATACATCGAGCCGGGATCATACGAGATCTACCGGAAGACGGGTACATTCCCCGAAGGCACCATCTTTTTCAAGGAGCTGCAACTTACCTTACCGCCGGCAGAAAACCCGGATGGCTCACGAACAGAGCCTTCGGGGCGGGGTTATTTCCCCGGCGCTTTCAACGGAGCCGATGTGACCGTCAAGGACTCGAAGCGCTTTGCCGACACCGGCGGCTGGGGTTACTTCAATTTCAATCATCACGAGCCGAAGGCTCCGACCGCCAAAGTTAAGGCAAAATCGGAATGTGCATTTTGCCATATCGGGGGCGCCAAGAGAGACGAGGTCTGGACGCAGTTCTACCGCATACTGGACGAGGTCCCCCTTCCTCGAGGTGGCAGAGGCTGACCAACTTAACAATAGCTAAATCGTCCCTTGAAAGGAGGACCTCCTTCATGAAAATCATCGGCGCCCTAGTGTTGACCTCACTGGTTTATTGCCTGTCCGCTGGTAGCCGGGCATGACCGCCAGCAACGAGGTCGACGCCAGTGGTGACTTGCGGGTGCCCGACGATTATCGCACCCCATACCAGTTTCTGGGCAGCTGGGCGGTCGCAGCCGACCAAGGCCAGGGTTCAAAGGAGATCCACGTCGTCTATGCGTCACCCGGTGCGGCCGCTGCGTACCGGAAGAACGGGCGTTTCGCAGACGGCTCTGTGCTGGTGAAGGAGGTGTGTGAAACGACAACCGGAGCGATGACCACCGGCACTGTCAGCCGCGCCCAAGCTTTGAAGGGTTGGTTCGTGTTGATGAAGGACAGTAAAATCGGTCATCCCGGCAACAAGTTGTGGGGCAATGGTTGGGGCTGGTCATGGTTCGATGCCGCGAACCCTTCGAAAACCACATCCACAGGTTACAAGGCGGATTGTCTGCCCTGCCATGAGCCGGCGCGAGCGACTGATTGGATCTATGTCCAAGGATACCCCGCGCCGAAGCAATGACTATCACGCTTGCCAGGGCAAGCCTCCAAGTGAAACCTTCGGGTTAGAGACAAAGGGAACCCATGTAGCGTGATGAGGCGGGCCGAGCAGACCCGCATGCGCCAAGGGCAGAATCATGATCTGGAATTCAATTCCCCTTATGACCGCCATCGATCTCGTAATCATCGCGGTCACCATCTATGCCATATGGCGCTGTCGACTGATCGGTCCCAGCAAACGACCGCCGGCGCCGAAAATCTGCCTTCGGTGGATCGTCTCAGGATTGCTGGTCGTCTGTCTGTTTTATTTTGCTGATCTCGTGTCCATGTACGTCTTGCCTGCAGCTACGTCGATGCAAGAAGCAAGGGCGTTCATGGGCACTCTCCATCTCAGTCTCAGCTGGCTGGTCGTTCTGTTCGCCATGATCGCCATCTCCCGTGGATTCATCGAGCTCAGGCGCACACAAATCGAGCTCGCCGAAAAGAACGAGCTCCTCGCCGACCTGTCGTCGAAATTGGCCAAATTCCTGCCGGCCCAATTGTACAATTCGATCTTCACCAGCAGACAAAGCGTCGCGGTCGCCGCCAAGCGGAAGAAGCTGACGGTCTTCTTCTCGGACATCGCCAATTTCACCGAGACCGCCGACAGTCTCGAATCCGAGGAGCTGACAAACCTGCTCAATCAATATCTTACCGAAATGTCCAAGATCGCCGTCAGTCACGGCGCCACGATAGACAAGTATGTGGGGGACGCGATCATGTGTTTTTTCGGCGATCCGGCAAGCCGGGGGAGCAAGGAGGACGCTGTCGCTTGCGTCAAGATGGCGATCGCCATGCAGCGGCGGATGCGCGAGCTCCAGCTCAAATGGCTGGATCTGGGCTCGGAAAAGCCATTCCAGCTACGCATCGGGATCAATACGGGCTTCTGCACCGTCGGCAATTTCGGCAGCGAGGACCGAATGGACTATACGATCATTGGCAACGAGGTGAATCTGGCAGCGCGGTTGCAGTCCCACGCTGAGCTCGGCGGAATCCTGGTCGCTCACGAAACGTCGTGCCTAATCAAGGATACGATCCTGACCGAGGAACAGGAGGCTATTTCCGTCAAGGGCTTCGCTCACCCCGTTCGGGTTTACCGGGTCGTCGGCATCTATGACGAGCTGGAAAACGAGGGCCGGGTCATCCGAGAGGAGCGCGACGGCTTTCGGCTGCTGGTCGACCTAACCAAGGGCGACCAGGCCAGCGCTTTCGCGGCGGTCGAAGACGTGCTTGCCCGGTTGAAGGGTTGATCGGCATTGTCAATTGTCTAACTGCCACGTGCCGGCGCGAGCTGACGATTGGATCTATGTCCAAGGATACCCCGCGCTGAAGCAATGACTATCACGCTTGCCAGGGCAAGCACAACGTCGGCCGCAGTAGAGCGGGGCGTCATACACGGAGGGAACTCATGTCTGAACCAGAACAGTTTGAAGTCCTGATCCTTGGTAGTGGAGAGGCTGGCAAGCTGCTGGCTTGGCATATGGCGCAATCGGGGCGGCGCACTGCCGTCGTGGAGCGCCGGTGGGTCGGGGGCTCCTGCCCCAATATTGCCTGCCTACCGAGCAAGAACGAGATCTGGAGCGCGAGGGTCGCGCATTTGACGCAGCACGCCGCGCAGTTCGGCACAATGATCACCGGTCCCGTCACGACTGACATGGCAAAGGTTCGCCAGCGCAAACGCAACATGGTCGAGGGCGAGATTGCCTTTCATTTGCGCAACTACCAGACAACCGGCGGCGAGTTGATCATGGGGACTGGGCGCTTTGTCGCGCCGAAAACCCTTGAGGTGCGCCTCAATGACGGCAGGACGCGCGTGCTGGCGGGCGACCAGGTTTTTCTCAATATCGGAACGCACGCGGCAATCCCGAGCGTTCCCGGCCTCGAGGCCGCGCGTCCGCTCACCCACATCGAGGCTCTGGAGCTGGACTATTTGCCGTCACATCTGGTCGTGCTCGGCGGCGGCTATGTCGGGCTTGAAATGGCCCAGGCTTACCGCCGGTTCGGCAGCCGCGTGACGATCATCCAGTCCGGGCCTCAGCTGATGACCCGCGAGGATCCCGACGTCGCCGAGGAAATGCAGCGGATCCTGAGCGACGAAGGAATCCAAATTCTGGTAGCGGCCGAAACTCTCAATGTGAACGGCCGATCGGGAGAGGAGGTCGGTCTTACCATCCGCACACCCTCCGGCGAGCAGCAGATCGAGGGCAGCGACATCCTGGTCGGGACGGGGCGCGTTCCCAACACCGCCGGGATCGCGCTCGAACAGGCCGGCGTCGAGTTGGACGGCCGTGGCTACATTCGCGTCAATGAGCGGCTCGAGACAACGGCATCCGATGTCTGGGCCATGGGCGAATGTGCCGGCAGTCCGCAGTTTACGCACGTATCCCACGACGATTTTCGGATCATCAGGGACAATCTCGCCGGAGGGAACCGCAGCACGCACGATCGGCTGGTTCCCTACTGCATGTTCACCGACCCACCGCTAGCTCGCGTCGGACTGAGCGAGGGTGAGGCGCAACGTCAAGCGATTACTGCGCGCGCCGCGAGGCTACCGATGAGCGCTGTGCTGCGGGCGGAGACGACGGACGAAACACAAGGGTTCATGAAGGCCCTTGTTGGGAGTGACGACCGCATTCTCGGCTTCACGATGATCGGCGCCGAGGCCGGAGAGGTCATGACCGTGGTGCAAACAGCGATGCTGGCGGGTCTCCCATATCCGAGACTTCGCGATGCCGTCATTGCGCATCCGACCATGGCCGAGGGCCTCGGCCCGCTCTTCGCGAATGTGCCGCCTCGGTCAGTGCAATAGGTCACGGTGAAGAAGGGAACCAAGAATGACAGGCAAGCTCGCAGGCAAAGTCGCTCTCGTTACCGGCGGCAGCGCCGGCATTGGCCTCGGTATCGCGAAGCGTTTCGCGCAAGAAGGCGCGCGGGTGTTTATAACCGGCCGCCGCCAATCCCAACTGGATGAGGCAGTCGCCGTGATCGGCGGCGATGCCGCGGCGATCCAGGGCGATAGCACCAAGCTCGCGGACCTCGACCGCATCTACGCAACCATCAAGGCACAAGCCGGGCGCGTCGACGTACTGATGGCTAATGCCGGGGTTTACGAGTTCGGCAGGCTCGGGGAGATCACCGAGGAGCAGTTCGATAAGACGTTCAATACGGACGTGCGCGGTCTGTTATTTACCGTGCAAAAGGCGCTGCCATTGCTGGCCCGAGGGTCCTCGGTGATCCTCACCGGCTCTATGGTGTCGATCAAAGGCTTCGCCTCCTGCTCGGTGTACAACGCGTCGAAAGCGGCCGTACGCTCGTTCGCCCGCACCTGGATCGTCGACCTCAAGGGGCGCGACATCCGCGTCAACGTGTTGAGCCCCGGATACACCGATACGCCTGGCATGTCCCATTTCATGACGAATGAGGAAAAAGCCGCGGCGGTTGCTACCGTTCCGCTCGGCCGCATGGGCACGCCGGACGATCTGGGCAAGGCGGCGGTATTCCTTGCTTCCGACGACAGCGCCTACATCACCGGTATTGAGCTGTTCGTCGACGGCGGCGCGGCTCAGATCTGAGAGAGTCGCTGCGGCCGCACCCCCCGAGGCGCCGCTAATTTATCAGAGAGGCAAGTCATGAGTAACGACAGCCGAAAAATTCGCTTTGGTCTTTGGTATGACTTCCGCAACCCGGCGCAGTGGCGCCAGCCAGCCGACCGGCTCTACCGCGAAATCCTCGATCAGATCGCGTGGGGCGAAAACAACGGGTTCGATGATGTCTGGCTGTCCGAGCACCACTTCATCGAAGATGGCTACCTTCCCTCGATCCTCCCCGCCGCCGCGGCGATCGCCGCCCGCACCAACCGCATCCGCATCGCATCCGGGGTGCTGCTGATGCCTTTCCACAATCCGATACGCCTTGCCGAGGATATTGCGACCGTTGATGTCATCTCGGGCGGCCGTTTCGAACTTGGTGTCGGGATCGGCTTCAAACGCGAAGAGTTCACAGGCTTCGGCGTGTCCTCCAAGGAGCGCGGCGCGCGCACCGACCAATCGCTCGACATCATCCGCCGAGCTCTTTCGGGCGAAACCGTCACCTTCAAGAGCGACTTTTTCGATTTCCAGAACATCAAGGTGACGCCGGAGCCGATCCAGAAACCTCATCCGCCGGTCTGGCTCGGCGGCTTCACGCCGCCGGCGCTGCGCCGCGCCGTCCGCTTCGGCGACGGCTTCACCGTGCCAGGGGCGAGCCGAGATGTGTATGACCGCTATGTCGCTGAGCTGGAGAAGGTGAACCGACCGACCGATAACCTTCGTTTCGCAAGTGGCTTTTGGTTCCTGATCGTATCCGACGATCCCGAGAGAACTTTTGCCGAGGCGGCCGATCACGTCATTTATCAGGTCAATAATTACTCGGCATGGCTTCAGGCTGGCGGCCTTCAGCCTCTTGCTCCACACCTCAATGATCGAGAAGCGCTGAAGCAAAGTGGGCTCCTGCAGGTGGTCGATCCCGACAATGCGATACGCATGATCCGTAACTTGGCTGACACCGTACCGATCACCCATTTCTATTCCTGGACGCTGCCACCCGGGCTGCCGCCACGCTGGGCGCAAACCCATCTAGAATTATTCGCCGCGAAGGTCATTCCCGCGTTTCGCTGATCTCGAACGCCCGGGGCAAGGAACGGCCGGTTTCGGCGCTGACCTGCCGATACTCCGGCGAGCCGCGAATGCGGAGGATTGCCCCTTTCAGTCATTGCCCGGCACCGGCCCGAAGGTCGCGGGGTGTGGACGGACGCTTGCTCATCAGCCCGATTTTTTCAAAAACGCCTCGGGCGCGCTCCATTGTAATCCCGTGAAGCCGAGTGCACGACGCTAAGATTGGCGGTGAAGGTCAACTCATCGGCGATAGCACCCAACCTCCCCAGCCGACCAGCACGAGGCCGGTGATCAGGCCTATCCGTCCACCCCAGGGCAGCGTCTTTTCGATCAAGACCAGTACCGCAATGGCTGCGATCGAAGCTAAGTTCATCAGCCCACCCACGAACAGTAGCGCCATCAGCATCCAGCAGCAGCCGAGGCAGAACAAGCCGTGCCGCACCCCGGCCACGACCGCGCCGAAGCTGCCATTGCGCCAATGGCGAACTAGGAATTCGATTGGCGAGCGGCAGTGAGCGAGACAGGCATTCTTAAGCGGCGTCCACTGGTAAAGACCAGCCGCGACGAGCACGCCCCCAGCAAGGGCGCGATTGCTCGCTGCCATTGTTTCGGATAACAGGCCCAGCCCGTCGAGCGCCGCTTGCAACAGCGTCGCCGCAAGACTGAACCCGAACCACACGAGTAGATAGCCAGACGCGAACAGCGCGCTGCGACCCCAAGCACCTGTGACGCCGCTCTGCCGGTCCAGAGCCGTAACCAACAGAATGGCGGGGGCGGCGCTCGGCAGCATCATGGCAACCATCATGACCGCCCACATGGCGAAGATCAGCGTGCCGTAGCCGAGTGTCCATTCGGGCGACATCGCCATCATCTGACCGCCGCCCATATCCATCATCTGCATCTCGATGCCGGCGCCGAGGAGGAGATAAATCCACGCACTTGCGGCGACCGTCAACAAGCCACCCAGTACGACCGCGCGGTCGTGGCGCAACAGGCCAGAGAGCAAATAGGCAGTCATCGCGGACCTGTGCTAGTCGACGACGCCTTTGTTACTGAGATGAATATGGGCGAACTGACCGTAGGAACTCCTTAGATCATCAAGTGCGACGGCACCGGTGGCGCGAGTGGTGGCGCTGCCAATCTCCGCGATGCGGAACTCGAAGCCGGCAGGTAGATCGATGCGCACCCGGTGTTCGGCGCCGGTTACCGGGTTACGGATCGGCTCGCCAACCGTCTCGATAATCCCGGGTACATGGAAACGGCCGCGGCGTGCTTCCACATCGACCTCAAACCCGATCGGCCGGAACAGCGGTTCCAACTTATTTGGCGCCATGGCGGCGTACACCCACCACATGGTCGCCATGTCATCAGTCTCCTGGCCCGTCAGAATTTTCAGCAGCGCGTCGCGCTGTCCGGCATCGGCACGTTCGTCGATGATGACCTGCATCGTGCCGTTGCCTTCATGAACCGGGCCGGGATAATTATAAAGGCCAATGGCTCGTAGCCCATCGAGCCGAACCGTGCCGAAATGACCTTCCTCGATTTGCCAGGCGCCGGCTGCGTGGCAATTGCCATTGGTCGGCAACGCATTGAATTGGCACGGACATGCGTAGATGCAATTGCAATTGGCAAATTCCGTTGCCCTGACCTGCCATTCTGTTGCCATGATCAAAGCTCCTCCCTGGTGCCGCTTCGCTTTCGCGATTTCGTTCTTGGATTATGTGGCATCAGGGCCACCGGGAAAAGCGGTTTCAGAATTCGCCAATCGAGCGGCCCACCATCCCAATTTCCGCTCTGCGTGATTATCCGGGAGATATAGCCCTTGAAGAGTTCACGTTCGGCCGACGGCCGTTCGAGAGGATCGAATTTCGCGGCTCTATCGTGGTACCACGAACGACCGCAATCGGCGCGAAGGCATCATCGGATTAGCAGGTGGGCATGGTCGGCTCTCCATCTGTGGACGCCCCCTTTCAGGCAAGGGAAAACGTTGGGGTCGTTGTTGCGCGTGGTCGGATGCTGTCATCTGTCCGGCCTTTGATGCGGCAGGA